>Ga0070658_10002651_pt1 | contig 14883 bp, 23 predicted proteins | sample KBSC13metaG_FD_64664 | JGI IMG/M metagenome (GOLD analysis project Ga0070658, IMG submission 64664) | Corn rhizosphere microbial communities from Kellogg Biological Station, Michigan, USA - KBS C1-3 metaG | ecosystem: Host-associated > Plants > Roots > Rhizosphere > Soil ...
CAGCGCGACTGCGTCACGCCGAAACTCCTCCGTGTACTTATGCGGACGGACCACCCCGGACGCTCCCTTCTCTGGGCCCACTGCCCAGTCTCGGGTGTCCGTCAAAGTGGGGGAAGGTCAAGCAGCGCCGATGCGTGTATTGCTGGTCTTACCAGGCGCTGGGTCAACTCCCGGCCAATGCGGGACCGCGTCACCTACATTGCACGCGGCGGGCCTACACGGATGATCTTCTTCGCCGAACGGCGCCGCCCGGCAACGCCGCCAATCGCGGCTCCGGTGCCAGTCCCACCACCGGCACCACCCGACAGGACGCCGAAGACCAGATCGATCAGAACACCGCCAACGGTCGCCCTCGCATACTCACCGGCACGATCCGTGCCGGTTTCGTCGGGCGGGATCACGGTGCAGGCCCAGCGATATGCCGTTGAGGCCACACGCAGGTTGGGGTGCTGCTCACGCCTCCGTGCGTATCTGAACACCTCGCGGCGCACCTTTCGCGGGAGCGCCTTCCAGGCATCCCTGGAAATCTGCACCTCTCGCGGTGAACGCGGCGGCTGGACCAGGTCCACGGAGCCATCCTGCCGGGTGTTGGCTATCGGCACATCACCCTCGAGACCGGAGTACGTCCGGCCGTGGGATTCGGACTCTTTCTGGCGGCGATCGGGCTCGTTCTGCTCGTCTGGCCAAAGCCAGCGGTCGGGGTGGTCAAGCTCTACCGCGGCGGTTCCGCGTTGAACCTCAACGCGCCGACGCATCAGCCGACCCGCACGCATCGCATCGAGACGATGGGGCGTGTCTTGGGCGTCGTGCTCTTGATCGGCGGCCTGCTGTTCGCTCTGGCCGTCGCCTAGCGGGACTTTCGGGGGCCGCACACAGTTCTTGGCTTACCGGCACGGCGCGCTCTGCCGGAGCCATTCCAGCGCTTGGGTGGGCGGTGCGGGCTGAGGAGGTTGGCCGGGCCGCTGAGCTGCTGGGCGGGCGTAAACGTCGGGTTGGAGCCGGTCGCCGGTGCGGTAGATGTGGCCCGTACGGTCGGCGTCGTACACGCCGGTGATGAGCAAAATGGCGCCGTCGGACAGTGAGATGACGCGGTTGCCGGTCGCGAACCCCGCTGTCGATGTCCCGAAGGATCGCGAATCAGGCTGGCCTCGGAAGGCCACGGCTACGGCTTCTCCGGCGCTTGCGGTGTTGTAGTCGGTGAGCAGGGCGACGGGCGGATGCGGTTGGCGGAGCCGGGTCGGGTTGGCCTGCGGGAGGGTCGCCGCGCCAGCAACGTATAGCCGGCCGGCGCGTACGTCCCAGGCAAGGCGCTGCCCGGCCGTGTTGACGAAGTACCCGACCGGGTTGCCGACGAGCAGTGGCGCCACAGTGGTGAGCATCGGCCACACGTTGCCTCCGTCGTTGCCGCGCAGATCGACGACCCAGCCGCACGGTGCGTTGGCGTTGAGCCGCTCGACGGAGGCGACACCCGTACGAACGTAGGCGGCGATCGCTGCTTCGTCGCCTTCGAACGACCCGACCTGCAAGTAGGCGAGATGACCGGGCAGCATGCGTCCGCTGGGCCCGTCGTAGTGCGGGGCTGTCGTGCCGTTGAAAGCGCTCGCTTCGGTTGGGGTTAGGAACTGTGTGTGCGGGTCGCCAAGCGAGGCGATGGCGAACCGGATGGCCGCGTACGTGTCCGCTGGGCTCTGGGCATGGCGGGCCTGCGTCTTCGCTTGGCTGACAACGTGCGGCCAGCTCGTCTGGTTGATGTCCATCGAGTTCTGGGCCAACAGCGCCAATGCCCGGTCCAAATACCGCTCGGCAGCAGCATGATCAGCTGGGCTCGGGCCGCCGCCGCAGGCCGACAACAGCGCGACCGCCATCGCGACGAGCAGAGCAAACGGCGATCCGCGTCCCCCGTGTCCCCTCACGACACGATTCTGCCGCTCCCGGCGACAAAACGGACTCCGTTCGGGTCCTCGTCATCGGATCTGTTAAACGCCGGGTACGCCGAAGATGTTCGTGACTACGTCGCGTCGAGGAACTGCGCTTACTCCACCCAGGCGAGCGTCGCGTCGAGCCGGCTGTTCCACAGCGCGACGCCATTGTGGTCGCCCCAGCGCCGGCAGAGCTCCTGGAGCGACGCGCATCGTCGGAGCATCTCCGCGTGCCTGGCCTGCCACGTTGGCCGTGTGCCGAAAGCCTCGAAGAAGACAGTGAGTTGCGTCGCGGCGCCGGGGTGGTGCATCCGAACGATCCACTCGCACCAGGCGATGTCCTCGATCGGACTGCCCTCGTGCGCGAACTCCCAATCAAGTACGCCGACGACGTCTTCGGCGTCAGCCGTGAACAGGATGTTCTGCGGTCCGAAGTCGCCGTGCACCAGCCCTGGAAGCCGCTGGTTGATCAAGTTCAGGGTTCGACCGCACGCAGCCAGCCCGGCGCTCGCATGCCCTGCGGATAGCAGTGCCTGGCCGTGGACACCTTCGACGAGCCCGAAGCGCGCCATCTGGTGTGAGCGATCAGCCGCGAGAACGGGTGGCACTGCCAGTCCCGCCTCAGCGGCGAGACGAAGCGCCTACACCTCAGCGGCCATCCGATGCTCGGAGTCGTCGCCGAGGTAGAGCTTGACGATGTGTCCGTCTTCGTCAAGCCACGACTCGTTCGTGTAGCCGTGCCGCAGCCGACGGGATGACATAAACGGATGCTCGCAGACACGCCTTCGCGTCCGATCGCGTACGACGCATGAGACGTACAACGGGACTTACCAGCCGAGCGCGACCGCCAGAGCCTGGATGATCAGCAAGGCCGCGACAGTCATCGCGAGGAGAAGCGACCCGGCTAGCGCGATGCCGAATCCCGTGCGCCTGGCGAGGACCGCACAGGAGCCGCAACGAGCGGTGATCGGCAACTGCGAGCCCACCGCGCCGGTACCCCAGGTCAACGCCCCGGCGACTGCGAGCAGCACCCCGAGAGCGATTCCGGCGCTGAACACACTTACAGGATGCCCTGCGACCGGAAATCTGTCCGGTAGTCGCTGAACGGCACGTGTTTGGCGCGGTTGGCCCTCAGTCGGTGACCGTCACTTCCAGCGCGGGACACCGCTGGTTGAAGTGGTCACCGAGCGAGTCACTGCGCGGAGCACCCAGGCAATAGGGAGTTGCCAGCGTCACCGTTGCGTTGCCGCTGGACAGCGCCCTCAACTTGGCGCTGGTTCCAGATGCGGCCACGACTTCCACCACCTTTGGCGCGGTCGATGACGGTGATGCGTAGCCCTGGGCAAGGCCCCGGAGCGTGATCGTGCCGCCCCGTCTGACCGTGAGCGATGGCGCTGGGTCTTTCATACCAACTCCGCCTGCGCAGCTTGCGAGCGGCACCGCGTGACCGCTGGTCGAGGCCGTCGGGCCGCCGCCGCACGAAGAGGCTCGCGGCGATGAGGAGCCAGAGCATGCGACGCCCGATGCCAGCACAAGCGCCGCGACGAACGTCAGATTCATGCCCCACATGCAAGCCCCCGTTTCGCCCTTTGGGCCGAGTATGCCCTCACATGTTTGGACGGTGGGTCAACGTATGCGGTTCCGGGTTGTAACGCCGGCACCAGCGCGGTCCCTCGCGAAGGCCGACGACTGTATTGGCGTTGTTACCGAGTGCCCGCGCCGGAGCGGGCCGTCGGACCGGCGTCGCGCAGATCTTGGAGTAGACGAGGCTCGACCTAGCGTGTCGCCTCTTGGATCTGTCTCGTGTCATCCTGGAGAGCTAGCGGCAAGCAGTCGGGTTGCTTCAACACGGCGTGCAGCACGGCATCAAGTTCCGCCGGCACGAACCGCTCCGCTGAGTGAGCGATCTCGTCGCGGGACCACCACCGGAAGTCCGCGATCGACCGCGCCTCCCCTGCGTCCAGGCCGGACATGTCAACCTTGTGCGAGCCCGTTCGCGCGAGGAAGAAAACCTGGTCGACGTCGTAGACGTCATCGGCAATGCGGAAGACCACGCGTCCAGAGCAGACCGGTCCGACAAGTTTCTCGACGTCGATTCCCGTCTCCTCGCGCAGCTCTCGACGCGCAGCGTCCGCATCGTCTTCGCGTGGCTCCACCTCGCCGCCCGGGGGAAACCAGACCCGCGCTGTGGCGGCCGGATCGCCACCCTTGAACAGCAAGACGCGATTGTCCGCATCGAGCAAGAAGACCCGAGCGGCGCGGCGTCGGCGAACGTGGCCCATCGCCGGCGAGCATAGGCGCTTTGGGGCCTAGCGCGGCCAGCGGTGCAGGGACCTCGTAACGCCGGCTGCGCCGCGTCCGACAGGAGTTACCGGCTGTTGGGAAACTGCAGCTCCCCTTCAATCCGAAAGTCGCCCTAGCCGCTTTCGATGACGGCGATTCACCGCGACGTAGCCGGCGGGCATGATCAGCCCGAAGTAAGCCGCAGCTGCCAGGCCGATGAGGAGCGCACCGTTCGCCTCCCCAACAACCACCCCGGTAACGAAGACACTGACCACCCACACCGCAACAGGGACGGCACATGGTAACCGCCGCGCCCGCTCATCAATCTGTCCAAGCGGTCGTAGGAACCGTGCAAACTTGTCGACCTGCCGCAGCAACGAAGGGGGCGCCTCCCACCGCTCTTCAGGGCGCCGTCTGGGCTCGCAGAAACCGAGCCGACTGAGCGCTCGGTCGTCCATCGCGATCAGCCTCGCGCGAACGCCGCCCTTGCGCTTCGACGAGATAGCACCCGCCACACAGTGATCATCCACCGCAGCGAGTGCTCGCGGAACGGAACGGCCCAACCGACCACGACAGAACTGACCGCTCCACCCGAGTCCGGGCGCGCAATGAAACGCCGGCGTTTTCGCATCCGGGTGGGCTTACCTGTTGCAGCAGAACGGCTGATACTCAATGCGTGGGACTGCCGCGCTTCGACTGTGACGCGCTCTTCAGCGCGCTCGATGGCCAGCGACGCAGCGAGGGACTCAACTGGCACCAGCTGGCGTCGGCGCTCTGGCAGCAGTCCTCCGAGCTCAACGCACAGCGTTCGGACAGCCCGCTTTGCCCAGGCGCGGTTCCGAGGTTCAAGCAGCGCGGCAACATCTCCTGTCAGTACGCGCTGTTCATGTTGCGCTGGATCGACCGTGCGCCGGAGGACTTTCTGGCCGGACACGTCGTCGACGTCGGAGACACGCGATTGCCCCAAGCCGGTCCGGACAGAAGGCTTCGCTGGGATCTCGGCGAGCTGCATGCGGCGATGAACGCACACCGTGAGCAGGACGGGCTGACTTGGGCGACCTTCGCCGGACAGCTGGGATGCACGCCGAACCGCCTGACCAACCTGCGGACTGCCCGGTTGGCCGATATGGATCTGGTCCTGCGGATAACTCAATGGCTGCGCCAACCCGCCAGCGCGTTCATTCACCCAGCGACTTGGTAAACCGACATCTAGCCACGGCACCTCTCCCTCAGTCGCAAGAGTTCACTGCGACGACGCGCCACACCGCCTGCCTCGATCGGGCCACTCGCATGGCGGTGCTGTCGGAGACGACTTCCGCGCTGGCTCCCTGCCGTCGCACAACGCGCCAGCCCCACTGCGGGAGCACCTGGTACGGCCACTGCTTTGCAAACGCTTCGGCGGCGTCGGCAGGCGTGTACGCGTTTGCCGCTGGGGCGTCGCTGGCAGCGACGTGCCACGTACAAAGTGACCTGGAGCCGTCAAAGTAGCGATCCGCAGTCAGGTGCGGGATCGCGACGCGGGCAACGACGGCGCAACAGCCGAGCGCGAACCACGCATCGTTTCGCCGTCGGCCATACCTGGCGATGCCGATCAAGATCGCGGCAAGTCCCACCGCAGCGAGCGGCCAGGTGAGCGCGAACCCCACCACCAGAGTGTCACCGTGTGGTCCCTCCTACGCAACCGTTGACCAGACCTGCAAGCCGAGTAGCGCCGGCGTCGCGGCACCATGCGACCGCCGAGTGGGCAGTATTGGCGTTGTTATCCCGCTCTCATCTGTCGCACCGCCGAAGCGCGGATGTCGGCGGGCGTCCCTACAGGGCCACTTCAGGCGGCGGCGGCCGCGCTCACGAGCTGCATGAATTTCTCGAGGGCGGCAGGCGAGTGTGGGATCAGCAAACACTTCTTCTTTATCGCCCCGATGGCCGGAGGCAGCCCTAGCGCCGTCAGCCACTTCAGCATCCACTTTGAAGGGGTAATTGTGGCCGTGCCGAGCGAACACGCACGCCAAAACGCAGTGGGTAAGGTCCCGAGCAGGACTGTGGAAGAGCAGTCCTTCGTTGCGGTTCAGCGCTGGCGCGAAGCACCAGCACGTGCTCTTCGACCAGCGCCGGCACCTGCGTCGAGATCGCGGATGTGGTCGCCGCCGGGAGCACGTCCAGGTTCGGCAGCAAGTGCCGGGCGTCTGAGACTAGAGGGACGCTGTATCGTGCTCTCCGCCGCGGAGCAGTAGTTCATTCAGGAGAACCAAACCGGAGACATGCAGCGCCTCGTCGGGCCGATGACTAGGACGTCCACCCCTTATCGCGCATCGCTTGCTGGCAGCCAGCAACCTCCTCGTCATGGTTGTCGCCAGCGGTTGACGCGAGGGAGTCGATCTCGCCGGCGAACTGGCCGTCGGTGCATTCGGCGAGGCCCATCGTCGGCTCGAAGCCAGTGTTGAAGTAGGACATCGCGACGTCGTAGCCGTCCTGCCAGGACTGCGAATGCCCGCCGCAGCCGGTGGCGGTCGCCGCAACGGCGGCAAGGGCCAGGGCGATAGACAGCCGCTTCATTAGTTGTGGCCGTAGTGATCGACTACCGCCTTGGCCACTAGCGACCCCACCTCCGCAGTGCTCATGTCGTACGTGTGCCCATCCTTCGAGCAAGTCGAGAAGTTGCTGTCGCACTGCCAGCCCTTGCCCTGAAGGCAGGCCATGGCGTCGGACGACACTTGGCCGAAGAACTGTTCGGCGTCGTACTGGCTGGTGATGTCCTGACCTGCGGCGACCGCTGCACTGGCATCAGTGTTGCCCGATGCGATGACGCAGTTGTGCATCGTCACCTCGTCGGCGCTGGGGCCATGGTTTAGGTAGGCGCCAAGGAGGGACAGCCCGGCGAGGCCAGCGAAGGCTATGCCGGTCTTCATCGCGTTCTTCATGTGCTTCCCCTCATTTCAGCAGGTACTTGGACCCGCAGGTCTGACAGCGAGTCCGAGACAGGCCGCTCTTCTTGAACTGCTCCTCAAGTGTCCGCCGGAGAGGCAGCGGATTTGGTGTTGGCGGACTGGTGCGCCAGCGTCGTCTTTGCTCGACTCCGGCATGGACCTGGTCTCAACGTCGGCGCCAGGTTCCTGACTCGGCAATACGTGCTCGCTCCAACTCGAACCAGTCCACCAACAGATAAGACCGTCCTTGAGGTACCAGCCGGGTGGCGGCAGGACGGGAGCGTTCGCGTCGTCCTGCCCAGGCTCGCCGACGATGTCAGGCGTTGCACCATCCCGTCTCGGCTTGCCACCATCGCCGTCAGACACTGGCGCGGCCCCCTGCCAACGCGGACACAAACGCCACGACGTCTGTCGGTTGATTCAACGGCGCAGCCGTTAGCGCCCATGGAGCCATGCGAAACCCCCCGGGCCAGGCAAATATCGTGCTTCGATAGATGTTGCGCGCTAAATGTTCTCAGCAGTCGATCTTGAATGCAAGGGGGGTCGACCGCGTTCGATCTCATCGGCACTATCTGGGCGCGCCTGGTGGTTCTCGACCGCTAGGGGCGAGCAATATGTCGCGGGCTGGAGCAAGACGAGCTCGACCGAGGCCTCAACGAGGCTGTTCACTAGAACCCCGGCGCCGCCCGCGCGTGGCGTCACGCCTGACGTTCCAACGCCCCACGACAACGCCGAAGAACGCCGGTACCACGGCGTCTTGCACGGACGTCGGTGGTGCGTATTCGTGGTGTTACTTCGCGGCTGCGGCCCCGGGGCTGTCGAGGAACGCGGCGCGCCTGGCGTGTCGGGTGGGGCCGGCGTCAGTGGAACGCCCACCGGGTCCAGTGCTGCCCACCGTCATAGGTGGTCCAGATGCCGTGAGGGTCGCCGATCCAGCGGCCAACCTGGGCAGTCTCGAACCCGAGCCATGCGGGCACGGACTGCTCGATCTGCTGTGGGTCGATCCGCGCGGTCCGCCAGTGGCGACCGCCGTCGGTAGACACGAACAACTTCGCTTGGAAGCTGCCGCCGCCGGAAACGGGGGCGGTGGCGACCGCGAGTCGTTGGGGTGAGGCGGCGGCGAGCATGTCGATGGTGCCGCTGGGCAGCGGCGTTGGCGTGCTCCAGGTACTGCCGCCGTCCTCGGAGGTGATGAGTGTGCCGGTGCTCGGGTTACTGTGCTGTTGGCAGAGCCCGGCGACGAAGCCGCCTGGCGCGGTGGCGAGTGCGGTCAGCACGACCTCGTCCGGGCGGCTGTTCGGGCAGGGGTCATCGAGTTTCTGCCAAGTGGCGCCGCCGTCGGTCGAGCGGTAGAGCTTTGCCCGGGCGGACACCGGGCCGGCGAGGCTGCCGTAGGCGCCGGCCAGCAGGATGCTGTCGGTGCCGACAAGCTGGGGTGGGCCACCGCGGTCCGGAGTGTCGACCGGGTTGATCACCGGATGCCAGTCGGCAGCGCCGATAGCGGCGCGCTGCACGGAGATGTCGCACGGCCCGGGGCAGCCGGAGTGGGTCCACGCGGAGCGGTAGACGGCATGGTCGAGGACCTCGAGCTGATCGACGTTCGGGCCGGACGCGTGCTGCCAGCTGAGGCCGCCGTCGTGCGTGGTCAGCAGGTCGGGCCCGTACAGGTAGCCGAGGCTGCCGGTGGCGAACCGGATGTGGCTGACGCACGCCGGGAAGCAGTCCGCGGTCGTGTCGGTCATGGCCTGCGCGGGCGGGTCCGGCAGCGGCTGCCAATGCCGGCCGCCGTCGACGGTGCGTGCGACCCGCGCGCATGTGCCGCGGACGGCTCGCTCGCCAGCGCCCACCCCTGGCTCGTGCTCACCCAGGGTCAGGTCCAGCAGCGAGGCGTTCGCCAGCGTCTCGGTCTGCACCGGCGAGAACGCCAACGGGGTGGTGATGTTCTCTGGCAAGACGTCCGGGGACGGCTTGATCACCCCGGCTGCCAGCACGCACTGCTGGTCGCACCGCACGTAGGTCTGGCCGCCCGGCTCCGCGGCCCGCACGGTCACGACGAGCGCGGTCTGCGCGTCACCGTGGCTGTCGGTGTAGACGATCGAGGACCCACCAGCACAACCCCGTCGCCCGCTCGCCGGCGGCGCGGCGCACTCCCAGATCTGCACGGTGACATGCGCCGGAAACTGGCGCAACGTCACCGACACCCGCTGACCGGCAAGCAGGTTCGTGTCAGGCGCGACCGTGATCGACGGCCCAGCCGCACTCGGCGGCGACGATGCGATCCCAGCCGCAGGCCGCGGCAACGAGCCGCCGCACCCCGCTACCAGCAGCAACAAGCCGGCTGCAACCATCCCGCGTCGGGCCATCACGCCCCCGTCTCACTCGTGTGACGCCGCAAGCAACAGTTAGGTTGCCTCAACCGCACCGCCGCGACCGACCGTCGACCAGAAATGGCTCGGCCTCCCCGGCGGCCTACTTCACGGTGACGCGGACGCCGTACGCGGGATGGTTGATGCCTTCTGGCACGCCGGTGATCGTTGCTGAGACGTACGCCGTCCCCGGCTGTCGGGCCAAAAGGACGGCGCGACGCGCGTGACCCGCGGCACTGACGCTGACCCGGCACAGCACCTCGGGATGCACTGTGACGGTCGGCTCCGACACATCGAAGTTGCTGTTGCTCACATCAACGGCAAACAGGTCGCCCACGGCGACGCCGACTGACGCCTGCTCGTGTCCGGCGCCATTGCTGATCACGACGACCAGCTTCAGCTGGCCGTTCACCGCATCGCAAGCTGCGCTGGTCGCGGTGTTGCCGGGGCTCGCAGCCCATCCGCGCTCGCCGTCCGACCTTCCGCTGCCGCACGCTACCGCGGCGAGGGCTGCGACGACGAACACCAGATTCCGACCGCCTGCCACGAGCGTTGGACGACTTCGACGGTCCGAGCGTTCCCTCTCGATGAGGGCGCAGAGTAGCGCCGGCACCTCGGCTCGCGCCCGCCCCGCGGGATGCGCGTATTCCTGCTCTTACTTGGCACCGGGGCCCGGTACGTGCGGGTCGGTGCCCAGGGCACTCGCAGTGCACAGTGGGATGCCTTCAGCTGCTGGCCTGTTGTTCTCGGACTTGGCTTAGCCATGCTTCGAGCACATCCCGAAGCTGGCTTAGTTCGGGGTCCTGCAAGTTGTTCTGTGCGGTGCGCAGGTTGACCCTCGCCGTCGAAAGCGGCACGCGCCGTCCATTTGCCAGGACGAGCTGGCACGTCTGGATCCGAGGGATGCGCCCGACGCGCGCTTGCAGGGTCGCCGGCGTGTCATCGACGACTTCGATGTCGCGGATCTGTTCAGCGTCGAAGCGCGAGGTCCTGAAGACGCCCTGGACGCGGATGCCGTGAGCTTCCAGGACGACCTTCGACCTCATCACGCGCAGTCCGAGCACAAGACCGACAACGAGAGCCGCGGCGAACGCGGCCCACAGCCACCGGCCATCGGACACGGCGAGCAGCAAGACCGCGGTCACTCCACAGACCAACCCGAAGAGCCGAGTGAGCTGCCGTGGCATCGGCCAGCTTCGCCCAATGATTAGCCCGGGCCCCAGAACAGCGCGGCCAGCCTCCGCCGAACGGCGCGCCTGCACCTGCCGATGACGCGCCGCCTCGGCCTCGTCATCCCCGATCAGTTCACGTGAGGCAGCGAACAAGTCCTCGTCTGACGGTCGTTCCTCAGACGTCACCAGAGAAGCGTGCCACTGCAAGGGCGGACGTCACCTCATGGGGCGCACCCCGGCAGCGAACGGCACCTACACAGTGGCCGCTACCCAGGTAGCGCTCATCGCTGATGGCTTTCCCCCATAGAGCCTCATCGGTGAGGCGCTCGAGCCTCGATTTCCCGATGATGCGCTCGACCGTCGGCACAAGGTCGGTGGCCGCGATCCCCGCTCCTGTGGACCACAGACCCTCAATCAGAACGAGTCTGCCTCCTGGGCCTAGGAATGATCGCCAACAGGTTAGCGCGCCCGCAAGGTCAGGAAGCGCCCACAGCACGTGGCGACACAGCAACACGTCGAAAGTTCCGACCACCGGAGGCGAGGCAGCATCGCCGAGCACGAATTCGACCGGAAAGCCCTCGCGGTCTGCCTTTACCTTCGCCTGATCCAGCATCCCTGCCGAGGAGTCGACGCCAGTGACCGTGAAGCCCATCGACGCCAGGAGAACTGACAGTGTGCCGGTGCCACATCCCAGGTCCAACAGCGTTGCAGGCGGATCGGGCAAGTGCTTCATCAGGAGTTCGATCCATGCCGAACGCAACTCCGGGTTGCGCAGGCCGTGATCCGGCTCGTCGTCGAAAGACGCGGCCGCGAGGTCCCACTCGCTGGGCGCGGAATCGCTCACCCGGCAACGTTATGGCCGATGGGGTCCACGCAGTAGCGGCGGCGTTCATGCGCGACCGCGGCGCTACTTGTTGATCGAGAACAGCAGCTATGGGGCCGTGACCGGCCCCTCTGCCTGACGGCCCATCACGCGCGAGAACTCCGCCTTGAGCTTGCCCGCCTGCGCGGGCGTCAGCCCACCGGAGACACGAAGCAGGGCGGCACCGTCGAGATAGTCGTACTCCGTCCCCAACATCGGACTGCGGGCCTGCAGGCCTTGGATGTAGTCGGCCCTGCGCCGCGCGCCGGCGCTCGTGGAGTAGTACTCGACCGAGCCGCCGACGTCGACGGAGCCGAGAGAGCGGTCCGCCCCATAGGTTCGCGGTACCAGCGAGTCCCGGAACGCCGTCTTCGACGCGTACCCGTTTGGTCGCCCAAGGAGATTATTCGGGTCGGTCGCAGCGGTATACGTGATCGTGGGCCGGACGTGTGGGTCGATCCGCGCGAGCTGCGTAACAACGAGCCGCGCCGTACCAGGAACTGGCGGCGGCACCGCGATCGCTCCCGATGATGGAGGTGCTGACGCGGACGGTGAAGTCGTGGCTGCTGTTGATCCAGGCGACGAACCGCCGCAGGCAGCAGAGAAGAACAGAGCGAGAAATACCGCCCCCGTGGCCAACTTCACAACTGCGACCTTAGTCAAGCGCAGGAGAACGCCGGTGGTGAGGCCGGTGCTCTGGTCCGAGCGGGCGGCATATCTACAGTTCTAGATCGTGCAGGACTGAGCATGGATGGCCCAAGCCCGCAACACGGCTCGAGGCACTTCGCCCGGGCAAGGCAGGTTGGCTCGCTCGTGAACGGACGCTCGCCAAACATCTGTCCCTGCCCCGCGCGTGAAGACGGCGCCTGTCATTCCGTCTTGCAGCTCGACCTGCGTCTTGTAACTGGCGTTCGGCGACGGATCGAACCAAGCGATGGCCCAATACATCCCGGTGCGGGGATAGAACGCGTAGTACAAGGTGCCGCGACGCGGCCCAGCTATCTCGTCGGGCCGGACGTTGCGCAAAGCAGCGACGTAGACGCTGCGGAGTTCCGCTCGTAACTGCGGCGATGCTGGCAGGTTGATGGCTTCACCGTCAGGCAGCGTGGGCGATGCGGTCACATATGGCGCAACCGAAGGTGTCGGCGCCGACGACAAAGCGACTGGCGCGGGCCTTGTCGAGGAATGCTGAGTGTGGCCGCCAGAGCAGCCCGCCGCGAGGACGCAGGCTGCTAGGGCAGCGGCGGAGCCGGCCCGACCGAAACCAACCATCATCCCCACCCGAATCGATGGAGCAGAGGTTCGACGGCTCACGGCCGAATCCCTTTCGAGCTGCTCGGTCGCGCCGGGCTAGACCGTTCGAGTGAGTGCCGAAGAACGCCGGGAGCGCGGCATCCCGCGAACGGCGAGCTTGTCCATATCGACGTTCTTACTGTGCGCGGCGTCGGCTCCTGGGCCCCAGTGCCGCATCGCGACTTTCGCGGCGCACCCATGAACGCGGCCCTCTCGTCAGTGGCCGCTAAGTCCTCTGCCAAACGCGAAGACTGCCCACGCCAGAGCGAGCCAAGCTGCATGCCGGTACCACAGGCGCTTGCGGTCGTCGGACTGGCGTCGCTGGTACATGAGCCAGTTGGAGCCTGCGACACCAAGCGCAACGCAGCCCATGACGATCCCGAACGTACGAGAAATCGGTGGCCCATGAGCCGCCACGAGGATCATGCGATGCACCGTAGCGCCGGACTACCACGGACGGAGGTGGCATCGAGAAACGCCGGCGTTCGGGCAACGCTCGACCAGTGCGGACGCCCGTATTCACGGAGTTACTTAGGCCTTCGGAGGCACTTCGAGGATGTGCCGGATCATCGGTCGACCGTGGCTGTCGACGAACCGTTCGACCTCGACGGCACCCACGGCATGCGCCACGCGCAGAGATGTGACGTTGTCCGGGTGCACGATGATGTGCGCGCGGCTGGTCAACTCGTTCTCGCTGAGGAACCGAGACGCCAGCCGAACCGCCCTGCTGGCGTAGCCCAGGCCGCGAAAGCGCGGGTGGCAGGTGTAGCTGATGTTGGCCTCGCCTTCGGGCACGTTCGAGTTGTTCAAATCACAGTCAACGTAAACGGCATAGCCAGCGGCCGTCACCGCGACGAAGCACCACTTGGGGCCCGGACCGAACGATTCTCGAATGCTCGCCAAGTGGCCACGCTGATGCTCTCGCTGGGCGTCCGTCGACAGCGCCTCCCAGGCTTCCCTCTGTCCCGGATCCCAGAGCCAGTCGATCTGCGCGTCGTCGGTGCCACTCAGAAAACCTTCAAGATCGACGTCGGGGTCAGCGCGACGGATGGTCAGCACGTTGTCGGAGTAGGAGAGGTCGTTCGCGATCACTCGTACCGGCCGATCCACTCGAGCAGTCTGCCAGGACGTGGAGGACAACGGCACGTACAAGCGGACAATCAGCGCGGCTGTACGGCCAGGTCATCCGGCTTCGGGAAGGTCGAGGGTGGCGCGTCCGTCACCCAGGCGAGTTCCATCGACTCCAAGTGACCGTCTTCACCGACGAAGAGCAGCACTGTCTGATCCTGTGCCGGATTGGCGGCTTCCGCGACGAGGCGCAGGCCGTTGTTGCCCTCCCGGAAGTGGATGGTCGGGCAACCGCAGTCGCAACCGCCAGTGACCCGCACCGTCGCCGCCTGCGCTCGCAGTTCGGCAACACCGTCGAACTCGGCGCTCAGCAAGCGGTCGAGGACCGCGTGCTCGGCGGGGGTCAACGGGCGAGAGCCAGGCATAACTCGATGATGCCGTGAAGCGGCACATACCTGTCGTGCCCGACCTCGATAACGAGGCGGGATCGCGGGGTACTGGTTGGTCAATGTGGGTGATCGTTGGACTGGGTGGCTTATTCGCCGTCCTCGGGCTGCTCACGCTCGCCTTCCCCGCGAGGGCGACCGACCTGAACACTCGGTTCAGCAACGAGCGAGCGAGACAGGCAGACTCGGCCCACTGGTGGGGGCGATCATCGGCCCGGATCAGGTTCGCGGGCGTCGCCATGCTGCTCGTCGGCGTCGCCGTGGTTGGAGCAGGCTTCATCGGTGGTCACCACGCTCGTTGACCAGCGAGGACCAGGAACGGCACCTATAGGTCACTTAGTGCTGCGCTCTTGGCGCGATTGTCGTCCTCTCTCTCGATAGCGGCGACGAGCAGACGCGGCCGGTCTGGCGCGCCATGATCTGGTCACGATGAAGGGAAGGCTCCTCATGTCCGCAACGAGGACTGTGACGCGGTTCGATGACCAAGAGATTCGCGCCGCCGAGAGAGTGCTGGAAAACGCCTTGTCGGCGGAAGACCGGACCGCCTGGG
>Ga0070658_10002652_pt1 | contig 14882 bp, 14 predicted proteins | sample KBSC13metaG_FD_64664 | JGI IMG/M metagenome (GOLD analysis project Ga0070658, IMG submission 64664) | Corn rhizosphere microbial communities from Kellogg Biological Station, Michigan, USA - KBS C1-3 metaG | ecosystem: Host-associated > Plants > Roots > Rhizosphere > Soil ...
TCCCCGTCGACGTCGACGTCGAGTTCGAGGGCGCCGCGCCATCCTCGTCGGATCGCCCGTACCGTGCCGGAGCGCCACCAGATCACCGGATCAAGGTAACGGACCGGCCCGGCGAGGAGCCGCCGACGCCGGACACTGCTAGTTTCGAACGCGTGTCTCGTACCCGCACCGAGCGCCTGGTCAATCTGGTCATCTGCCTGCTGTCGACACGGCGGTTCCTGACCGCTGCCCAGATCGCGCAGACCGTGCCCGGCTACGAGCACGAGTCCGAGGACCCCCGGGAGCACGAGGCGTTCCAGCGCAAGTTCGAGCGGGACAAGGCCGACCTGCGTGAGCTCGGGGTACCCCTGGAGACCGGCACGTCCAGCGCGTTCGACGCCGAGCCGGGGTACCGCATCGCCCGCCGCGACTACGCGCTGCCGGACATCCCGCTCGAGCCGGACGAGGCGGCGGCCGTGGGCATCGCGGCGCGGCTGTGGCGCCACGCCGGCCTGGCGGCGGCCGCGTCCAGCGGGCTGGCCAAGCTGCGCGCCGCCGGGGTGGACGTCGACCCGCACGCCACGCTGGGCGTCGAGCCGGTCGTCACGGTGGACGCCGCGTTCGAGCCGCTGACCGCCGCGGTACGGGAGCGGGTCGCGGTCACCTTCGAGTACCGCACGCCCGAGGACGACGCGCCGGCCACGCGCCGACTGCAGCCGTGGGGCGTGGTGTGCTGGCGGGGCCGGTGGTACGTGGTGGGCCACGACCTGGACCGGGCCGCCGAACGGTGCTTCCGGCTGTCCCGGATCGTGGGAGCCGTGCGGCGCACCGGGCCGGGCGGGCAGTTCCGGCCGCCCGAGAACGTGGATCTGATCAGCTACGTGGCCAGCTGGTCCGGCCCGGTGGAGCGGTCCGGCCGGGCGACCGTGCTGGTACGGCCCGGGCGCGGGGCCGGCGTGCGCCGCTGGGCGCAGGAGGTCACCACCGGCCCGGACGGGGACGTCGCCGTGCTGCGCTACTCCGACGCCGACGGGCTGGCCGCCTGGCTCGTCGGGTACGGGGCGGACGTGGTGGTGCTGGATCCGCCGGAGGTGCGCGACGCGGCCATCGCCAGGCTGCGCGAGATCGCGACGGCACAGGAGCGGCCTTCCGCCGGTACCCCCGTGCAGAGCGCGGCGCACGACGGCGAGCCGGCGGGGGTGACCTGATGCCGACCGCGCCGTCCGCGGACCGGCTGGGCCGGCTGCTCAACCTCGTGCCGTACCTGCTGGCCCGGCCGGGGATCCTGGTCGCCGAGGCGGCCGCGGACCTCGGCGTGACCGAGCGGCAGCTGCGCGAGGACCTGGAGTTGCTGTGGGTGTGCGGGCTGCCCGGGTACGGCCCGGGCGACCTGATCGACATGGCCTTCGACGGCGACCGGGTCACGATCACCTACGACGCCGGCATCGACCGCCCGCTGCGGCTGACGCCGGACGAGGCGCTGGCCCTTGTGGTCGCGCTGCGGATGCTGGCCGAGACGCCCGGCATGGCGCAACGGGACGCCATCGAGCGGGCGCTGGCCAAGATCGAGTCGACCGCGGGGGAGCTGGCCGACGCGCCGGTCGCCGTGCGGCTGCCCGGCAACGACGACCGGCTGGCCACCATCCGCGGCGCGGTGCAGCGGCAGCGGGCCCTGCAGATCACGTACTACACGGCGACCCGCGACGAGATCACCGAGCGGGTCGTCGACCCGATGCGGGTGCTCGTGGTGGCCGGGCGCGGGTACCTGGAGGCGTGGTGCCGCCGGGTCGAGGCGGTACGGCTGTTCCGGGTGGACCGCATCGACGGCCTGGTGGAGCTCGACGAGCCGGCCGCTCCGCCGCCCCAGGCGCGCCCCAACGACGTGCGCGACAGCGTGTTCAGCCCGACGCCGGACCTGCCGCTGGTGCGGCTGCGGGTGGGCCGTGGCGGGCGGTGGATCACCGAGTACTACCCGTGCGAGGAGATCATCGCGGAGTCGGCCGAGCACTGGCTGGTCAGCCTGCGGGCGGCCGATCTCGGCTGGGCCCGGCGGCTGGTGCTCGGGCTGGGTCCGGAGGTCAGCGTGGTGGGGCCGCCGGAGCTGGCCGAGGCGGTACGCCAGCAGGCCCGGGTCGCGCTGGCCGCTTACGGAGAGGCAGTCCCATGATCTGGTGGATCGCGCTCGGCGCTGTAGGTTTCGGCCTGGTGCTGCTCGTACTCGTGGCCCTGCCGGTGCTGCGGCGGCTGGCCGGGCTGCGTCGCGCCATGGCACGGGCGCAGCGGCGTACTGTCGAGTTGCAGGGCATGCGGGCCTCGGTCGAGGCGCTGCAGGAGCACCTGGCGGAGGTCGCGGCGCGGACCGGCGAGATCACGGTTCGGAACGGTCGTTCCTGACAGTGGCCGTTACCCTCCGGACCGGCTAGGGTCGGTTCCGCTCGAAGAACGTAGGATAGAGCTCGTCGTTGCGTGACGAGATCAGTGAGGTGGCTCCGATGGGTGCGCTCAAGCCCTGGCACATCGCCGTTCTGGTGGTGGTGCTGGTACTGCTGTTCGGCGCCAAGCGCCTGCCCGATGCGGCCCGGTCGCTCGGCCGGTCGATGCGGATTCTCAAGGCCGAGACCCGTAGCCTGGCCGACGATGACGTGAACGCGAAGGCCGAGGCGCAGTCGGGGCGCCAGCCGCTGGAGGCCCAGCCGTCGCAGTCCCCGGTTGTCGACCCGATCGACCGCGTCCGCGACAACTGATCCACTCCAGGAGGGACCTCCCCCGTGGCTCTCCCGGTGCGTCGTCGGCGGCGTCAGACTCAGTTCGCGCGCGCCGCCGACGGCTCGATGACGCTGCTTGAGCACCTTTACGAGCTGCGTACCCGGCTGTTCCGGGCGTCCCTGGCCATCGTGGCCGGAATGATCGGTGGCTGGTTCCTGTCCAATCCGGTCGTCACGCTGCTGGAGCAGCCGTACTGCCAGATGGCTCCGAAGTCGCCGGACGGGAAGTGCGATTTCATCGCCCTGGGTCTGACCGACCCGTTCGCCCTGCAGTTGAAGGTCGCGCTTATCCTCGGCCTCATGGTCGGCGCGCCGATCTGGCTGTATCAGCTGTGGGCGTTCATCGCGCCCGGCCTGCACCGCAACGAGCGGCGCTGGGCCTACGTGTTCGCCGGGATCGCGGCGCCGCTGTTCGCGTTGGGCGCGTACCTGGCCTACCTGATGATTCCCCGGGCGGTGGAGTTCCTGCTGGGCTTCCACCCCGCCAACACGACTTTCAACCTTGAGATCACACGGTACTTCACCTTCGTCACCAACCTCATCCTGCTGTTCGGCTTCGCGTTCCAGTTCCCGCTGATCGTGATGCTGTTCAACATCGCCGGCATTGCCACTGCGAAGCGGCTGCTCGGCTGGTGGCGGATCGCCGTGTTCCTCTTCTTCGCGTTCTCCGCCATCGCCATTCCGACCGGTGACCCGTTCAGCATGAGCGCCCTCGGCCTGGGCCTCACCGCGCTGTACTTCGCCTCAGTGGCCTTCGCCTTCTTCAACGACCGGCGGCGCGACCGCCGGCACCGGGCCGAGTTCGGCGAGGTCGGCGACGACGAGGTCTCAGAACTGGACCTCGTCGACCACGAGCCGGTCGAGGCCGGCGAGCGCGTCACCGCGATCGAGCCGGTGCAACCGGCGGGTCCGCTGGACCGTCACTACGACGACGTCACCTGAGCCGGGCGGACATGACCGAAGCAACGAGCGACCGGGCGCCGGTCGCGGTACTGCTGAACCCTACGGCGGGCCGCGGCCGGTACCGGCCGATGTTGCCGACGATCCTCGACCGGCTGCGCGCCAGCGGCCGCGAGATCGAGGTACTGGATGCCGACACGCCGCAGGCGGCGCTGGACGCGTGCCGGGCCGCCGTGCGCGACGGTGCCGGCGCCCTGGTGGCCGCCGGCGGTGACGGTACCGTCCACATTGGACTCCAGGCGGTGGCCGGCACCGGGATCGCGTTCGGCGCGGTACCGGCCGGTACCGGCAACGACTTCGTGGTACAGGTCGGGCTGCCCGAGGAGCCGGTCGCCGCGGCCGAGGCGGTCGCCGGCGCGCTGCGCGCGGGTACGAGCCGCAAGGTCGACCTGGCCCGGCTGACCGACGCCGACGGCGAGGTGTGCTGGTTCGGCGCGGTGCTCGCGGCGGGCTTCGACGCGATCGTCAACGAGCGGGCCAACCGGATGCGGTTCCCTCGCGGGCCGCGCCGCTACGACGTCGCCATCGCGCTGGAGTTGCTGCGGCTGCGTCCCCGCCGGTACACCCTGGTGCTCGACGGTGTGGTGCACGACGTCGACGCGGTACTGGTGGCGATCGGCAACACCGCGTCGTACGGCGGCGGGATGCGCATCGTACCGGCGGCCGACCCGACCGACGGGCTGCTGGACATCGTGGTCGGCGGGCGGTTCAGCCGCACCCAGTTCGCCCGCATCAAGCCGCGCGTCTACCAGGGCACCCACGTGGAGCACCCGCTGGTGAACACGTACCGGGCGGCGACCGTGGAGGTACGCGCCGAGGGGATCGTCTGCTACGTGGACGGGGAGCGGTGCTGCCCGCTGCCGGTCACCGTGGCCGCGGCGCCGGGGGCGCTCACGCTGCTCGGTTAGAGCCCCAGCAGGCTCAGCACGGCGCCGAGACCGTTGCTGGCGCCCGGCTCGCCGGCGGGCACCAGGTAGGCGCGGCAGCCGGCCCGTACCGCGGCGGCGTCGGCCGGGGTGTCCCCGACCATGAGCACCTTCTCCGGCGGTACCCGCAGGGACGCGCACGCGTACTCGAAGATCGCCGTGTCCGGCTTGCAGCGGCCGACCTCGTAGGACAGCACGTACGCCGAGACCAGGTCGTGCACGCCCAGTGCCTGGCAGATCGGCCGGATGTCGAAGCCGATGTTGCTGACCACGCCGACCGGTACCCCGGCATTGTGCAGCACGGTCAGGGTGTGCACGGCGTCGGCGTACGCGCGCCACCCCTCGGGGCGCAGCAGCCGCTCGTAGAGCGCGTCCGGCAGCCCGTCGATGCCGCAGTCCACCTCCGCGGCCAGCCCGGTGTACGCGGTGCGGTGCGCGTAGGCGGTCAGGTCCCGGTCGGCCCACACCTCGGCGAGGTGCGGCGGTACCCGGTGGGGCAGCGGCCCACCGGCCCGGCCCACGGTGACCAGCCGGTCGGCGAGCGACGTGGCGCGGACCCGGTCCAGCGCGGCACCGCAGGCGGCGGCGGCCTCCATCACCCACGTCACCGCGTCCTCGACCTGCGCCAGGGTGCCGTGGAAGTCGAACAGCACGGCCGCCGGGGGTTCGGCGTGGTCTGCCCCGCGTCCTGCAGCGGCATGATCGGGCACGCCCCGCACGATACCGAGTGCCCAGGCACCGCTGCCGGGGTGGAGGTGTGCGGCGCCCGGTAGCCTTGCTGATATGACCAGCCCCGCCGAGCGGTATTCCGCGGCCCGCCGGCGGGCGGCCGCCGCCTCGCGCAGCCCCGCGCTCGCCGACTTCGCCGCCGGCCTCGGCTTCGACCTCGACCCGTTCCAGCGCGAGGCGTGTGCCGCGCTGGAACGCGGTACCGGGGTGCTGGTGTGCGCGCCGACCGGCGCGGGCAAGACCGTGGTCGGCGAGTTCGCCGTGCACCTGGCCCTGAGCCAGGGCCGCAAGTGCTTCTACACCACGCCGATCAAGGCGCTGTCCAACCAGAAGTACCACGATCTGGTGGCCCGGCACGGTGCCGCCCAGGTCGGCCTGCTCACCGGCGACAACGCGATCAACGGGGACGCACCCGTGGTGGTGATGACGACCGAGGTACTGCGCAACATGCTGTACGCGCGTTCGTCCACATTGGACGGACTGTCCTATGTGGTCATGGACGAGGTGCACTACCTGGCCGACCGGTTCCGCGGCGCGGTGTGGGAGGAGGTCATCATCCACCTGCCCGCCTCGGTGACCCTGGTGTCCCTGTCGGCCACCGTGTCCAACGCGGAGGAGTTCGCCGACTGGCTGGTGACCGTGCGCGGCGAGACCGAGGCGGTGGTCAGCGAGCACCGCCCGGTACCGCTGTGGCAGCACATGCTCGTCGGGCGGCGGATGTTCGACCTGTTCCACGACGCGGAGGCGGCGCAGAAGCACGACGTGCACCCGGAGCTGCTGCGGCACACCCGGGAGCTGGTACGCCGGATCGAGTTCGACGGCGGCGGTGGCCGCGGCCGGGCGGGCCGGCGGCGGTGGCCGGTGCCGCTGCGCGCCGACGTGGTCGAACGGCTGGACCGCGAGGGGCTGCTGCCGGCGATCCTGTTCATCTTCAGCCGGGCCGGCTGTGACGCGGCCGTGCAGCAGTGCCTGCACGCCGGGCTGCGGCTGACCACCCCGGACGAGCGGGCCGAGATCCGGGCGGTCGCCGAGGCGCGCACCTCGGAGATCAGCGCCGAGGACCTGCAGGTGCTCGGGTACTGGGAGTGGCTGGACGGGCTGGAGCGCGGCCTGGCCGCGCACCACGCCGGGATGCTGCCGGCGTTCAAGGAGATCGTCGAGGAGCTGTTCGTCCGAGGGCTGGTCAAGGCCGTCTTCGCCACCGAGACGCTGGCCCTGGGCATCAACATGCCGGCCCGCTGCGTGGTGCTCGAGCGGCTGGTGAAGTTCAACGGCGAGGCGCACGTGGACCTCACGCCGGGGGAGTACACCCAGCTGACCGGCCGGGCCGGGCGGCGCGGCATCGACGTGGAGGGGCACGCGGTCGTCGTCTGGTCGCCCGAGGTGGACCCGCGGCACGTGGCCGGGCTCGCTTCGACCCGTACCTATCCGCTGCGCTCCAGCTTCCGGCCCTCGTACAACATGGCCGTCAACCTGGTCGGGACGCTGGGCGGCAGCCGCTCCCGGGACCTGCTGGAGTCCTCGTTCGCGCAGTTCCAGGCGGACCGCTCGGTGGTGGGCCTGGCCCGGCAGGTGCAGCGCAACGTGGAGACGATGCAGACCTACGAGGCGGAGATGGAGTGCCACTGCGGCGACTTCGCCGAGTACTTCGACATCCGCGTCGCGATCGCCGACCGCGAGCGGGCACAGGCCCGGCAGAACGCCGCGGCGCGCCGGGCCGCCACGGCGACGTCGCTGGAGCGGCTGCGGGTGGGCGACGTGATCCGGGTACCGTCCGGGCGCCGCGCGGGGCTGGCCGTCGTACTGGACGTCGGGATGGGCGGCTTCAACGACCCGCGACCGCTGGTACTGACCGAGGACCGGTGGGCCGGGCGGCTGTCGGCCGGGGAGTTCGCCGGGCCGGTCGAGGCGCTGGCCCGGGTCCGGGTACCGAAGCACTTCAATCACCGCTCGCCGGCCGAGCGGCGGGATCTCGCCGCGGCGCTGCGGGCGGCCGGCGTGGACAACCGGGTACGCCGCGGTCCGCGCCGCGCGACAGGGGAGGACCAGGAGCTGGACCGGCTGCGCCACCGGCTGCGGGCGCATCCCTGCCATGGCTGCCCCGAGCGCGAGGAGCACGCCCGCTGGGCCGAGCGCCGGCACCGGCTGGAGCGCGACACGGCGGCCCTGCGCGACAAGGTGGCCACCCGCACCGGCTCGCTGGCCCGCACCTTCGACCAGGTCTGCGGCCTGCTCAGGGACCGGGGGTACCTGGCGCCGGTCGACGGGGAACTGACCGTCACGGATGCGGGGCGGATGCTCGCCCGGGTCTGGACCGAGGCCGACCTGCTGGTGGCCGAGTGCCTGCGCCGGGGTGTGTGGGACGGGCTGAGCGCCGCGGAACTGGCCGCCGCCGTGTCGGTGGTGCTCTTCGAGGCGCGGCGCGAGGGCGAGGACCGGGTGTCGCTACCGCGCGGTCCGGTCGGCGACGCGGTGGACCGGACGGTGAGCCTCTGGACGCAGCTCGAGGCGGACGAGGCGGCCCGGGGACTTGAGCTGACCCGGGAGCCGGACCTGGGGTTCGTCTGGCCGATGTACCGGTGGGCCCGCGGCGAGCCGCTGTCGAAGGTACTGGCCAGCGTGCACACCCTCGACGGGGAGATGCCCGCGGGCGACTTCGTGCGGTGGGCGCGCCAGGTGGTGGACCTGCTCGGTCAGCTCACCGAGGCGGCGGCCGCGTCGTCGGAGGTCCGGCAGGCCGCCCGGGACGCGATCGGTCTGGTCAACCGGGGCGTGCTCGCGTACGCGTCGATCAACGCGGCGCTGCCGTCCTGAGGGTGGTCGGCGGGGCGGTCGAACGCTGGCCGGGCGCCGCTCCGACAAGCTACGCGGCGCGTCAGCGCGTCGCCGTGATGAGCGCGTCGATCAGCCGCTTGGTGGGTCCGGCGACGTTCCACCGCTCCGCGAGCGCCAGCAGCGCGTCCGGGTGGGCCGGCTCGCTGGGCAGCGTGGTGTCCAGCTCCGGCAGCGGCACATCCCGGGCCACCGCGACCACCTTCGGCGCGACGGCGAGGTAGTCGGTGGCGACCGCGAGCTTGGCGCGCAGTCCCGGCGCGAACCCTGCGTCGGGATCGTCCAGCGCGGCCAGCACACCGGGCAGGCTGCCGTACCGCGAGATGAGCCGGGCCGCCGTCTTCTCGCCCACGCCGGGTACCCCGGGCAGGCCGTCGCTCGGGTCGCCCCGCATCGCGGCGAAGTCCGCGTACCCGGCCGCCGGTACCCCGTACTTCGCCCGTACCGCCGCGTCGTCGCAGACCTCGAGCTTGGCCACGCCCCGGCCGCAGTACAGCAGGCGGATGCCGGCGTCGTCGTCGACGAGCTGGAACAGGTCCCGGTCGCCCGAGGCCACCTCCGTCGGGCCGGGTTCCCGGGTGGCCAGGGTGCCGAGCACGTCGTCTGCCTCGTAGCCGGCCGCGCCCACCGCCGGGATGCCGACCGCGGCCAGCATGTCCAGGATCACCGGTACCTGCGGGACCAGCCCGTCCGGGATCTCCTCTGGGTAGCTGGCCGAGCTGTGCGGCCCGGGCGGGGTACCGGGGCGGGCCATCCGGTGCGCCTTGTACGAGGGGATCAGCGCGACCCGCCAGGCCGGGCGCCAGTCCTCGTCCAGCGCGCAGACCAGCCGGCCCGGTCGTCTCGTGCGCACCAGCGTGGCCAGCATGTCGAGGAAGCCCCGTACCGCGTTTACCGGGCTGCCGTCGTCGGTCTGCGCGGCCGATTCGGGGATGCCGTGGTAGGCACGGAAGTAGATGCTCGGAGCGTCCACGAGCAGCAGCGGCTGGGGCACCGGTACAGCCTAGGCGAACGCTGACTGTAGCCGGCTCCGCAGGCGTCGCCGCCTAGGCTACGGGGATCCCGAGCCACCCAAACGAGCGTTAAGCTAGTCGGTGTGACGCGCGTGGAGCGGATCCTTCCCACCGATGAGGCCTACGACCTCCTTGAACTCGCCAGCCAGATCGCCGACCGTGAGCTTGCCCCGCGGGCGGCCGACTCCGAGACGCGCGGCGAGTTTCCCCGTGACGCGGTGCGTACCCTCGGCCGGGCCGGGCTGCTCGGCCTGCCGTACCCCGAGGAGTACGGCGGCGGTGGCCAGCCCTACGAGGTCTACCTGCAGGTGCTGGAGGAGGTCGCGGCGCGCTGGCTGACCGCGGCCGAGGCGATCAGCGTGCACACCCTGGCCTGTTACCCGGTGGCCGCGCACGGCACCGACGCGCAGCGCAAGCGGTTCCTGCCGGACCTGCTGAACGGTGCCCGGCTGGGCGCGTACTGCCTGTCCGAGCCGGCCGGCGGCTCCGACCCGGCGTCGATGACCACGAGGGCCCGGCGCGACGGCGAACACTACGTGGTCAGCGGCACCAAGGCGTGGATCACGCACGCCGGTGTCGCGGACGCCTACAACGTGTTCTGCCGTACCGGCGGGCCCGGCGCGCGCGGCATCTCCTGCCTGTTCGCGGACGCCGCCACGCCGGGCATCGTGCCGCAGGCCCGGGAGCGCACCATGGGGCTGCGCGCCTCGCCGGTGGCGCAGATCGTCTTCGACGACGCGCGGGTACCGGCCGACCGGCTCGTCGGCGAGGAGGGCGGCGGGTTCCGCATCGCGATGCAGGCGCTGGACGCGGGTCGGCTGGGCATCGCGGCCTGCGCGGTGGGGCTGGCGCAGGCCGCGCTGGACTACGCCACGCGGTACGCGAGCGAGCGGGAGCAGTTCGGCAGGCGCATCGTCGACTTCCAGGGCCTGGGCTTCATGCTCGCCGACATGGCCACCGCGGTCTCGGCGGCGCGGGCGCTGACCCTGTCGGCGGCGCGCCTCAAGGACGCCGGCCGGCCGTACCGGATCGAGGCGGCCAAGGCGAAGCTGTTCGCCACCGACGCCGCGATGCGGGTCACGACCGACGCGGTGCAGGTCCTCGGCGGGTACGGGTACGTGGCCGACCACCCGGTCGAGCGGTACCTGCGCGAGGCCAAGGTCCTGCAGATCGTCGAAGGTACCAACCAGATCCAGCGGTTGGTGATCGCGCGCGACCTGGCCGGCCGGCCGGCGCCGCGCGCGGAAGGCTGAGATCTCAGGCGGTGACCAGGCCGCGCGTGATGGCCTTCGCGACGTGGACCGCGCGGGTGGCGGTCAGTGCGGTCGCGGCCAGTGAGTTCTGGTCGGGTGGCACCTCGCCGTTGTTGCTGGTGTGTGAGCCGCCGTACGGGTTGCCGCTGATGAACTGCCCGGGTTCGGTGTAGCCGGGGGTGACCACGATGCCGCCCCAGTGGTAGGCCGCGTTGAACAGGGCCAGCAGGGTCGACTCCTGCCCGCCGTGCGCGGTCGCGGTGGACACGAACCCGGAGAACACCTTGTTGGCCAGCTTGCCCTGGGCCCACAGCGGTCCGGCCGTGTCGATGTACTGCTTCAGCTGCGCCGAGACGTTGCCGAACCGGGTCGGCGTACCGAAGATGACCGCGTCCGCCCAGTCCAGGTCCTCGAGCGAGGCCTCGGGGACGTCCTGGGTGGCCAGTTGGTGCGCGGCCCAGCCGTCATTGGACGCGACGGCCTCGTCCGGGGCGAGTTCCCGTACCTTGCGCAGGCGGACCTCGGCACCGGCCTTCTCGGCGGCCTCAGCGGCCGCGAGCGCCATCTGGTACGTGGTACCGGTGGCCGAGTAGTAGATGACTGACGCGTTGACCTCCATGGCCCTGTGGCGTACCCGCCCCCGGCACCGGCAAACGGGTGTCGGGGAACGGGTGTCGGGAGGCGGGGTCAGACTGTGGCGGGCGAGTGCGTGTCCGGCCGCCGGGGCCCGGGCACGCCGCTCGGCGGCGCCTCGGCGTCCTCGGCGGTCAGCGGGGTGGCCAGATCCTCCAGGCTCCGCCGCTCCGCCCGCACGCCGAGCGCCACCTCGACCAGCCCGGCGAGGACCATGAGGATCGCCCCGATGCTGAACGCGAGCACCGTGTCGCCGACCTTGCCGGTACCCACCAACTTCGCGAACAGCAGCGGGCCGATGATGCCACCCACCCCGGTACCGATCGCGTAGAACACCGCGATGGCCAGTGCCCGGGTCTCCATCGGGAACACCTCGCTGACCGTCAGGTAGGCGGCGCTGGCGCCGGCTGAGGCGAAGAACAGCACGACGCACCAGCACAGGGTCAACGTCAGCGCGTTGAGTACGCCGCCGTGGAACAGCAGCGCCGTGCCCAGCAGCAGGACGCCGGACAGTATGTAGGTACCGGCGATCATCGGGCGCCGGCCGACGGAGTCGAACAGCGGCGCGAGCAGCAGCGGGCCGGCCAGGTTGCCGATCGCGATCATCAGGTAGTACCAGCCGGTGCCGCCCGAGGGCACCTTGAAGAACGTCTCCAGGATCTGCGCGAAGCCGAAGGTGATCGCGTTGTAGAGGAACGCCTGCCCGATGAACAGGGCCAGGCCCAGGATCGATCGCCGCGGGTACCGGGCGAACAGCGTGTGCGCGACCCTCCACAGCCCGATCGATCTGCGCTGCCGGATGGTGATGTACCGGTCCGGCTCGTCCAGCGAGGTGGACGTCTCCGCTTCGACCTCGTGCTCGATGCCCCGCACGAGGTCCTCGGCGGCCCGGTCGCGACCGTGGATGAACATCCAGCGCGGGCTCTCCGGCACGTTGCGCCGTACCAGCAGGATCACCACCCCGAGCACGACGCCCAGGCCGAAGGCGAGCCGCCAGCCGAGGTTGACCGGCAGGTCGTTGAGCAGCGGGATGGTGATCACGGCGCCGATCGCCGCGCCGAGCCAGAAGGTGCCGTTGATGACGATGTCGATGCGGCCGCGGTGCCGGGCCGGGATCAGCTCGTCGATGGCGGAGTTGATCGCCGCGTACTCGCCGCCGATGCCCAGGCCGGTGAGGAACCGGAACAGGAAGAACCACCAGGATGCGAAGGACAGCGCGGTCATCGCGGTGGCCGCCAGGTACACGCCCAGCGTGATCATGAACAGCTTCTTGCGGCCGTACCGGTCGGTGAGCCAGCCGAAGAACAGCGCGCCCACGCACGCACCGGCCACATAGGACGCCGCGCCGAAGCCGGTGACCTGGCTCTGCGTGATGTGGATCCCGCTGCCGGCCTTGGCGAGCTGCCCGGAGAGGTTGCCGACGATGGTGACTTCGAGGCCGTCGAGGATCCACACCGTACCCAGGCCGATGATGATCATCCAGTGCCAGCGCGCCCAGGGCAGCCGGTCCAGCCGGGCCGGTACGTTGGTGCGGATCGATCCGCCGTGCTCCGCGTTCGCCATGGTTCCTCCCCAGCCGGAGACGCTCTCCGGTCGTGACCTTGCGGGGTTCCCGTCATACGACAGCGAGAAACCAGCGGGTAGGTTCATCGCCGTGGAGGAGATCGACCGGGCCATCGTCGCCGCCCTGTCCGCGGACGGCCGGCTGTCATACACCGACCTCGCCGAGCGGGTGGGGCTGTCGGTGTCGGCGGTGCACCAGCGGGTACGGCGGCTGGAGCAGCGGGGCGTGATCCGCGGGTACACGGCGCGGATCGACTATGAGGCCATCGGCCTTCCGTTGACCGCGTTCGTGGCGATCCGGCCGATCGACGCGTCCGCCCCGGACGACGCGCCCGTACGGCTGTCCGGGCTGCCGGAGATCGAGTCCTGCTACTCGGTCGCGGGGGAGGACTTCTACCTGCTGCTGGTGCGGGTGAAGAGCCCGGGCGACCTGGAGCGGCTGCTGCAGGAGATCCGTACCAAGGCCAACGTCACGACCCGTACCACGGTGGTCCTGTCGACCCCCTACGAGGCCCGTCCGGCGCTGGCCGCCGACTGATCGAGCGGTGACATCTGGGCCTGTGCTCGCCTCCGCCACAGACCGGCTCCGGCTCCGCTCAGGCGGTAACGGGCGCGTTCCACTCCCGGATCACCTGGTTGCTGTGCTCGTGTCCGAGCCGGGACACCGTCGCGGTACCGAGGAACAGCGCGGCGCCGGCGGACGGCGCGAAACCGGCCCAGCGGGCGGCGGCGACCCGCAGGCTGTGCCCGTGCCCGATGAGCACGACGTCACCGCCGGCGGCCAGTTCGCCCGCGCGCGCCAGCAACCGGTCCAGCCGTGCGCCGACCTGCTCGGGCGACTCGCCGCCCGGGCAGCCGTCGCGCCACAGGCTCCAGTCCGGCCGGTATTCGCGGATCTGGGCGCTGGTGAGCCCCTCGTAGTCCCCGTAGTCCCACTCCACGAGGTCCTCGTCGATGGCGGTGACGGCCAGGCCGGCCAGCTCCGCGGTGCGCAGGCTGCGCCGGCGGGGGCTGCACAGTACGGCGGCGAACGCCGCCCCGGCCAGCGCGCCGCGCAGCGCGACGGCCTGCTGCTCGCCCTCGGGCGTGAGCGGCAGGTCCGTCCGCGAGGTGTGCCGCCCGGCGGCGCTCCACTCCGTCTGCCCGTGCCGGATCAGAACCAGTTCGCCCACCGGCTCATTGTTCCCGGTGGAACCCGCGCCGGTAGGCCGAGGGGGAGGTGTGCATCGCGCGGGCGAAATGGTGCCGGTAGGTGACCGCGCTGTCGAAACCGACCGCCGTGGCGATCTGCTCCACCGACCGGTCGCTCGTCTCCAGCAGGGCGAGGCTGGCCCGTACCCGCTGCCCGATCAGCCAGCGGATCGGGCTGGTACCGCCGCGGCGGGCGAAGTGGCGCAGGTAGCTGCGCGTGGACATATTCGCCTCGCGGGCCAGCCGGGGTACCGTGATCCGCTCGTCGAGGTGTGCCAGCGCCCAGGACATCGAGCGGGCCACCCGGTCGTCGTCGCCGTCCGGTACCGGCGCCTCGATGAACTGTGCCTGGTCGCCGTGGCGGTGCGGCGGGATGACCAGCCGGCGGGCCACCGCGTTGGCCACCGCCGCGCCGTGGTCGACGCGGATCAGGTGCAGGCACAGGTCCAGTCCTGCCGCGCTGCCGGCGCTGGTGAGCACGTCGCCGCCGTCGACGTAGAGCACGTCGGGATCGACGCGTACCCGCGGGAAGCGCCGGGCCAGTTCCGGCGCGTACCGCCAGTGGGTGGCCGCCACCCGGTCGTCGAGCACTCCGGCGGCCGCCAGCGCGAAGGCGCCCGAGCAGATGGACACCAGCCGGGCACCCCGGGCGTGGGCCGCGCGCAGCGCGGCCAGTACCGGCTCGGGCACGTCGCCGTGCACGTCCGCCACTCCGGGAACGATCAGCGTGTCGGCGCCGGCGAACACGTCCAGCCCGTACGGCGCGGTGAAGGTCAGGCCGCCCACGGCACGCAGCGGTCCCGGGTCGGGCGCGCAGACGGCCAGCTCGTACCAGTCGACCTCGAGCTCGGGGCGGGGGAGCCCGAACACCTCGACCACGATGGCGGTCTCGAACGGCGACATCCCGTCGAAGGTCAGCACCGCGATCCGGTGCCGCCGCCCGGCGATCTGCTGCATGGCGCAATGTTAGCGACCGTCGGCTTTTGCGCCACTGTCGGGGCCGGGCGGCCCCGGGCGAGGATTTCCACCATGAATTCG
>Ga0070658_10002653_pt1 | contig 14882 bp, 12 predicted proteins | sample KBSC13metaG_FD_64664 | JGI IMG/M metagenome (GOLD analysis project Ga0070658, IMG submission 64664) | Corn rhizosphere microbial communities from Kellogg Biological Station, Michigan, USA - KBS C1-3 metaG | ecosystem: Host-associated > Plants > Roots > Rhizosphere > Soil ...
ACTGGCAGGAGGCGCGGGAGGCCTATCGGACGGCGCTGGCCCGGAACCCCGCTTGCTTTGCCTCCGCCCTGCGCCTGGGGGAGATGCTGCTGCAGGAGGAGCAGGCCGAGGAGGCCGCGCGCGTTTTTCGCTGCGCTCTGGAGCGATCCCCTCCGCCCCACATCGCCGCGTGCCTGCGCGCGGGACAGTGGGAGGCGGAGGGAGACAGCGCGCAGGCGGTGGATGCCTACCGCGCCGCCCTCGCCCTCGCCCCAACCGACCGTGCCAACTACTACGGCCTCCATCGCGTTTTGGGCCGCCTCAGCCGCTACACGGAACAACTGCAGAATCTGGCGGCGCTGCGGGAGATTGCCCCCACCGACCTCTTTGCCTATGAGAAAGCCTATACCCCTTGCGCGAGACTGCAGCAATGGGACCTGGCCCGCCAACTGATGGAACGCGCCGTCGAGATCGATCCGAACCATCCGCTGGCGCTGAAGCATCTGTTTCAGGTGCGGATGAATCAAACACGGGGCGATCTGGAGACGCTGGCGTTAGCCGAGCGGCTGGTGCGGCTGGCGCCGGACTTCGTGGAGAGTTGGGGCGAACTGGCCTGGATCTACGCCGAACTGGGGCGGGAGGAGGAGAGTCTGGCCGTCCTACAACAGTTCCTCTCCGAGCATCCCACCAATGCCGAAGCCTGCGCCGCCCTCGCCTGGCGCTGCCACTATCTGCATCGTCTGGAAGAACAGGCCACCTACGCACGCCGCGCCTACGCACTTGCGCCGCAAAACTGGCATATCTGCTGGACCCTCTTGCAGGCATGCAATCACGCTACGACGGTCATTTCGGAAGGGGAGCGACTTCGTTTTGCTGCGGAGATCGCCGGGCAGTTCCCCCAGGACGCCTTCCTCCTGGAGCGCCTCTGTTATTTCTATCTGGCCTGGAATCGGGAAGAGGAGGCGCTGGCGTTTGCACAACGCCTGCAGGCGCTGCAAGCCGCCGATCCGGATATGGACAGACGATTGGCCGACATCTACCGGCTCTGTCGGTGCTGGCAGGAGGCCGCGCAACGGTATCAGCGCCTCCTGGCACTTCCCGGCGGGAGGACAACGGCTCTTCTGGCCTCGTTGGGCGAGGTCCTGATGGGCTTGCAGGACCCGGCCGCGGAAGCCGCGTTCTCCGAAGCCGAAGAACGGGCGCAGTCCTGGCAAGACTACCAGTTTCTGGTCAACCTCTATCATCGCTGCGGTCTGTACGAGAAAGCGACGGTATGGGCACAGTACATGCTCTCTCTCCCTTCCCTCTCCCCGCTTATGCGCAAGCATGTCGAGGTCCTGTTGCAGCGTATCCTGGCACACGCTTACCCCTGATCGATCTGTCGGCATTCCAGAAAAAACTGGAATTTTATCGTGTGTTGTCAGACTTTTCAATGTCGTGGGATTGAACCTCCTGAAACCCAAAAAAGGAGTTTGCCCATGCCTCGTCCTACACCCATGTTCCACTCCGCGAGACCTTTCCCGCGTCAGTTCTCGTGGACCTGCCTTCTCTGCGCGTTCTGTCTGTTTCTGAGCGGGATCGCTGCATCTGCCCGCACGCAGTCGGGTCTAGAAGCCAACGTCTTGCATCAGCAAGAGACAGCTCTTAAAGCCACGATCGACTATCTCGAAGACAGCATACAGAAAGTGAAAAGCGGGAAATATATACTCTGTCCGTTGGGCCTGGTGGAAAAAGATGTCCTTGCCGGTTACATAGCGGCGAAGATGCTTTCCGACGACAAGACGGCGACAGAGTGGGCAGAAAGCATCAAGAATTTGACAAAATACCAGAGAACCTCCCTTAAGGTATTGCAGGAGGCGCTGGATAATGCGAAGGCGGCGCTGGAGGAACTCCAGAAGAAACTGGCTGGCCCTCGGAAGAGGCCAGGGCAGGACAAGCCCAGGCCACGCTGGCATGACGGCGTGACTCTGGAGTTGGATTCCAGCACGATAGATCGGAGAAGCACGCAGTCCCCGACGCAGTGGGACGTTGACAAAGAGAGCGGAGAAGGAACATACACTCCCCCTTACGGGAAAGCGAAGTTTGAATTCAAGATGCCCAGCTCCATCGGACCGGAGGGGGAAAATGTCCACTTCGGCGTATCCGTCAGGGCGAAAAAGGGGACGCGGTTTGCTCCTGCCATGAGCATGGTGGGCGAAGCGGATCTGACGGGGGGAAACCCTCAGGTCTATCCGGTCGCCGAATCGGACATGACTGCTGAGGAGTTCAAAGAGGTTACCATCAAGCCCAGGCAGTACTCCGAAGACACCAAGTTCGTCAATATTCAAGTCCGGTTCCAGGACGGCCCGACCATTACCTACAAATATCGCGTCGTGCGGTAGGTTCGCGCCCTCCGGCTTCTCTGAGTGTACAGGGTCTGTCTTCGTGAGGGCGCGTGGTGCGAAAAACGCCATCTCTGCAAAAGGATGCATGGCGCGACACACCATTCGCCCTCCCGGCGGCCCAGAACAACGGATCACACATCGGCTCTGATATTCTGATCTATAGATCGTGAGGAGATTATGCGATCTCTATTCGCTTCGTTACGTCGCTTACCGATTCTCTTGCTTCTCCTTGCAGCGACAATAGCGCAAGGGGCGCAAAAGCAGAGCGCGGACATCTCTCTGGAGAATCGGCGCTATGTCCCCGGCAAAGGCACTGCCGACATCCCGACAGAGATGCTGCAACAGGAACAGAACCAGCCACAGATGGCGGTCCGCTCCGGCGATACAATCGTCCTGCATAATCGCGACAAAGTCTACTGGAGGCCGTTGAGCAAGACGCCCGAGAACCAGTTCACCACCCCGGCGAAGGGCCTTGCTCCCGGAGAGTCCAAAACAATCACCGCAAAGAACACGACCGACAGACCGATCCTCCTGAAGTTCCATGACGACATTCACGCCTCCGCCAGACTGGTCATCGTCGTTCTGCCTGCCGGGGCAGAAGCTTCGGGGCAGAGCAGTTTTGCAGGCGCCTGGAAGACGACCTGGGGAATCGCGACGATCAAGTTGAGCGGCGATGGCAAGACGGCGACCGGGACCTACACCTATACACTATCGCACGGCGGGAAGGCGCAGGGCAAAATCTCCGGCACGGTTGTCGGGAACAAGCTGACCGGCAACTGGTCGGAAGCCTTCGATGATAAGAAAGCCGCCGGAACGATGACGTTAACGCTTTCGGAGGACGGCGCCAGTTTCGCCGGCCCCTGGAAAAAGGTGACCGGCAAGGCCGCTGAAGATGCTGGAGAGTGGAAGGGCACCCGTCAGAAGAAGTGAGCCGCCACCCCCATCTCCTCCACCCAATATACAGAAGAGGGTGCCATACATGAGCAAGGCGCCATTTTGAGTTAGCGCCCACCAAAACAACAGTTACAGAACTCCGGTGAAATAGGAATGTTGAGGGCAGACGGTGAAAAACGGGTGTGATCTTCTTCTCCACCGGAAAGGAGCCGGATACGGCCTATGGAACCTCGCACCTTTCGCCAAGCATCCTGTTTCGTTCTCGTCGGCGGCGTGATCGCCCTCGTCGGCGCCGTCATCACGGGCATCGCCGCCTACCACCTTGCGACAGGGATCCCGCTTATGCAGGCGACCTCCAAGTTCCAGGGAGGCGAGCATGTCGCCGGCTCCAGCGAACTCTGGTTTGGTATCGTGGGCGGTATACCGTTTTTCATCCTCGGAACGGTTCTCATCCTGGACGCACTCAATTCCGCCATCACGATCGATCAGCACGGCATCGTCGCGACCAACCTTCTCAAGCATCCATTCTTTCAGGCGGCATGGAGCGAGATCTCTGACGTAAGGCGCATTGACCCGAGGCCGAGATCCGGCTATGAGGTCATCGCAAACGGCAAAACACTCCGAATCCAGACCGGCACCGAGCCTATGAAGGAACTGCTCGCTGAGATCCAAAAGCGGTCCGGCCATAGCAAAATTCATGGTACACTCAATACAAAATGAGTTCTCTGTTTTTGGAGGTATCGCCATGTCCGCATCCGCTCCACATCCCCTGATGACGGAACAAGAGTTAGAGGCGCTTGCAATCAGAGGGCAGGCGATCTACGATTCCCGGCTCAAGCCGATTTTAGAACCTATCTATAACAATCGCTTTCTGGCCATTCATCTTGACTCTGAGGACTACGCGGTCGGTCAATCGACAGGCGAAGCCATGCGAACCTTACGCCGAAGGCATCCGGAGGGCCAACTCTATCTCCAGAAGATTGGTCCGGAGCCGGAATATGGACTGGCAGCGCGCATTCTCTCCGGCGAAATGATTGGCGGCACGCAGAAGTGAAGGCCGGACACGTACGCGACAATTTCCCACGTCTCCTGCTGTCCCTGCCCGGATTAGAAAACGTTCTTGCTGTCGAGTTCATCATCGATACAGGCTTTGATGGGGAACTTGCGCTTCCAGCCGCATTGGCGACGCAGTTAGAGATACTGTCGGCTTCCAACCGCCCCGTCCGGTTGGCAGATGGAACCCTGAGGCATCGTCCTTATTATGAGCTTTTGTTGGATTGGGAGGAAGAACCTCGCCGCACAGAAGTCCTGGTAATAGAGGGTAATCCCCTTCTTGGCGTCGAATTGCTCTCCGGCTCACTTCTACAGATTGAAGTGGTCGATGGTGGAGAAGTATCCATCGAACCTCTTTAACCATCCTTTCGCCTGTATTCAGATCGTATCACCGTTCATCGACAATAACATTGGGCCACTATATTAGTTCTGGTGTAATTCCATTCATCGTCTGAAACCAACTGAGGGTAGCGTGTCCGCAAAAGACATTTACCATTAGCACCTAAAGATTTGCTTCCTTGGTCAACCTGCCGAAGCATGGAAACTACTTCCAATTTGTATGGCGCACTGGGGTTGATATTGAAGTTAGGTTGCGGAGGATCCATGGACAACGAAAGCAGTACCATCCGTATGGCCTCTGGTGTTCGCGTGTTTGGCTCCGCTGTTGTCCGAGTTGCCCCGGACACGGCGTCCATTGTTGTCGCCGTATCGCGCACGGAACTGAAGCCGGAAGATGCATTTGCCAGGGCCAGCGAGGGGGCGCAGGCCGTCAACGCCTTCCTGCACAAAGCCGAAGTTAAAGACTTCGGCTCGTCACGCGTCACCCTCTCCCAGGAGTTCGACTACATCAATGGGGAGCGGCGATTCGTCGGCTACATGGCCAAAATCGAATATAATGTCTTCCTCCGTGATATGGATAAGGTGGACACTCTGCTGTCTGGGCTGATTACGGCCGGAGCCAATGAACTGACATCCGTGACGTTCCAATCGACGCGACTCAAGGAACTCCGCGCCGATGCTCGCCGACGGGCCATCACAGCCGCCCGCGAGAAAGCCGAACTCTATTGCGAAGCGGCGGGGGTAGAGGCAGGCGAGGTAGTCGCGATTGAGGATGTCAACCCGGAAGTGCTGACAGGCCGCTACGAGGGACATATTTATCGTGAACCGGCCCCAATGGATGACATGGGCGACCAGGGAGCCATTGACCCCGGTGCGATCACGGTCAAAGCTGCCGTCAATGTCGTCTACCGGATCGAGGCACGTTCATAACCAACTTCTTTCGTAACCTAATTTAGAAAGGATACGAGGATGTCTCGCTTTCTCGCTCTTTTGGGCTTCCTGTTTGCGCTCTCGCTTCCGGCTGCGCTGCCTGTTGCGGCGCAGCCCCGTAACTACCGTTTCGATAAGAAAATGTCGCGGGAGGTGCTGGAAAACTATCTCTCCCGCGCGATTTCGATGGAGGGCCTGCTCAACGGCAAGGGTGACCTCGATGACAACATCCGGATGCTCAAGAGCATCGGGGCGAAGTTTATCGGGCGCAGCCTCTGCGTCTGGGGCCAGGAGGGCAATCTGCTGCGGAATATCGAGCGCGCAAAGCAGCAAATCCCCAAGGTCCATGCGGCCGATCCGGACATGGTTTCGCAGGCCTGTATCTTCGAGGTGGTGTCCACGCAAGTAGAGCAGGTTCCCGTGCCAGAATGGGCCTTTACCGCGTTGGGGCAGACGGTGGAGAAGCGGAATTTCCGATATGCCGACATGCTCTATCCCGATGGACGCCGCAAAGGACAGTGGGGACCGAACGCCTCCGTTCCCGATGTCAGCCGACCGGAGACGAAGCTCTGGTTCTATTTTCTGGCCGCCTCCTACATCGACATCGGCATCGAAGCGATCCACTGGGGGCAGGCCGAACTCATAAACGGCAACGATCCCGACCTCACCCACTGGTCACAGGTGCTGACCCTGGCCCGCTCCTACGCCGCAAAACATGCCCGCAGACACATGCTCATCTGCGACGCCCACGTCCCCAGCGGAGGATTGGTGCGTGATGGCCACCTGCTCCTGGATTTCCACGCCTTTCCCCTGCGGATCAAGGAGGTTCCCGAGAAGCCGCAGGAAGCGATCCTCCAGGTAGGATTTTCGGATGGCCTCTACGGCCGGAGCAAAGGCGGAATCACGTTCAGTGGCTGGAAGTGCGAGCATCTGCCCTATCTGGCGGAGATCGACAACTGGGGCGCGAGCAAACAGCCGGGGCAGGCAGGAGCAGGCGGCATCTGGGTCTGGGGCTACGACGAGATCACCTGGTTTGCGCACCAGCCCGAACCGTATCGCAAAACATGGCTGCGCTACGCCCGGGACTGGGTGCAGAAAACGGACCCCAACGGCCACCTGCAGATGCCCGGCAGCCGCACCATGCGCTCCCCCCTGGACAGCAAACGCTGGTACTACGCCAACAAGCCCGGCCCCATGGTCCCGGACGGCCTGAACGATGAAGAAGCTATCCGCGCTCTCTGGTCAGACGCCCCCACAAAATGAACTTTAGCTCTTGACAGAGGAAAGGACGCCGTGCTATACTTTAATCGACTAAATTGATAGACTAAGTCGGCTATGCAAATGGCCGCGACGCTTGGCTGACCGGACAACTGGAGGCCAGGAACGCTCACCTATTCACTCGAGGTGCGCCTTCCTGGCCTTTTTGCTGTCTACAGCCGAACAACAAAGGAGTGAAAGAATGAGTCACCACCCTCGTATCGGCAAAGGATTTACGCTCATCGAGCTGCTCGTCGTCATCGCGATCATCGCGATCTTAGCGGCGATCCTGTTCCCTGTATTTGCCCAGGCCCGCGAGAAAGCGCGGCAGGCCAGTTGCCTCTCCAACGAGAAACAGATCGGGCTTGCCATCCTCACCTACGTGCAGGACTACGATGAGACCTATCCGCAGGGGAGCTATATGGATCCCACCGGAACCAGCCCGACTCCCTGGATGCATACCGTCGATCCCTACGTCAAGAGCGGCTATCCGGTCAAAGCTTCCGATGCGGGTCCCATCAAGTACAGCGTCTATGTCTGCCCGGATTTCAACCCTGCGGTGGCCGGCGCGACTCCCTCCCACAGCTACACCGTCAACCAGAACCTGATGCCCTCGTTCATCAACGAAGCGATCCCGGTGTGGGGCACGCCCTCTGTTCAGTCGCTGGCTTCGGTCAACGCTCCTGCCAATGTGGTGCTGCTGACCGAGGCGAGCGGAAGCCGGATCTTCTCCAACGGAGACGATACCGTCAATCTCAGCGCCGCTCCACAGGTCGCGGCGCAGTGCCAGGCAGTCTATCTGATTGGCCGGACACGACACGCGGGCGGCGCGAACTACCTGTTGGCGGACGGACATGCCAAGCGTTTCAGCGCTCCCACGCCTAGTTTCACCAAAGTCGGCGCGAACTGGTGGAACGTCACTCCCATCACCAGCACCTCTCCGGTGGTCTATCGGTCCGTCACCAATCCGAATGCCTCCGCATGGTTTAAGGAGAACTAGGCAATGCGATCACACCCTCTCTCTCTTTCCGTCGCGGCCTCTGCCCGGACTCTCGGTGCCCTGTTGATGCTCCTCTCGGTCGGTGGCACGCTCTCCGCTTCTGCCGAGGAGAGTGCAGACGCCGTCCTGGCCAAATCCGACGCCCGACTGTTCGCGGCGCAGTCGCTCTCTGCCCGCTTTACGATCTCGACGCTGCACCCGACGCGCTACTCGGATGCGCAGGAGCGCGGAGTCGTCACGCTGGCGAAGCCCGACAAAGCGCGCATCGAGATCACCCGTTACCGCAAACCGGTGGACGCAGATCGTTGGATCGCGAGCGGCAACGGTTCGACGATCGTCACGGATGGGCAGAACACCCATAACCTGTTCTGGCACCCACAGAGCGGGCAGGTACGCACCGCGCGCTCCACACCGACCACGCCTTCCCGAACCCTCGGCAGCCTGGATCCACTTCAGGCATTCTTTGAAGCGTCCCGTACAGGCGCTCAAAATCGATCCCTGGGCGAGCAAAACTGGGAGAACGCCCGATACACTGTTATCGAGCAGACGCCTGCTCCGGGAGATAAAAGGGAAGACCGAGCGGGGCAGGAGGAGAAACGGGAGATCTACGTTGGAGCGGACGGCCTGATTCATCGGGAGGTGGTTCACCTTGTCGTCGCGGGGAAAGCGGTCGTGCGCGAGATCGTTCTGCGCGATGTGCGCCTCGATCCCGCTCTCTCGTCGGACACTTTCGCCTTTACGGCCTCGGCCAATGCGACCGCCGTCGAGCCTGTCAAACCACAGTCGCTCCTGACGGTCGGCGCGGAAGCGCCGGACTTTCCGGTCGAGGATGCCGACGGGAAACCGGTTCATCTTGCGGATTTTCGAGGCAAAGTGGTGCTCCTGAAGTTCTTCGCCACCTGGTGCTGGACCTGCAAAGAGTCGCTGCCCTCGACGAACGCCCTCGCCCGCAAATACGCGAACCAGGACGTGGTCGTGCTGGCCGTAGATATCTGGAACAGCCGGGAAGCGTTTCGAACCTGGACCGCCAAAACGCCCTACCACGCGATCCGCTTCACACACGATTCGCATCCGCAAGGGGCAGATGCCGCCAGCGCTCTCTACCATGTGACTACGACGCCGACCGAATTCGTCATCGATAGAGACGGCAAAATCGCCGCCGTCTCCACCGGCTACGAAGGCCCGGACACCCATCTCGAACAGGCGATCGCAACACTGCTCCCTAATACACCATCGAAACAGATCTCCTCTCAAACTACGGCAGAACCAACACGCGACGCTAAACATTGACAACCGTCTATCCCCGTCCCCAACGTACGCCGCTCGGCCTGTAAAGGCCGAGCGGCTTTTACGGGTTCAAACCTGTTGTGGAGGGCGGTTTTCGTGAGCAATTTCCAGACTACATTCCGGATTTGTACGTTTTGTGAGAGATGGTATAATGAGGCCAAAGTCACAATAGGAGGCTGCTCTCATGCCTGTGCTCTTGACACAACAACCGGCTCCCTATGAACCCGTTCCCAATCGCATTCGGTGGACACGCAAGCAGTGCGACACGATGCGCGATGACGGTATTCTTACCGGACGCTACGAACTGGTAGATGGCGAGATCCTTTCCAAAATGGGACAGAAACCTGCACATGCCTACGTCATTCAAGCGCTTCTTGTCTGGCTGGCGGGCCTGTTCGGAGCAGATTATACCCGGATACAGGCGACGATCGACCTGTCGGATACCAGTCCCGACTACGACGAGCCTGAGCCTGATGCTGCTGTCACCGCGCAACCCTATACCTTCTTCACGAATAGACATCCGCGTCCAGAGGACTTACCGTTGCTGATCGAAGTTTCCGATACCACCCTGCGCTTCGATCTCAATGCCAAAGCCAACCTATATGCCCTCGCTGGAATTCGCGAATACTGGACCGTTGACATCACGGGGCGTCGTTTGATCGTACACCGCCAGCCTTCTCCCGAAGGCTATCGAGAGATCCTGGCCTACAGTGCTGACGAAGAAATTGTCTCTCTCTCCCACCCTGACAGACCCATACGCGTTTCCGAACTGCTTCCGCGTGTTTGACCCTGCAATCCACTTCTACTATGCGCCATCGCCCTTCTGAGACAACGGAAGCGAGGAGTTAAGATGAACTGTCTGCCCGCGATCTCTCTTCTGATCCTCTTCGGAATCCCGATGTCGGTCCCTGGTGGACCGGAGAACGAAAACAGCGCGGAAAACGCGAAGCCGTTCTGGAAATCCTCCGTGATGGTCGGCGAAAGCGTTCTCTTCGTGAAGACGGACGAGGGAGCGACTGTCACGGGCCGCTTGCTCTTCACCCCGACGAAGATCCTCGCCGTTAAAAGTTCCTCCGGCACGGTGACTTACCAGGCCGGTAAGGACTACACCGTTCAGCCTGGCTCCAAGACGCTGGCTCTCCCGGCAGGCTCCTCCATTCCTGTCGCGACGGAGAAGCAGTTGACACCGCCATTGGGCACCCAGCCTTTCAGCCTGCGCCGTCGGGACGGCAAAGGAGACATCCTTTTTGCCCCTTCGCACGAGTATGCCGATATGCAGGTGGTGGTGACATATGAGCACAAAAAATCGGAGTGGAAACTGCCTCCACCCCGATTCGCGACCCGAGAACTGCCCCGAACCCTCCGGAAACTCAAAAGCGGTCAGCCGCTAAACATCGTCTTCTTCGGCGACAGCATCACGGTCGGCGGCAACGCCTCGAAACTCTCGAATGTGCCGCCTTTCATGCCGCCCTATCCCGATCTGGTCATTCAGGACCTCAAGCGCGCGTACAAATCCGACACCACGACCAAAAATCTCGCCGTCGGTGGGATGACCGCCGCGTGGGGAGTACAGAACATTGCGCAGGTCGCCGCCGAGAAACCCGACCTGGTCGTTCTGGCCTGGGGCATGAACGACAGCAGCGGAGGACGACCGCTCCACGATTTCCTCACCGACATCCAGGGGCAGATGGACGCCGTGCGCAAGGTTCAGCCGAACGCGGAGTTCATCCTCGTCTCCTCGATGCTGCCCAACGCCGACTGCAACTGGGCCAATCCGGCGTTGATCCTCACCTATCGCGATGCGCTGGAGAAGCTCCGCGGCCCCGGCATCGCGGTCGCCGACCTCTCCGCAGTCTGGGAGGAGATCCTGAAAAGCAAAACCTACCTGGACTTCACCGGCAACGGCGTCAATCATCCCAACGATTTCGGCCATCGCCTCTATGCTCAGACAATCGCAGCCCTCCTGATCAAGCCATAGGATAGCTGCACACGGATCTCTACACGCAGAATCTGATAACAGGGAAGGAATCCGGCATCGGGCAGACGAAGCAGTAAGCGGCAAATATCTTATCGAGGTGAGCTTCTGATGTCCAGTCTTCGAAGTCGATTCATGGCCCTGATCACGCTGAGTGTGATCGCCCTCTTTGTGAGCAGCCCTCTCCGGGGCCTCTCACAGGGAGAACTCAAGTTTACGAATGTGCCGAACCACTTTCCGTCGCAGCCGGACAACAAGCCGATCGGTCCGGCGCACGGCGGAGTGGCGATCGATCGCGCCGGGAATGTCTATGTCAGCACCGATAGCGAGCGCGGTATCCTGGTCTTCGGGCAGGACGGCAAATATCTCCGCAATTTTGGGCCGACACAGGTGCATGGCCTCTACCTGCGACGTGAGAAAGACGGCGAATTCCTCTACGCCGCCCGTCCCAACTTCCACGAGGTCCTCAAACTCAAGCTCGATGGCACCCAGGTCTGGCAGATGGGCTACCCGACAGAGTCCGGTATCTACACCAAAGCCGAGGAGTTCGCCCCCACCAACATCGTGACAGCGCCCGACGGCACGATCTTTGTCGCGGACGGGTACGGCAAGAACTACGTGCACAAGTACGATAAGGACCGCAAGTACATCAAGTCGTTCGGTGGACCGGGAGGAAGCCCGGCGGAGGAAGGCAAGTTCAACCGCTGCCATGGTATCACGGTCGATACCCGCGGACCGAAAACGCTGCTGATCATCTGCAACCGCGAGAGCGGTCGCGTCGAGCAGTGGGACATGGATGGCAACTTCATCAAAGTGCTCCAGCGCGACCTGCGCATGCCGGCGGTCGCCTTCCTGGCGGGCGACTATGTCGCGATTGGGGAGCTGCAAGGCCGCGTCACAGTCCTGGGTAAGGACAACAGCATCGTCGCGACGATCGGTGACAATCCCACCGCCTCCCAGCGCGCCAACTACGGCCTGCCTCCGGCGCAGTGGACGGAGGGCATCGTCAACTCCCCGCACGGCGTCGCCATCAATAAAGCCGGCGATGTGATCGTCTCCGAGTGGAGCCAGTTCGGGCGGCTGCATCTGTTTGCGCGCACCAAAGCGACCGCCAAGAGATAGAGATAAGGAAACAGAACCAATGACGGATTTTCCTACGATCGTTCCGGAAGGCGTGATCGGCAAACCGGGTCGGCCCGGCGCCAACGATCGCATTGTGGTGGCCAGCATCGGGGTCGGCGGCATGGGCCAGAGCCATGTGCCCGCCGATGTCGCGGCGCTGTGCGATGTGGATCGCGGCCGCATGAACACCGTGGCGCAGAAGGTGGTCGCCAATGAGAAGCGCACCGTCTCGACGCCCCCGGACCTCTACACCGACTATCGGCAGATCCTGGAGCGCAAAGACATCGACGCGGTCACCATCGGCACCCCCGACTTCTGGCACGGTATGATGACGGTCCACGCCTGCCAGGCCGGCAAACATGTCTACTCCGAAAAGCCCACCTGCAACACGCTTCAGGAGGGACGCGCGATGGTCGATGCCGCTCGTCGTTACGACCGCGCCGTGCAGATCGGCGCGCAGGGTCGTTCCAATCCCAACGCCCACGCCGCCTGCCAGTATGTGCGGAACGGGATGCTCGGAACCGTGAACCGCGTGGAGATCTGGCACCCCGACAATCCCACCACCACGGACACCGCGGAACCGATGCCGGTCCCGCCGGATCTCGACTGGGATCTCTGGCTCGGCCCCATGCAGGAGCGCCCCTTCCACAAGCGCTACCATCCCGGCAACTTCCGCTGGTTCATGGAGTTGGGCGGAGGCCAGATCAAAGATCGCGGCAATCACGCCATCAGCATCGTCTCCTGGCTGATGAATCACGACGAGTATAAAGGGCTGGTCACGGTCGAGGCCACCGGCGATCCTCAGCCGACCGGGATGTACACCACGCCGCGCAACATGGTGGTGAACTGGTCGTTCCAGAATCCCGACTGGACGCTCACCTGGCGACAGGGCGACGTGCCCGAGTCGCATCTGCCCTGGGGAGCCACCTACTACGGCGATAAGGACACCCTGATCGTCCGGGCAGGCGATGGCGGCTGCGACACGGAAGAGAAGGCCATGCAGTATCAGCCGCCCGCAGGCGGAGAGGTCTATCTGCACCCCGCCGCGCCCGGCACCGAAACCACAGAACGCCATCGCCAGAACTGGTACGACTGCATCCGCACCGGCAATCTGCCGGTCATGGACGTCGCCATCGGCCACGCCACCTGCTCCCTCTGCACCCTGGGCAACCTCGCCTACACCCTCGGCCGCAAACTCACCTACGACATGGGCGCCGAGCGCTTCATCAACGACGAAGAGGCCAACAGCCACATCGCCGCCACCTACCGCGCCCCCTGGCACCTCTAAAGCGCCAAAGACAGAGGGAAACAGACTATCTGTTTCCCTCTGTCTCATTTCCCCTATTATCGCTGAGATCTCCCGTTTTCGGCAAGGAGCGTCGAAATTCCCCGAGCGCATCCGTGTAACCTCGGACGAAGCGGTTCCGTCAGAGATTGAGAGATAGCACACGTTTGCTTTGCGATGGGATCAAGGAGGCTCTATGCGTTGTCGATTATCTGCTTCGATTATCGTACTGCCGGTTTTGATGGGAATGCTGGGGGTGGCAGCGCAGTCATCCCATGCAGCGCCTCCGGATTCTCCACCGCCGAACCTGACGCGACTTCGAACGCAGTATGGCCTCACTCCGGAGGCCGAAAAGATGCTGCTTCAGAACGGCTTTCTGGTGCTGGATCAGGCCCGCTACAAAACTCTGGGCGATGCCTATCCCCATCAGCACCATATCGCTCCTATGTATGTGACGACGGATGCGATGCTCGAACTCTGGGCATCCCTCCAGCGTGAGCTCCTCAAATCGACTGAGCGTCAGGTCGGCATCAAACAGCTCTCCGCCCTCCTGTCCGCTCTCGAACCCCAGGCAAAGACACTCTACGAGGCCGCACACGATGAAAAGGAGCGGCGGGCGCTCCGTCAGGTTCTGGTGATCCTTGCCGTCTCTTCCCGTCTTCTGACCGAAACCGGGCACGCTCCGACCTATCCTCCCGCAATCCGTGCGGAAATCGATGCCCAGGTGCAAAAGGTGATGGCGCATCGCGAGAAAAGCGAGTATCCCGGCGAGGACTACACCCAGTACACGGTGCGCGGCCACTATGCGGATGATGCCGCTCTCTCCCGCTATTTCCGCGCGACGATGTGGCTCAGCAGACAGTTCTTCGCCATCACGCCGGAGGCCGGTGACGATCCGGACAGGTCGCTGCGTGCCGCTCTAGCCTGCGCCGCCGTGGTGCGGTCGGCTGGCCCGAAGACGGGCGGTACGCTGACGGGTCTGCTGAAACTGCGGGAGGCGATGGCCGGCCCGCCCAGTGCGGTCTCCCTTCTCCAACTCCTCGCGGCGCTGGACCGCTCTGTCGGCATCGGATGGCGGCTGAACCGCGCCTTGCTGCCGGCCTCCCTCGCAGCCTTGCGCCGGGAACTGGCGCGGCCTGTCTATCCGGTCGGTCAGGTGCGCACCCGGATTGTGAATGAGATGGGAGCCGCCTATCCCGATCAGACGGCAGCCGTGCTGCCCGGTCTCGCCGTTCCGGACAGCGCGCTGTTTCGGCAGACCGTCCATCCGGCCATCCAGGAGCGCAGCCTGCCGACGGGATTGGAGGTCGCGGCTTCCCTTGGGTCGGAGGCGGCGCGCGCAGAGATCGCGCAGCAGGAGGGACCGCGTTCCAAAGA
>Ga0070658_10002654_pt1 | contig 14881 bp, 14 predicted proteins | sample KBSC13metaG_FD_64664 | JGI IMG/M metagenome (GOLD analysis project Ga0070658, IMG submission 64664) | Corn rhizosphere microbial communities from Kellogg Biological Station, Michigan, USA - KBS C1-3 metaG | ecosystem: Host-associated > Plants > Roots > Rhizosphere > Soil ...
GAGCACGAGTTCTACCATCCGCAGCGCTCGATGGGGACGATGCGCTGCCATTATCGCCATCGCTTCCATGGCGATCCCTTCTTCATGCCGGGCCTGCAGGACATCACCGCGCACGTGGACTTCAGCGCCATGGCGCGCGCCGCGGAAGCGGGCGGCGCGGAAGTGCTCGGCTACACGACGCAAGCCTACTTCCTCATCTCGAGCGGCCTCACGGACATCCTCGCCGCGCTGGACGCGAGTGCGACGCTCGATCGCGTGAAGGCGACGAGCGCCGCGCAGCGCCTGGTGAGTCCCGCCGAGATGGGCGAGCTCTTCAAGGTGCTCGCGTTCGGCAAGGGGTTCGAGGTCCCGCTGGTGGGTTTCCAGTCGGCGCGCCACCTCGGACTCTAGTCGACTTTCTCGAGGAAGGTCCTTTCCTCGGCGAGGATGAAGCGCTTCTGCTGCGCGAACGCGAAGTTCTCGCGGCCGGCGGCATCGGCCTTCAGGCGGGCACGGTACGCCTCGTAGGCCAGCAGCGAGGGAAACGAGATGAGCCCCCAGGCGATGTCGTTCGTGCCCTCATGGGGCAGGAAATAACCCACGAGGTCACCGCCGCAAGCCGGGATGATCTCGAGCCAGCGCCGCGCGTACGCCTCGAAGTCCGCGCGCTGGAAAGGGTCGATGCGATAACGGATGAAGCAGGTAATCGTCATGGATCCATGTTGCGCGCCGCATGGAGCGGATGGTTCGTCGCGCAACGAACCGTGGCCGCCGTTCTTCATCTACCATGCGCCGATGAAGGACGGACCCAACATCGCAGGCATCGCGTCGCTCATCGGCGATCGCGCGAGGGCCGAGATGCTCACGACGCTGCTCGGCGGACAGGCGCTCACGGCAACGGAGCTGGCCGGCGTGGCCGACATCACCAAGCAGACGGCCAGCACGCACCTCTCGAGGTTGCTCGATGCGAAGCTCCTTGCCGTGGAGCGCCAGGGACGGCATCGCTTTTTCCGGCTCGCGGACGACGACGTGGTGGAGTTGCTGGAAAGCCTGCTCGGTGTCGCGTTCCGCACCGGGGCATTGCGCCTCAGATCCAGCCCGCGCGACCCCGACCTGCGCCATGCGCGGGTCTGCTACGACCACCTCGCGGGCGACCTGGGCGTGCTCGCCTGCGACGCATTCACGCGCCGTCGCTGGATCGCGTACGACGAGAGCGGCCTCACCCTTTCGCGCAGCGGCATCGCGTTCTGCCGCGATCTGGGTCTCGACCTCGAGGCCCGGAGCACGAGCCGCCGCCCGATGTGCCGCACCTGCCTCGACTGGAGCGCACGCCGGCACCATCTCGCCGGCCACGTCGGCGTGCAGCTGCTCGATCGGTGTTACGCGCTGGGGTGGGCGAAGCGCCGCCGCGGCACGCGGATCGTGGATTTCACGCCGCGCGGCGAGCGCGAGTTCCGCGAGCTCTTCGAAGCCTGAGTCAGCCGCGAGGCGGGATCGCGAGGCCTTTTTCCACGGCGGGTCGTTTCACGAACGCGTCGAGCACACGCCGCACGTTGGCGAATTTCTCGAATTCCACCAGCTCGCCCGCACCGTAGAACCCGACGAGGTTGCGGACCCATGGAAACGTCGCGATGTCGGCGATGGAGTAGTCGTTCCCCACGATCCATGCGCGATTCGCGAGCCGCTGGTCGAGCACGCCGAGCAGGCGCTTCGCCTCCGCCACGTAGCGGTCCCGTGGACGCTTGTCCTCGAAGTCCTTGCCCGCGAATTTCACGAAGAAGCCCACTTGTCCGAACATGGGCCCGATGCCGCCCATCTGGAACATGAGCCACTGCAGCGTCTCGTAGCGGGCCGCGGCGCCGGCGGGCATGAGCTTGCCGGTCTTCTCCGCGAGGTAGAAGAGGATCGCGCCGGATTCGAAGAGCGCCAGCGGTTTTCCGTCCGGCCCGTTCGGGTCGATGATGGCGGGGATCTTGTTGTTGGGATTGAGCGAGAGGAACTCCGGCGACATCTGGTCGTTCTTCTCGAAGCTCACCAGGTGCGCCTCGTAGGGCAGGCCCAGCTCCTCCAGCGCGATCGAGACCTTCACGCCGTTCGGGGTGGGCAGCGAGTAGAGCTGGATGCGCTCCGGATGTCGTGCCGGCCATTTGCGCGCGACCGGGAAATCGCCGAGCGCCGTCATGCCTTGAGCGCCGCGAGGACCTCGTCCAGCATCTTCTTCGCGTCGCCGAAGAGCATGCGGTTGTTCTCCTTGTAGAAGAGCGGGTTGTCGACGCCGGCATAACCCGAGGCCATGCTGCGCTTCATCACGATCGAGGTCTTCGCCTTCCACACCTCGAGCACCGGCATGCCGGCGATCGGGCTCGAGGGATCGTCCTGCGCGCTCGGGTTCACGATGTCGTTCGCGCCGATGACCATCGCGACGTCCGTGTTCGGGAAGTCCTCGTTGATCTCGTCCATCTCGAGCACGATGTCGTAAGGGACTTTGGCCTCGGCCAGCAGCACGTTCATGTGGCCGGGCATGCGGCCCGCCACCGGGTGGATCGCGAAGCGCACGGTCTTGCCCATGTCGCGCAGCGTCTTGGTGATCTCGTAGACCGTGTGCTGGGCTTGCGCCACGGCCATGCCGTAGCCCGGCACGATCACGACACTCTTCGCTTCCTTGAGGAGGTCCGCCGTTTCCTGCGCGTTGATCGAGACGACCTCCCCCGCCGGCTGGGCCGCCGCACCCGCGGCCGGCGCCTTGGTCTCGCCGCCGAATCCGCCCGCGATCACCGAGAGGAACTTGCGGTTCATCGCGCGGCACATGATGTACGACAGGATCGCGCCCGAAGAGCCGACCAGCGCGCCGGTCACGATGAGCAGGTCGTTGGAGAGCATGAAGCCCGTCGCCGCGGCGGCCCATCCGGAATAGCTGTTCAGCATCGAGACCACCACCGGCATGTCCGCGCCGCCGATCGCCATCACCATGTGCACGCCGAATGCGAGCGCGATCATGCTCATCAGGACGAGGGCCACGAGCGCCACGTGGAAAGCGTGGGCGTTCAGGAACACGTAACCGAGGACGATCACGAGCAGCAGGCCGGCAAGATTCAGCAGGTGCCGGCCCGGCAGCAACACCGGCTTGCCGCCGATGCGCCCGGAGAGCTTGCCGAAGGCGATCACGCTGCCCGAGAGCGTGACCGCCCCGATCAGCACGCCGATGTAGATCTCCATCTCGTGGATCTTCACCTCGGCGGGTGTCATGCCGACGTAGACCGCGGGATCGATGAAGCTCGCGTATCCGACGATCATCGCGACGAGGCCCACGAGGCTGTGCATGAACGCGACCAGCTCGGGCATCTGCGTCATCTTCACCGTGCGCGCGAGATAGATGCCGATCGCGCCGCCGATCACGAGCGCCACGAGGATCCAGGCGATGCCGGAAGGTGTCACGCGCGGACCGAACACGGTGGCCAGCACGGCGATCGCCATGCCGGCCATGCCGTAGAGGTTGCCGCGTCGCGAGCTCTCGGGGTTGGACAGGCCGCCCAGGCTCAGGATGAAGAGGATGATGGCGCCGATGTAGCAGACGGTGACGAGGCTTGCGGTCATGTCGCCGTCTCCTATTTGCGGAACATGGAGAGCATGCGCTGCGTCACCGCGAACCCGCCGAACATGTTGATCGCGGTGAGCGCGATGCCGATCGCCGCGAGCCAGCGTATCAATCCATCGGGCCTGGGCCCTTCGTTGGTGATGATGCCCATCACCGGCGGGGCGATCTGCACCAGGGCGCCGATGATGATGATGCTGGAGATCGCGTTGGTCACGCTCATGAGCGGCGTGTGCAGCGCGGGCGTCACGTTCCACACGACCATGTAGCCCACGAAGCATGCGAGGACGAAGACGGTGAAGTGCCCCAGGAAGGCGGGCGGGGCATACGCGCCCACCAGCAGGAAGAGCACCGCGCCCACCGCGAAGATCGCGGTCAGCGTGCCCGCCGACATGGGCTCGCCGGCGCCGTGTCCGTGTCCCTTTTTCTCCGTGGTGGCGACCGGGGCGGGGTTGACGGCGGGCTTGGGCGGGGCCGCCGGGAGCTTTGGCGCCGGCGGCGGCCAGGTGACCTCGCCCTGCTTGATGACGGTGAGCCCGCGGATCGCGTCATCGTCGAAGTTCACGTCGATGACGCCGTCCTTCGTCTTGCACAGCTCCTCGGCGAGGCGCAGCAGGTTGTTGGAATAAAGCGTCGAGCTCTGCCCGGAGAGCCGGCTCGCGAGATCGGTGTATCCGATGATCGTCACGCCATGCACGACCACGGCCTGGCCCGGCACGGTGAGCTCGCAGTTGCCGCCCTGCTCGGCTGCCATGTCGACGATGACGCTGCCCGGCTTCATGCTCCGGACCATCTCGGCGCTGATCAGCTTGGGCGCGGGCTTTCCGGGAATCAGCGCGGTGGTGATGATGATGTCCGATTCGCGCGCCTGCTTCGCGTACATGTCGCGCTGGGCTTTCTGGAAGCCCTCGCTCATCACCTTGGCATAGCCGCCGCCGCCCGATCCCTCTTCCTCGTAGTCGACCTTGACGAACTCTCCACCCAGCGACTTCACCTGGTCGGCCACTTCCGCGCGGGTGTCGTTGGCCCGCACGATCGCGCCCAGGTTCGCGGCCGTGCCGATGGCCGCGAGGCCGGCCACGCCGGCGCCCGCGATGAAGACCTTGGCCGGCGGAACCTTGCCTGCGGCGGTGACCTGCCCATTGAAGAACCGGCCGAAGGCATTGGCCGCCTCGATCACCGCGCGATAGCCGCTGATGCCCGCCATCGAGGTGAGCGCGTCCATCTTCTGCGCGCGCGAAAGTTGCCGCGGCAGCGAATCGATCGCGAGCACGGTGGCCTTCTTCGCGGCCAGCTCCTGCATGAGCTCGGGGTTCTGCGCGGGCCAGATGAACCCGATCAACGTCCCGCCCTCGCGCATGAGGCCCACTTCCGCCGAAGTCGGCGGCCGCACCTTGAAGACGATGTCGGAGCCCGCCCAGACCTCCGCGGCATCGGGAACGACGCGCGCGCCCGCGGCGCGATAGCTGTCGTCGTCGAAATTCGCCGCGGCTCCGGCACCGGATTGGACGATCACGCCGAAGCCCAGCTTCGCCAGCTTCGTCACGACGTCCGGCACGGTGGCCACGCGCTTCTCGCCGGGGAAGGTCTCCTTCGGGACGCCGATGACCTGGGCCATGTGCGCTGTCTCTCCGTTTCTTGTGCAGTCGCGTCGATTCTACTTCGTTGTACGATTCGACCCTCCACAGGAGGAGCACACAACATGATGAAACGCATTCTCGTGGCGCTCGTCGCCACCGCGGCACTGCTGGGCCTCGCCACGGCCGGCGCGCAGGACAAGAAGACCCGCATCTCGATCGGCACGGGCGGGACCGGCGGCGTGTATTACCCGTTGGGCGGCGGCCTCGCGGCCATCCTCACCAAGTACGTGCCGGGCCTGGAGGCCACCGCGGAAGTGACGGCCGGCTCGCTCGCGAACCTGCAGCTCATCGGCGGAGGGAAGTCCGAGCTCGGCTTCACCATGGCCGATGCGGCGTGGGACGCCTTCAACGGCCTGGACAAGTTCAGCGGCAAGAAGGTGGGCCTGCGCACGCTCGCCGTGTTCTATCCGAACCGCATGCACGTGGTGACCATCGAGGGGACCGGCATCAACAAGTTCACCGACATGAAGGGCCACCGCATCGCCACGGGTGCGCCGGCAAGCGGCACCGAGATCACCGCGATGCGCCTGCTGGAGGCGTACGGGCTGGACCCCAACAAGGACGTGACGCGCGAGCGGCTTTCGGTCGCCGAAAGCGTGAACGCGCTCAAGGATCGCAAGATCGACGCCTTCTTCTGGGTGGGCGGCGTCCCCACCCCGTCGGTCACGGACCTCGCGGCGACGCCGGGCGTGAAGATCAAGCTGATCGACCACGGGGACGGCGTGGAGAACCTGCGCAAGAAATACGGCCCGATCTACGTGAAGAACCGCATCCTCAAGGGCGCCTATCCGGGCGACGACGTCGATACCACCAACATGGACGTGTGGAACCTGCTGGTGGTCCCGGAGAACGCGGATGAGAACCTCGTGTACCAGATCACGAAAACGCTGTTCGAGAAGAAAGACGAGCTGGTCAAGGTGCACAAGGACGCGAGCTTCCTCGAGCTGGCGAACCAGACGCCCAATGCCTCGCCGATCCCCTACCACCCGGGCGCGCTGCGCTACTTCCGCGAGCGGGGCCTGAAGATGTAGGCCGGCAACTCCTTGATGCGGCAGGGGTTTCGGCAGGTTGCGGATGTATTGCTGCACTGCAATATATTTTTCGCCGAAACCCTTGACTTTGGGTGGGGGTGGCCTAAAATTCGTTATTGTGCAGTGCAGCAAAACCGCCGCCGCCCCCAACCCCAAGGAGCTCCAAATGTTCAAGATCGACCAACTCACCGCGGCCAACGAGGCTGCCATCACCCAACTCACCCAGCTCGCCCAGCTGAACCTGGTCAACCTCGAGAAGCTCACGCAGATCGGCCTCGGTGCCGCGCGCGAGACCGTCGCCCAGGCCACCGCCCATGCCCAGTCCCTCGCCGGTGCGAAGGACGTGCATGAGGTCCTCGCCCTGAATTCCGCCGCCGTCGAGCCGGCCCTCAAGCGCGCCTACGCCTACTCGCGTACCGCCTACGAGACCGCCGCCGACGCGAACGCCGATGTGAAGCGCGTGTTCGAGAAGCAGGCCGCCGAATTCAACCGTGCCGCCGTCGCCGCGCTCGAAGAAGCCTTCAAGTACGCCCCGGCCGGTTCGGAGTCCGTGGTCGAGAACGTGAAGAGCGCCTTCGCCGCCGCGCAGAGCGCCTACGACAACCTCACCTCGATCAACAAGCAGATCTATGACACCGTCGAGAAGACGGTCGAGGCCAACGTCGCGACGGCCAAATCCGCCGCCACGAAGGCTCGCTCGAAGAAGCGCTAAGTCTCTGCTGTCTTGAAAGCCCCGCTTCGGCGGGGCTTTTTTATTTGGCGTTGACGAGTGATGCGGGCGCAAACCTTTGGAACGCCGATGACCGCCGATTGCCGCCGATGACCGCAGATAAAGCAACGAGATATTTCGTGCACATCGCCCCACTCCAACCATCGGCACGAAACGCCAATCATAGGTTTTATCGGCGGCTGTCGGCGGCCATCGGCGGCCATCGGCGTTTCCCAGATTTGCGGCCTCGCCAGCCACCGCTGCCCTAATGCCCCGATGGCGGTTGTCTTTCGGCGATAGCCATCAGGCGTGCGCGGCGAAGCGCGCCGGGAATGTCGTCCGGGTTCTCGCGCGCCACCTTGCCCGCATCCACGCGCCGCACGGCCTGCAATGCCGACATGAGCGAGCGGCGAGGGGCGAAGTGAGGCGGTTCCTCGCACCCCGCATCGCATTCGATCACCTCGAGCAGCCGCTCCAGCCGCTCGGGCCGGCGGAACGCATCGGAGCGCTCGATGATCGAGAGCGCGTCTTGCGCATCCAGCTCGGCGGCATGCCGGAGCTGGTCGCGCTCGAGGATGGCCAGGCGCGCGAGCTCGCGGCAGTCGCCGGGCGCGTTCACGCGCTGAGAGAGCTTTGCCGCGGCGTCGGAATCGAGGTCCAGCAGCAGCGCGGCATAGCGCACGGAGATCTCGTAACCGCGTTCGGCCGCGAGACCGATGCGGCGTGCGAGGCGCTCCGGTACCTGGGGATCGTCGAACGTCGCATCCAGCTCCGGGAGAATGCGACCCAGCGCGCCGCATTCGCGCAGCACCGCCAGCATGCGCGCGGGCGATTTCTCCATGAGCCCGCGCGCGAGCTCCTGCCAGACCCGCTCCGGCACGAGCGCATCGGCCTCGCCGTCGCGGACCATGCGTTGCATGAGCGACATGGTCTCGGGCGCCACCGCGAATCCGAAGCGCGCCGCGAAGCGAGCGACGCGCAGGATGCGAACCGGATCCTCGACGAACGCGTCGCTCACGTGTCGCAGCACGCCGGCCCGCAGATCCTTCGCGCCGCCGTGCGGATCGACGAGCGTGCCGTCTTCGGCGCGTGCCATCGCGTTGATGGTGAGGTCGCGCCTCTTGAGATCGTCTTCGAGCGTGACGTCCGGCGCGGCGTGGAAAGCGAAGCCCTTGTAGCCTGGCGCGGTCTTGCGCTCGGTGCGCGCGAGCGCGTACTCCTCCTGGGTCTCGGGATGCAGGAACACCGGGAAGTCCGCGCCGACGGGCCTGAAGCCGCGTCGCTGCATCTCCGCCGGGTCCGCGCCCACGACGACATAGTCGCGGTCCTGCACCGGAAGGCCGAGCAGCTCGTCGCGCACGGCCCCGCCCACCGTGTACGTCTTCATCCGGGCGCGCTGGCGTACGGCTCGTCCTCGGGAACGAATTCCTTTTCCTCGAGCGCACCGTCGATCCACGCGCGCACGCCGGGTGCCTCACGCATCGCGTCGCAATAGCGCGCGGCCTCGGCGGGCAATGTCACCGCGTATGTCCTGAACCGCATCACCACCGGTGCGTACATTGCATCGCAGGCGGTGAAGGCGCCGAAGAGGAAAGGGCCGCCCGCACCGAAGCGCTTGCGCGCCTCGGTCCACAGCTCGACGATGCGATCGATGTTCGCCTGCACGCCCGCGTTCATGCCCTTGCCGGGGTGGGAGGCGCGGATGTTCATCGGCATGCTGCCGCGCAGGTCGCGAAAGCCCGAATGCATCTCCGCGGCGGCGCAGCGCGCGAACGCGCGGGCGGCCGGCTCCCTTGGCCACACGCCACGATCCGGAAACCACTCGTTCACCGCCTCCATGATGGCGAGCGAGTCCCAGACCGACAGGTCGCCGCGCCACAGCACCGGCACCAGGCCCGAGGGCGACCAGCGTGCGATGTTCTTCTCCCACTCGTCGCTGTTGAAGCGCAGCTTCACTTCGTCGAAGGGAATGCCGAGCTGCTTGAGCAGCACCCAGGGGCGCATGGACCACGACGAATAGTTCTTGTTGCCGATGACGAGCGTGAGATCGCTCATGGCCGTTGCCTTCCTGCGAAATGGCGGAAGCGGTTGTAGCGCGAGCGCGCCGACCCGGCGCCCGTGGTGTAGAGCGGCATGATGGCCTCGAGCGCGGCGGGCGCGAAGCCGAAGATTTCCGGGAAGGGGCAGGCGCAAACGTTGTCGACGCTCATGGAGCGGAGGTTGTCGCGGGTGAGCACTTTTCCGGGGAGATGCTCGAACACCGCCGCTTGCAGGCTCGCGAGGCCATCGCCCAGCGCCCAGATGCGCGGCTTTCGATCGACGAGGCTCCCGGCATAGGTCACCAGCTCCTCGAGCGAGTAGGCGCGCGCTCCGCAGAGCTCGTACGTCTGCCTGAACGTGCGCATGTCGCCGAGCGATGCGCAGATGGCGCGAGCGACGTCGTCGACCCAGACCGGCTGGAAGCGAGCCTGCGCGCGGCCCAGCGGAATCACCGGAAACATGCGGGCGAGTCGGACAAAAAGATTCAGCGAGCGGTCGCCCTCGCCGAAGACGAGCGACGGGCGAAAGATCGTCCACGGCAGGATGCCGGCCGCCTTCTTCATCGCCTCTTCACCCGCGCCTTTCGAGCGCTGGTATGCGCTGGGGCCCGTGGTCGAGGCGCCGAGCGCGCTCACGTGCACGAAATGCTGCACGCCTGTCTTGTGGCAGGCCTCGGCGATGCGCCGCGGCAGCTCCACGTGCGCGCGCTCGAAGGTCCGGCCGCGGCCGCCCTCGGCGAGAATACCTACGCAATTCACCACGACATCCATGTCGTCGAGCGCTGCGAGGAGCGTGGCGTCGTCGTGCGGCGTTCCGGTCATCACCTCCACGGTCGGCAACGTCTTGACCGAGGCCGCCGACTGGTCGTGCCGCGTGAGCACACGAACGCGCACACCGAGCGGGCTCAGCTGGTTCGCGACGGCGCGGCCCACGAAGCCCGTGCCCCCGATGAGGCAGACGCGTTCGATGTCCATGTTCCTAGGGGATGCTCGTGGCGGCGGCGACGGGATCCGGCGCTTCGCCATTGCTGCCGGGGACCTGCCCCAGCATCTCGCGCATGCTCGGCGCCTGGCCCGTGAGGCGGTGGCGGTAGAACCAGGCGTTGGCGAAGACCTTCTTCACGTAATCGCGCGTCTCGTTGAAGGGAATGGTCTCCGCATAGATTGCGCCTTCGAGCGGACGTTCGTCGCGCCAGCGGCGCGCCCGGCCCGGCCCGGCGTTGTATGCGGCGGTGGCGAGGATCGGATGCCCGAGCGCCGTGAGCACGCGGCGATAGTAGTAGGTGCCCATGCGGATGTTGACCTCGGGCACGGCGAGCATGTCCATCCTGAAAGGCTGCAGCTGGATCTGGCGCGCGACCCACTTCGCCGTCGACGGCATGATCTGCATGAGGCCCATCGCGCCCGCGCGCGAGCGCGCCTCGGGCACGAAGCGGCTCTCCTGCCGGATGAGCGAGTAGACCATCGCCTCGTCGAGCGCCCATTCGCGCGCCGCGGCGTCCAGCGCATCACGATGCGGCACCGGATAGCGCTGGTTGAAATCGTGGAGCTGGACCGTGCGGTCCGCCGTGTTGATGGCGCGGTCCTTCACGCTGGAGAGGCGCGCGATCTCCGCCGCGGTGAGGAGGTCTCGATCGTCCAGCCCGCGGATGGCCCACAGCCATTCGCGCAGGCCTTCGGGATCGAGGCCCACACGGTAGAGCGCGAGGGCCCGCTGGATGCCCGGCATTGCCCGCACGCGCGCGAATTCTTCGGGCTGCGGCTTCCACGAAGTCCAATCGGGCAGTTGCGGCGCGCCGAGGTCATCCGCGGCGAGCAGGCCATAGAAGCCCAACTCGTGCGAAACCGAGCGCATCAGGCCCGCCGCGGCCTCCGTCTCGCCCAGGTTGCGAAGCGCCCGTGCGCGCCAGTACCGCCAGGACGCGTCGCGCGCTTCCTCGGGCGACATGGCCTGGATCGCCGCGAGCACCTGCTTCCAGTCGCCGGCACGCAGCGCGGCGCGAGCGCGCCAGGCGATTTGCACCGCGTTGAGCGGCGTGTCCCCCGCGAGCGCATACCACTCCAGCGCACGAGGGTGATGCGACAGCGCGCCCTGCCACGCGATCTGGCCCCACGCCGCCTTCGTGAGATCCGGACCCAGCCGGGATGCGAGCGGCTCCAGGCGCTCCGCCGCTTCCTCGGGGCGCGAGCGCGCGAGCTTGGCCACCGCGAAAAAAGCCAGCGCGCGCTGCGAACGGAGCAACGTGGTGGACTTCTCGCTCGCGAGGAACTTCGCCGGGTCCGCCGCGGCGCGATCCAGAAGCTTCTCGTACACGCGATGCGCCTTGGGCAGCAGCGCGTTGGTCTCCTTGGCCTCCTTCAGGTTCGTGGCCGCGAGCAGCTTGTACAGCCGCTGCCAGGCGTCCTCCTCCGTGAGGCTGCCGTCGGCGGCGAGCGAGGCGAAGAGCGCATCGCAGGCATTCGGGGTCTCGCGTCCGGTGAGGAAGAGCGTGCGCGCTTCGGCGCGCGCTTCGCCGTCGCCGCGCTCGAGACGCTCCTGGAAGGAATAGCAGGCGATCTCGGTGTCGTCGCCGACGACCAGCGGGAGCTGCTCACGGAAGGCGTCCCACGAGCGCGACGCACCGAGTGCCTTCACCCATTCGCGCCGCAGCCCTTCGGCGAGCGGCGTGCGCGGCCAGCGATCGAGGAACGCCCGCACCTCGTTCGGATCCGCGCGGTCCACGCTCCCGGACAGCAGCCAATACGTGGGATAGGGCTCGAGCAGGTGGCCCACGAAGCGCGGGCGCAGCTCGTCGAGCTTCTTCCATTGCCCGCGCTGGGCCGCTTCCTTCGCGAGCAGCACATCCGCGTCCGTGGCCGCCCGGGCCGCGGGCGGCATGGCCAGCGCGGCCATCGCCGCTAGCGCAAACAGCACGGGTCCCATCTTGATCGAGGTCAAGGCCATTCGCTTCGCGGCTGCATAAGTTTCGTGGATAAAATTATAAGACCCATCCGCCCTCTTCGGTCCCCCTTCATGGCCCTCACCGATCCCGTCCTCTGGGCGGCGCTGCTCAAAATCATCGGCGTGAACATCATCCTGTCCGGCGACAACGCGGTCGTCATCGCGCTCGCCGCACGCTCGCTTCCGCCGCGCCAGCAGAAGCAGGCCATCTTCTGGGGATCGGCCGCGGCGATCATCATGCGGATCGTGCTCACGCTCTTCGCGGTGGCGCTGCTCGCCTTGCCGTACCTGAAGCTCGTGGGCTCGGTGCTCCTCCTCTGGATCGGCGTGAAGCTCCTGGTACCCGAGGACGAGGGCGAGGAAGTGAGCGCCGGCGAGAACATGCTGCAGGCCATCAAGACAATCCTCATCGCCGACCTCGTGATGAGCCTGGACAACGTGATCGCGGTCGCGGCCGCCGCCGGCGGCCACTGGGGCCTCACCATCGTGGGCCTCGCGATTTCCATCCCGCTCGTCATCTTCGGCGCCACGTTGCTCGTTAAGGTCATGGAGCGCTGGCCTGTGGTGATCACGATCGGCGCCGCGTTGATCGGCTTCGTCGCCGGCGAGATGGCATGGGAAGATCACGCCATCGCCCCCTGGACCGAGCCGTTTGGCGAGCATGCCAAATATGCGGCCGCCGTCGCCGGAGCGGTGCTCGTGATCGCCATCGGAAACTGGCTCGCGCGGCGCGCGGAGGCAAGGAACGAGATCGCCGAGAACTCTGCCCGTTAGGGACATCGGGTGCCCGCCCGCGAGGGCGAGGAATACAAGTCCCGCCAACAATTCGAGGAGACCATCATGGACTATCGCTTCATCCGCCGCCGTGTGGCCATCGCCGCCGGCGTGGCGCTCACCGCCCTCATGCCGGCCCTGGCATGGGAGCCCACCAAGACCGTCGAGTTCATCGTCCCGGCCGGCACTGGCGGCGGCGCGGACCAGATGGCGCGCCTGATCCAGTCGATCATCGCGAAACACAATCTGATGAAGCAGCCGATGGTCGTCGTCAACAAGGGCGGCGGCGCGGGCGCCGAGGGCTTCCTCGACGTGAAGGGCGCGAAGGGCGATCCCCACAAGATCGTCATCACGCTCTCGAACCTCTTCACCACGCCGCTCGCCACCGGCGTGCCTTTCAACTGGAAGGACCTCACCCCCGTCGAGATGATGGCGCTGGACGAGTTCGTCCTCTGGGTCAATGCCGATACGCCGTACAAGACCGCCAAGGACTACGTCGACGCGGTGAAGAAGGCGGGGCCGAACAAGATGAAGATGGGCGGCACCGGCTCCAAGCAGGAAGACCAGATCATCACGGTCAACCTCGAGAAGCAGACGGGAGCCAAGTTCACCTATATTCCGTTCAAGGGCGGCGGAGAGGTCGCCACGCAGCTGGTCGGCAAGCACATCGACTCCAGCGTGAACAACCCGATCGAGGCCGTGGCGCAGTGGCGTGCCGGCAACCTGAAGCCGCTGTGCGTGTTCGACTCCAAGCGCATGCCGTACAAGGACAAGATCACGAAGGACGCGGCGTGGGGAGACATTCCCACCTGCAAGGAGTCCGGCGTGGACGTGGAGTACCTCATGCTGCGCGGCATCTTCATGCCCGGCGGCGTGAGCGACGACCAGGTGAAGTACTACGTGGACGTGCTGAACAAGGTGAAGGAAACGCCGGAGTGGAAGAAGTTCATCCAGGACGGCGCGTTCAACACGACCTCCATGTCGGGCAAGCAGTACGCCGACTGGGTGCAGCAGAACGAGAAGCTGCACGAAGGCCTCATGAAGGAAGCAGGCTTCCTCGCCAAGAAGTGATCGCCTGACGAGGGGCCCGCGCGGGCCCCTCGTCCCATCCGCCGCGCAAGGGGTAGCGAATGCAGGAGCAGGAGCAGGATCTCGGCCGCGCCGTCGGCACGACACGCACGTGGGAGTTCATCGTCGCGGCGGCCTTCCTCATCGTCGGCTCGATCGTCGTTTGGGACAGCCGGCGCCTCGGCGCGGCCTGGGGCAGCGATGGCCCCGAGGCGGGCTACTTCCCGTTCTACATCGGCGTCTTCATCCTGATCGCCTCCGTGGTGAACCTGTATTCGGCGATCGCCGCCGGCGCCAAGGGCCGCGAGCCCTTCGTGTACTGGGCGCAGCTGCGCATGATCCTCATCGTGATGATCCCGACGATCGTCTACGTGGCGCTCATCGCCAATCCGTGGATGAGCCTCGGCATCTACGTGGCCTCGGCGATCTTCATCGCGTTCTTCATGCGCTACCTCGGCAAGTACGGGTGGGCGAAGATCGCCGCGGTGAGCATCGTGACCATGGTGGCCTTCTTCCTCATGTTCGAGGTCTGGTTCAAGGTCCCGTTGCCGAAGGGACCGCTCGAAGCGGCCTTCGGGTTCGCTTGAGGACACCCCATGGCTGAGATCGAGCACCTCCTCGGCGGCTTCGCGGTCGCGCTCTCGTGGTTCAACCTGATGCTCATGTTCGCCGGGATCATCCTCGGCGTGATCATCGGGGTGCTTCCCGGCCTCGGTGGCGCGAACGGCGTGGCGATCCTGCTGCCGCTCACGTTCTCCATGGCGCAGCAGCCTGGCGGCGCCACCTCCGCCATCATCCTGCTCTCGTGCATCTACTGGGGCGCGCTCTTCGGCGGCGCCATCACGTCGATCCTGTTCAACATCCCGGGAGAGCCGTGGTCCGTAGCGACCACGTTCGACGGCTATCCGCTCGGCCAGAAGGGGCGCGCGGGCGCCGCGCTCACCGCGGCGTTCACGTCCTCGTTCGTGGGCGCGCTCCTCGCGGTGCTGCTCATCACCTTCCTCTCGCCGATCGTGGCCAAGTTCGCGCTGCGCTTCGGGCCCCCGGAATTCTTCTCGGTCTACCTGCTCACCTTCAGCGCCTTCGTCGGCATGAGCAAGGGCGCGGC
>Ga0070658_10002655_pt1 | contig 14879 bp, 14 predicted proteins | sample KBSC13metaG_FD_64664 | JGI IMG/M metagenome (GOLD analysis project Ga0070658, IMG submission 64664) | Corn rhizosphere microbial communities from Kellogg Biological Station, Michigan, USA - KBS C1-3 metaG | ecosystem: Host-associated > Plants > Roots > Rhizosphere > Soil ...
GAAAAAGGCGGCGCGACCGCGAACGGAACGGTGGAGGTTCTGCTGAATGGAACGCCGGTAGAGCACGTGACTCTGAACGCGGAGAACAACGATCTGCTGCATCAGTTCGTCTTCCCCGCGGGGCGACTGCAGGAGCGCAATGAAGTGGAAGTCAGATTCAACGGCCAGGGCAGCATGGCGTATCAGGTGGCGGGGCGTTACTTCACACCCTGGGACGACATGCCGATGCGCGAGCCGCTGTCGATCGACGTGAAGTACGATCGCACGACCCTCGCCACGAATCAGATCGCCACCGCGACGGCCACTGTTCGCAACAATCTGCCCGGCGCAGCCAATATGGTGATGGTGGACCTCGGGATACCGCCTGGATTCGATCTGCTGACCGAGGATCTGGACAGCTATCAGTCAAAGCCGGCGGCGCGCACAGGAGGTCACCTGGAGAAATACAGTCTGACCGCCACGCAGGCGATTCTGTATTTCGATTCGATCCCGGCGAACGGGAGGCTGGCGCTGACTTACCGGCTGCGGGCGAAGTATCCGGTGAAAGCGCGAACGTTCGAATCGAAGGTCTACGAATACTACACGCCCGACGTTGCATCGCGCGCCGCGCCGGTGGAATTCGTGGTGCGGTGAAACGGTCGCTATATTTGAGGCAGTGAACTTCCTGGAAGGACGGTGGTGGCGAGGCGTATTGCTCGCATATGGTCTTGCGAACGCGATCCTCTACAGTTCGCTTCTGCCGCTCTGGGGCGGGTTTGACGAGCCCTTTCACTTCGGCTACGTACAGAACCTGGCGAATGGCGCCGGGTTTCCGGATCCACGGGACTCGCATCTCTCGGAAGAGGAAGGTCGTTCGATTCTCCTCGCGCCCACGAGCCCCTCGGTCCAGCGCAATCTGCCGCAAGTCACGACCTTTTCCGAATATTTCGCTCTTCCACCGCAAGAACGCCGGATGAGGCGCAGGGAGTTATTTGAAATTGATCCCGCCCTGCGCTCCCGCCCTTCGGACTTCATCAACTATGAGGGCCTCCAGGCGCCGCTCGCGTATCTCGTCCTCGCCGGTCCCGAACGAATACTGGCGGGAATACCGCTTCCCTTCCGTGTTTTGGTCCTTCGAATTCTTTGCGGCGGGTGCGCGGCGATTCTGCTTGCTTTCGGAGCGTTGCGGCTGGCAGAGCAACTCGAATTGCCGCAGCCGTGGCCCGAGCTTCTGACGTTTTGCGTGCTGTCGTCGCAAATGATCTGGGCGACGGTGGCGCACGTAGCTAACGACTGGCTGGCGGTCCCGCTCGCCTTGTGGCTGCTTGTTCTGACGATTGACTTCCATGAGCGTGGCACGATGCGCAGGGCAGTCGTTTGCGCTCTCGTCCTTGCGCTCGGGCTGCTCACCAAGGCGTATTTCCTGGCGTTCATACCACTGCTTGCATCCGTCTTTTTTCTGCGCCGACGATTTCGGGAAGCTGTGGCGGCAGGCATCATCCTGATTGTTGCCGCAGGGCCCTGGTATTACCGCAATATCGCGCGTTATGGAACGATCTCCGGAATGCAGGAACTGCGGATCGGTATTCACCCAGCCGATGCCCTGCGCGCCATTCGACCGGGAAGGATTATTCCCGTCGTCGATATTTATCTGCGCCAGGCGCTCTGGACCGGTGACAATCTGTTCCGATCGTTTTCCATCGTGACTCTGCGGCTCATCATTCTGGCCTGCCTCGCTGGTTTACTGCTTTGGATCGCATCGAGGCGCAAACATCGCGAGTGGATCATTGTCGGATACGTGGCGCTTTTCACGCTCGCGTTGGCCTATGATGCGGGTATCAACTTCGTTATGTCCCATGGCGAGACGCTGAGTCCCGCCGGGTGGTATACGCAGGTTCTGCTGGCTCCGGTGCTTGCCCTGGTATTTCTCGGCGCAAGCCGCTGGCGGCGAATCGGGCCAGCAATCGCAACCGCGGTTACACTTCTTTTCGGATATGTCATCGTGGTGACTTACTGGGAAAAACTCTTCCCGATGTATAGCGGAATCGAAGATCGGATGACTTTGAAGCTGTTGCTCGAAACCTATAGGCACGCCCCGCGCCTGTTCGCGACATTGGGAGAAGTTTCACTGGGACCGCCGCTGGTTATTGTCGCGGGAGCGGCTCTTGTTACTTCGCTGGCTGTATTCCAGATTGCCGGCTTCATGATATGGCTCTGGCGCAGCGGGGCCGAGTAGTTCTAAAGTCCCAGCAGGACTGGTCGAGTCTGGTACTAACAGGACCGGTAAATCAGCAGTTTATCCTTCTAACTTCTTTATAGTCCTGTTAAACTTGGCTCTCGACTGGGGAAAACATGAATCTAATCACCGGACGGTTTCGGGCCGGGTTACTGTGCGCGACATTTGCTGTTCTTTCGGCGGCGACCGTGAAGGCCGATCCCTTCGCTTATCTGGCGTCCGGCAATAGTTCATTCGGAGTGATCAATCTCCAGACAGGCCTGTATACGCCGCTGGGTGACACTTCATTGGGGGACTCCGAAAAGGTTCTCTACGGAATGGGCGTCGCCAACGGCCTGCTCTTCGCGACCACCTATGAAACGGATGCCGGGGCGCTGTTTACAGTCAACCCGTCGAACGGACACCTCACCTTCGTCGGGAATGCGAACGCAAACAACCAGCCGGCGGCCGCGGAGACACCCGAGATTAACTTTTGGGCGTTTGGTTCAACAACCTCCGGGCTTTACGGCATCGATGCGGCGTCAAAAAATCTTTACTCTGTCAATCCGAATAACGGCGCGGCAACGCTGATCGGAAATACCGGACTTACGGGGTTTGCGGACTGGAGTCAATTCTCCGTGGGTTCCGGCGCTCTCTATTTCGCCAACGGGAACACCCTCTATTCGATCGATACGACTACTGGCGCCGCAACTCTGATTGGCGATACCGGCGGTCCCCATATCGGGGCAATGGTGTATCAGAACGGTGTTCTCTATGGCGGACAGAATCCTGCCTACGGACAATGCGATGGACCATGCGGAGGGCCGTGTCAGCAGAATTGCGGCGATGGTGGCCTGGGAGCCGCCGAAACAGTGCCGGGCCTCAACGTCGTCATCCTGAGCACGGAAACCGGGACTGCCACCATACAGGCAGCCGTTTCCGGCCTCGCCGCTGACGATGCCTTTTTTGCCCTTGCGCCCGCCGCAGCTCTGGCCACGCCTGAACCCTCCACGGGATTGCTCGCCGGGATTTCGGCCGCCGCGCTGCTGTTCGCGCTGCGGCGCAAAGTGCGCGGGCAGCAGGTTTAAGAATCAGTTCTCCGTTGGCATCCGCTCGATGTGGTCGATCACGACTGTCTGGACTGGGCGGGTCACCGGAACAAGTTTCAGCCCGAGCGCGGCGAGCGAATCCACGATGCGAACGGGCGGGGTGTCGGGCGATCCGGGAACGGGACCGTAATCAAACGGGAATGCGAAACGGCCGTCCAGGCCGGTGTTATCGACAACCGGACGATCCACCAGAAAATCGGCGGGAGCATTGGCGGCATATTCGGCGAGACCCGCGGCCGCCGCAGCTGGCGCTTTTGCGACGGCATTCGCAAGGGTTCTGAGGTTCGTCATCATGGTGGCCAGTTCCGCCATCGTCATGGCCTGACACATACGGTGGCCGGACTGGAGAGGGCACCTGCCCGGGCCGCCGCCTTCCACCTGCTGCATCTTCTTCGCGCCACCGGGTGCGACGGTGAGTTCGTATAGCTTCCGTTGCTCTTCCTGGCGATGCACTACCAGCTTGAATCGTTCCACGAGCAGCGCCTGGAGCATTTCCGGAACCTTGTCTTTCGAAACGCCGGCCGGAATTTTCGCCCGAATGTCGAAGTTGGCGTTGCGGCTCGAATCCGGCATTTTCATTATTTGATCCGCCATCACTCCATAGGCGCGCTGAATCAACTGAATCTGCGACTGGCCGCGGAACGTGGCGAACGAATCGTCGATCGTCACGCTGGATCGGCCCGAGAGCGCCTGCGCCAGAGTCAGTTCCACGGGATCGATGGTGGCGGCTTCGAAAGTAGCTTGCGCGAAGGCCGGGGCCGCAAGGAGAAAAACGAGGAGAAGTTTCATTGGCGAGACCTTTCTCTCCACCACTGATCCATCGGCAGAGATTTCATATCGACCTGAGCCTGGAGCTGATATAGTAGCGCGGCCAGACTGAAAGTGGCGCGGCTGAAATAAAGGATGGAAGCGTCATCGGCAAGGCAGTGGCCATGAGCCGAGGCGCGAGAGAGCCATTCCGTGCGGCGCCGCAGATACGCGGGATCACCGTAGTCGAACGGGCCATTCTTTTCAAACGGCTCCCGGATCCAGCGAACGGACTCATCGACTACAGCAAGATAGGAGTCGTCGTTCAGATCTTCGGGGTTCAGACCGAGTTCAATGAAGGCACGGCGCAGATCGGGCGCGCTTCGATCCGACGCATAGACGGAATGGTACACCGAAGAGCGCTCCGCCTGAGCGGGATCATCGAGAACACAGCCAAAATCGAGCAGTCCGAGTCTTCCGTCATCCAGGAAAAGGTAGTTACCGGAATTCGGATCCCCGTAGTTCAAACCCGCGGCGTGCATCCGGTACCAGGAGAAACAAATCCTGGCGCCGAATTCATTGCGCGATTCCTGTGAGGGCTGCATGGCGAGGTAATCGGGTAGATGCCGGCCCTGCAGATATTCCATGGTCAGGACCCGCTCCCCGGAGTAACGCTCGTACACGCGCGGGATCACGATTCTGTCGGAATCCTGAAACAATGCCCGCGCTTTCCCGATGGATCCTGCTTCGACCCGATAGTCCGCTTCCATCTTCAGAACGCGATGAATTTCCTGAAGTGCGATGCGCAGCCCGTCCCAATTCCTGCCGAGGCGGAGAGGAAGCATGAGGGCGACGAGATTGCGGATGTCGGCATCGATGGTTCGCGCTATTCCGGGATATTGAATTTTGACGGCAACCGGCTCGCCGGATTTCAGAGTTGCGCGATGCACCTGGCCGATCGACGCTGCGGCGAACGCCTGCTTCTCGAAGCTTTGGAACAGATCTTCCGGCTCGCGCCCGAGTTCATTGATCAAAACTTCGCGAATCAGCGTGTAGTGCATCGGCGGCGCATCGAAGTGAAGGCCTTCGAAGGTGCTGAGAATTTCCGAGGGAAGAATACCTGGAAAGCACGCGAACGCCTGACCTGCCTTCATGAGAGCGCCACGCATGTAGCTCAGCCGGTGAACGATCTTCAGAGCGATTCGCAGATTCGTTTCCAGCTTGCGCTGTTCTTCGTCGCCTGCGGCCGCAAACCATCCCCGGACACGGGAAAAGCCGTAAGCCAGCGCCGCCTGAACGGAGAGTTCGCTCATGTTCCAGAGGCGCTGCAGCGATCCGGTGGGCGCCGGACGCATCGCGAGATCGGCGAAGATACGCTCCAGTTCCTCGCGGGCAAACATGCGTTCGGGGCCGGAATCATCCCGCGGAAGCGCGGCGATCAGTTCATTCAGGTGAACGTTCATGTTCCACTCCTTGTGAGCCGGAGAGCGAGGCGGCGAATAATTTAAGAGAACGGTCGAGAAGCGCAAGGGTATCTTCCTGATGCGGCGATGAGTCATTCGCCCAGAAAGCGAAGGCGCCGATATGCAGGGTCCAGTAAAGCTGGAGCAGCACCGCAGGCAATGGCTGCGGAACTCCGTGGCTTGCGAGGACCTTCTGAACCGTCTGGAGATGGCGCGTGCGAATTTCCGCCCCGGCATCTTCGTGCAGGGGTTGTGCGAGCGCACTGAAGATCGCCGCTACGGCGGGCGCCAGAAATTTCCGGAATTGGCGAAGGCGTTTCAGCGACGCCCATTCGAAAGCAAAAAGGTCTTCGTCGAGAGATTCATCGCCGGTGCGGCGGCGATCAAAGTCCTGTTCCGCAGTTTCGAGGGCGTCGCCGATGATGGAGGCGGCAATCGCCTCTTTCGAAGAGAAATAGTTAAAGAGCGTTCCATTCGCGATGCCGGCGGCGGCCGTGATGTCGCGCGTGGTGACGTTTTCCCAGCCCTGCGCGAGCAGCAGATTTGCCGTCACCGACAGAATCCGCTCTCGCGTGGCCAGCCTGGTTTGGGTCGTGACTCTCAAAATGTGCGCCGCCCATTAAATGAGCATGCTCACATAAATATAGGTCAGCTTGCCCGGCCTGTCAATCGGTTTCTCACGAACCCCATTTCTGGCGCAATTCGCTCAGGAACCGGGTGGGCTCATTTGTTTCGATCAGAACGGGATCGTCGCCATTCCTGGACGGCAGGAGTACGACTCTGGTGCTGTCTCCCCGGTACATCCGGACTTCGGCGCCGCTGGCGACCCGGAAGAAGCCCGAGTGGTAATGGGCGTTGCCGAAGCCGTTCGTACGCGCGACCGGCTTCCAATCGGGATCGGACGCGACGTCGATCACGCGGGCGCGGCTCAGATCGATATTCTTCGCGCCGAGCGTAACGGGATAAAAATGGTCACGGATCGCAAGAGAGCCGCCTGTCAGCGTGTACTCCGGCAGACCGGGCGAATAAAACAGCGTCCCGATCACCAGCGTGGTGGCCGCGGCGATGATCGCCGCCGTGATCCATGCAGTCCCGGGACGTGAGAAAGACGGCGCGGGAGCCGGCGCGAAGCGGGCAGTCGCCCCCGAGCCTGCAGGCCGCGTCCACGCAATAAATCCGTCCACGTCATCGGGACTGAGCACAAAATTTCCCGCACTGGTTACGACAATAACCGCGTGGCTGTGCTGTGTCACGAACCAGGTGCTTTTTCCAAGCTTCGGTGAACGGAAAGCCCCGTAGTAGCCAAATAGTCCCCCGCTGCCGAAGATCCGAAGGCTGCCCTCCAGATCTTCGCGCGAGGCGATTCGCACTTCCCGGATGGAGGCGAGAGGAATCCGAAGATTACCGATCACGCGATGGATGGACAGAAATCCATCCCCAATCGAGTACCCGGTCGGCGACCACGCGAATGACACCGCCAGCATCGCTGCGAACACAATGCCGACGGCGATGTTCGCGGTTGCCAGTCCGAGAATCAGGAACATCACGCAGACGGCGGTCGAAATAGTCTTCGCCGCCGAATCGTACGAAGCGGTAAACGATGCGCTTGCCGGAGATGACATGGGATTACTTCCGTTTCGCCTTCAGCTCAGCCAGCAGGCGGCTCACTTCATCCTCTTTTTCCAGAGCGGCGAAGCGGCCGTTGACATCATCGGAGAGCAATTCCGAAGACGCCTGCGTCCTGGCCTCGGTGTGCTGCACTTTGTTCTTCATGCGATCGAAAGCCGCGGCTTTCGAACCATCGCCGATTGCGCGGCCGGCATCGTTCGCTTTGCCGAGCGCGCGCGAGCGCCGATGCTGCGCGATCAGCATGTCACTCTTCGCTTTCGCCTCCTCGAGCTTCTGCTGCAGGCGGATCAGCGCCTGGCGCAGAGTGTCGACCTGGACCTTTTGGTCGTCCACCTGCTGCCGGAAGCTCGCCGCGGTGCTGCGGCAACTGAGGGCGCGCTCGATGGCCGTGCGCGCCAGCGAGTCATCGCCCTTGTCAATCGCCAGCTCGGAGCGCCGCATCCATTGCTGATCGGACTCCTCGTTCTCCTTCTGCTTCTTTTCGAGAACATGCTGGTCCGCAATCGAAATCGCGACCTGCGTTTTGACCTGGAGCAGCTGGTTCTCCATGTCAAGGATGATCTGTTTGATCATCTTCTCCGGATCTTCGGCCTTATCGAGCAGGTCGTTGAGATTGGCCCGGACCAGCGTAGCCACACGTTCCAGTAACGCCATGATGCTCTACTCCTTTATTTATGCGGTTACGGCCTTCGTCTTGTCGCTGCCGCCGCCGTCATCCGGCTTCGGCGCCTTGTCGCCAATTGTGCGGACACGGGACAGAAGATCATTCAGCGGCATGCCGGAGAGCGTTTCGAAGAGCGCCGGTATCTGCGCCGCGACTTTGGTGAGGTCGCCGGTAATCTGGTGCATCCCCGTGGATTCGTTCGCGCCGGTTGACACAATAGTGATCTTGTCGACATTCGCAAGCGGCGACGCCAGAGACTTCACCACTTCCGGCAGCATGCTGATAAGCTTGTCGGCGATCGCGGCCTGGTTGTATTCCTGATAGGCCTCGGCTTTGACGTTCATCGCCTTCGCTTCGGCTTCGCCCTTCTTCAGGATGATTTCGGCTTCCGCTTCACCCTGCGCGCGAATCGCCGCGGCCAGGCCCTCCGCTTCCATAATGCGGCGCTGGCGTTCGGCAGTCGCGAGCGTTTCGATGCGCTGGCGCTCGAACTCCGCGGACTTCGAGACGGTCGACGTAAGCTCGCGATCCCGGCGCAGAATTTCGGCTTCCTGCACCTTCACTTCATGCTCTTTTTCGATCTGCCGGATGGTCACTTCTTCCGCGCGGACCTGCTGCTGCATGACGTTGGTCTGGATCTCGTACGCTTTATCCGCCTGCGCCTGCTGCTTCTTCACGAGTTGCAGGTATTCGGCTTTCTTCACCTCGAGGTCGCGCTGCGCTTCCGCCTGTTTGGCCTGTGAAAGCGTCTCGGCGAGAACGCGTTCCTGATCGGCCTGCGCTTTCGCGACAGCCGCTTCGCGCGAAGCTTCCGCCCGCTTGATCGCGGTATCGCGATCGGCTTCGGCGGCTGCAACGTCTGCATCCCGGCGAATACGCACAATGTCCGGCCGGCCCATGTTGGTGATGTATTCGTTCTTGTCGCGGACTTCCTTGATCGTGAACGAAATGACCTCAAGACCCATCTTGCTGAGATCATCCGCGCAGGTGGAGCGCATACGCTCGCCGACCATCTCCGGCTGCTTCACAATCTCTTCCACCGCCAACTGGCCGATGATGCCGCGCAGGTGGCCTTCCATGACGAGACGGATCAGACCTTCGCGATCCGAAGGCGCCTTGGTCAGAAACTGTTCGGCCGCGGTGAGGATGCTTTCAGGATCCGACTTAACCTTGATCTGGGCCACTGCTTCCACCGTGACAGCGACGCCCTGGCGCGTGTACAGGTCCTGCGTGGGCGCCACATCGAACGACATGAGTTCCAGTGAGAGCCCCCGACAGAGCTCCACCATCGGAAGTACAACCGTGCCACCGCCTTTAATGACGCGCGGCGCCCCGCGGAAACCGTAAACGATCAGGGCCTCATTCGGCCCGGCCTTTCGATAGAGCCGCGCGGACATCACGATGATGAACACCACGGCAAGAATCGCCACACCTGCAATTACAATGACCTGCTTGTCCATACTCTCCCCTGTTTACCTCTGTTCTGTTATGTCTGCCAGTGGGTCTTCCCACGGCCGAACATAAGCAATACCTTTCTCGTAGCGCGTTACGATAACTTCCACGCCCCTCGGAATGGCAGCGCCATCTTCGGAACGCGCACCCGTCGCGCGGCGGGTGCCCTCCTGCGAATAGGTGATTTCTCCCGTGCCGCCTTCGCGAATCGGCAGCGTGAGTCGCCCGAGCACACCGGTCATCCGGTAATCCGCCGGATCGAGCGCGTGATCATGGCGCATCAGAACCTTTGCCATAAACCAGAACACCAGCGACGCCGCGCCAATCCCGCTGATCGCGGCAATCCCCAGCGACACCACGAACCACACGCCGTACACGTGCAGCAACAGATAACCAGTGCCGCCGAACCAGGCGAGAAACGCCGCGACGGTGCCGATGTTGAACCACGGCAGATGCGCGCCCGCGTGCATGTGTCCGCCATGAAAATGCGGCAGATGGATATGGTGTTGCCCGGCCACAAGCGCGAGCGCGCTCAGCACAAAGCCCACGATGAGGCACACGAGATAAAAATCGGACAAAGTCATTTAGCGGCCTGCTGTCTTTTTCTCTTCGGTCCTGCGAGGACCGGCGCCCGGCCTGGGACGCAGCACTTCCATCAGGCGTTCGGCCAGGCCTGGGTTCTCCAGAATCTCGCCCAGCAGCACCAGACACGTGCGCGAATCGTCGTGGCGCGCAACTGTGAGCAGCGCCTGGTGCAATTCGTGATCGCGCCCGAAGCGCTCGGCGCCGGCGACAAGCCAGAGATCGAGCTTGTCTTCAATCGCTCCGAGATCGGAGATCAGTTCATTGTGATAGCCCTCGGGATCGTCGACCAGATAGCCCGGGTGCACTTTAAAGAATCGCGCGAGCAGCATGCGGGTCGAATTCGTCAGGTGCGGCCGCGCGCCCGATTCGATCTGGGAGAGATAACTCTGCGAGATAGACTTCCCGAGTTCCTTCTCGATGAGGCGCGAGAGTTCAAGCTGCGATATTTCACGGCTCATGCCGCGCAGCGTGCCTTCAACCTCTCGCAGGTAACGCATTTTTTCGCCAAGCGTCATATTGCAATATGCGATTAATATATTGCAATATGCAATCGTCGTCAACGGGCAAGTTTTGCATGCCATAATCGGCCATGCTTTCGGTGCACCTGGAGAAGGGGATGGTGGAGGTACGGGACATCCCGCAACCGCAACGTCCGCAAGGGTTTGCGACCATTCGGCTACTTCTCGGCGGGATCTGCAATACGGACCTGGAACTACAACGTGGGTATTACGGTTTCGCGGGCACGCCAGGTCATGAATTTGTGGGTGAAGTCGTGGATGCGGATACGCAATCGCTTGTCGGCAAAAGAGTTGTTGGCGAGATCAATCTGAATTGCGGGAACTGTTCGTGGTGCGCCCGCGGCCTGGGGCGTCATTGCCCTGCCCGGACGGTGCTCGGTATCGTGCAGCATCCCGGCGCCTTTCAGGAGTTTCTGACGCTGCCCGAACGCAATCTGCATGTAGTGCCGGATTCGATTCCAGATGAAGCTGCCGTGTTCATCGAGCCGCTGGCGGCCGCTTGTGAGATCCTCGATCAGGTTCCGCTCAGTCCGGGCGATGAGATTGCGGTGCTCGGTGACGGAAAACTGGGTCTGCTCATCGCGCAGGTGCTGCATGGGCACGGATGCCGCGTGCGGCAGTTCGGGAAGCACGCGAATAAGCTGCAGATTTCACGGTCTCGGGGCATCGAAACGGCGGCAGCCGGCACAGAACCGGCTAAGGCATTTCGTTACGTCGTCGATGCCACGGGTTCACCGGGCGGCTTGCGCACTGCCGTCCATATGGCGGAACCGCGCGGAACGGTCATCCTCAAGTCAACAATACACGGAGAAGTCCCGATCGATACCGCGCCGGTCATCGTCGATGAGATTACGCTGATTGGCTCGCGTTGCGGGCGCTTCGAACCAGCGATTGAGTTATTGCGAAACCGCGAAGTGGATGTAACGCCGCTCATCACGGATCGTATCCCGCTCAAGCGCGCCGCGGACGCCTTTCGAACTGCCGCGCGGCAAGGAGTCCTAAAGGTTCTCCTGACAACCCGATAAGTACCAGAACGGCGAATCAGTACTTGAGTACGGCCAGATTTTTCCCTTACACTTGCCTTATCAAATGTTAAGGCTCGCCGGTTTCTCTCTCCTATTCGTGGCAACAATGGGAATTGCCCACGCCGATTTGATCCATAGCTTCAACTTCGACAGCAGCTTGACCGACTCGGTCGGCGCCGCGAATGGCACGATCGTTGGTTCGGCTGCGGTGTCGGGCGGACAACTCGTGCTGAACGGAGGCTACGTTCAGTTCGACGCGCACATCGTCCCTACCAGCGGCAGCTACAGTGTTTCGCTGGATTTCCAACTGGCCACCACAGACAATCCGGGTATTACAGAATTCATCTCACAGGGATCTTCGGGCGGTCCGGGTTTCTATCTGGGAACGAACGGCTTTGGTTTCCGGGCAACCGATTCCTGGGGCCCGTCAGGTTCTTACGATCCCGCGGATCCGCATCGATTACTGTTCTCGGTGGACAACGCCGCCGGAAAGTCTTATTTGTATCTGGACGGCGCGCTGCTCGATACAAGAAACTTCGCGATCACCACGACCACAGGCGGCACGAATACCCGTCTGGGATCGCAGTTCGAACCCTACGGAGAGCTGTTTCACGGCACGCTCGACAACGTCCGAATCTTCGACTCCGCGATCACGCCGGATCAGGATACCGGAATCACTGGTACGCCCGAACCGTCGACCATGCTGCTGGCCGGGCTGGGAGTCGCTGCAGCGCTGATTGCGCGCCGGCGCAGCGAAGCGCGTCAGTAACTATCGTTTCGGCTTCGGCCGCCAGTTTGAAAACTTAGCCCCGAAAATACCAATGGCTGCCATGGCGACTAAGATTAGTCCCATCGGCAGCCATAACTGGTGCATCCAGCAATAAACCAAAGCGCCTGCGGCTGCCACTAAGACGAAGCAGCCGCAGGCGCACATTCCTGAGTTAATCCGTCTTAGCGGCCAACCGCAGCCAGGGCGAAGGCCTTGGCCCCGCTCTTGAGCGCTTCCGCCTTGTCCGTCTTTTCCCAGCTGAACGAATCACCCGTGCGGCCGAAGTGGCCGAAGGCTGCTGTCGCCTTGTAGATCGGGCGGCGGAGCTGCAGGTGATCGATGATTCCCTTCGGGGTCAGCGGGAAATTGGCGCGAACAAGTTCTGTGAGCTGCGCGCCGGTGAGCGTGCCCGTGCCGAACGTGTCCACCATGACCGAAACGGGTTCAGCCACGCCGATCGCGTATGCGAGTTGCACTTCCGCGCGCTTCGCAAGACCGGAGGCCACGATGTTCTTCGCGATGTAACGCGCCATGTAGCAGGCGGAGCGATCTACCTTTGTCGGATCCTTGCCCGAGAACGCGCCACCACCGTGACGGCCCATGCCGCCGTACGTATCCACGATGATCTTGCGGCCGGTGAGGCCCGTGTCACCGTGCGGTCCGCCAATCACGAAACGGCCGGTCGGGTTGATGTGGTACTTGGTGTTCGCATCCACCATGTGCGCGGGCACGATGGGATCGATGATGTATTTCTTCACGTCGGCGCGAAGCTGCTCGGTCGAAACGTCTTCGCCGTGCTGCGTCGAAATGACCACCGCGTCAACACGCGTCGGTTTGCCGTCAACATACTCGACCGAAACCTGGCTCTTGCCGTCCGGACGGAGATACTTCAACTGGCCCTTGCGGCGAACGTCAGAGAGCTTTTCCACCAGACGGTGCGCGAGTTGTACCGGCATCGGCATGAGTTCTTCGGTTTCATCGCAGGCGAAACCGAACATCAGGCCCTGATCGCCGGCGCCGCCCGGGTCTACGCCCATCGCGATGTCCGGGGACTGGCTCTGGATCAGGTTGTGGACGCCGCAGGTCTTGGCATCGAAACCAAACGCGGCGTCGGTGTAGCCGATCTCCGCGATCGTGTCGCGCGCGATCTTCGGCACGTCGACATAGCAATTCGTGGTGATTTCGCCGGCCACTATGCAGGTCCCGGTCGTGACGAGAACTTCGCAGGCCACGCGGCCCTTGGGGTCCTGCGCGAGAACGGCGTCGAGAACGGCGTCGGAAATGTGATCAGCTACTTTATCCGGGTGGCCTTCGGTGACCGATTCGGACGTAAAAAGATACTTCTGGGCGTCTGCCATGAACTCTCCAGTTATTGAATGAGGACCCGTGGAGCAGGAAGCACTGGGGCGCACCCTGGACCAAGCTCCTATTTTAGCAACCCTGTACGGGCGGGTTAACTACAGATGACGGAACGGTTCCCCCCGGGGTTCCAACGGATGATTTGAGGCCGCGAGCGGACCAACCGGTAACGTTTTGTCTGCAGTCAGGTTACCCGCGTGAACGTAGGAGCTCATCATGAGAACGCTTCTGATCGGAGTCGTTTCGCTTACCGCCCTCGCGCAGACCGCATCATTCGAGGCTGTGACCATCAGGCCCGCGGGACCCGAGGAGGCGGGGATCTCAGGCGGAGACGGCCGCAACGGCGGCCTGAAAATCTGGAACATGAGCCTGCGGGGGTTGGTTGGCAACGCGTATTCCGTTCCGGGATCTCTTGTAATCGGCGGCCCGCCGTGGATCGGTGAAGCGGGATATGACATCCTGGCGAAGGCTGATCAGCCATTGGGTGAACGCGAGTTGTTTCTCATGCTGCCGGGGCTCCTGGCAGACCGGTTTCAACTGCAGGTCCACCGCGAGTCAAGAACCGTATCGGGCTATACACTGACCGTGGCCAAAGGCGGCGTCCTCGCCAAAGTCTCCGATCCTGAGCGTCACTCCAGTTCCAATGGAGGACCCGGCTTCATCGATTCCGCGGGCAATGGTTGGGGCGCGCTGGCGAAGCGGCTGACAGTATTGCTGGGGCGTCCTGTGGTCGACAAGACAGGCGACGCGAGGCACTTCGAGTTTCATCTGAGATGGACGTCCGACGAGGTACTTGCGGGCGCCGCCTCCCCGAATCCCGAGGCTCCTTCTTTGCTCACTGCATTGCGCGAACAACTGGGGCTGAAAATCGAAGCCAAAAAGGTTCAGGTCAGCGTGATCGTAGTAGACCACGCGGAGCCGCCCTCGGCGAACTAAGCTGTCAGGCGCTCTGGGCGCTTCCCTGCCGCAGGCAGTTCATGATCTCGCGGTAGAACTCGGGATGCGAATTCCAGGTCTGCGAAGTCACCATCTTGCCGTCCCGCACGGATTCCTCGGTGCACCACGTGCCGCCCATCGTTTCCACTTCCCAGCGGATGTGCTCGTAACAGGTGACCCTCTTATCCTTCAGGAGATTGGCAGCCGCGAGGATCTGGATGCCGTGGCAGATGGAAAAGATCCATTTGCCGAGCTTTGCGAACTCCTGGGTGAGAGCGATCAGCTTTTTGTCGTTGCGCAGATATTCCGGGGCGCGGCCGCCCATGAGGAGCAGAGCGTCGTAATCGGAGGCATTGGCTTCCGAAATGGCAATGTCCGAAGACATTCCATAGCCGGGGCGTTCAATATAGGTGTCCCAGCCGGGTTCGA
>Ga0070658_10002659_pt1 | contig 14864 bp, 12 predicted proteins | sample KBSC13metaG_FD_64664 | JGI IMG/M metagenome (GOLD analysis project Ga0070658, IMG submission 64664) | Corn rhizosphere microbial communities from Kellogg Biological Station, Michigan, USA - KBS C1-3 metaG | ecosystem: Host-associated > Plants > Roots > Rhizosphere > Soil ...
AGCATCTGTGGAGCGTCCAGCCAGCCCGGTTGCCGCGCGGGATGATGGAAAGGGTCGCCCAGATCCCAGAGATCCGTGCCGCCACAGATCTTCCGATAGGATTTATGATTGGCGGCCAGCAGGGTGACGGCGCTGGTGATGCGCACACGGGCGCATTCGATTGAATGATCTCCCAAGGCCCACGCGGCTTCCGTGGTGCGATAAGCAATTTCCGGAAGGTCGCAATCCAGTGCCCAGCGCGCTTCCCGGAGATAGCGGGCGGCTTCTTCCTGCGCAGGGAACGGGTTGGAAGGCGCCGCCTGGGCCAGCGCCCGCAGAATCTGTTGGGCGAGATTTTCCCGGAGCTCGCCGAGCGCGCCCGTGCTGCCGCGCACGTTCAGGCTGCGCGGAGCGCCCCCTCCAGCAGGCCGCAATTCGAGTTTCACATTTACCGTGCCCGACCCATCCAGCGGGAGGTCGATGGTGCCATCGACGATCCAGGCCGCCGTCCAGAAACCGCGCGATTCCGCGATCGGTTGTTCCCGCACGAGGCGATCCATTTCGGACCGCTCGAGGACGTGCACGCCGGGCGCCTGGATGAGCCGTTGGGAGAGCAGGAGGGTGAGCGTGTCTTCGAGATCGTGGGCCGCCGCCGTCCCGAGCGAGGCGCGCAGATTGACCAACGAGACGGCGATGCCTTTGTCGGCTGCCGTCCGGGTGGCAAGGGTGCGTACGCCTTCCGCCAGGTCTTTCGCCCAAGTGCTTGCGTCCTTGACCGGCGCCGGGCAATAGCGGGTATCGAGAACCACGCCGGGATTGGTTTGCAAGAGCCGCGCCTCGACCAGGTTCTTGTCGCCGAGTTTGCGATGGTTGATCAGCAGGAGAGCGTCTGCCTTCAGGAGCCCGGCGAGTTGGCCGTAGTTGGCCTGACTGGCGGCAAATGCCGGGGAGAGGTTTTGTTCGGTGATGATGCGATGGAGTTCCGCGCGCTCCACGAGTTCCAGGTCCGGCGCGTTGGCCAGTTCGGCAAAGACGAGATCGGCGATGGCGGTGTTGTCGGAATCGGCGATGATCGCCACGCGGGCGCGTGCGCCCGGCCTCCGGGCGAAGGTTGGATTTGAGGGCAGCAGACGGGCCCCCAGATTGGTGTCCGCGACATCCACGACCAAGCCCGTGGGTGGCGCTTTGAGCGTTCGCGAGGCGGACCGATGTGGCACGGGATGGTCCGGCCACACTTTTCCTCCGATCGATTGCAGGTACTGAAATACCTCGATGTTTCCGGAGAGGTTTGCGACCTGGGTGGCTTTGTCGTCGAGGGCGTTGAGGTCGGCGCCAGCTTGCAAAAGCATGCGCACCATTTCCATGGAGCCGACCCGGCTGGCTTCAGCCAGTGGCGTATCCAGGGAATTCACGGGATAGCCGGTATTGCCCATCCGGTTGGGATTCGCCCCGTGAGCGAGCAGCCATTTTACCATCCCTGGTTGGTCTCCGGCGACGGCGGCGTGCAGGGCGCAAGCCCCCGTTTTAGTCCAGGCATTGAGGTCGGCCCCGGCCGCAACCAAGGCCTCGACTTTGATGGTGTCTCCGTCGCGCGCCGCGTCCACCAAGTCATCCAGCGGCGCGGCCAACAGCCAGCCGGGGAGCAGGCTCAAGAGCGCAATCCGGCACGCGATCTTTCCCATTTCCAGATGAGTTCGCCGAGCGGTTCCGCCTGCTGCGCGCCCTTATTCCTTCACCTTCGGAACAAGGCGCGTCGCGAGTTCGCGGGCGGCGTTTTGCAGTGCGCTCTTGGCGGCGACGTGTTCGCCGAGATCCACGCCGCTGCTCACCTGCCGGTCCGCGGATACGACTTCGCCTGTGGCCAGATTGCGCAGTCTCACTTCCACGCGCGCCCGGCAGCTAATGAGATTGCCCTTTTGCATGCCGCGCTCGCTGAAGGCTTCGCCCTCCAGCGCGTAGTCGGAGCGGAGCGCCGATTTTTCATCATTCACCTTGAAGCCGCATTCGCGGAAGATCATCGCCAGTTCCGTTTCCGCCGCCGGGTCGGTGATCGGCCGTCCGAGGTGTTGCTCCGGGATGTGGACCATAATCGTCGGCCGGTGACCCGCGGGCAGGCCCGCTTTGATCTTCGTGATGAGATCGTCGACGCTGTCCGTCCTTCCGAGAATGGCGGCGGCATTCTTCGTCGCTACTTCCGCGATCGAATCGGCGAGTGCCGCGGCCGTGTCGCTGAGCGTCTGCTTCGGCGTGAGCTTGCTCGTCGCGCCAAAGACCCGGCCGGTCTCGGTGCTGATGATCTTGGCGATGATCATCGTTTCATTGTCGGCCTTCATCACGCGGCCGGTGATCAGGACTTGGGCGCCGGTCAACTGGCCGATCTTCGCAGCGCTCCCCGGGGCGATCGTGCCCGAGAGTCCGAGTTCCTGCTCGCCCAGCGCCTTGTCCAGTTCGGCTCGCTCCACGGTGACCACGCGCGCATCGGCCGAGAGAGTGGCATTGAGCAGGGCGGAAACTTTCGGGCCCAAATCACGCACGCCTTCCTCCGTGGATTGAAAGTCAAAGACCGCCATGGTGAGCGGTTGTGCTTCGCCGGCGAACACGGAGATGCAGGGCAGCGCGGTGAGAATCAGCGAGGCAATGAGTCGTTTCATGAAGTGTCGGGGAGATGTTAGGAGGGCCGGAGACCGATTGAGTGATTATACTTAGCCCAATGTTATGGAATGGAAACAGAATCCTTGGGGAAGGGGCATCCATCATTTAGCGCCTGGCTGGGCCGGCGCCACCGGTCCCTGCGGTGCCAATGCGGCGTTGCGATAGTCATCCCACTCCTTTTTGGAAATGAACCAAAAACCACCGCCACCGTCCATGAATGTCAGGATAAGTCCACCGGGATGTTTACGGGACTGCGCAGAGGACGGCCAGCCAAACCAGGCATTTCATGGTGATGGCTTGGGCAACGCCAGTTCGACAGCTTGCAACAGCAGCAGTTGCGCGGCCGCCGAGGTTTCCAAGTCTCCCCATTTCACACCCCGCACGATCACGACCTGCCCATCGCGCAGCATCTCCGGAAGAGGCACGGTGATGGAGAGTGGAAGCAGCACGACGACGCCAACGCCGCGGCCGGCCAGCTTGGTGGCGAGGTCTTTCCATTCCGAGTCCGTCGCTTTCCTGGCGGCGTATGGGCCAACGATCGCCAGGCGTCCCTGGAAGCCCGCCCCGAGATCGCTGAGTTCCAGATCGCTGATGGTGATCCCCGCCTTCGCGAGGGCGGGCTTGAGTTTGCCATCCGGGTCCTGCAACCCGATGCCCATTTCACCGGTATAGTCCTTCATACGCGAGAGAGTATCCGGGGGATAGCCGAGCAGCGGAATGCGTGCGACCACGTGGCCGAGCGATGAGATTTCCAGGCGAAAAGCGGTCATCGCACGGACTTCGGGCAAGGTGACGGGCGCGGTTTCGAGAACGGTCTGGCCGCCCAGAACTTCAATCTTTTTCCATGGCTGGATTTCTCCCACGGGCATCGCGGTCGAGGAACTGAGCTGGACCAGCCGAAGCGAATACTCGCTTTCAGCTCGCTCCGCAGCCGGGTTGCGAATCTTGAGGAACGCGGCGGCTGGCGTCCCGGAGAAGATGATTTGAGGCTCATCCGGGGCAATGATTTCCAACGCGGCACGGGCCGGGAAGATGGCCGAAGCTAACAGGAGTGCCGCCAAACATATCTTCATCGCGTCGCGAGACTAACGACCTACCCGGCGGTTGGCCAGTCTTCCATCGCCATCGTTCGGAATGGTGCAGCGGCGGATTTGGTGCGATGCTACGATTTCGCGTCACGTCTGCGACGTCGCGCCACCAACTTCATGACTGATAACTCCATTCCCGCGGCCACGAATCCTCCCTTCCAGGGAGGAGAGCGGGAAGTCGAGGCCCTGCGGGAGAGTCAGCGGATGTTGTCGAGCCTTCTGCAAAATCTGCCGGGTATCGCGTTTCGCATGCTCGTGGACGAACAATGGACAGTGCGGTTCATCAGCGCGGGCTGCTATCGGCTGACCGGCTACACGCCCGAGGATTTGGTCGGGAACAAGCGCGTCAGTTTCGAAAGCCTCACGCACCTCGAGGATCGGGCGCGAATTCGGGAAAAGATTCTGGCCGCCCTCGCGGCCCGCCGGGCGTATGAGGTTGTGTATCGCTTGATCAATGCGGCGGGAGAGGAGCGGTGGGTCTGGGAGCGCGGGCAGGGAATCACCGCGGACGACGGGAGCGTGAAGTTTCTCGAAGGCTTTATCACCGATATCACCGAGCGCCACGACGCTGAGGAGAAGGTGAAGGCGCAAGCGGCGCTGCTCGACAAGGCGCGCGACGCCATCCTCGTGACCGACCTCGATGGCTATGTGACGTATTGCAACCAAAGCGCCCAGGCTCTCCTGGGATCAGAGGCCGGCAGTTGCTGCCAGACGTCGATCGATAACTATCTGACGGACGAGGCAGCCGGACTGGCGGGCGCCCGCGCCGCGGTGCTGGCGCGAGGCGAGTGGTCGGGTGAATTGGCGGCGCGCAGCGGCGATGGCCGCGGGCTCGTGCTGGAATCGCGCTGGACCCTCGTGCGCGACGACCAGGGCGCGCCCAAGTCGATCCTGATGATCAATACGGACGAGACCGAGCGCAAGGCGCTCGAGGCGCAGTTTCTCCGTGCGCAGCGCATGGAGAGCATCGGCACCCTGGCCGGGGGCATCGCCCATGATTTGAACAATATCCTCTCGCCGATTCTCACTTCGCTGGAATTGATTCGCGCGGCGCTTCCCCGGCCCGAGGACCACGAATTGGTGGACATCGTGGAGGCCAGCGCCAATCGCGGGGCCGAGATGGTGAAGCAGATTCTCCTTTTTGCGCGGGGTGCGGAGGGGCGGCGCTCACGGCTTGCGCTGGGCGTCGTTTTCCGGGGCCTGGAGAAAATCATCCGGGAGACCTTTCCTCGCAATATGTCGGTCGAAGTGCGGCCGGTACGGGATCTCTGGCCGGTGCTGGGGGATGCCACGCAGATCCACCAACTGCTGCTCAACCTCTGCGTCAATGCGCGCGACGCCATGCCCGGCGGCGGCACGCTGACGATTCAGGCGAGCAATGTGGCCGAAGCCGGCGAGGTGTCCGGGCCAGGCGTGCTGCTCGAAGTCACGGACACCGGCTGCGGAATTCCGGAAGAGATTCGCGACAAGGTGTTCGATCCGTTTTTCACCACGAAAAAAGTGGGCGAAGGGACGGGCCTGGGCCTTTCGACCGTCCAGGTGATCGTCAAGAACCACGGCGGCAGCGTGCATTTCGAAAGCGAGTCCGGAAAGGGTTCGACGTTCCGCGTGCTGCTGCCCGCCGCCACCTCCGCCGGCACCGAACGGACGGAGGCGGACAGGAAGGCCCCGCCCAGCGGGCGAGGGGAAATGGTGCTGGTCGTAGACGACGAATCGAGCGTTCGCTCCGTGACCCAGCGGACCCTGGAAAGCTTTGGCTACCGCGTCGTCGTCGCCAAAAACGGAAGCGACGGACTGGCGGCTTTTGCGCGCAACCAGGCGGAGATTACCGCGGTCATCACGGATTTGATGATGCCGGTAATGGATGGCCCGGCCATGATCCGCGAACTGCGTTTGCAGGCGCCGGCCCTGCCGATCATCGCGGTGACGGGACTGGTGGCGGCGGAAAATCTGGACCGGGTGCGCGAAGCCGGCGTGCAGATGATTCTCGCCAAGCCGTACACGGCAGAGACGATCCTGCACGCCCTGGCGGGCTTGCTGGGGCGCGCGTGAGGGTCGTTCACCAGGCCAGCACGGCCAGGTCCCCGTTGTTATTGCGGCAGAAGATGCGGCCGTTCGCGACGGTGGGCTGGACCCAGCAGCGTTTGCCGAGGACTTGCTGGCGAAGCGAGGGCTTGAATCCGTCGGCGGAAGCGTCGCCGACAATCAATTCCCCGAGCTCGCTCAGGAGCACCAGTTTGCCATCCGCAACGACGAGCGCGCCGCCGCGCATTTTTTCGCTCCACTTTACTTTTCCGGTTTCAAGGTCCAGGCAGACCAGGGGCGATTTGGCGCTCGCGTCGCCATCGATTCCGTAAACCGCCCCCTGCCACACGACGGGGCTGTTCACGTGCGAGCGCAAATTTCGATTTTGCCACCGCTCGGCAATGCGGCCGCCTGAGACTTCCAGCAAGGCGCATCCGTGCCCGTAGCCCGAGGAGACAAAAATGCGGTTGCCGGTCACGATGGGCGTGGCGGCGTTCACGTCGTAGCTGGTCTTCCACGGCTGGCGCCAGAGCTCCTGCCCGTTGCTGGCATCGAGGCCGACGAGAGCGGCGGCTTTGAACATGACGATGGTGCGCTTGCCTCCGAGCGTGGCGGCGATCGGCGAGGCGTAGCCGGCGCCGTCATTTCCGGCTTTCCAGACGATGTTGCCGGTCGCTTTATCGAGCGCGATGGTTGATGCCCCCGGCGCACCGGCATCCAGGATGAGCAGATTGCCCTCCACCAGCGGCGAGCCCGCGAAGCCCCACTGGGGCCGCTTGCCGTGGAAGTCCTGCTGATAGTGTTTGTACCAGACTTTTTTGCCCGTGGCGGCATCGAGGCAAAAGAGATCGCCTTGATGGCTCACCGTGTAGACGCGATTGCCATCGACGGTGGGCGTCGCCGCGGGGCCGCCCTCGAAATTTCTCGGGTCGGGGCTGAGCTTGTAATCGTATTTCCAGATTTCATGTCCGGTCGCCGCGTCGAAGCAAAAGATCGAGTCCTGGTCGCCGGCATTGCCCATGGTGAAGGCGTGTCCGCCGCTCACGGTGATGGAGGAGGTGCCGATGCCGACATTGGTTTTCCAGAGCTGGCGCAGGTCGCCCGTGGGCAGGGCGGGAAGCTTTTCGGTGGAGACGCCATTTTGCAGGGGGCCGCGGTAGAAGGTCCAGTCACAGAGTGCGGAATTGGAGATCAGGCCAGCCGCGGCGAGCGCCGCGAGGAGGAGAGGGCGATTCATGAGCGTAGCAGTACGGGCGGGTGGCGTTGGAGTCAAACGGGGCAGATGTTCTTGGTTCTTGGTTCTTCGTTTTCCGGCGCGTACGGTTTTTGAGGCTTCGTACGTTCAATGAGAGTTGGGCGATGCGAATTGGGAGAAGGCTCCGAACGCGTTAAACAAAGAACCAAGAACGAAGAACCAAGAACCTACCCCTATCGCTGACACTGCTGGCACCACCTTGTCGTGCGGCCGCCGATGGTGGCTGTCTTCAGGGGCACGCCGTGCTTTGGGCATACGCCTTTGGCTGACCATCGTTGGTGGAAGAACCAGTCGTCGGGCGGATCGGAGAAGTCCATGGCGACAGTTTCCAGTGAGATCTTGCAGACCTCGCGTGCTTCGCGCCACACGGCTTCGATCTGTTTCGCGGTGAGCTTGCCGCAGAGCGTGCGTGGGTCGATTTTGGCACGCCACAGGATCTCGTCGGCCATCCAATTGCCGATGCCGGGGAACATGGTTTGGACGAGCAGGGCGGCTTTTACGGCGAGACGCGCCCGGCGCTTCATGAAGTCACGGACTCGATCGAGGGTGAACTCGGGCGAGGTGACGGCGGGTGGCAGGCCGGCCCACCAAGCCGGGGCGTCGCGGCATACGCTGAAGTGCACGCGGCCAAACATGCGGGGATCGCTGAAGACGAGAGCCCGCTCCCTTTGGTAGAGCACGAGGTGGTCGTGTTTGCCGGGTTTGAAATCGGGCGGCTCGATCCGCAAGCGGCCGGTCATCCCGAGATGGATTCCGAGCCAGGCATCCCCGGAAAAATGGAAACACATCAGTTTGGCGCGGGCCTCGGAATCGCGCAACGTGGCGCCGGTCAGGCTCGCGACCAGCCGCTTTTCATGCACGCCGCGGAAGAGCCGTTTGCCGCGGTGGATCGCCACGCGCGTGACTTTCCGCCGGAGCCCGGCGTCCCATTGCTTGCGATAGTATTCGACCTCGGCGAGTTCCGGCATGATACGCGGTCCGCGCGCGGCCTTATTGGATGAGTCGCAACGTGAGCGGATACCGGAAGGCCACGCCTTCGTGCGCCTTGATGGCGGCAATGATCATGCAGATGATGTGATATATGGGCAATATCATCAAAATCGGGATACCGACGACAAGACCGACGATGGTGAAACACACCGCGACGGCGGCGACAGCGTAGATGGTAAAGGAGATTTGAAAATTGAGCGCCTCCTTGGCCTGGTCTTCGACGAAGGGATTGCCGTCGCGTTTGAGCAACCACACCACGAGAGGCCCGATGATATGCCCGACGCCGCTGAAATACATGGCGAAGGCGCTGAGGTGCGCGATCAACGCCCAAGTGCGTTCATCGTTGCTGGGCGTTTGGGTTCCTCCACTCGGGGGCGGAGGATTCGCGCTGGGAATGGGCGGAGCGGGGGAGGGCATTGGTTCTTCCTTGTTGGAATCTTCCATCCCCGCGATCATGTCGGAAAACGACGCCCCAGGCAATGCTGAACTCCGCCAGGAGGACATGCCGATGGCTCAGCGGCTGGCACGACCGGCAGATTCGTGCGCTGGAAAATTCCGCCAGTTCCGCTTAAATTGGGAGGATTCCACTGCTCCAACTGATCACTGATCACTGATTACCGATTACTGCCCCAATGCCCACCTACGTCTACGAAACGACCAATCCGAAAAAGCCGGTGCGCCGCTTTGAAGTGCGCCAGAGCATGAAGGACGTGCCGCTCACCACCGATCCCGAGACCGGCGAGCCGGTGCGGCGGGTGATCAGCGGCGGGCTGGGTTACATGAGCCAGGACAACCTGCCCAAGCATGCCGACATGCAGCGCGAACGGCGCAGTGGTGGCGGCGGGTGTGGCAGTGGGTGCGGTTGCCACTGACCCTCACCTTACAATCCAAAATGGATGAGGGCGCGCTCGAGCGCCTCGGAAAGTTGCGGGTCGGCTGACTTTTCCAGGTTGTGAATTTCGTCAGCCCACGCGGTATTGCCGGTATCGAGGACGGCGAGGGCCCCAAGGAGATGTGCCCTCGTCAACGGATCGCCTGTCTTTGCCAGCGGAATGAGACGCTGGATGGCCTCGGCGGGGCGCGACGGATAGTCGATGCTGATCAGTACAAGGGCAGCGACCTGGCGTTCTGCCGGATTGAAGCGTTCCATCCCCTCGACCATCAAGCCGATGCCTTCGTTGCCATCGGGCTCCTCGCTCCACCATTTGATGCAAGACTCGGTTTGGCGCTTCGCGCACGCCCGTATGTCTTCATCGGCATCCAGAGTCAGCGGGATCAGGAAGTTCATGGTTCGCGCAAAGTCCGCGGGCTGGAAATTCGCGGGCCGGCGCCAAGGGACTTCATACGATGACCAAAGGATCTCGATATGATCGAGGAGCAGCCAGCGCGAGCGGCGGTCGCCATTTCGAATCGTACTGGTGATGGCTGGCCAGGCCGCGTCGCCCACCCTCATGAGAGACTGGGCGGCGACCAGACGGGTGTCATGTTGCGGGCAGCGCACCGCTTTCAACAATGATGGAATCGCGGGCGCTGCATCCGGTCCGATGTCGCCGAGGGCCGCCACCGATTCAAAGCGTAGTCGGGAGAACCTGGTTGCGCCCTCGCCAAACCAATTCTGATGCCAGCCCCAAAGATACTGGATGACTGAATTTTGGGACGATGGCTCTTCGATGTCTTCGATGCCGGATTGACCGGCCATGTAGCCCAGCCACTTCACCGCTGCCGGACCAAGGCTGCGCAACTCCTCCTCCGTGAGCGGTTGGGGGGGTGAGCTTCGCGCCTCTTTTGGCTCTGTGAGCCACCAGGAAAGCTTTCTTCCCTTGAATACCGGTTCGCGCGGTCCGCGCCCCAGCCACCAGGTAGTGGCCATGAGGAGCACCATCACGGCGAGCGCCCACGTCGTTTGTCGGGAAGGGGATTCCCATTTCATTGAGCTGATGAGGCTATTTCAAAACGTGAATCAGGGCGCGGCCGACACTTCCGGCGAGTTCCTTGTTGAGAGAATCCGCCAGTTCGTTGGGCTGGATGTTGGACGAATGCGTGTCATTCGGGGGTGGAGCGATTGTAGACGAAGCGCACAGTGTTCGCCAGCCTGGGCCGCACTTTCCCCTTTTCCTTTCCGGGCATGCGCGTTTCATTTCGCACTCCTGTGTCCACCGATCCCGCCAAACCGCGCTCCCCGCTCGGCATCATTTTCCTGACGGTCTTCATCAGCATGATTGGTTTCGGGATTGTGATCCCGGTGCTGCCGGTGTATGCGAAGAACAATTTCCAGCTCAATCCCACCCAACTCGGGTGGCTCGTGGGCATTTTTTCGCTGGTGCAGCTTTTTTCCTCGCCGCTCATCGGCAAGCTCTCCGACCGCCTCGGGCGCAAGCCGGTGCTGCTGGTCAGTATTCTCGGTACCGCGATCGGCTACTTTATCACCGGCGCGGCGGGGGTGGCGTGGATGCTTTTTCTCGGGCGCATCATCGATGGCGCGAGCGGAGGCAACATTGCGACGGCGCAGGCCTGTATCGCCGATGTGACACCGCGCGAGCAGCGGTCGAAGTCCATGGGTTTTATCGGCATGGCCTTTGGGCTGGGTTTTATCCTCGGTCCGGCGATTGGCGGATTCCTGCTCCGGTGGGGTCACGCGATGCCCTTTTATTTTGCGGGAGCGCTTTCGCTCGTCAATGCGGGGTTCGTGGTCGCGCGTTTGCCGGAGACGCTCTCGGAAGAGCGCCGGTTGCATCCCGCCGAGAAGGCGCCTCTGGCGGAAGTTTTGACCGGCGGCAGGGGCAAATTCATCGGTCTCCTCCTGGGGGCCTCGTTGATGGTGACCACAGGTTTTGCCTTCATTCACGTCCTCTTTGCCCTCTTCTGCGGCGATCACTTTCACTGGGATGGGGCGAAGATCAGTTACGCATTTGCCTACGTGGGTTTCCTCGCAGTGCTTGTCCAGGGCGGACTGCTCCGGCAGTTGCTGAAGCGCGACATCGAGAAAGAACTCGCGATGGCCGGCGCCGCGCTGCTCGCGGTGAGTTTGTGGTTGATGCCGCGGACGACGAGCGTCGGCGGATTTCTCGCGGTTTCCGCGCTCATGGCGGTGGGGAATGGCTTGGTCACGCCCGTGCTCAGCGGCATGGCTTCCCGGCACGTGCACGGCCGCGCGCAGGGCCGGGTGTTGGGCTTGATGGCTGGGGCTGGCAGCCTCGGCCGGTTCCTCGGCCCGGTGCTGGCCGTGCGGTATTTTCCCGCCGATTTTTCGACACTCACGCGCCCGCTGCAAGGTGCCATCCTTGGGATTATCAATTCCGGCTATGTCGCCGCCTTCACTTTGAGCGCGGTCCTTGTGGCGGTGGGCGCGGTGTTCACTCTGCTCCTGCGGGTGCCGCACGAGCCGATTGACGAGACATCCGCGTCCGGCCCCATCCCCGAAGCTTGACGGGTGTCCGCTCGACAAGCGGCATCCGATTTCCTTTCATCCCGCACCTATGGCCATTCCCCTCGAAGATAAATTCAACGACATCGTCGGCAAGGCGATGCGCGGTTTCAAACTGAGCGACAGCGAAGTCGCCGAAAGAGCCGGCGTGAGCGCCGCCGCCGTGCAGGCGCTGCGCGAGGGGCAATGGAACGAAGCCGTGGCCCGGCAGGTCGCGCCGGTGCTGGCGCTCAAGGCCGCGGCCCTCGCCGAATCCGGCAATGAATCGTGGCAGCCGAAGCCGATCAACCTCGACGGATTCGCCCAATTCAATACGCCCTACGAGGACATGACGGTAAACTCCTACCTCGCGTGGGATAAAGCGAGCGGAGTGGCGATCGCCTTCGACACCGGCGCCGATTGCAGTGAAATGCTCGCGTTAATCGCGGAGAAAAAGCTGACGCTGAAGCTGATCCTGCTCACGCACACGCACGGAGACCACATTCTCGAACTCGACCGGTTGAAGGAGAAAACCGGCGCGCCCGCCTTTGTCGGCGACCGCGAGCCGATCGACGGCGCGGAATCCTTTGCCGCCGGGCGCAGCTTCGAAGCCGGCGCGCTGAAGGTGACGAGCGGGCTCACCTGGGGGCACTCGAAAGGCGGCATCACCTTCGTCATCAAGGGCCTCTCGCAACCCGTGGCGGTGGTGGGCGACGCGGTTTTTGCCGGCTCCATGGGTGGCGGCGGCGTGAGCTACGGCGCGGCGCTCGCGACCAACCGGGAGCAGATCCTGTCGCTGTCGGATGACACGGTCATCGCTTCCGGCCACGGCCCGCTCACAACCGTGGGCGAGCAGAAAGTTCACAACCCATTCTTCCCATAGGACATTAAACGCAGAGACGCGGAGACGCAGGGGTTGAAGCTTCCGCCGCGTTTTTTCTCTGCGCTTCTACGTCTCTGCGTTTAAATGATTTCCACTATGCCTGAAAAAATCGCCGTCGTCGGAGTAGGTCGCATGGGTGCAAACATGGCCCGGCGCCTCAAGGATCAAGGGTTCGAAGTCACCGCGGTCTTCGACAGCAACGCCGCGGCTGCGGCCGCCCTGGCCGCGGAAATCGGCTCCGTGGCTCCGGCTACCCTGCCGGAAGTCACCTCAGCCGCGGATATCATCATCACCGTGGTGAGCGATGACGAGGCCATGGATGACATCTTTGGCTCCGTGGGTTGCGGCTGCGATTCGTTGCTCGGCACGGCCAGCGGTGTGACGGTGGCGGAGGGGCGGCTGTTCATCAATTGCGCGACCGTTTCGCCCGGCACGCACGAGCTCGTGGAGAGCCGCGCGGAGGCCGCCGGAGCGCAATCGCTGGAGGCCTGCATGGCGTCCAGCATCACCCAGGCGCGCGAGGGCACGCTCTATCTGATGTGTGGCGGCAAGATTGGGGCGTTCGAGCGGGCGAAGCCGGTGCTGGAAAAGCTGAGCAGTTCGCTGCGCTACATCGGCGGCACGGGCTCGGCGGCCAAGGTGAAGGCGCTGGTCAACATGGTGATGAACATTAACACCGCCGGCCTGGCTGAAGGTCTCGGCCTCGCGGATGCCCTGGGACTCGATCTCTCGATGGTTCGGGAGGTGTTTTCCCAGACGGGTGCGAACTCCCGCGTGCTCGTAACGGACGGCGAAGACATGCAGAACCGGGACCACGCCTGCTATTTCAGCGCCGCCCATGCCGCCAAGGATTCCAGTATCGCCCTGCATCTCGCGCATGCCGCCGGGCTCGACCTGCCGCTCGCGGAGGCGACCAAGCAGCAATATGACAAAATGGTTTTCGAAGGACTTGGCCACCTGGACAAATCGGGGATCGCCGAGCTGACCTTCAAAGGAAGGCACCAGTAAAGTTTCCTTTGCCTTGCCCGGTGACCCGCCTTTAGCTGTCAGTGATATGAAACGGGTTTCCTGCTCATTTGCGCTCTTATTGAGCCTGGGCGTCTTGATTTGCGGATCCCAGCGGGCGCCCGCAGTGCCGAAGAACAACAGCCAGGCCCAGGCGCAACAGTCGCGGGCCGCCGCGGTCGCGCACCAGAACCAGGAGCGGCAGGCCGCCGCCGCGGCCCACCAAAACGCGATCCAGCAGCAAAAGGCGGCGAACCAGGCCCTGGCCCGGCAATCCCAAGCCGCCGCGGCGCGCCAACATCTCTTGCAGGTTGCCGCCGCTGCGGCCGCCCGGCATGCCCTGCTTCAGCAAGCGGTTGCCGCCGCGCATCGCCAATTCGAGCTGGAACAGGCGGCGGCTGCCGCGGCCCGGCATTTTGCCACCCTCCAGGCGGCGGCTGCGGCCCAGCATCATTCCCAGCTTCAGATGGTTGCGGCAGCGGCGGCCGCGGCGCGCTTCCATGAGTTGCAGGTCGCGGCGGCGGCGCACAGCCGCACCCAGATCCAGGCGGCGGTGGCCGCGGCGGCCGCGCGCTTCCATGAACTGCAAGCGGCGGCGGCATCCCATCGCCACTCGCAGTTTCAGGAGGTCGCCGCGACGGCGGCGGCGCATTTCCGCACCTTGCTCATTGCCGCGGCGGCTGCCCAGCACTCCCGCCAGCAGGAAGTCGCGGCCACAGCGGCGCACCATTTCATGACAATGCAGATGGTCGCAGCCGCCGCGCATCACGCACAGATCCAGGCCATGGCCGCGACGGCCCGGCACCATTTCATTTCCCTGGCCATCGTGGCGGCGGCCCAGCACCATTCGCAGCAGCAGGTCGCGGCCTACGCCGCCGCCGCGCACTTTGAGCAGATGCGGCAAACCGCCGCGACGGCGCATCATTTCGAGAGCCTCATGGTCGCGGCGGCCGCGGCGCATGACCAGCAGCAACAGGAGCGCAAGGAAGTCGCCCGGCACGATGTCGTTCAGGAGCAGCAAGTGAGGACGGCCAGCGCGCATAACGTCTCCCAGCAGCGGGAAGCCCAGGCTGCCGTGACGGCGCACAACGTGACCCAGATCCAGGCGGCGGTGGCCGCGACCGCGCACGTGACCCAGGGTCCCGGCGGCCCGTCGGAACCGACGCCGGTCAACCAGATCGCGATTCAATCGCGCAACGCCCAACTGCTCAATATCGCCGCCCGCCAGGCTCAACGGGCGCGTGACGAGGCGATCCAAAAGCAGAAGGATAATTTCACCCGGCTCCACGAGCAGGCGCAGGAGCGGGAGAAGATCGAGGCGACAAAGGGAGCGCCGGGCTTGGGGACGAGTCCCACGACTCCGAATACGCTCGTGCCCACGACGCCGATTCAGCCGTAGCGAATCAATTTTCTTCATTCGCGGATGGGGCCTGCTAAGCATCCAGGCATGCGAAAAGTGTGTTTGGGGCTGTTGCTCGGTATTTTTGGGGTGTTGCTGAATTCCGCGCAGGCGCAATTTCAGGAGTGGACCGCGGACCCACTGCCGGCGGTGCAGATCAAGACGGTGGCCTTCAAGGGCTGGGT
>Ga0070658_10002660_pt1 | contig 14861 bp, 12 predicted proteins | sample KBSC13metaG_FD_64664 | JGI IMG/M metagenome (GOLD analysis project Ga0070658, IMG submission 64664) | Corn rhizosphere microbial communities from Kellogg Biological Station, Michigan, USA - KBS C1-3 metaG | ecosystem: Host-associated > Plants > Roots > Rhizosphere > Soil ...
AGCAATGTCCGCAACCATCGGGTCGCCTACCGCGGTGGTAGAGATCTTGTCGAACTCAAAGATCTCCGACTCACCGACATTCATCGTCTTGTTGATAGTCTGAACATCCGCCGAAGTGGTCGATGATGTCGACCCATCCGAGGCAGCCGCGACCCGCTTGCCGGACTGTCCGATCCCAGGAATGAGTGGGATCGTGCTCAGATGCATGCTTGACGACGATGCGACGCGGGCGGGAGGCGCAACGGCAAGAGCCGGCAGCTGGTTCGACGGTGTCGACCGGTGCTGCTTATAAGCCTCCGCGGCGGTAGCGACGCGGGTTGGAATGAGAGAAAGAGTAGCAATCGACGTGAGCGATAGAACAAAGAGCGCGCATGTATTATTCTTATTCATAGTTTTGCGTCTTCATGTCGAAATGGGCGTTTAACAAGAGCCCATGTCTAAGTGATCCTTCCTTCGCGAGCCTCGGCGCACTTGCGATGACAGCGCATTTAGCGGAAGGGGGGAAGCGCGCAGGCGAAGATACCGCCTGCGCGACATTACTAGTTTGCTTGAACGGTAACTGTCGAGGAGCTGGCGCCCTTGACAACCGTGATAGTCGGCGCCGGTGGTGGAACGGGCATCGGTCGTGACATTGTCGGCAATGGCTGCTGCATCGGAAGCGGCGGCGGAGGCGGAGGAGCCACGTTACCACCACCACCCTGGCCCGGTTCGCGGAGCGTCGTGACAGCAGTCGCGTCGACAAGCGGCACGACCGTCTGGGTGTTATCCGTGTTTCCTCGCAGAACGAGCATCAGCTTGCCCCGGCTACCGGCCAGGATCAGCTTTTCAGCATCAAGCGGCTTCACACGGACTGTCGCGTTGGGGATCTCGGCCGGCGCGGCGGGCTTGGGCTGAGGCGCGTTCGGGTCGTTGTTGTTGCTGGCGAGTACGCCCTGGTTCTGGGGCTGAGCGGTAGGATCTTGCTTCTCCCACTCGACCTGAGCTCCGGTGGCGATAAGCTCGACATTCTGCAGGACGGTACGGGTGATCGTTCGCTGGCCGACACTGAAAGTGCCGATGACGTCGACATGGTCGCCCGGCTTAAGGAAGCCGGCAACGCTACTGTTCGAGTCGAGAGCGATCGTCATCGCGCGCTCGCCCGGCTTAAGCATACTGGAGACACCGGCAAACTGCGGCTGATTCGGCAGTACATCCCCATTGACGATCTGATCGCCCTTTTTGAGGGGCTTCATGGTCGTGTAAGTACCAACGATCACCGCCGCATTGGAGACAGCGCCGGGTTTTACGTCCGCGACGGCAACCTGGCTCTGCGAAACCATTGCCGGAGTTATGACCGTCTGGGCCGGGACATCCTGCGTGGCCACGACAACCGGTGACGTCACCGGAGGCGGCGGCGGTTGGTTGGGAGTTGGCGCAACGGCGACGGTTGGCGGGTTCTGCTGACCGCGAAGCCAGACGCCCGCTAGAATCGCCGCGGCCACACCCGCGATGACGGCAACGATGAGAGTCGTGTTACGTCCGCCGCGGGGCGGCTGAGGGGTGAGCTTTGTACGCTCAAGCCTGAGTGTCTTATCGGAAGGAGTTGACATGATGGTAATCCTGAAATGTATTGTCGACGCGTTGGTCTTGAATACGTCCCGCCCGACTAGCGGATCGTTGAGAGTTGGCACAGAGGCCGTAAGAGCCATGCGGCATTGCCGCGTTTGCCGGCTCTAATGGCCGGCTTTTTGTGAGCAAGGTCTGACAAAAAGGTTCACCGGATTTGTACGTGGCCGGGAAATTTACCAGTATCGGGAAGGCAAGTCCGTCTGATTCAACGGCTACCCACACCTGAACGGAAGCTCGCTCATTACCCAATTATAACACGGAAGTAAACCACGAGCGTATATTCACCCACCAATTATTAACACTTTCTGTTCGTAATCGCTGTTGCTTGCCTGTTCTTGAGCGGACATTTGGACGGCAATCATCGCCTAACCACCCACTAATTCGCGCGTCGCTGCTCAGTCTGCCTCGACAGTATTGGCCGGCGAAATGTGGTGGAAACAACCCCGCGGGGCTGGACGACGGCGGGTGTCGTCAATTGGTGACGGGCTGTTTTGTGAGGACACGGCGAGCAGGCTCGGCATGGCTACATCGTTGTGCCACCGCGTCGGACGGAGGATGCGCTAGCTCGACCATCACTACATGGAAGCGACGTCGCTTCACTATTGGATTGAAAAGGTTCGGACGAGCGGTCAATCCAATTATAGCGCGAAATGTATTAATTGTCTACATTTCACAAGGAATAGCAGTGTCCACGAGTTATAGAGATAAGCGACAATCAAACGGCAACGCCGGACCGTGATTTTTCGGGAGACAAGATCAAACGCGGCCGGGGCTTTGGGCTGGACTATGCGGATCATTGCGGCAGACACCCAAACCTAAGTTGGTTAGTGTATGCCGTGCCACTTCAACAACCACGTCAGCAAGACCCCAACCGCGATTGCCGGCGCATACGCCATCTTACCAGCCTTCGACTGCTCGACCATGCCATTCAGGGAATCCGCGGATTGAACGGCGGCGAACACATGCGCCCCAATGACGGCATTCTTCACCGTATGCTTGAGTACCCGTCGACGCAACGCGAACCCGATTCCCATCACGCCACCGGCGATCGCAGTATAAAGTATCGTCCATCCCGTAAATACCGGGCCAATGAACGCGCCAACGGTCATGAGAAGCTTCAGGTCGCCAAAACCCGAACCGCGAAGAAGTACCAGAATGATCCAGGTCATCCCAACCAGCATACCTTCGAGCCCAAACAGTACGCCGGAAGCTCCGCTACCAACTAAGTTGAGGATAAGGCCGCACACCATCCCTGGAAAGGTGACCCAGTTGTAGATCTTTTGAGTCCGCAGGTCCGTTATTACTGAGATGATTAAGATGATGGCGAGGAGTGACCCTCGCCATATCTCGACATTTGCGTGAATGTTCACCGAAGTTTTCTGTTTTTGTTCTGTTTACGGTCGGATGCAGGGCTTGACTAGTAGGTGAGACCTGACTGGCCGACGAGTGCGATTTTGCCCGGAACACCGGTATAGGCGAGTGACCAGTCCGACGTGTCCGACGTTCCACCGACATACTGTGCCGTAATAGCGCCCGCCGTCGTAACCTTGAATGTATCCTGGCTAAGCACGTCGTCACCGTGGGCACCCATAACCAAATTGTGGGTGGCGGCTGTAACGTGGGCGCCGGCGTCGTAGTAGTCGAGCGAGGTATAGCCTACGTCCGTGTCGAACCGAGTTACGGTAAACGTTCCGTTAAGTGCATCCGAGGCGATGCTGCCAAAGTTCAATGGCACATTGGTTTGGTCGGTATTGATGTTGAGCTGCATCCTTCCCGAAGCGGCCGTTGAAATCCCGTTGCTTGAGTAGGCGGAGCTCCAGGCATTCTCTTCTGCGGATTGCCCGGTAGCTTGCGACGTATCTTGGCCCATCGTAACCACTTTGTTGATTCCATCCGACTGGAGCGTATAATTACCGCTCGTCTCCGGTGGGCCGACTCGCAGATTAAACCCATTTTCACTGGAGCCGTTCAGGTTAGTGTGAACGGGGTCAGACACGGTCGGGTCGGTGCTGGTGGCATTGAGCCGAAACGAAGTTCCGGTCGTGTAGAGGGCGTTGGAGAGATTAATCTGCATGTTCGGGTTATTCACCCATTGCAGGTGCGCCCAGGTCTCGCCTGTAAACGAAACTCGCGCCGCATTGCCGTTCGCTGCCGTTGCGGTAACCCACTGGCCGTTTGTACCCGAGTTCTGATACTCGATCGTGTACCACGTAGTCGTCGTCCTTGTCGACTGTGTGACTCCCGTAACCGGATCTCGGATTTCATCGATATCCCGGCCCGATCCCTGTACGTAGCAACTCGGGTCGAACAATTCGACCTGAAAATTATTGCCGTAATGGGATTGAAAATTCGCGGTGCTGCCCAGGTTGAAATACCAGCCGTAACGGCCGGCATTCGCATAGCTTGAGTTAGCGGCACCACTGTTGAGATACTTGGTACTGTACATATCTCCGTTGGAATGTAACGAGTTCGGGCCGAACACGGAGTAGTTGTAAGCCGCATTGACGCCCAAACCGGGTTGCGAATTAAAGAAGTTTAGATTTCCACCGGTGTAGTCTGCCGTGGACGAGGCAGTCACGTACTTCCCGTTGGCGGAAAAGCCAAATATGGGAGAGAAGACGGTGCTCATTGGAACTTTAACAAAAGCATTGACCCAGTTCGTATGCCCCTGGTAAGGCCAAGTCAGAACAACTGCCTGAGAACTCGCGGCGCCGTTCGCCCATGCGTAGTTGTTGGCTACATTCTGTGCAGTGCTAGAAGCGCCATTCCACTTGCATGAATTTTGACTATCGCACCAAGCCGCCGCAAGAGCCGCTGCGTCCGAAGCGCGCTTGGCCAGAGATTTTTCGTAATACCAAACCCCAGTGTCAATGGCCATTGCCGCCATACCCAGGATAGCGGTAAGGCTGACCATAAACCAGACCAACGCAATTCCTCGCTGAGATTTGCGAGTTCTTCTGCGAACGATTCTGTTCATATCGTCCTCCTTAGCCCAGGTTATATTCCATAATCATCTGAGTAGTACGACTCTGCGGTACGTTTAGAAATTGGCCAACCCATGGCACAAGACCGTTCAAAAAAATGGTATTGGTGGTGGTCATCGTGTACTGAAGCTGTACCTCAACACGGTCACCAGGACCTGGCAATCCTGTGGTCGCTCCCTGCGGAATGACGGTCCTAGTAGCGGTTTGACCGTAATTCGCAATCGTAACCGTAATATCGTTGGCTGCTAAGCCCGTATTCTGCGCCTGCTGGGCTACGTACCAACGAACACTTGGTTTTGGCGAAGTTGTTGTGGAATTAGCGTACAAACTGGAGATGCCGGCATTACTGGTGTCGACTCCGCTGCAGGAAAGATATCTCATGGCATCACGACTAAGATTCGTGAGCTGAATCTCTTTCCACATGATCCAGCCATATTGAACGATGGAAAACGTTATCCAGACGAGGAAGGGGAAGATAAAGCAGACTTCGACAGTCACCGCGCCTTTTCGCTTGCGGGCGCGTAGTTTGCGATTTGAAGTAATCGCATTATCCTTCGGCTGCTTGCTTGGTTTGGAGATTTTGTATGTAAACATTTGCGCTGCCTAACCTCAACCGTATCAGGGAAACGAACGTGCGACACGAAAGAGCAGTCCGTTGAGCAGCATCTCGCAGGATTACTGGATCGCGTTCGTTACGCTGTTGTTGTTGGATCCCATTTTGTTGGCGACTGTTCCTCCGAACGTCTTTATCCCAATCAGTGCTACCATGCAGATAAAGATGAGCAGAAAAACATATTCTACCATAACTGCTCCCGTTTTGCGGGAACGCCGGGTTGAAATTGTTTTTGGCACAAGGGTTTCCATTACATACGGCCCTCAAATGTGCAGCCTGCAGCTGGGCTCTAAGTTAGTATTAAATGTCCAACAGCCTCCCTGCTTTTGCGAACAGAGAGGCTGTCGATCTGGAACCAGGTCCGAGTAAGGAACTAGTTGCTGTTGACGATGTTCGACGAAACCGTGTTCAGCTTGTTGCCGGCGGTGGAGCCAAGGAACTTCATGGCGACGATGGCGATAACGCCGATCAGGGCGACCAGAAGAACGTACTCGACCATGGTGGCTCCGTCCTCTTCGCGAACAAAGCGGCTCATAAGGGTGTTCATAATAAGTAACTCCTTCCCAATCCAGGGGGTGATCTTTGCCTCTTAATGAGGCGTCTTTTTAATATTGCACCATAAAAGTGCCGGTGCGTCCGACCAGTTGTGCTGGCCAAAAGAGAGCTCTGCGGCTACTGTAAAATCGCTTCTCGGTCGAAGGTACCTCGTAGTATTTGGGGCCTACAACCCTTGCACTTTAACGCGATGCTTCGAGAAACCTACTTGCTATTTCCTAGCGCCGAGTTTATTATACAGCACTTTTATTAAATAAACACAACTCTACCGTATATGTTTTTTTATTTATTTTACATACATATGAAAAGTAGTTAATTCCGAGTATTGACACAACCGTTGATAAGAGTAATATGCATATTAGATTACCTGCCTCAAGACTGCTTGATAACGTATACAGCCAGCTCGTCATCAGTGAAATTGACCAAGAAATTAATGCCAGGTTTAAATGTGAACGACTCCACGACACCATCGCCGCCGTCCACATCCAAATTGCATACCAGGGAAAGAGCAATTTTAATAGGAAATAAACGACTATCACGCTCAGCATCGACCACCCCATCGCCCACGAAACCGACGTCGCAGGCGCCGTGATTTCCGAATGCTCCGCCGCTGTCTGCCCGCCGCGGCGCGACGTCAACAACACCATCGCGGTGAGGGACAGGTATGCAATAACGACGATCGCGTTGTCGTGCACCAGTGTCGCCAAGGTCGGTCCTGTGTGCCCGGTCCCGATCGTCGAGCTCAAACCCGCATGCCCGACCGGCTTCACCGTCCCCCGCAACAGGATCGACCGGAGCGTCGACGGTCCGTGCCAGTACGGCACAAACGCCAGGACAAGCGGCCCAGCGAACGCGGCGACGGCCTTGAAGACCCTTACTGGCGACGCAAACCGGTCCCGATACTCCCAAACCATCCACGGCACCAGCAGGATCGGGATGACCTTGACACCCACCGCTGCTCCAAGTACCATTGCCGCCCGCGTCGGCAGCCGTCGAACCAGAAACGCACCTGCCAGAACCACCAGGGCCATCATCAACATATCGTTGTGGCCGTTGCCCGGACCTTCCGACAGCAGCAAAGGATTGAGGCCCACCGCAAGAAACACGACGGGGGCCCTCAGCGGCGCCGTCGACTTTGCGATCGTGTACGCGCCGTAGGCCGCGATCATGACGGCCCCCGCCTCCAGCAGCTTGAGGAGGACCGCCTGCGCGAACAAACTTCCCCCGCCAATCATGGACAGCGCCACCGACGTCATCGTCCACACAGGACCGTAGACAGTAGGGATATTCCACTTGAGGCCGGCCGCCGGGGTGCGCGGGTCGATATGGGGCAAGAAGGCGGTCACCGGATCGTGCAAAGCGATCAAGGCGCCGGGCGGAGTGAAATAGGGGTTCAGGTGACGGGCCGTCATGTGCGCGTAGGCGAGATAGGAAAAGACGTCGGCTGACATTCCCGGCGGAAACAGGACCGCAATCGTCGACGCTGCAACGCCTACAAACGTCAGCCCCCGACGGAGGTCGAGATCGTTCGCCCGGTACGCTGAAAGCAGCAGTCCCGCATAGGAGAAGTAAGCAAGAAGGGTAAACCCGCGAAATAAGCCCACGAAGGTCGCCGACGAAACCGCTCCAACGTGGCCCAACCCCAGCGATTCTTTGAATAGCCGAATTCCCGCATAGTCCGCCTTGAAGATCGACGTATAGCCCGGCGGCATGAGGTACTGCGCAAATGCCTGACCGGCGAGGCCGGCAAGCGTCAGTGCTATAAATGTAGAGATGAGGATTCGCTGATGTCTGATGGTGAACTTCATCTCAGCGAGAGGTATTGGCTGTAAGACTGCATGTGCGTAAGTTCCGGGCAGTCATGACGGCAGCGAGAGATCAGCGGCGCGTACTCCGCTGTCCGCCGTACAAAGATAAAGGTGTTGTTCGACTCGTACGTCGACTTGTGCTTGTCGATGTCGGGGCTGTCGACATACACCAGGGCCCAATCGGGGGCCGCAAGGTACCCACGGGATTGCGCCTCGGAAACGGGGGAGACGATGAAATCGACGCCGTGTTGGTCCATCACGTCGCGCCATGCCAGAGTTCCCTGAGTCACCTTCCGGACCTCCGCGAAGTTTGGTCCGAAGTAGACATCGGCGCGGCTGTCGGCAAACACCGGCCGCTCCGGCATTCGCCAGATCAAAAAGCCGCCGTCGTCGTAGGTGTTATACATCCGCATCTTGGTGGGGAAGCGCTCCCGCTCGATGAAGTCGACCGCCGCCGACGGATAGTCGCCATACTGAATTGACGCCAGGGCGAGCCGGTTGATGGTCGACCCTTCAGCCGGTGCGACCTGCTTGAGCGTCTCTGCTGTCCGCAGCATCGCCGCCATCCCGAGCACCACGAAGAGGGCCATCGCGACAATAATAGATGGCGATGGACCGAAGAGAGAGTCAGGCGGTAACACCACTAGACCGTTCTCTTCCGGTAGCCTGTTCCCGTTGAGGAGCCTGATCAACGATGACTGAATATGCCGGCCCATCAGGACCGTTCCCAGGAACACGAAGATCGGCACGTTGCGGCTTCCTATCAGAGCTTCATGGACCAGCACAACGGTAACCGCAAGCTCCGTAGGATCGTGACGTAGTTTTGTAAGGAAAGCAGCCGCCACAATCAACAACGCGTAAGCTTCGAAAAGCTTACCGAACGCATCGTGAAAATTGGGCGACGCCCACTCGGCGACAACGTCGAGAACCGTCGAGTTCGACACTGTCGCCGCAAAGTTCTGATATTCCTGTATCCCGTACGGTGTCATCAGTGTAGCGACGAAACACGCGCCTGTCGACAGAGCAACCGCGCGCCACGGATAGCCCGCCGGCTCTAAACCTCCGCGCGCCCTCACGAACTCGACTGCGGCATCGCCAATCGCAAACGCCGCCAGCAGGCCGAGGCCGATGATGACTCCGGCATGCAGATTGGCCCAAAGAACAAAGACGGGGAAAAGAAGCCAGAGTGCGCGCTCGCTGCGGCGTTTTGCGTCCTGTCCGACTGCCGATGCCGACTCCCTCCGCACCTTCATAAGCACCGCCAACGTCAAGAGGCAGAACAGATAAGTGAAGAGGTGCGGTCGTGGTTGAAAAAAGGCTCCGGCCACTACGGCCGCGAATGCCGTCAACAGCAACGCCGTCGCCGGCGCGCCTTTACCTCCCGACACACTTGCCCGCGACGTTTCCTTCAACACGAGGGTGTAGAACACTACCATGATGGCAATAGTGATCGCCACCGTCATGAGCCAGATCCCGCCGAAGCCAAGCTTTGCGTAGCAAATCCAAAACAACGCGAAGGCCAACCATTCGTGCGCCACCCACGACGTCCCGGTTCGAGTCCACGAGTAAGTGTCCTGATGCGGGATGATGTGCTGAACAGCGATAAGTTGACCCGTGCGGAGCTGCCAGAACAGATCGTTCGCCCGCGCGGGGTTGACGCATAACGCCGCTGAATACACCAATAGCGCAAGCGCAATAAGCACGAACGCGACCGGCGAAAGACCGATTGTTGGCGCCGATGTCGATTTCTCTTCTGTAGTCATCTTGTTCGCTTATCTCACCGATGCCCACTGACCGTACTTTTTCAACACGTCTGCATATGCCGGACAGTCTCGCCGGCATTTCGCGATCAGTTCGGAATACTGAGGATCTCGCTTGATGAAGATCAGCGTGTTCGTCTTGCCCTCGTCTTCCATGCGCCTGGACAGATCGCCGTCATCCGCATAAACCAGCGCCCAGTCCGATGCTGGAAGGTACTGCTGCACCTGCCGCTCCGAATCGGAGGCGATGATCAAGTCCACCCCATGTTTCGCCGACAGCCCTCGCCAGCCGTAGGTCAGGTTGTCGATCTTGCGATACTCGTCCAGCATCCCGCCGAAGTAGACATCGGCGCGGCTGTCGATAAACACCGGGCGGTCCGGCATCCGCCATATTAAGAAGCCGCCCTGGTCGTACATGTTGAACAGATGCATCGTCGCTGGAAACTGCTCCCGCTCGATAAATGCGCACGCCTTGTCCGGATAGATGCCGTCGACCACGATCGTACGCCCGATCTTCGACAGCGTCGACCCCGTCGACGGACCGAACGCGCGAATCGAGTCTGACGCCTGCTTAAATCCATAAAGCACCACGGCAATCGACATAACGAAGAGGATCGATCCCGGCGGCCTCAAGCCGATCACGGATGTCTCTTCGGCGACATCCGCATGGAACAGATGCCCTGCCAACGCCGACTGCAGATGCCTCGCCACGAAAACTGTCCCGATCAGCGCCAGCAGCGGCACGTTCCGATTGGCCGCCAGCGCCTCATAGACAAGACCGACCAATAGCATCGACTCAGCCGGATCTCGACGCAGCCTCGTCGAGAACATCGCGTACGCCAACACCGCGAGGATCACCTCCACCTGCTTCCCGTACGCCTGGTGGAAATCCGGCGATGCCCATTCCGCCAGCAAGTTGAGCATCGTGGTGTTCGAGATCGTGGCCGCAAAGTCCTGGAACTCATGGATGCCGTAGGGTGTCACCAGTGTCGCCGCCAAACAAGCAACCACGGGGCCAATCGGCATCCTCTTTCCGGGCGCCATGCCGGCAGCTCCGGGCAGGCGTGAACTAACGGCGTCGACGATCACAAACCACCCCAGGATGCCCACACCCACCAGCACGCCCGCGTGCAAGTTGGCCCACAACACATACAACGGCGCAAGTAGCCAGAGGCGGGACTTGCCGCCGGCTCGCCGCGCCTCAAGTAGCAAATCCACCGTCAACACGATGAACAGATACGTAAATAGTTGCGGTCTGGGCTGAAAGAACGGGCCCGTCAACGTCGCTGCCAGCATGCCGAGGCCGAACGACGTCAGTGGCGACCCCGTCTCCCGCAGCAGCCGTCGATAGAGTAGGGCAAACGTCGACCCGATCAGAGCCGCCACATAGAAGTACAGTCCGCCAAATCCAAATGCGGTAAAGAGGCGGTCGAATATCACAAATGTCAGCCACTCATGCACAACCCATCGCGTTCCCGTCTGTGTCCACGAATAGGCGTCCGCATGGGGCACCGCGTGATGGTCGATAATCCAGCGCCCCGTTCTCAGTTGCCAGAACAGGTCGCTCTCCGGCACCGGATTGACCGAGGTGGCCACCACGAACAGCACCAGCGCAATGCCCAGCAACCACGCGACACCGGACGTCGTCGATGTGGCCGGTTTTGTCGGTTGTACTTCTTGCGCTTCAATCATAAACAACAAGCTAGTCTATCGAGATGCTTTCACGACAGGTACTTAGGTCCTGTCCCCAGGATTGGGGGTTAGGGGCCGGAGCCAGAACTCGGGCGGTAACGGCCTGCAATCTTGGCAACCGCCGGACAATCACTCCGGCACTTGCCAATCAGTTTAGTGTACTCAGGAATATTGCGGATGAAAATGAGGCTGTTCACAGGTCCTTCGGGCCTGAATGTGTCGCTTAGTATTGGCGAATCGGCGTACACCAATGCCCAATCCGGAGCGCCTAAAAAGAGCTTTGCTTGCGGGTCCGACGCCTCCGAAACGATCATGTCGACGTGCCACTTGTTCAGTGTCGAACGCCAATCGTACGGCATCGACCGCATCCGTGAGACGTCGTCTAGGTGTTTACCGAAGTAGATATCGGCGCGACCATCGATGAATACCGGATGATCGGGCAGCTTCCAAATAAGGAAGCCCCCCTGTCCGTAGATATTGTACATCCGAATTCCGGCGGGTACCTGTTCGCGCTCAACGAATTCGCACGCTTTTGCCGGATACCCCGCGTAGTCGATGGACGTCAGCGCCACCCGCTCCAGCGGTGCCCCATCCTTGACCGCCGACTCCCGCATCGTCGACACCGCGGACATCAAAGCCCCGTTAACGGTCGCGACCGCCAGCACATAGGCCACCCCCGGGCCTATCATCGATGCCCACTTTACCCGGCCAAAGGCAGACATCGCATGCTCCGCGATCAGCGGAGTACAGACAATGGCAAGCAGCGGCGCGTTCCGATTAGCGCCGAGCGTTTCGTAGAGCAGGATCAATACCAACGCTACGTCGGCGGTCCGTCGTTTACGTTGGGAGAAAAACAGGGACGCCATCGCCAACCCCAGGTAGACCTCGATGACATGTCCGAACGGCGAATGGAAATCCGGTGATGCCCACTCTCCCACGGTATTCATCGCGGTGGCATTCGACACCGTCGCCGCGAAGTTCTGATAAATGTGATAGGAGTAGGGAGTCGCCAATGTCGACAGCAGCCCCCCCGCCGCGACCATGCCCAGGTGTCGCGCGAATGCCATCTCACCGGCGACATCCCGCCGACTGCGCTCGACATAGGCGTCGACACCCTCGCCGATGGCAAAGACGGCGAGTACACCCACACCGATCAACACCCCTGCATGAAGGTTCGCCCAGAGCACGAAAAGCGGGATGAGCATCCATAATCGGGGCGTCGACATCCGCCTCGCCGACAGCACCGTCGACATCGTCACAACCAGAAACAGATACGTAAACAGTTGCGGCCGCGGCTGAAAGTACGGCCGGGAGATCATCACGCCGGCAAGCCACACCAAAAACGCCACCGTCGACGCAACCTCACCGCGATCTGCAGCCACTCGCGCGTTACTCGCGGCGATCCTGAACAATCCCGTGAACGTCGCCCCGATGCACACAGCCATCAGGACATACAAACCGGAAAATCCGGCCGCTTTGTAGGCGAGCGCGAAGATCGCAAAGCTCAGCCACTCATGCGCCACCCACTGCGTCCCGGTGCGAGTCCACGAGAACGTGTCGGCATGCGGCGCTTGATGAGTGCGCAGGATGTCGGCGCCCGCTCTGAGCTGCCAGAAGAGATCGTTGTTAGGCGCCGGATTGACTGTCAGCATCACCGCCACAATCAACGCGGCAACGGTGAGAACGATCCCCGTCGCCTTCGACGGCCTCGGCTCATTCTGATCGATGGCAGTCGTCATTGCGTCGCCCCTTGCAACGCCATCTCCGGGTGCCGAACGAGGGTGGGGCAGTCTCGGCGACATCGCTCGATCACGGAGGCATTCTCCCGTGAATTCTTGATAAAGATAAGCGCGTTCGACGAACCACTCGAGTCCAGATCCGCTGTGTCCGCCCAAACAAGCGCCCACCTTGGCGACGTGTAAAACAGACGCGCTTGCGGCTCCGCGGCCGACATCACCACAAAATCCGGATGGTAGAAAGCGAGGATCTTCTCCCATCCAAACGGCTGCTGGTCGAGCCTGGCATAGTCATCGAGGACGCCGCCGAAGAACACATCGGTTTGCGTGTCCATCGAAATCTTCCGCTCCGGCATAGACCACATCAGGTAACTCCCCAGATTGTAGTCGTTATACATCCGCCAGTCAGCCGGAAGTTGCTCGGTCTTGAGGAACCGAACGGCGTCGGCCGGAAAGTAATGGAGCGCGAACGATGTCGACGCTGCTTTTGCCAATCCCGATGATCGATCCGGGCTCCGTCGCATCTGATCGACCGCCGTCATCGTCGACACCGCCACAACCGCAATGGCGACCACGACAGAGATTACCGACGGCGGCCGCGGCCCGAACAACTCCGGCCGATCCTCCCCCTTGCGAGACAAAAACCGGTCCAATGTAGACTGGATATGCCGTGCTGTCACGAGTAATCCCGCAAATGCAAAGAGCGGCACGTTGCGACTCGCCGTCAGCGACGCATGAGCCAGCAGCACCACGGTCGCAATCTCCGCCAGGCTCCGACTTTCTCTCGTGAAAACCAGGCCGGCGCAGATTATCGCGAACATCGCCTCGAACAAAAGCCCGAGGGGATCGTGAAAATCGAGGGCGCTCCACTCTGACACAAAACTCGGCATCGTCTTATTGCCGACCGTCTGCGTAAAGATCTCGTAGATGTGCCATCCATATGGATTGATCGACAGCCCCACCGCGCAACACGCAGCCACTACAAGTTGACGCTTCCCAATCTCCAGATCAGGTTTCACAAGTCCTGTCCCCGCAGGATTGGGGGGTAGGGGGCCGGAGCCAATGGTCGATGTACCGCTTCTTGACATGCCGGCTTCGACCAGGTCACACACGCCAAACAACGCGATCAGTCCCACTCCAAGGATTACGCCGCCATGAAAGTTCGCCCACATCACACAGGTCGGGACCAACCACCACAACAGTTTTGGATTTCCCCGCCTGGCCGCCAGCAGAATGCCGATGCAAACGATCAGGAACAAATATGTGAACAGATGCGGCCTGGGTGCGATCAGCGGGCTACTCATCTTGCAGGCCCACAGAGTCAAACAAAACGCCGTGAGGGGCGCGCCGCGCGTCTCGCGGTGCAGGAGCAAGTACAGCGTCAGGAATATCGCCAACAGAAGCACCGCTTCCAGGACCCACACGCCGGCGAAACCGCCAGCCTTGAAGGTCGACCAGAGCAGCACGCACATTCCCCATTCATGCACGATCCACGGATGACCGTTCCGCGTCCAGGAGAACGTGTCGAAATGCGGAACGTGACCTGTCGAAACGATAATCTGACCTGTTCGCATCTGCCAGAACAGGTCGACCGCCGGGCTCGGCGCAATCGACAATGCGACTACGAATACCACCACCGCAATGCCCAGTACGATCAGAGCAAATCGCGATGGTGTCGCCAGGTCATTGCCGGTTGTAGGGGAATTGGTCAAGGGTGTGATATAGAAAAAACAGTGTACTCATTGTTTCGGTACGCCGCGCGCAGGTAGGGTGGTGTTCTGTGAGCCAGATCGACATATCGACGTCGCACGCCGCTCGGTGTCAACTCAGCCAGCGACGGATGCGATGGGTTATTCGGATAACACAGGTAAGTCACCGGTGTCCGTCGCAGGAACGCACGTCTTGATTGGTCGGTAGTCGACGCCGCCAACATCGTCGACAACTGCCCGAGCTTATCCGCACACTTGGGCGTCTCTCCCCAATGGCCGGCCCACACCGCTCGGTCCGCATAGCCAGGTATGAGCAGAGACATTCGCGGAGGCGCAAGAATCGCGGCATCGCCGCTCGTATGTTTCGAAATCCAGTGCAATGCCCCATCTTCCCCT
>Ga0070658_10002665_pt1 | contig 14847 bp, 10 predicted proteins | sample KBSC13metaG_FD_64664 | JGI IMG/M metagenome (GOLD analysis project Ga0070658, IMG submission 64664) | Corn rhizosphere microbial communities from Kellogg Biological Station, Michigan, USA - KBS C1-3 metaG | ecosystem: Host-associated > Plants > Roots > Rhizosphere > Soil ...
AAGATGGCGCAGGTGGAGCCGAACTCGGGGCTCATGTTGCCGATCGTGGCCCGGTTGGCCAGCGGTACCGCGGCCACGCCCGAGCCGTAGAACTCCACGAACTTGCCGACCACACCGTGCTTGCGCAGCAGTTGGGTGATGGTGAGCACCAGGTCGGTCGCGGTGGCGCCCTCGGGCAGTTCGCCGTGCAGCTTGAAGCCGACCACGCGCGGGATGAGCATGGACACCGGCTGGCCGAGCATGGCCGCCTCGGCCTCGATGCCGCCGACGCCCCAGCCGAGCACGCCCAGGCCGTTGACCATCGTGGTGTGCGAGTCGGTGCCCACCACGGTGTCCGGGTACGCGACGCCGTCGCGGTCGAAGACCACGCGGGCGAGGTGCTCGATGTTCACCTGGTGGACGATGCCGGTACCGGGCGGGACGACCTTGAACTCGTTGAACGCGCCCTGCCCCCAGCGGAGGAACTGGTACCGCTCCTTGTTGCGCCCGTACTCGAACTCCACGTTGCGTTCGAAGGCGTCCGGCCGGCCGAAGACGTCGGCGATGACCGAGTGGTCGATGACCAGTTCGGCCGGGGCCAGCGGGTTGACCTTCGACGGGTCGCCGCCCAGTTCGCGGACCGCCTCCCGCATGGTGGCCAGGTCGACCACGCAGGGCACACCGGTGAAGTCCTGCATGAGTACCCGACCCGGGGTGAACTGGATCTCGACACTCGGGTCTGCGGTCGGGTCCCAACCGCCCAGCGCGCGGATGTGGTCGGCGGTGATGTTCGCGCCGTCCTCGGTGCGCAGCAGGTTCTCCAGGAGGATCTTCAGGCTGTACGGCAGGCGGTCGTGCCCGGCCACGGTGTCGATCCGGTAGAACTCGTAGCTCGCGTCGCCGACGCGGAGCTGGCTGCGCGCACCGAAGGTGTCGAGGCTCGCCACGTGGTAACTCCTTAGCTGATCCGTCCCTTGGAAAGCAGTCTCCCGCAACGCGAATGAGCTGGCGCGGCCGGGTGTCATGCAAACCGTACGTCCGTCTTGGTATTTGCGCAAGGGTACTAAGTTGGAGGCGGTATGTCGCCAGCCGGCTACTAGCAGTGGCGCGATCAGCCAGGTGTCAGATGGCGATAAACCCATTGGGACGGTGGCAGCCCAAGCGCACAATCATGAACATGCAGGTTCACTTCCACCGGACTGACGGTCACGGTGGGTATGTGGTGCTGATGCGTCGAGACGACGGCCTGACGGTACGGTTGCCCGGCTATGACCGCAAGTGGCGGGTACCGCACGACATGGCGCACTTCGCCACGGAACGAGAGTTCAACCTCGGCCAAGGGGTATTCGGCAGCATCGCGGCCGGCGCCCTCTTCAGCAACATGTCGGTGGTGGCCGGACGGCCACGCTACGACGTCACCGTCCGTTCCCGTTCGGTCATCAAGGCACACACCGCGGAACTCGGCCTCGCCGAGGCGGTGTCGGGTGTGGTGCACGACGGCGTCGAGCACGACGCGGCACTGCCGGTGATGTATTCGCGGCTGGTCGAGACGTGGAGTTCGATGCGGCCGGGTCCCTGCCCGTACCAGATGGTCACGCTGCGCCGCTGCCTCGCCGTGCTCGCCCTGCTGGAGTCGCGATGGCGTGAGATCGCCGTCGGCCAGCGGCTGGCCCTGCGCTGGGAGTCGCCCACCCCGACGGGCCGCCGCAACGCCGCCTGACGCGAGAACACCGGCGCCGGTCCACGATTGGACCGGCGCCGGTGTTCATGGCTCGCCTAGTCCCGTGTACGACTGGTACGCGCGTACCCGATGGGCCCGTTGCCGAGCTCGTTCCCGTGGTTGCCGGCGGCGGTCCTCCACGGCCGGAACCGCGCCGAGCGGCTGTTGTTGGTGAACCAGTCCGACCACGTGCGGATCCGGTCGGTGGACAGGTTGGCGTAGCACAGGTCGCCGTTGACGAGGTGGAACAGCGGCGCGATGCGCTCGATGCCGTCCACGGTGTCCGAGCCGGCCGGCGAGCCGTCAGCCGCGCGTGATGGATGAACACCTCGGGCCGCGCCGAGAACCGCCTGCGGCTCAGACCGCTCGAGTTTTCGGATCGAGTGATGGGCACATGTTTCTGCGACCGGGTGAACAGCGCAGGCCAGGGCGGGTCAACAGCGGGCGAACGTGCCGGCCATCAACCCGCGCCGCGCAGCTTGTCGGAGCGGCGCCCGGCCAGCGTTCTACAGCTGTCTCCCGGTCAGCTGCTCTGTGGCGCGGCGGTCAGCCGGCCCACCGCCGTCGCCAGCAGCCGGTGCACGTTGCGTGCCTCGGCCTTGCGGCCGTCCCCGCTCAGGGCGATGGTGACCATCGTGTCGCCGTGCCGGCCGACCGCCCAGCGGTCGCTCGCGAACGCCTCGTCGCCGATGCCGGGCAGGGGTTGGCCGCGCCGGTAGGTACGCGATGCCAACTGCGCGGCCAGCCCGCCGACCGCCATCAGGTTCAGCACCGGCCGGCCGTTGGAGTCGCGGAACTGCATGCTCTGCACGGTCTGGTTGCTCACCGGATGGGCCGTGACCGCGAGGCCCAGCGCGCTGCCCACCTCCTGCTCGGTCAGCAGTCCCGCCACCGGTACCGCCGGTGCCTGGATCGCCCGGCCGAGCAGCCCGGCGAGGCCGCCCGCGGCGGCCGGCCCGGCGAGCATGTCGAACGGGTCGCCGTCGCCCGCGCGCGGCTCGGGCAGGCTCATCGCCTTGGCGACCAACGCCTCCTGGCCGGTGCCCGACCCGGCGTCCTGCCACCGCCGGGCGGTGCCCTGGGCGACCACGCTCAGCTCGGTCACCCGCCGGCTCCACCGCCGCGCGGTCATCTTCACCACGTCGCCGTCCGCCACGCGGCCGGACCACCCGCTGGGCAGACCCCAGGCCGTGGTCCGGTCGCCGCTGCCGTCGTCCACGGCCAGATAGTGCAGCCACGGTACCGACGGGGAGTTCTCCCCGCGCGAGCTCGACCGCCATACCTGCTTCCACAGCACCTGACCGGTGAGGCTCGCCGGTGCGGCCACGTCGACGATCGAGCGGACCGTCAGGTACGCGCCGTAGATGAGGAGCACCGCGCCGATGGTGAGCCCGAGGTTGCGTACCGGGTCGGCGAAGCGGGCCACCGAGTTCTCGCCGATCGCCGGCTCGCGCAGCGCCGCGGCCACACCGCGCGCCCAGTAGTACAGCAGCAGGAAGCCGAGGCCGCCCAGCAGCACGCCCTTGGTGATGAGGAATCGGCCGGTCTTGCCGTACCGCGGCCAGAAGCGCGGGTACCGGACGCGGACCCGGTGCCAGGTGTCGCCGTACGAGGACCAGACCCGCTTGCGGTTTCCCATGCCCAGGTCGATGACGGCGGCGCAGACCCGGGTGGTACCCAGGGCGTCGCCGTAGGACAGGTACCGGTCCCACACCGCGATCGCGGAGGGCGGCAGGTCGCCGAACGCCTCGGTGCGCTGCAGCCAGTCCCGTACCCCGAACCACTTCGCCGCCACCTCGCGGCCGGCGGGAGTGTCCCGCTCGCCGAGCGGCCGGTGGCCGATGCCGCCCAGGATCCCGGTGCCGAACAGCCACACCACGCCGGCCGTCTTGAGCGCGCCGCCGTTGCCGCCCGACGAGTGCCGGGTCAGCAGGAACGCCGCCGTGGCGAGCCCGAGGCCGGCGGCGAGCGCCGCGATGCTGAGCAGCGACAGGACGGCCGGGCCGAACCGGCGGCGGGACAGCCCGCGGGCCCGGGCATCGGCGACGACCTCGGCGCGCAACCGCTTCTCGAAGGTCGTCGCCTGTCCGGTGTCGCGGAAGGTCAGCGCGGGCAGGGGTACGACGCCGCCGACGGCGAGCCCGGCCACCCGGTCGAAGATCCGCTGCTCGTACCGGTTGAGCCCGACCGGGTTCGGTACGCACACGTGGATCGTGGTCTGCATCGGGTCGTTGCCCGGCTGCCGGAACTCGAGAAACTTGCGAGCGCTGAGATCGAGCAGCGTCGACTCGGCGGCGTCCTCGCTGAGATCCCAGCCGCCGGCCAGCAGGCTGACCACGGCCGGTGGCTCGGTACCCGGCAGGTCCTGGGTTGCCGGTGCGGGCGCGGGCCGGGCCGGCCTGGTGATCACCAGGGCCAGCCCGTACAGCGCGAACCAACCGGCGACCGAGCCTGCCGCGATACCGGCCGCCAGCAGCTGAGCAGAGGTGAGCATGCCGGTCAGAACCGGACCTGTACCGGGCCGCGCTCGTCGCCGACCGCCTCGAACAGGTCGCGCGCCCGGAAGCCACCGATGCCGGCGACGATGTTCGTGGGGATCGACTGGGTGCTCGTGTTGTACGTCTGCACCGCGCTGTTGTAGAACTGCCGCGCGTAGGCGATCTTGTCCTCGGTGCCGCTCAGCTCGCCCTGCAGGCTCATGAAGTTTTCATTGGCCTTCAGGTTCGGGTACGCCTCGGCGAGGGCGAACAGCCGGCCGAGGGTCTGGGTCAACGCGTTCTCGGCCTCGGCCCGGGTACCCGCGCCCTGCCCGGCGGCGGCGACCGCGCTGTTGCGGGCCTGTACCACTGCGTCCAGCGTGCCGCGCTCGTGGGCCGCGTACCCCTTGACCGTCTCGACCAGGTTGGGGATCAGGTCGTACCGGCGCTTGAGCTGTACGTCGATCTGTGCCCAGGACGCGTCGACCTGGTTGCGCTGCCGCACCAACCGGTTGTAGGCCGCGAGCGCCCAGCCGACGATCAGCACCAGGACGAGGCAGACCAGGCCGCCGATGACGAGCGCGACGATGTTGTTTGACATGGAGCGGAGCCCTTTCCCGGGACGGCGTTCGTTGATCGTGGCCCGATGGTGGGGCCCACGAGCCGATCATTCTGCACTGTGTCGCCGATCCGACTGAGCCGACCCTGGGCAAATACCTAGGGGTATATACGCCCCCCGGGGGTATCTCGGCGGTCGGCGACGGGGATACGCGGCCTTTACTCACAGTCCACACGGAGCGCCCGTCTCGTCTGACGTTTCGAACCGATTCGACGGAGCGCGCGTGCAGGTGCGCGTGCAGATGCAGGAGTGCGCGAGTTTCAAGAAATGTTTCGATAGCTTTCGATATCGATACTCGCAGTAGCGGACTGAATCGTCTGGTAACCGTCCCGGCTCCCTAGGTGTTGTGGTGCAGGTCGCATTGACATTGATCGCAGTCTTTCCCCTCTGTTTCCCGAGTCGTACGCTTCACTCACAGTCCCACCACCCCCGGGCTGGCCGGGCAGGTAGGGCCTGTGGTCAGAGGAACCTGGCAATCCCATGGCCGGAAACGCGACCCGAATCGCGGTGCAGTCCCGGCGGCGCCTGGTTCGCGATGCACTCTGCGCGTACCTGGCCAGCCGCCCCGAGTTCACCGTCGTGGGACAGACCGCGAGCATGGACACGATGCTCGCGTTATGTGCGTTGCGTCGACCCGACGTCGTGCTCATCGACGCCGAGCCGACGGGTACGCCGACGATTGCGGAACTGCGGCAGCTGTGCTCGACGTTCCCGGCCGTCCAAGTCGTGGTGGCCTACGCGGAACTGCATCCGCAGATGCTCGCCGGCGCGATCCAGGCCGGGGTCAGCGCACTGGTGCCTTGCGCCCACGGCCTGGCGAGCCTGGTGCGCACGCTGCGTCAGTACCCGGCCGGCAGCCCGCCGGCACACGACGGGTTCGCGCTGACCGAGCGTGAGCTCGAGGTGGTGTCGCTGCTGGGCGCCGGGCACAGCGTGCCGCAGATGGCACAGCTGATGCGCATCAGCCCCCGCACCGTGGAGAACCATAAGCGCCGGATATACGTGAAGCTGGGTGTGGGCAACCAGATACGCGCAGTATCCCAGGCGACATCGATGGGACTGATCGGCAGCGGTACCGGCGACATCGCGCGACCACGCACCGGTACCGACGTGCCGCGCACGCCGTTCGTCGTGCTCTGCGGCCACGCGGGCGAGCACCTCGACCGCGTCGCCGAGGCGCTCGTCGCCGCGGGCATGCCGTTCATGCACGCGGACCCTGCCGGAGAATGGTCGGCCGCGGACGCCGGCCCGGGCTCACCGCAGCCCTCGGCGATGGTGCTCGTCGAGCCGGATCCCGGTGGCTGGCGGATCGCCGACGCCGTACGGGCGCCGAGCGTCATGGTGATGTTCCGCCAACCCGACCTGTCCGAGCTCGCCGACACGCTGCTGCGTGGTGTGCGTTCGCTGGTACGCGGCGAGGACGTGGGCAGCGACCTGGCCCCCGTCGTCGCGCTGGCGGCGCACGGGTACTTCGCGATGCCGACCGAGCACCTCGACGAGTTGGTGCGCCGGCTCGGCCTGCCGGGCGAGCGGCCGGTGGTACCCGAGCTGACCACGCGGGAGAACGACATCCTCGGCTCGATCGCCCGCGGGCACACCGTGCGGCAGACCGCCCGTACGCTCGGGATCGCGGTCAAGACGGTGGAGAACACCCAGGCCCGGCTGTTCCGCAAACTCGGCGCGCACAACCGGTCCGGAGCGCTGACCATCGCGTACCGGATGGGTCTCGTCGATCCCGCCGAAGGCCAGGGGGACGACCCGGTCGTGACTTCTTCCTAGGGGCATCGCGTCCTACTAGGGGTAGCCCGCTCTTTTAGTTAAGTTTACTTAACTATTGACTGGCTTCCATGTCAACGCCCACGCCCGCATCCCAGGATCGGCAGCACGCCGCCTGGATCTCCCGGGAACCGTTGTCCCGTCGGTTGCGGACAGGTTGGGCATCAACCGGAGACCTCGCGGAACCGGACCAGACTGGCGGAGATCGACGGCGGTCACCGTCACGGTACGCCGCCGACTCTCGCCCCGAAGATGTGCGGGAGGAACCATGAGACACCTGTTCGGACTCGCTGCCGCACGAGATGCGGCAACCAGACATCGACGTCAGTGTCTGCGCCTTCGTAGCCCATTCATCGCAGCGGCGGCGGTGGCCGTACTCGCCGGTGCACTGACCGTCGACGGCCCGAGCGCCCAGGCCGCGGTCGGCTTCCCGATCGAGAGCCTGGACGGCAGCGGCAACAACGTCGCCAACCCGACCTGGGGCCAGGCCGGCACCCCCTACACCCGGTTCCTGCCGGCCCGGTACGCCGACGGCCGCAGCCAGCCGGTCGCCGGCCCGAACACCAGGCTCGTGAGCAACCGCGTCTTCAACGACAAGTTCCAGAACATCTTCTCCGAGGACCGGATCTCGCAGTGGGGCTGGACGTGGGGGCAGTTCCTGGACCACACCTTCGGCCTCGCGCAGGGCGGCACCCAGACGGCGAACATCCCGTTCAACAGCTCCGACCCGCTGGAGTCGTTCACCGACACGCTCGGTGTCGTTCCGTTCACGCGCGATGCCGCCGCCCCGGGTACCGGCGTGAACAATGCGCGGCAGATCATCAACACGGTCAACTCCTACATCGATGCCCACTCGGTGTACGGCCCCACGACGTCGCGGCTGGAGTGGCTGCGTGACGGACCGGTCGACGGCAACATGGCGAACAACGCGGCCACCTTGATGCTGCCGGGTGGCTACCTGCCGAGGGCGACCGCGCGGGGCAACGCGGCCACCGCGCCGACCATGGCGGTGGACGGCCGGCTGCTGGCCAATCCGGGCAGCGCGTTCGTGGCCGGAGATGTGCGGGCCAACGAGAACGTGGCGCTGACCGCGACGCACACCCTCTTCGCCCGGGAGCACAACCGGATCGTGTCGCTGCTGCCGAACACGCTCTCGGCCGAGGACCGGTTCCAGATCGCCCGGCGGGTCGTCGTCGCGGAGGAGCAGTACATCACCTACAACGAGTTCCTGCCTGCGATGGGCGTCCCGCTGCCGCCGTACACGGGGTACAAGTCGAACGTGAACACCAGCCTGACGCAGGAGTTCGCGACGGTCGGGTACCGGGCGCACAGCCAGATCCACGGCGAGTTCACCACCGCCGAGTTCCCGGCGTCCCGCTGGACCTCGGCACAGCTGGCGCAGTTGCGCGCGGACGGCGTCGAGGTGACCCAGGACGGATCCAACGTCTCGCTCACCATCCCGTTGAACGTGGCCTTCTTCAACCCGGACATCCTGCCCCTCGTCGGGGAAGGTCCGCTGATCACCGCCCTGAACGAGCAGCAGTACCAGAACGACGAGCAGATCGACAACGGGCTGCGCAGCGTGCTGTTCCAGGTTCCGACGACGGGCAGCGACCCGACCTGCGTGGACCAGGTGGACTTCACGCCGTGCTTCAGCGGTGTGACCGACCTCGGCGCGATCGACATCGAGCGGGGTCGTGACCACGGCATCGGCACCTACAACCAGCTGCGCGTCGCGTACGGGCTGCCCGCGGTGACCTCGTTCACCCAGATCACCGGCGAGTCCACCGACCAGTTCCCGGCCGGTACCGACGCCAACAACCCGAACAGCCTCGACTTCCTCAGCGCGAGCGACCTCAACGGCGCCCCGATCGCGGTCGGCGAGGCGGACGGCACCGTCCACGCGACCCGTCGCACCACGCTGGCGGCCCGGCTGCGGGCGGTCTACGGCAGCGTCGACAACGTTGACGCGTTCACCGGCATGGTGTCCGAGAAGCACCTGCCCGGCAGCGAGTTCGGCCCGCTGCAGCAGGCGATCTGGGAGCGGCAGTTCCAGGCGCTGCGCGATGGCGACCGCTTCTTCTACGGCAACGACCAGGGTCTGAGCCAGATTCTGTCGCAGTACGGGATCGACTTCCACACCACGCTGTCCCAGCTGATCGCCCGCGACACGGACGTGCCCGCGTCGCAGCTGCACCCGAACGCGTTCGTCGTGGCCGATGACGACCTGCCCCCGGCGACCTGCTCGGTGGCGTACAGCATCGTCACCAGTTGGCCCGGCCAGTTCCAGGTCAACATCAAGATCACGAACCTCAGTACCAGAGCGCTCAACAGCTGGACCCTGCGGTACCAGTTCTCCAACGGGCAGACGTTCGTGATGACCTGGAACGGCAACTTCTCGCAGAGCGGGGTGAACGCCACCGCCACCAATGCCAGCTGGAACGGCACGATCCCGGCGGGGGGCTCGCTGGACGGTGTGGGCTACAACGGCACGTGGGACAACGCGGCCGACGCCGTACCCATAAATTTCACACTCAACAACCAGAGATGCGCGCTCGGATAAGCGAGTCGAGGGTCGGGCCGGTCCACTGTGGACCGGCCCGGCATCCGGTCGGCGGCGTCAGCGGGTGGCCGGGCGGTCCTGCCCGTCGAGGAAGCGCTCGATGAGACCGCGGACGACGGCGGCCATGGTGAAGTTGTGGTCGTTGCACCAGTCCCGGAGCCGCTCGTGCTGCGCGGTGGGCAGCCGCACGGTGACCAGCTGGCTGTTCTCGCCCGACATCAGGCCGGTGGCCACGTCCCGGCCGGCGAGCAGGTCGTCGCGGATGCCGGCCCTGAGGCTGCGCTGCAGGCCCAGGACGGCGTCCCGGGACAGATGGGAGGCGAGGGCCGGGGTACCACGGCCGAGCAGCCAGGCCGTGATCTCCTTCCGGTCGTCGGGTTCGAGGGTCTCCAGCAGGTTGGCCAGTTTCTCCGCCGGCTCCGGCTCTTCCTCGCTCGTCATGGCATGGACCTCGTCATGGGTAGACGATAGCGCGCGATAGCGCGATCGATAGCGTCCTGCTCGCGACGCGCCACGCGGTCAGGTGCGGTCGGGTCGCTAGTCTGACGCCATGGATCACGCAGACCTTTATCCGCGGGAGCGCCTGGCAGCGGCCCAACAGGCCATGTCCGGCAACGGAATCGACGCCATCCTCGTCGCGCCAGGAGCCGACCTGCGCTACCTGACCGGGTACCACGCGCTCGCGATGGAGCGCCTCACCTGCCTCGTGCTGCCCCGGGCCGGGCAGGCGACCCTGGTCGTACCGCGGCTGGAGCGCCCGGCGGCGGAGAACTCGCCGGCGGCGGGCATGGGTCTGCGGATCGTCGACTTCCTCGACGGCGTCGACCCGTACTCGCTCGTGGTCGACGCGCTGGGCGAGCACGGCGCCGGTGTCATCGCGCTGTCCAACCAGATGTGGGCCGAGAAGGTCCTCGCGTTCCGCCGGGTGCTGCCCGACGCCACCCAGCGGCTGGCCGGCGAGATCCTGGCCGGGCTGCGGATCGTCAAGACCCCGGCGGAACTGGCCGCGCTGCGCCGCGCCGGCCAGGCGATCGACGCGGTCCACGCGCGGATGGGCGAATGGCTGCGGCCCGGCCGCACCGAGGCGGAGGTGGCCGCCGACATCGCGGTGGCGATCCGCGAGGTGGGGCACGCGACCGTGGACTTCACCATCGTCGGGTCCGGCCCCAACGGCGCCAGCCCGCACCACGAGGTGTCCGACCGGCGGATCGAGCCGGGTGACGTCGTCGTCGTGGACATCGGCGGGACGATGCCCGACGGGTACTGCTCGGACTGCACGCGTACCTACATCCTCGGTGCGGACGTGCCGGCCGAGTTCGCCGAGGGGTACGAGTCGCTGCGCCGGGCGCACGCGGCGGGTGTGGACGCGGTGCGCCCCGGGGTGGCCGCCGAACAGGTCGACGACGCCGCCCGCACGGTGCTCACCGGCTCGGGGCACGGCCAGCTGTTCGTGCACCGGACCGGCCACGGCATCGGGCTGGACACGCACGAGGATCCGTACATCGTGGCCGGCAACTCGGCCCCGCTCGCGCCCGGGATGGCCTTCTCCGTCGAGCCCGGCGTCTACTGGGCCGACCGCTTCGGGGCGCGCATCGAGGACATCGTCGTGTGTACCGACAGCGGAGTGGAGCGGCTGAACACCCTGCCGACCGAGCTCGTCCACCTCTAGGGCGCGGGTCGATGGCAGGCGATCTGGAGGTCCGCGCGCGGACCTTCGTGTGGGAGAGCGACCCGGACCTGGCGGTGGAGGCCGGCTGGTTGCCGCCGGTGCTCTGGGAGGACCTGTCCCCGGGGCACCGCGACGAGGCCGTCGAACAGGCCGACGCCCTGCTCGCGGAGCTCGTTGCGGCCGGGGACGAGCAACCGTTCGACGTGCTGCGGTACCACCTGACCTGCGCGCGCTCGACGGTGGCGCACCGCGAGATCGACGTGCTCAACCACATGACCGGCCCGGCCGCCCGGCTGGCCTGGGCCGCCGAGTCCTGGCCCCTCGTCGCCGATCCCGGCGCGGAGGTCTACATCGAGCGGCTGCGGGCGTTCCCGTCGTACTGCCGGGACCTGTTGCGCAGCAGCGCCGACTGGGCGGTGCCCGGCTCCCGCCCGGTACTGGAGGCGTTCGTCGCGCAGGTGGACGCGCTCGTGGACGCGCAGCGGGGCGGCGAGCCACCGCTGCTGCGGCCGCTCCTCGCGGCCGGGCGCTCGGTACCCGAGGAGATGCTCGACAACCTGATCGTCGGGCTGCTCGACCTGCGGGGCCGCGCGGTCGCGGCGATGCCCTCCGCGTACTGGTCGTCCCCGCTGCCGCACGTGCCGTCCGGTACCGACCGGTATGCGGAGGCGGTGTACCGCGGTACCAGCCGGTCGATGTCCGGCGAGGAGCTCGAGGCGTTGGGCCGCGACATGCTCGGCCGGTCCCAGCGGCGCTTCGAGGAGCTGCTCTTCGGCGGCCTGGTCAGCCAGGAGCCGATGGTCAGCGGCGGCTACTACCTCGACCGGGCGACGGAGGCGAACGAGCGCCTCGGCGCCGCGCTGCCGGCGGTCTGCCGCGACCTGCCGGAGATGCCGTGCATCGTGGTACCCATGCCGGAGGCGCACGCGGCGGTCGGGCCGCCCGCCTTCTACGGCCCGTCCTCCCGGCGCAACGGCCGCCCCGGTTCCCTGTTCGTCAGCACCGCGGAGCCGGTCATCACCCGGGAGTGGGAGGTGCTCCCGCTGGCCATGCACGAGGGGGTACCAGGACACCACCTCCAGATCGCCCTGCTGGACGAGAACGAGTCGATCCCCGAGGTGCTGCGGCTGCTGTCGGTCAACGCGTTCACCGAGGGCTGGGCGGTCTACGCGGAGCGGCTCTCGGGCGAGTTGGGCCTGGACGTGGGGCCGGTCGACGAGTTCGGCCTCATCGCACACCAGCGCTGGCGGGCCGTGCGGCTGGTCACCGACGTCGGGCTGCACCTGCGCGGCTGGAGTGTTGACGACGCGGTGCGGTTCATGGCGACCAACACGGCACAGGACGAACGGGCGGTACGCCGGGAGGTGATCCGGTACCTCGCCTGGCCCGGTCAGGCACTGGGCTACGCGGTCGGCGCGGAGACCATCGCGGCCTGGGTCGCGGCCCGGCGTGCGGAGGGCACCGCCCTGCCGGACGCGCACGCGGACCTGCTGAGCCTCGGCTCGGTACCGCTCAGCGCCCTCACGGGGGACTGACGCCGGCCGGCACCCGCCCGTGAAAGGATGGCCGCCATGTGCGGACTGCTCACCTTCATCAGCTCCAGGGGCGACGCGGCGTCCCGGCGGGACGCGATCGCCCTGGCCCTGGAGAGCCTGCACCACCGCGGACCGGACGACACCGGTGTCGAGGTGGTCAACTCCGACGTGATCTTCGCGCACAAGCGGCTGTCCATCATCGACGTGGCCGGCAGCCACGAGCCGTTGCCGTACGGCGGCGGCCGGTACCTGCTGACCTTCAACGGTGAGATCTACAACTACATCGAGCTGCGCGAGGAGCTGATCCGCGACTTCGGCGCCCGGTTCGACACCCAGGGCGACGGCGAGGTCATCGTCGCCGGCTTCCACTACTGGGGCGAAGCCGTGCTCGACCGGCTGCGCGGGATGTTCGCCTTCGCGATCGTGGACACCCAGCAGCGGCTGGTCTTCGGTGCCCGCGACCCGTACGGCATCAAGCCGCTGTTCCACCTCGTCACCCCGGACGGGCTCTACCTGTCCAGCGAGAAGAAGGCGCTGCTGCCGTTCGTACCGGAGGCCTTCGCCGGCGCGACCGACGGCCCGGGTTCGGTGGACACCGCCAACCTGTCGCACTACCTGACCCTGCAGTACGTGCCGGAGCCGGGCACCCTGCACCGCGGCATCGGCCGGGTCGGCTCGGGCGACTGCTTCACGTACCGGGCCGGTGGCACCTTCGCCACCCGGCGGTACTACCAGCCGAGGTTCCGGCCGACCCCGACCGACGACCCCGAGAGCCTGTACCGGCGCATCCGCGAGACGCTGCGCGAGAGCGTGCGGCTGCACATGCGCTCGGACGTACCGGTGGGCGCCTTCCTGTCCAGCGGCATCGACTCGACCGCGGTCGTCGCGCTGGCCCGCGAGTTCAACCCGAACATCCTGACCTTCACGGTCGGGTACGACGTGCCGGGGTACTCGGAGATCGAGGTGGCGCAGGACTCCGCGCGGCACCTGGGCGTCACGACGATCCCGACGAAGATCGGGCCGCAGGACATGATGGAGGCGCTACCCAAGATCGTCTGGCACCTCGACGACCCGGTCGCCGACCCCGCTCTGGTACCGCTGTACTTCGTCGCCAAGAAGGCCGCCGAGCACGTGACCGTCGTGCTGTCCGGCGAGGGCGCCGACGAGTTCTTCGGCGGGTACACGATCTACCGCGAACCCCTGTCGCTGGCGAGCATCAACAACCTGCCGGATCCGGTGCAGCGCGGGCTGCGCAAGGTGGCCCAGGTGATCCCGCAGGGCGTCAAGGGCAAGAGCTTCCTCGAACGCGGTACCACGCCGATCGAGGAGCGGTACTACGGAAACGCCCGCATGTTCACCGAGGCGGAGAAGCGCGAGCTGCTGCGCCGGTACGACGACCGGGTGCGGTACACCGACATCACCGCGCCGGTGTACGCCGAGGCGACCGCGGCCGGCATGGACGACGTCACCAAGATGCAGTACGTCGACCTGTACACCTGGCTGCGCGGCGACATCCTCGTCAAGGCGGACCGGATGTCCATGGCCCACTCCCTGGAGCTGCGGGTGCCGTTCCTGGACCGCGAGGTGTTCGAGGTCGCCGCGACGGTACCGGTGGACCTGAAGCTGCCGCCGCACTCCACGGACACGAAGTACGCGATGCGCCAGGCGCTGCGCGACGTGGTACCGCCGCCGATCGTCAACCGCAGGAAGCTCGGCTTCCCGACGCCGACCCGGGTCTGGCTGCGCGGCGAGATGTACGAATGGGCGCACGAGATCCTGGACCGCTCCGACGCCGGCGACCTGCTCAACCTGGACTACGCCCGCCGGTTGCTGGACGCGCACAAGCGCGGCGAGGCGGACTACTCGCGCAAGGTCTGGACGGTACTGGTGTTCTGCGTGTGGCACGCCATCTTCGTGTCCCGCACGCTGGATCCCGGCATCAGCCGGGCGCAGTCGGCGCTGCTGACCAAGCCGGTGGTCGGCTCGATGGTCTCGTGAGCCGGTAGCCGCACAGCGGCCAGGTGTCGCCCTTCACCTCGCGCGACTCGTCCAGTGCCGGGTCGCGCACGAACCCGGCCCGCTCGGCCACGCCCCGGGAGGCCGCGTTGTCGGCGTGCGTCCACAGCCGGAACTCGGTCACCGGCCACGCCTCGAACAGCCGGCGGACGAACAGGCGCAGCGCGGCCGTTGCCGCGCCCCGGCCCCGCGCCACCGGGGCCAGCCAGTAGGACACGGACGCGACGCCGTCGGTCAGGTCGGCCGCGATGCTGCCCCAGCGCTCGCCCGTGGCCGGGTCGCACACGCACAGGCCGGCCGCGTCGGCGCGGCCCTCCCGCCGGGCCAGCGCCGCCCGCACGTCCCGCTCCGTGAGCGTCGGCGGCAGCGTCGTGTACCGCTGGATCAGCTCGTCGCCGGCGGCCGTCGTCGCGAACCACTCGGCGTCCTCGACCGACCAGTCGCGCAGCAACACCACGCCGTCAGTGATCAATCTCGGCCGTTCAGCTCGGCG
>Ga0070658_10002666_pt1 | contig 14846 bp, 7 predicted proteins | sample KBSC13metaG_FD_64664 | JGI IMG/M metagenome (GOLD analysis project Ga0070658, IMG submission 64664) | Corn rhizosphere microbial communities from Kellogg Biological Station, Michigan, USA - KBS C1-3 metaG | ecosystem: Host-associated > Plants > Roots > Rhizosphere > Soil ...
GAGCAGTAGAGCATCGAACGGCCTCGGCCTCTCTGGTGCGGCGGCGGGCGAGTGGCAGGGCTACTCGATCAACGTCGCCCAGGCCGGCGTCTACGACATCGGCATCTCATCGGCCTACAAGACCGGGCAGGTCGCGCTGCAGTTCGGGCCGGTCGGCCAGGTCGGCGGTAACGGAACAACGCAGACGCTGACCGTTACGCTGCCGCCAACCGCGGGATCGACCACGTTCGTGACGACCTACCTGCGCGGCGTAACCCTGCCGGCCGGCACGCAGTGGATGCGGGTGCTGCACCTCAACGGCGGCGGCACGTACGACCACCGTATCGACGACTTCACCTTCACACGCCAAGCCACCCCCGCCGCCCCCTACGGCGGAACGCCCGTGGATGTCGGCGGTTCTACCGCGACGACGATCGAGGCCGAGCGCTATGACACCGGCGGCCAAGGCACCGGCTATTCCGATACCGCCAACGGCGGCTCGAGCGTGCTGCGCGGCGACAATGTCGGCATCATCGCCGACGCCAACGCCTCGGGCGGTTACGCCGTCGGTTCTAATGCGGCAAGCGAGTGGCAAGGCTTCTCGACCAATGTCACCAAGGCCGGCGTCTATGACATTGTCGCTTACGTCAAAGGCAACGGCACCGGCGGATCATTCCACGTCGAATTCGGGCCGACGGGCCAGTACACGACCGGCATCAGCACCGCCGTCTCCACGCCGACCTACACCGTCCCGCCGTCAGCCGGCAGCAATGGACAGTACGTTCCGATCACCATCCAGGCCGAGTCGCTGTCGGCCGGTAAGCAGTGGTTCCGTCTCGTCGACGACAGCGGCGGCTACACGATCGACAAGATCGTCGTTCAGCCGGTCGTCCGCTACGGCGGCGGCAGCGGGCAGAACATGCTGCTGATCGTCAATCCGAACGAAGAGACCTCGATGCGCGTGGCGCAAGCCTACCAGCAGCTGCGCCACATCCCCGACAAGAACGTGATGTTCATCGTCCCGCCGACGACGGAGAATTTCAGCACGCTCAATAGCAGCTACATCACGCCGATCCTGAACTACCTGCAGACCAACGGATTGGCCGATCAGATCGATTACATCGGCATGTTCGGCCAATCGACGATAGCCAGCAACTTGTCGATGTCCTACCAGATCAGCCAGCTGTGGGCCGAGCAGCAGACCGGCGGGCTCATCACGTCGCCGGAAAATCCGCTCTACCAGGGTCTGGAATCCGCCTACTACGGCGGTGGCACCAAGACCTACCAGGGTAACGCCTCCGCGATCCACAGCACGACCGATTACACGGCTTCGATCGCCGGCGTGAAGCCGACGTCCACCCGCTGGTTCATGGCCGACAACATCGCGCTCACGAACAGCATGGGCATCCTGCCCGACGAGGAGATCGCCAACCTTACCCGCAGTGCCGCGGCCGACGGCAGCAAGCCGGGTGGCACCGTTTATTTTAACGACTACGGCGACACCAGCGCCTACGGCACGCCACAGTATGACTGGAGCGCCGACCGCGCCGCCTATTGGACGCCCAGCGTCACCGGGGCCGACAACGTGCAGGACCTGCTGGCGGCTCGCGGCGTCAGCACCGCGAACCAGCTCATCGGCACGTGGACCTATCCCGCCGGCCCGGTGCGCGGCCTCGAGGGGGGCGGCAACGGCAAGCCGGGCGGCACACCGACGTTCGTCCCCGGCGCGTTCGCCGCTAACTTCGGCAGCTTCACCGGCCAGCCGGGCATGCAGCTCATCCGCCAAGGCGCGACGATGGCCAGCGGCACGGTCATCGAGCCGTACGCGATCAACGCCCGGTTCGTCGACGCCACCATTCAGGTACAGGTCGCCGACGGCGCAACGCTCGGCTCGGCCTGGTACCACAGCATCCGCCAGCCTGATCTGCAGGTACCCGAAGGGGACATGCTCAGCCAAGCCTGGGCCGACGTGCCGCAGCTCACTTGGAACAGTGGCCCGGCCGACGGCGCGACGGTCGGCGGGTCGATCTCGATCAACGGATCTGCGGCCCTCGTAAATCCGACACATGCCACCGGCATCCTGGCGACACAGCTGTACATCGACGGCAACCTCTCCGGCGCCGTGATGAGCGGCAACGGCACGTTCAACGTCGATACCACCGCCCTCTCCGACGGCCGGCACGAGTTGCGGCTGGTCGCCTACAACAACTCCCCCGCCGAATCGGCCGGGTATTCGATCCGCAATATCACCGTCAACAACAACGGCGAATCGGTCACGACCAGCGGTGGCATCAGCATCGCGCCGGGAACCGCAGGAACGGTGGCGGTCTCGTCGTCGGCCGGCAACAACGCGAACGGCGCGGTCAGCCGGATCGAGCTGCGCATGATGGGCCGATCCGTCGGCAGCGTCACGGGCGGAGCCGGCAACATCTCGCTCGATCCGACACTATTGGCCTACGGCGACAACGTCCTCACGCCGCTCGCCGTCTTCGCCGACGGAACGCAGGTTACCGCCGCGCCGATCACCGTGACCCGCGTGAAGCCGTTCATCGCCGGCACTGCCGTCACCGCCCAGCAACTGCCGGGATTGAAGGCCGAGTTCTTCCTGGGCAAGGCGGGCACCACAGTGACCAGCACGGCCGCCGCAGGCGTTTACGACGGAACACCCGATGCCGTCGTCACGCAAGGAGCCGCCTGGTCGATCGGGTCGCTGACAGCGAGTGACATGACGAACGTCGCAATCCGGCTGAGCGGTAAGTTCACCGTCGACCCCACGGCCGGCGGCGAATATCAGTTCTTCGCCTACGAATCCTCGTCCAACAGCGTCGAGGCTGCCCAAATTTATGTCGACGGGAAATTGCTGCAGAACTCCGACAACGCCATCGGCACCGGGCCCGATCAGTCGGCCGAGAGCATTTTCCTCTCGCCCGGCGAGCACACGATCCAGGTGCTGATCGCCAAGCGCGACAACAAGGCCGTCATTCCGTACTTCCACATGACGTACCGCGGCCCGAACACGCAAGGCTCGCAGCCGGCGTCGAGCTCGTTCTTCTACAACGACTCCCCCGCCGCGGCGAACCTGCCGGCCGGGTGGAGCGATAACGACACCAACGCCCCCAGCTACGCCGGCAATGCCGTCTACGACAACGGCACCGGTACCTGGACGTTGACTGCAGGCGGCGCCGACATCAACACCAAAGCCGATCAGCAGAACTTCGCCAGTACGGTCCTCAACGGCGACGGCTCGGTGATCGCCAAGCTGGGAAGCGTTACCAGCGTCGCCACCAGCCCGAAGAGCGGCGTCATGATCCGCGACATCGTGACGGGGAACATGGTGGAATTGATGGTCAATCCCGGCAAATCCACCCAGTTCGTCTACAACATCCTCGGGCAGAACAACAACATCCTGAAGACCGTGAGGACGGTTTCCGGCACGCCGCTGCCGTGGCTGAAACTCACCCGCACCGGCGACACTTACACCGCGTACACCTCGGCCGACGGCGTGACGTGGACGCAGTTCAGCACCGTCACCGTTACAGGGGTGTCGACCAACACCCGGGCCGGCATCGGTTACACCAACAACGACGACACGACGATCAGCACGGCGACCTTCTCCAACGTCTCGGTGATTGGCACGGCGGTCGCGCCGACGGTCGTGACCAACCCGATCTCGCAAACGGTAACCGCCGGCAACCACGTCGTGCTCACCGCGGCTGCCAACGGCACGCCGGCACCGGCCGTGCAGTGGTACGTCATGGCCGCCGGCGGCTCGAGCTTCAGCGCCATCGATGGCGCGACTTCAACGACGCTCGACCTCGGACCAGCCACCGCCGCGATGAGCGGCAACCAGTACCAGGCCGTCTTCACCAACACCGCCGGCAGCGTCACGACGACTGCCGCCACGCTGTCGGTCGCACCCACGCTAACGGCCTCGCAGATCAATGACGGCGCGGTGCAGCGCTCGGGCGTGGCCTCGGTCACGGTCACGTTCTCACAGCCGGTCACGTTCCAGCCGGGCGCCTTCACGCTCACCAGGCGCGGCGGCGGATCGATCGCCGTGACGGCCACGCAGATCGGCACGACATCGAGCTACCTGCTGCAGTTCGCCCCCGCGGCCATGGCCGGCGGCTCGCTGACGGACGGCCTGTACGACCTGACCGTCCACGCCCAACTCGTGCAGGCCGGTGGCATCGCGCTGGCCGGCGGCGACCAGACGATCAGCTTCCACCGCCTGTTCGGCGACTTGGACGGCAACGGCGTTGTCGACGGCGTGAACGTCTACAACATCTTCCGCACCTACCAGTACGCCCCGGCCACGCCGTCGAACTACGCGTGGTTCGCCGACTTCGACGGCAACGGCATCGTTAACCCCGTCGATTCTCTGATGTTCCGACGGCAGGTCGGCAAGACCATCTCCTGATTACTTCACGAAGAGGAACGCACCATGAAGCTCTCTGTGTTCACCACTCTGACCTCACTCCTCTCGGCCGCGGGCCTGGCGAACGCCGGCTACGTGTTCTCGACCGGCGTGACCGACACCTTCACCGCCACGCCCGGCTCGCCGGCGACCGTCCCGATCTACCTGGTGGAAGATTCGTCCTCCACCGGCAGCCTCGAAGCGGCCGGCGGGCTGTACAGCAACGCCTTCACCGTCTCTCGCTCCGTCGGCACGGCTCCGCTCAGCACGCTCGCAGCGACTTCCGACTTCGCCGCTTACGACGGCTACCCCTATTACACCGGCGACAGTGCCGCCTCGATGCTCGCGGACCGGGGCAACTTAGCCGACCTCGCCGGCCCGACGCCCGATGCCTTCGGCCGAATCCACATCGCCACGCTGACGGTGAATGCGGCTTCCAGCGATGGCACGTCGCAATTCGACGTGGTCGACTATCTTCCCGGCTCTACGATCAATTACGCTTTTGAGGATCTATCCCCGATCGCCCCGGCCGGTTTCAGCGTCGTCAGCGTCGTGCCGGAACCGGCGTCGATGTCGCTGCTCGTCGTTGGCGGGCTTGCCATGCTGCGTAAACGCCGCGCACCCGGTTCGAGGCATGCGCAATCGCAGAGGTGACCTATCAAAGGCGCGAGCACGATCGAACCGCACTATCGCACCGACCGAAAGGAAAAGGCAGTTGCGAGCCGGCGGTCGATCACTCGCCCTTCGCCATCCGCCGCAGAAACGCCACTTCGGGCGGTTGATCGGTAAGGCCGGCGAATCCGCCGATGATGCCGGCCTTGATCTCGTCTGGCTGGTCGGCGAACCACTCAACCAGCCTGCTGCACAAGGCGATCTCTGTGATGCCGATTCGGTCCTTGATCCCGTGCATCGTTTCGACGGCTCCGGGGCTGATCTGGATGCGAAAGACCGCGCGGCTGAGAAGATCCGGGGTGCGAGCCATTCCGCCAGTTTAATGGCAAAGACCCGGGTGTCTACCGTGCGGGCGGCGTGCCAGCGGCGGATCGATCGGTCCCCGGTTGCGGATCCAATGGCGTATCCAGATCTTTTCGTTGCCAGCAGCGGACGTAGTCGATTTTGAAATCGTCCGGCAGCGCGGCAGGGTCCAGGTCGTTGTTGTCCCAGCCGCCGGTGGGCATGTAGACGATCATGTAGGCCGGGACGGTGGAGATCCGCGGGTCTTCCCACCGCGCGACTTCCTGGCCGTTGCAGTAGTAGACCGCGACGCCCGGCGTCCAAAGCAGGCCGGCCGTGATATAGCCGTCCTTATCAGTCTGGGCGTAGATCTTGCCGGTGCCGATCGATTTATGCGCGGGGCCGTAATTGTCCCAGTGCATCGCGATGTTGTAGCGATGCGGCCCCCAGAGCGCGAGCTGCTCCATGATGTCGAATTCCATCCCACCGTTGTCGGTAGCGCAGCGCTTTGCCTTGCTGCCGGAAACATCGCCGGCGTTCGGCCCGCGGTCGGGCATCATCCAGAACGCGGGCCACAGGCCCTTGACGGTCGGCAGCTTCATCCGCGCTTCGAAGTAGCCGTAGCGTTGCCGCCACTTCGCGAACGTGTCCAGGTAAGCGCCCGTGTAGTCGGTCTGCTTCTCGTTCGGGTGGTCGTTGTTGAAGCCCGTCTTCTTCTCGTAGTGGAGGCTGACGGATTTTCCGTCGAGGATCAGATTGCCCTTGCTCCAGTGGCTGATCTTGTCCCAATAGTTCGGGCCTTCGTTATTCCACTTCGTAAGGTCGATTTCGGTTCCGTCGAATTCATCGTTGAACGTCTGTACCCATTCCCCTTCCACGGGAGGCCGCTTCCCGAGCCATTCCGGTACGTCTGCCGCCGGCGCTTCGGCGGTAATGGATTCGATCGTGAAGCTTGCCGGGCCCTCGTGCTTAGCGGTGATCTTGATGCCGTCGGTGCGATCGCTCGCGTAGGTCGTGCCCGTGCCCGATTGAAAATTCGGGCCCGAGCCGCCACTCACGTCGCCTTTGTAGATGGACGCGCTCGGCATGCCGACCCACGGCTTGGCTGCGGCGAACGGCACAACAATCTCCTGCGACTGCCCCGCCGCGATGGGATCGGCCGCTTCGATAGCCTCGGTGAGGTTCGTCTTGTCACTGGTCAACTGCACCGAAGGCGTGACGGCGGTCGTCCCCGTGTTCTTGATTCGCACGCGCACCTGCGTCGCCAATCCGAAATCCCATCGGCCGATCACCGGCTTGAGGAAGACGAATTGATTCGCCGCGCCCGAAGCAAACTGCAACTGAAGTAAAGTGCCATTCAACGTCGCCTTCGCGCCGCCAATCGCTTCGATCTGTTTTTCCGAGCTGATCAGGTGTGCGCCGGCGCCAACAATCACGCCGTTGTCCGGGCGCACGCGCCGCGAATTCGGATCCACCGCCGGCTTCTCCCCCTTCGGCCCGCCGGCCGAGATCGATTCAATGCGGAAGGACTGTGTCTCCGCCGGCTTGAACACCATCACCTGAATTTTCGAGATTTCGGCCGCTTTGAGGGCGTAGCCGAGTTTCTTGCCGTAGCCATAGCCGAAGATCACCGTCACCGTGCCGGTGGCGCCCGGCTTGATGACTTGCTGCTCCGCATTCCAGGGCGTGTTGTGCCCGTTGCCGGCGTTCTCGATCTGCAGGATGGCGCCGAGTGGCTTTGGGCTCAGATTCGTGATCCGTACGTCGACATGACCGTATTCCGACAGATCGATAACCCCACCGGGAGGCGGAGCGAGGATGACGCCGGGATACGGGTCTTTACCCGGTTGTACCGCCACGACGATTCCGGGCGATCCAGCGCCGGCACCGGCCGCTACGGTCACTTGATCGTTCTTCGGCACGACACGCTGTGTGACGTCCGCGGCCGAAACGTCGACGAGTTGCTTCGTCTCAGCGGCGAGCGACAGAGACTGCATCGCCGCGAGACTGGCAGCAAATGCGAGAACAGAGAATTGTTTTTTCTGAACCATCGAAAGACTTGGTTGGAAGATCGAAGCTGGACAGTTGTGCGCGGCCCGAGCGGCCCGCTCCGCCTTCGAATTAACGCGTGGACGGTATTTGCAATGCCAGTGTGGTCCTGCCGCAGGCAACTAGTATGGCGAGTAGACGTCCCACAACGAGGTAATCTGTGCGGCCGTCAGGTACGTCTGGTCATACTGCCGACGCGGGCACCACTCGGCGTGGCCGTCGAAGAAGGCAACATTCAAGCCCTTGTTGTGCCGATAGGCCAGCATTTCCGAGATGGCATATCCGACACCATAATATTCGCCGGTGTATTTATCGGAGTTCTGCGGCCGTGTCGTCGCGCTCAGGGCATCCGAATAAAACATTTTCTGGGCCGGCCGACGAATCCGCCCGTATTGGTACGCCACAAAGCTCGGCGGCGTCGCGGTGAGGAGGTAAATGTCCTTGTACGCGGCGATCTGAGTCGCGTGCCGGTTCATGCCGTACGAGTTGTCGATCGGCGACAACCCCTGATTGTTGGGATCACTGAAGTTCGCACCCCACGAAGCGGGGCAAAGCAGATTCGGTTTGGCACCCGATTTGGTGAAGGTGGTGCCGCCTGCCACGAAGGAATACGGCGCGGCCGGGGTGAAGCCGAGGAGCCGGCGGATCTGTTCGGCACGGGTCCAATCGGTGTTCTGAGGATTGTTCGTTGCGACGTTGTAGCTCGGGTAGATCGGGATGCACCACTTCCGATTCTCATTGACGTACATGAGATTCGCCGCCGCCATTTGGCGAAGGTTCGACAGACAAGCCGTCTGCACCGCGGCCCGCCGGGCCGCATTCAGGGCAGGCAACAGCGCTGAGATCAGCATTGCGATAATACCGATCACGACGAGTAGTTCGACCAGTGTGAATGCGGAACGCTTTCGCATTGAACATTCCTTTCTCGAGCCCAAACGCGGTTCGAATCGATTTGCGGGCGCTGCCGGCCCAGAAGTGTTAGATCGCCGCCGCGCAACGCGTTCGAGTCTCGCTCGGGAACCGAGGCAATGTTGAACTCGAGATCTCAGCGGCCGCCGCGTTCTTGCACGCCGCCGACGTCTGTCGCACTCGCCTTGCCCGTGAATTCGGATTCCGCATTTGTTCCAAACTCCTCACTGCCCCAACAAGACCTGATGCCGCCGGAGAACGGTCGACGAATTGAAGATAGCTGCGTGGTCGGAACGACGCTAATGTAAAATTCGATTTCGGAATAGTTTACATTAAAAATATCCCGAAAAATCGCATATTTATGGATCATTCGGCATCAAAATTCTTATTCGTTTACATCACACCCATTGAGCGGTTTACGGAATTTGCTTTCGCCGGCGTCGCGCCATGATATATGTTCGCTGTCGGTCGATGCAGTCGTTGATTTCGGCGGAAGGTGGATCGAGTGGAACACGACATCGCCGGGCCTCCCCTTACTGCCGAACAAATCGCCCGAAAAATCGGCGTATCCAACGCCACCGTGTCGCGCGTACTCAACAACAGCGATTCGGTCAGTCCCGCCACGCGGGAAATTGTCCTGGCCGCCGTCCGCGAGAACGGCCGGATGCCCCGGCTGATGGGCCGTCGCACGAAGCGGCCTAAGACCAACAAGCCCGCTATCAAATCGCCGGATCTGGTACAGGTGGTGATGTACAGCCGGTTCCCGATCGACAAGATCAACAGACGCGACGCCGGCCGCGGGACCGAGATCGATCGGCTCGATCCGGAGCAATTCTTCGCTTCGTCGGCCCGGCTGGCCACGTCGTACTCGCGGCACATCATCGAAGGCATCATCGGTGAGCTCGGGAAATTCGGACTGCGCGCGGTCGTCCAGGTCGTCAGCGATCTGACCTCGCGGGCGCTGCTTTCGGAGATCAACCGCGATAGCAATCGAGGGCTGTTCATCCTTGGAACCTGGTCCGAGGAAGTCGACAAGCTCCTCGCCAAGTGCCGCTGCCCGGTGGTTTCGCTGGTCACGCGCGATGGGGTCGGCTGGCCAGACTATGTCGGGATCGACAACTACGCGGGCATCCGTCTCTCGTTCGATCACCTGCGCGAGCTCGGCCACACGCGCATCGGTTATGTGGCCGGGCAACTGGAATTCAGTCAGGTTTTTCGCGAGCGATTGGCGGCGTACAAAACGCGCCTTGCCGACGCTGACCTGCCCTATCGGCCAGACTGGGTGGTCGAGGGGAGTTGCAAGCTTGAAATGATGGAAGCCGATATTGTGAAAGTGCTCGATTCGCCCGATCGACCGACGGCGATGATGTGTTGCTTCGACGGCGCCGCGGTTGCTGTCAAACGCGCCGCCGACAGGTTGCGGTTGCGCATCCCGGAAGACCTGAGCGTTGTCGGCTTCGATGACGAAGACATCGCGCAACTGTTCACGCCCCCGCTCACGACGATCCGCGTCCCGACGTTCCTCATGGGCCGCCAGGCCGTTCATCTGCTCATGGTGCGGCGGCAGATGGGCAAGATTCGTCGCGACGAAGGAAGCAGCATCCGTGTCTCACCCTCCCTCATCGTCCGCGATTCGACCGCCCGCCCCCGGAACAGCGCGTAAAGCAAGCGAGACGGACGGCGCCCGACTGCCCACCGCGAGCGACCGTTCAGGGTTGGCAATGGCAGCGCTGATCGCAAAAACGGTTTCGGTTCCTGCATGTTCGGATGCCCCGCCCTCGGCATTTCAGCGCGAAGCCTTCTAACCCCCCTTCTTACGTTTCCAAGCCGTAAAGTCATTTGAAATGAACAATCCGACGGCCGAACAGATACTAAAATTGTTCTTTTTCCTTTGACAGAGAGACTGTCCTTGTAATATCGTAACGATCACGGGGCCAATCGGCGGGATTGGTCTCACTGCAAGTCCTTTAAGCGATTCGTTTGGTTGGAACCGCCCCTCACTGGCGACAGTGAAGGTGCCGGGCCGGATCTATTCGAGTTCATCTCAGGTCAAGGGAGCGAACAATGCCGTCTTCAAAGTGGGTTTATGGTCTGCCAGTCGGGTTGCTGTTATTCACGTCCTGCCGCAGCGCGCAGGCGGGAATCCTATGGGCTCAGGATTTCAACCAGATCGCGACTGGCAGCAACTATGCCGACCAGACTACGCTGAGCAACGTGGCCGGCACGAGCGATGACGTCGGGCTCCGCACCGGAGGGGCCAACTCCAACTTTGCGGTTGTCGACCGCGGCAACGGCGATCGTGCCCTGCAGCTTCTGGACAATGATTCGTCGCAGAGCACCTTCCCCAAGGCAAACAGCGCGAATTTTTCCGGCACGATGAGCACCGGCGGCACGGGCAACAACTTCCTGACCGGCGGATTCACTTACACACGGCTGCTTTCGCAGACCAGCAACTCCACGTCGCCAGCCTTCGCCTTCACGGCCACCGCGCCGGGCAGCGCCAGCGGCTTTGATCTGGAGTTGACGGTCGAAAGTAACGGGCATCTGTTCTACTACAACGGCAACACCAAGACCGACTCCGGATTCACGCTCGCCACCAACACGGAATACGCCTTCCAGATCAACGCGGATCTGAGCAGCAGCACGCAGGATAAGTGGTCGCTGAAGGTGACGCCTGTTGGCTCACAGACACCGTCAGTGAATGTCGCCAACCTCAACACGATGGGCGCGAATTTCTCCATCGTTCAATTTTCCTTCTGGGGCGGGCTCAACCAGACTGCGGTAAACAGCTCGGGATTCGGCCAAATCGATAACATCAATTTCGTGGCACAACCCGTTCCAGAACCCGCAGTCGCGGGAGTTTTCATCGCGGCGGCGGGCGGTGCTCTGGCCCGGCGAAAACGGCGTAATCCGACGCCAAGCCTTAACTAGCGATCGGGTGTGGGCGGCTGTCCGCTCCACTCTATGTCCGGACGATAACAACGCGGAGGAGTCATGACCGGATCGAACTATCGGGTCGAGGGGTACTGCGCGCATCAGTTGTTTCATCGGACCGTTGTTGAAGCGTTGGAGAACCGATGTCTGCTTTCGGCTGAGCCCGCCACATCGGCCGACGCTTTTGTCGATTCGATCGGCATCAATACCCATTTCAGCTGGAACAACATCTACGGCAACTCGGCCCTGCAGACCCTGTTGGGCCAGAGCGGCATCCGGCACATCCGCGATAACGCCAAGAGTGCCGCCTACACCCGCCTGAGCAGTTTGCACAGCACATACGGCATCGGCGCCGACATCGTCGTCGACGACCTCACCATGACGCCGGCCACCCAGGTATCGGCGTTGTCGAACACCTGGGCCGACGCCGTGGAAGGGCCGAACGAGCCCGATCTCAACACCAGCACACGTTCTTACGAGGGGCTCTCAGACGACCTTTCCACGAACGACTTCGCCGCGACGCGCCGTTATCAGGAGGAGTTGTTCCAGGCGGTGCAGGGCAACAGCTCGACGATGAACAAGCCGGTCGTCTCCCCCGCCATGGGCTACCACATGCCCGTCGGCGCGCTGGCCGGCGTCGATTACGACGTCGAGGCGATGCACTCCTACGCGGAAAATGCGCTGCCGTCGTACTGGCGGCTCGACAGCCAGATGATCCCCAAGACCGACCTGATGGCCGGCGGCGGAGCCACTTCGCCGATCTGGGCGACCGAGACCGGCTACTACACCGGCACCTCCTCCCAGCACATCAGCGAAACCGCCGACGCCAAGTATCTGCCGCGCACGCTGGTGGAATATTTCAACCGCGGCGTCGGGCGAACCTACCTTTACGAGCTGGCCAACCAAGGCACGGATCCGACCAACGCGCAATACAATTTCGGCATTATCCGCAATGACCTGAGCCTCACCCCGGCCTACACCGACATCAAAAACCTGATCTCGCTGCTCGGCGAATCGACCTGGAATTCCGGCACACAAGCCTGGAACAAACCCTCGTTCACGCCGGGCGCGCTCGATTACACGATGAGCACCGGCACCAGCACGATTCATAAGCTGCTGCTGCAGAAGAGCACCGGCGAATATGATCTGCTGCTCTGGAACGAGGTTTCCAGCTGGGACGGCACGAACTATGCCGACATCAACAACGCCTCTCAGAACGTAACCCTCACGTTCAATACGCCGTTGGCCGGGGCATCGATGTACTCGCTCGGTTCGACAACGGCGACGCAATCGTGGCAGAATCCGGCGCAGATCACGATCGGCGTGCCCGATGAGGTGGTGGTTCTCAAGCTCACGCCGCGTGCCAGCACAGCGCCGGTCGCGATCGGCTACAGCGACACCTTCGAATCCGACGCCGTCAACGGCTTGCCGGCCGGTTGGACACAGAACGCGGGCGACGACTGGGAGGTGAAAAACAGCACGTCACCCGCCAACAAGTGGCTGGAAAACCGCAACACTTCCGGTAACCACATGATAACCCACGCCCTGGGCACGACGACCAGCGGCTCCTGGACGACTGACTTCGACACCACCTGGCGCTGGGGCGCATCTGCTAACAACACGGGCATGCGGAGCCTGACCACCGCCTTCGACGTCCTCGACGCCTCCGGCAACGGCTACCGCGTCAAGATGTTCCAGGGCAACGGCAACAACCCGGCGTACAACAATGATCTGACTGAGATCTACAAAGTCACCGGCGGCGTACAAGGCGCCTCGGCGCTCTCGACTGGCGGGGGCTACAACCGCGCCGGCTGGCAGAGCGCCGGGCAATCGACGCCGGACTGGCGGCACGTGCGGGTTTCGTTCGATGCCGGTTCGCACACCCTGTTCGTCTACGAAGACCCGGACGGCAATGGCGTGCTCGACGTGGTAGCACAGGCCACGGACGCCAGCACCAGCGCGTTCAGCAAGATCGCCTTTTCGACGCCCAGCCTGACCAACACCGAGGCGCCGATGTTCGACAACATCAGCACCAGCACCCCCACCGTCACCGTAACCGCGTCCGACGCTTCGGCCGGGGAGAATCCGACTAATGCGGGCACTTACACGATCACACGCACGGGCAGCACCGCCTCGCCGCTGGTGGTGAACTACACCCTCGGCGGGTCGGCGACCAACGGCACCGACTACACCAGCCTGAGCGGCAGCGTCACGATCGCGGCCGGCGCGAGCACGGCTTCGGTCAGCGTCACGCCGACGTCCGACACCGCTCTGGAAGGCGACGAAAACGTCGTCCTCACACTCTCCGAAGCCGCGGGATACCATGTCGGCAACGGGCGCAGCGCCGACGTGAAGATCGCCGACTACGCGGTCGATCTGGTCGTCACCGGCATCCGCCTTTCCAACCCGAATCCGACGGCCGGCGATGCGGTATCGTTCATCGTGACGGTCAAGAACATCGGCACGGCCCCCACGGTCGCCGGCACGATCATCAAGGTGAACTGCTTCATTGATGACAACGGCGGCACGACCCCCTACACCGCCAACACGTATTCGTCCTCGATCGCCCCGGGCCAGAGCGTCGACCTCACCACCACCGCCGGCACGAACGGCGGCCAGTGGATCGCGGCGGCCGGCGTGCACGACATCACGGCATGGGTCGATCCGAACCCGACCTTCTGGTTCCCCGCCGGCTCGATCGCGGAAAAGTCGGACCTGAACAACGAGCGTTACCTCACCGTCAACGTTGCCAAAGCCCAGTCCGTCGACGATTTCTCCGCCAACACGGTCGGCCAGCCGCCGGCGGGATGGACGACCTCCGGCGCCGGCTTTGCCATCAAGAACGACGGCGGGCAGAACTTCCTCGAATACACCGCCAACGGCACACAGTCGGCCACCAAGACCCTCGCGGCCGCGGCGACCGGATCGTGGCAGCTCGACGTCAGAGTCGGCTGGCGCTGGGGTGGCTTCACGACCGCCCCCTATCAAGGCTTCCACACCCTGGCGACCGGATACGACTTGCTCGACAGTTCCGGCAACGGCTATCGCATCAAGGTCTACCAGGGCAACAGCGGGAACACCGGCTATGACAATTCGGCCGTCGAGGTCTACCGCGTTACAGCCAACGTCGTCGGATCGACCGTGATCGCCTCCGGCAGCGGGTTCAACCTCGCCGGCTGGCAGAGCCGTGCCCTGTCTGCACCCGATTTGCGGTCGCTGCGGATCGCCTTCGACAAAGGCACGCGCCGTCTCACCGTTTCAGGAGACTCGGCCGGCAACGGGACCTATTCGCCGTTCCTCAGCTTTATCGACACCTCGGCGCCGACAAGCATCAGCAAGGTTTCGCTGGTAGCCATCGGCGTGACGGCGAATTGTGCCCCGGAATGGGATGATTTCCGGTTCAAGACACTGATCTAGCGGCAAAATCGATGGCTGCGGCGTGCGATCAGTAAATCACCGACCCGCCATCGGCCAACGTCTTCCGCAGCTCCGCCGGGTCGACGGTTCGTACGTCGCCGCTGCCGCGTAGTGCCAGCACGCTCGCCACGCCGGCGGCCTCGCCGGTCTGGTTCATGTTCACCATCACGCGGATCGCGCCGTGCGC
>Ga0070658_10002669_pt1 | contig 14830 bp, 12 predicted proteins | sample KBSC13metaG_FD_64664 | JGI IMG/M metagenome (GOLD analysis project Ga0070658, IMG submission 64664) | Corn rhizosphere microbial communities from Kellogg Biological Station, Michigan, USA - KBS C1-3 metaG | ecosystem: Host-associated > Plants > Roots > Rhizosphere > Soil ...
CCCTTGAAGTGCAGGAAGGATTGCGCGCTCTCGCAGTAGAAGCCGTCGCCCCATGTGACGTTGGGCGGGATCTGGCGCGTGGTCCAGTCGTGTTCGATGCGGCGGTCGGGCAGGACGTTGGTCATGGGTCAGTTCAAATTGGCGGAGCGATACAGCCCGGCATAGACGCCGCCGCGCGCGACCAATTCCGGTCCGCGTCCTTCCTCGGCGATCGTGCCCTTGGCGAGGACCACGATCTTGTCCACGCGATGCACCGTGGCGATGCGATGGGTGATGATGAGCGTGGTGCGGCCGCGCATCAGTTCCTCGATCGTCTGCATGATCGCGGCCTCGGTCGTCGGGTCGAGCGCGCTCGTCGGTTCGTCGAGGATGAGCAGCGGCGCGTTCTTGAGGAAGGCGCGCGCGATGCCGAGGCGCTGGCGTTGCCCCACGCTGAGATGCCCGCCGCGTTCGCCGACTTGCGAGCGGTAACCATCCGGCATGGCCGTGATGAATTCATGGGCCTGTGCGCGTTTCGCGGCCTCGATGATTTCCTCCTCGGTGGCATCGGGCCGTCCGTAAGCAATGTTTTCACGAATCGTCGTGGAGAAGAGGAGGGTGTCCTGGAGGACGATGCTGATCTGGTCCCGGAGCGATTTCTTCGTGATCGTCCGCAGGTCGTGCCCATCGATCAGCACTTTACCCAACGTCGGATCGTAGAAGCGCGGCACGAGCGAGAGCAGCGTGGACTTGCCCGCCCCCGTGCCGCCGACGAAAGCGACAGTCTGGCCGGGTTCAATCGTCAGGTTCACATCGTGCAGGATCTCGCGCTGGCTGTTGTAGCCAAACGACACATCCTCGAAGACGACGGTGCCCTTGCCCACGGGAAGGGCCTGGGCATCGGGCGCGTCGGGCACATCGTTTTCCTTGTCGAGCACTTCGAAGCAGCGCGTCACGCCGGCTGCGGCGCCCTGGAAGGCCCAGGCGATATGAGTGAGCGCTTCGAGCGGCTGGTAGAGCATGAGGAGCAGCGTCGACAGGTACCAGATCTCGCCGATGGTGAGTTTTCCCGAGATCACGTGCAGCGCGGCGACGTAGTACATCGCGGCGGAACTGGCGGCGATGAGTGTGCCGACAATCAGCGCGCTCTTCATCGAGGTGGCGTTTAGTTTGAGGTTGGTTTCGAGGCTCTCCCGCGCGCTGGCTTGAAACTGTTGGACTTCGTCCGCCTCGCGTCCGAAGGCCTGCACCATCTTGATCGAACTCAGGCCTTCCTGCGCGACGGTCAGGACGGCACTCTCCTTCTCGGCGAAGGCCGTCGATTGGTCGCGGATGCGTTTCGCGTAAATGTAGATGACCAGCATCATCAGGGGCGCGACGATCAGCGAAAGCAGCGCGATGGCCCAATCGAAATACCACATGGTGGCGAAAGTCGTGACCAGCGAGATGACGCTCTGAAAAATAAAGAAGCCCTTGCTGTAAAAAGCCTGGATGCTCTGCGAGTCATAAGCGACGCGAAAGCTGCTGTCGGCGCTGCGGCGCTGATCGTGGTATTTCAGCGGGAGCGAGTGCAGGTAGGCGTAAAGCTCTGTCCGCAACCGCATCAACCCGTGCAGCCCCACGCGGATGGTCATGACGTTGACGAGGTAGCCGACGCCGCTGGCCACGAGGTGAAAGACGACCATCAGCATGCAGACGCAGGCAATGATCGTGGGGACACTCCAATGGTCGAGGTCGAAGCCCGCCAGGGTGAGGGGATGCGGCTTTTGTTCCGCGACGGGGAGCAGTTTATTCAGGCCAGCGGGCAGCAACTTGTCCACGATGAAGGTCAGCGGCCACGGGCGCAGGACGTTGAACGCATTGGCGAGCAGGGTGAGCGCCATGGCCACAGTGGTCGTCCGAATATCAGGACGAAAATAGTCGAACACGCGGCGGTAGATGGACATTCGCAGCCGATGGAATACCGCGAAGGGCGCTCTTGGCAACGATTCTTCAGGCATTTGCGCCGCGTTGACCCACCGGATGACCTGAAACAGGGCCACTTGTGTCAATATGCCGACACAAGTGTCACTGCAGGCGGCGCGAAAGATTGAACTTTTTCTGAGATGGGACGTCTATTCCTTCAGAAATGTATGACCCAAATGAGCGTGGCACGACGGCTGCTTAGCTATCTCTTAACAGAACGCCAAAACCACCCAACGACTATGAAAAAGAATCTCAAAACCACGGCCCGCGCCAACTACAGCCTCGGCGATCTCATCATGGCGGTGAGCAGCTACACGAAGAATAACCGCGAAACGGTCGCGGCGGTTGCTGACCTCCTCGAAAGCGGACGTGTCCGCCTGAGCAGCCACGGCCGGAAGATCCGCGCTCGCGTTTACTGAGCCACCCAGTGGCAGGCCGGCCTGAGGGGCGCCCGAGCGGCGCCATGACCGGCAAAACTTTCCCAGCCCCGTTGTCGGTTTTCACGCCGGTAGCGGGGTAAGTTTTTTCAGGGGAGGTGAGTGTCTTGGTCCGAAAGATCGACAAGTCTGACTTGTCGGACCGGTCCGACAGCCCCCCTCTCGAAGTTTTCCTTTTTCAATCCGCATGGCCCCCGTAGCTTCCGCCGGGTGATTGAACGATATACCCGACCCGAAATGGCCGCCATCTGGGCGGATCAGCGCAAATACGAAATCTGGCTCGAGATCGAGACGCTCGCCTGCGAGGCGCAGGCGGAGATTGGCGTAATTCCCAAGGAAGACGCCGCCACCATCCGGGCGAAGGCCAAATTCGACCTGAAGGAGATCGCGGAAATCGAGCTTCGGACGAATCACGACGTCATCGCCTTCCTGGAAAATGTGGCGAGCTACGTGGGACCGGCCTGCCGGTGGATGCACCAGGGGATGACCTCCAGCGACGTTCTCGACACCACGCTGGCGGTGCAGATGTCCCAGGCTTCCGACCTGTTGCTCAAGGACTTGCGCGACTTGCGCGAGGTCATCGGCCGGCGCGCCATCGAGTTCAAGCGCACGCCTATGATCGGGCGCAGCCATGGCATTCATGCGGAGCCGATCACCTTCGGGCTAAAGCTGGCCTTGATGTGGGACGAGTTTGGCCGGGCGCTTCAGCGGCTGGAGGAAGCCCAACCGCGCATCCGGGTGGGGAAACTGAGCGGCGCCGTCGGCACGCACGCCCATCTCGATCCTCGCGTGGAAGAAAAGGTCTGCGAACGTCTGGGCCTGAAGGAAGCGGCGCTCAGCACGCAGGTCATCCAGCGCGACCGGCACGCGGAATTCCAAACGGTGCTGGCCATCATCGCCTCGAGCATCGATCGCTGGGCCACGGAGTTTCGCCATCTCCAGCGCACCGAGGTCCTCGAGGTGGAGGAATATTTTTCCGCCGGCCAGAAAGGCAGCTCCGCCATGCCCCACAAGCGGAACCCGATCACCGGGGAAAAGCTGAGCGGGTTGGCCCGCGTCGTCCGGGGCAACGCCATGGCCGCCCTCGAAAACGTCGCTCTCTGGCACGAGCGCGATATTTCGCACTCCTCGGTCGAGCGGATCATCATGCCGGACTCGTGCATCATGGTGGACTACATGCTCGTCACGCTGCGCAAGCTCGTCGATCGCCTGCTCGTCTACCCGGAAAACATGGAGCGCAACATGCGCATCACCAAGGGCCTCTACTTCAGCCAGACCATCCTCTTGAAGCTCACCGAGCGGGGTCTGGAGCGCAAGGCGGCCTACGAGGCGGTACAGCGCGCCGCGATGAAAACCTGGCAGGGCAATGTCTCCCTCCAGGAGAATCTGGCCGCTGAACCGGACGTCGCGGCGGTCCTATCGCGGGCAGAAATCGACGAACTTTGCTCGCTCGACATCCACTTTGCCCACCTCGATGCCACCTTCCGCAAGCTTGGCCTCGAAAGCTAGTTGTGAGGTTCGCCCTTTTCAGCCGCACCTGAAGCTGTATGTTTCGCGCACACTGATTCGGAATGCATCTATGACTCGGAAATTCGCTCTGCTCATCCTCGCCGCCACCCTGGCCCTCACCGGCTGCGACAAGATCCCCGGCCTCAAGAAAAAGCCATCGGCCCAAGCCACGCCCACCCCAGCTCCCACGACCGCGACCGCCGCCGCTGCTGCTGCGACGACGGCTGCGCAGCATGAGGCTGCGTCCAAGCCGGCCGCCCCGCCGAAGCCGATGGTCGATCCGCATGCGGAAGTGGTCGTGATGTGCTACCACCGCCTCGAGGGCAAGGCCGGCGGAGCGCTCTCCATCGAGCCCGCGCTCTTCGAGCAGCAGATGCAACGGATCAAGGACGCGGGAATCCCGGTGATTCCGATGCAGGATTTCCTGGCCTGGCGGCGCGGCGAAAAGAACATCCCGCCGAAGAGCATCATCATCACGATCGATGACGGCTACGTTTCCGGCTACGATGTCGGCTGGCCGATCCTCAAAAAATTCGGATTTCCGTTCACGATGTATGTCTACCTGACCTACATCAACACCGGGGGCAAAGCGATCACCTGGGCGCAACTCGCCGAGATGCGGGACGCGGGCGTGGACATCGGCAGCCACACGGTGCTGCACGCCGACCTCAAGGTGAAGCCCAAGAAATTCACGCCCGGCCAGGCGGCGGAAGCGGCGAAAATCATTCCGATGGATTACGATACGTGGCTGAAGTACGAGCTGGAGCACTCCAAGGAAGTGATCGAGGAAAAGCTTGGCATCAAATGCAACACGATTGCCTATCCCTACGGCTTGAATAACGAGAAGGTGCGCGAAGCGGCCAAGGCCGCCGGCTACGAAGCCGCGTTCACGACCTATGGCGCCCGCCTCGGCCTCACCACTCCGGCGATGGGCCTTGGCCGCTACGACGTCACGACCAAGGATGCGAAGGGCGTGGACTCCTTCACCGTTGGCCTGTCCTTCAAGGGCATGGCGGCGCCCGGCGGCGACACCGCCATGGCCCAGGAAGCGGCCACCGCGATGATCACCGAGCCCCCCAATGGCGAAAACATCACCGACCCGACCCCGACGATCAAAGCCAACCTCGAGGCGATGGGCGCACTGGATGACGGCACGGTCACCATGCGCGTGAGCAGCCTCGGCCAGGTCCCGGCAAAATACGACAAGGCGAGCAACAACATCTCCTACACGGTCACGACCCCGCTCAAGCCCGCCAGCTACCGCGTAATCGTTTCGGCGAAATCCAATGGGCGTCCGGTCGAGACCGCCTGGGCCTTCACCTTCTATCCGAATGGCGTGCCTCCGGCCACGGAGACGCCCACGGCCCCCGTGGCCACCCCGGAGCCGAGGAAGAAGAAGAAGTAAGCCTTCGTTCCTAATCAAAGGCAGCTGGTGGCGGGTCCCGGAACCACGCGATGAACGAAGCATCGATTTCCGCACACCATTGATTCGATCACGATGAAAAAGAAGCGAAGGAGCTCCCCTCGGCTTTCTCCTCCGCGTCTCATTCAACCGCCCCTCGACAAGCGCCAAATCTGCGCTAGTCTGCGCGCCCGCTTTCAATGTTTTCCCTTCTCGCCGACAAACTTCAGGACGTCTTCAAGGACCTGCGCGGTCACGGGAAGATCACGGAGACGAATGTCACCGACGCCATGCGCGCGGTGCGGATGGCCCTGCTTGAGGCCGACGTGGAATTCACTGTCGCCAAGGGGTTTATCGCGCGAGTTAAGGAGAAGGCGCTCGGCGAGGAAGTGCTGCGCGGCGTCCATCCGGGCCAGCAGATCGTCAAGATTTTCCATGATGAGCTGACGGCCCTCCTCGGGGGCGATAACGAGCCGCTGAATCTCGAGAAACCGGCGCGCATCCTCATGGTCGGCCTGAACGGCGCGGGCAAAACGACATCCTCGGCCAAGCTGGCCAACTGGCTCAAGAAGCAGGGGCGGGCTCCCTTGCTCATCGCCTGCGACTTGCAGCGCCCGGCGGCCATCGAGCAACTCGCGACTCTCGGACAGCAGATCGGTGTTCCGGTATTCATCCCGCCGGCGGGCGAGAAGGATGTGCTCAAGGTTGGCAAACTGGCCGTCGAGTGGGCCAAAGAACAGCCCGGAAATGTCCAGATTTACGACACGGCAGGCCGCCAGGAAATTGACGAGCCGCTCGTGGCCGAACTCAAGAAGCTGCGGGATTTCCTTCAGCCCCAGGAAGTTCTGCTCGTGGCCGACTCCGCGACCGGCCAGCAGGCCGTCAGCGTCGCGACCCATTTCCACCAGGCGCTCCAGATCACCGGCATCATCCTGACCAAGCTGGACGGCGACGCCCGCGGTGGCGCGGCCCTCTCCATGCGGGAGGTGACCCAGCGTCCCATCAAATTCGCCGGCGTGGGGGAAAAACTCGACCAGTTCGAGCCGTTCTTCCCTGACCGACTGGCCGGCCGCATCCTGGGCATGGGCGATATCGTGGGCCTCGTGGAGAAGGCTGCCGCTGCCATCGATGAGGACGAAGCGAAGCGCATGGAGGAGAAAATGCGCACGGCTTCGTTCGACCTGAACGATTTCCTCGCCCAGTTCAAGATGCTCAAGAAGCTGGGCCCCTTGGAAAATATCCTTGGCATGCTCCCTGGGATGGGTAACCTCAAGGACTTTTCGGTTGACGAAAAACAGATGAAACGGGTGGAGGCAATCGTGTTGTCGATGACTTTTCACGAGCGCAGCAAGCCCGACATTCTCAACGCCCGCCGCCGCCAGCGCATTGCGCGAGGCAGCGGCGTTTCTGTCACTGAAGTAAACGATCTCCTCAACCGCTTCGGCCAGATGCGGAAGATGATGAAGAATATGGGCAAGCTGAAGCAAATGATGGGGCGCCCCGGCGCCGCCGCCCGCTTCGGTCTGCCGAAACAGTAGCCAATTTACCGATCTCCAAACTCCGAAACCCAAACCGATACCGCCATGTCCGTCAGCATCCGCCTTCGCCGCGAAGGCAATCTCAACAAACCGTATTACAAAGTCGTCGTCGCCGATCAGCGCAGCCCGCGTGATGGCAAATTCATCGAGCTCGTGGGCAACTACGACCCGAAGAAGCCCGGCGACAATGCCAACGTCGATCTCTCCCGCATCGATTACTGGATCAAGAACGGCGCCCAGCCTTCCGACACCGTGCGCAGCATCATCAAGAAAGCGCGCAAGAAGGAAGTCGCCGCCGCGAAGTAACTTCGACGCCCGGCCGCAGGAGTGGCCTGATGTTTAAGTGGGCGGCGACAGCCTGCCCCGCAATTTTTCTGTGCTCAAGCTCACCGCTTGGGCACAGCGCGTGTACGGACGGTCAGTCTGCGTTGTGGGGTTGGAGACTAAACCTACAGACGGAAACGCAGAGGTCCCGTGCGGCGGTATCGCGACCAAAGGCCTTTCATCGTAGAGGGGACAGTGAGGAGAATTTCAACGACAATTGGACCAGCCGCGGTGCGCTTGTGCCATCTGGCGCGTTCCCTCCCGTCATTCTGAGCGAAGCGAAGAACCTCCGAGGTGGCGGCTGAGGTGCTCGTGGTGGCCGGTGCCTTTCGGGCGAGCCGATCTCTGCCTTTCCTCAATCGGCATGGCCCCAGATGCCGGAAGAGATCAGTTGTTCTTCGTTCCTCAGAATGACGGGAAGGGGAACGAGCCATATCGGCAAATCCGCTCCCAAAAATCCGCGTTCAGGAACTCCCGCGAAGCGAAGGCTCGCCAACTGCAAGCGAGTCGTATACGGATGTGCCCATGGAGGAATTTCTTCAATTCGTCATTCCGTTGCTGGTCGACTACCCGGAGGAGATGGCGCTGACGCGTCACGAAGGGAATCGGCGCACGACTTTTCTCCTCAAGCTGCGCCAGACTGATGTCGGCAAGGTCATTGGCAAACACGGCCTCACGATCATCGCGCTCCGCAATTTGCTGGCCGCCAGCGCGGCGCGCCATGGCGAAAAGGCGCAGTTGGAAATCGTCGAGGAACGGCAGCCGGACTAGCTCGAGTTGCAACGCACAGTTGACCCGCCCCGGCGCGCCCCGCGAGACTGGCGGGCCTGATGAACGAAGTTACCATCCGCGTCCCGGCGACCACCGCCAACCTTGGCCCTGGCTATGATTGCCTGGGCGTAGCGCTCCAGATCTACAATCTCGTCACCGTCGCCAGATCGGAAAACGTCGAGACCAACCCGATGGTCGCGGCGGTGTCGGAGAGTTTCTTTGCGGCCGGCAAGAGCGGCGCATTTCCGTTTTCGTGGAAGATCGGAGGCGATGTGCCGCGTTCGCGCGGCATGGGCAGCAGCGTCACGGTGCGCCTGGGCCTCTTGCACGCGCTCAACGAATTGTCCGGAAAACCATTGAACCGGGAAAGGCTGTTCCAGATCTGCGCCGAATTGGAGGGGCACCCCGACAACGCGGCGCCGGCGGCCTTTGGCGGGTTCACGGTGGCGGGTGGCGTGGAGGTGGCGCGATTCCCCGTCGCGCCGGGTTTGCGCTTCGTGATGCTCATTCCCGACTTCGAGGTGTCCACGCCGGCGGCGCGCCGGGTCCTGCCCGCGCAACTCGATCGCCTTGATGCAGCCCAGAGTTGCGCCAATGCCTGCCGGATTACGGCGGCATTTGCCTCGCAGAAGTACCATCTATTGCGCGGCGCTTTCGACGACCAATTGCATCAGCCATTTCGCGAGCGGGAGTTAATCCCGTTTTTGAGCAGGGTGATTGCCGCGGGAGAAGAGGCGGGAGCGCTGGGCGGGTTTCTGAGCGGCAGTGGATCCACGATTTGTTGTGTGACCGAGGAAAAGGCGGAGGAGATCGGTGCGGCGATGCTGGAGGCGAGTGGGAATGCGGGTGCGCGAATTGTAATCACCAGCGCGGACAATGAAGGGGTGGTCGTGTTGTGATCACTCATCTCCACAACTTTGCCAGTTGTTGCCACGAGCCTTTCAATGAGCCCTGATTCCAGTGTCATTCTGAAAGCCTCGAGCCGCTGTGTGGGATTGTTTATCCGGGGCAACGTCGGGCATTTTGTGGGAGCGTGTGACCGGCTTGTCACTCCGACCCGGAGGGTCGCGAAGAAATTAGCCGGTGGTGAAGCGAGGAACGAGCGCAACCACCGGAACCCGCCCGCAAACGGATTCGCCCCAGCGGGGCGGGAGAACCTCTCGCGCCACCTCCGGGACGCATCCACGTTTGTGGATTGTTCCGGTGGTTGCGTTCGTGCCTCGCTTCACCACCGGCTAATCGTTTTCAGCCCTCCGGGCTGCGCTGGCCGCGCAAACCTCGCACCCCACGCCTGACCCATGCGCCGCTGGCTTGAAGCTTTCGAAGAGTTTGCGATCGACGTCATTTTGGAGCGTCGCTACGGCAAGCGCGCCGCCTTGCTCCGCTGGTTCCTCTTCGGCCTGAGCTGGCTTTTCCGCGGCATCGTGCAGACGCGCCTGTGGCTCTACCGGCATCGCTTCCTGCGCGAGCATCATCCGGCCTGCCTGGTGATCTCCATCGGAAATCTGACCGTCGGCGGCACCGGAAAGACGCCGGTGGTGGAAAAATTCGCGCGCACTTTGCAGGATCACGGCCGGCGGGTGGCAATCCTGAGCCGCGGTTACAAGAGCAAGAAGCCGCCGCTCTTCCGGCGTCTCCAGCGCAAATGGCTCGGCATGGAGCGGCGCAAGCCGCGCGTCGTTCACGACGGGCGCCGCCTGCTGCTCGACAGCCGCTTCGCCGGCGATGAGCCGTTCATGCTCGCGAAGAGCCTCAAGGACGTCATCGTGCTGGTGGACAAGGACCGGGTGCGCGCCGCGCTCTATGCCATTCGCGACATGCAGTGCGATACATTGATCCTCGACGACGGCATGCAATACCTGCACCTCAAGCATCGCCTGGAGATTTGCCTGATCGATGCCCAAGCGCCCTTTGGCAATGAGTTCCTGCTCCCGCGCGGGACCCTGCGCGAACCGCCGGGCAATCTCCGCCGGGCCAGCTTTATCTTCATCACCAAGACGCCGCTCGCCGGCAATACGCTGCTCATCGAGCGCATTCGCCTGTTCAATCGTACGGCCGAGATCGTGGAGTGCCGGCACCAGCCGCTCTATTTGCAGAATCTCTACGATCCGGACGATCGCCGGCCGCTGGACTATTTGCGCGACAAGTACATCGCGGCAATCTCCGGGATCGCGCGCCCGGAGAGCTTTGAACAGAGCCTCGTCACGCTCGGCGCGGTCCTGGAGATCACCAAGAGTTTCGCGGACCATCATCGCTTCACGGACCGCGAATTGCAGGAATTCGCGGCGCGCTGTTCGCGGCGCGACCTGGAGTTCATCGTGACCACGGAAAAGGACAGTGTGCGTTTTCCCGCGAAGATCGAAGGGCTCGAGACGCCCGTTTATTATTTGCGGGTCGAGATCGAAATCCTCAGCGGCCACGAGAGCTGGGAAAGCCTCGTGCAACGGCTCTGCCGCCCGCAGGAACTCATGGCGCCCGAGCGCTTCTTTTCCTGACGCCGGGCTTATCCCCCGGCGAGCAGTTCGCGAATATTGGTGAGGAGCGTCTCGAAATCGACGGGCTTGGTCAGGTGGCGCGAGAAGCCGGCTTCCTCGGCCCGTCTCACGTCGTCCTCCATCCCAAATCCGCTCAGCGCGATGCCGCGCAAATGGTGCTCCTTGACCAGCGCCCTCATGAGTTCGTGACCGGTTCCATCCGGCAGGCCGAGATCGCTGATCACCAGCCGGAATGGGCGGCTGCGGCCGCTGTCATCCACGGTCTTGCGGGCGGCCTCCGCTTCGGCCAGCGCCTGCGCGATGGTGCTCGCGACCGTCACTTGAAAACCGGACCGGCGAAGCATGCGCGCCATGACCTGCGCGGTGTCCGCGTGATCCTCGACCAGCAGAAGGTGGACACTCACGGATTCTGGCGGGCGGAGGCCGCTGGATTTGGGCGCCGCCGTGGCTGGCATCTCCACCGTCGCAGCAACACTCTGGCTGAGGGGCAGCCGCACGGTGAATAGCGCCCCTTGATCCACGCCGCCACTGGTTGCGGTGATCGTTCCACCATGTGCATCGACAATGGCCTTGCTGATCGCCAGCCCGAGGCCCAGCCCGCCGAACTGCTGCGTGATCGAGCGGTCTCCCTGCTCGAACGCCCCGAAGATCCGCGGCAGGACTTCCGGCGCGATGCCGATGCCGGTGTCCTGGACTTCGACGATGAGCCACGAACCCTGCTCGCTTCGTTCGCAACGCGAGCGCACGAAGATCTGTCCGCCGACCGGCGTGAACTTGATCGCGTTCTTGAGCAGGTTCCAAAAGACCTGCGTGAGCCGCGCCGGATCCACCCGTGCGACATGGTCGTCGGGTGCGAGGCTCTCATTGCAGTTGATCATTTTCTCCGCGGCTTCGTGGGCGCAGCAGGTCTTGATCGCGTGCTCGATGATCGGCCGGATGTCCACGGTCGCGCATTGCAGCTCGAGCTTGCCGCGGGCGATGCGGGTGATGTCGAGCATGTCGTCGATCAGCCGCGCCTCGAGTTCAATGTTGCGGTGCAATGTCGCCATGTCCTCCCGCACGTCCTGCGGGAGGCGGTCGTCGCGCTGGAGAGCGGTCACGAGCGCGAGCACCGGCGTGAGCGGAGTGCGCAGCTCGTGGCTGAGCGTGGCTAGGAAGTGATCCTTCGCCCGGCTGGCCGCTTCCGCGGCGAGCATCCGGCGCTCCGACCGCACCTGGTTCATGACGCGCTCCACGGTGGGGGCGACGAGTTCGACGAAGTTGGGCGTCTTGGGGATGAAATCGCGCACCCCGGCGCGCATGGCCTCGATGACGCGGTTTTCATCGCCAAACCCGGTGACGAGAATGGCCGGCACATCGCACCCCTCGGCCAGGAGCGCGCGATAGAATTCCAGCCCGTTGGTCGGCTCGGCGAGCTGGTAATCGAGGATGAGCAACTCGACGTTCTCCTGACGCAGGATCTCCCGGGCTTGGGCGGTGCTCGCCGCCAGCGCCACGCGATGGCCGGCGCGCTCCAGGTGCCGAATCTGGAGACGCCCGATGCCGGGATCGTCTTCCAAAACGAGAATGGTGCCCGCGGCGCCCGGATTGCTCATCGGCTCAAGCTTTGCCGTTGCGAGGCCGCTGCACGATTTGCAGGAACAGGCCGAGCCGCCGGATGGCGTCGATGAAGCCATCGTATTCTACCGGCTTGGTGATGTAGACGTTGCAGCCGAGTTCGTAGCAGCGGTCGATTTCGCGCGGGTCGTCTGTCGTCGTGAGCATGATCACCGGGATGCGGTGCGTTTCGGGGTTCGCCTTGATCTGGCGCAGCGCCTCGATCCCATCGATGCGGGGCATGTTGATATCCAGCAGGATCACCAGGGCTGCGTCCAGGGTTTGTCCATGGGACTCGCCGCGCGACTTGAGGCAATCGAGGAGTTCCTGGCCGTCGCGCACCCGCATGCACCCATTGAGCAGACCGGCGCGTTCGAGGTTGCGCTGGACGAGTTGGGCGTGGCCGTCGTCGTCCTCAGCGAGGATGATGGTGACTGGTTGGGTGGTCATGGGACGAGTGGGAAATGTTAATCCGTTCCTTGCGCGGAGCAACGGCGGGCAGGGGAGAAAGCTCGGGATCGGCTGGAAATGCCACGAAAAAAGTCGATCCCACGTTTTCGGTGGATTCCACCCAGACCTTGCCGCCATGCCGTTCGACGACCCGGCGGACCAGCGCCAGGCCCACCCCTTCGCCGGCGGCGACCTCTCCGTGCAGCCGTTGGAACACGGCGAAAACCTTGGGAAGGTAGGCCTGCGCAATTCCGAGCCCGTTGTCTTTCACGTAATACGTCACGACCTTGCTCATGCCCTCGACGGCGCGGTCGATGGACCCGACTTCGATTTTGCCCGGGCGTTCCTTGTCCAGATAGTTCACCGCATTCCCCACCAGGTTGGCAAAAATCTGCTCCACGGCGGTGGGATCGGCCCAGACCGTGGGCAGGGCATTCACCACGATCTCCGCGCCACGTTCGGTGATTGTGCCGTGCATCGCGTCCACGATGCGCAGGACGATCGACCGCACGTCCACCATCTTCGCGTGATATTCCACGCGGCCGGCCCGGGAGAGGCGCAAAAGGGCGTCGATGATGTGCGAGAGGCGGGTGACGGCAGTTTGGATGAACTGGATCGATTCCGTGATATCTCGCTCCACGACCAGGCGTGCGCGGTCCCTGTCCGCGGCCGGCATGTCCGTTTTCAGCAGTTCCGTCAGCTCCTGGCGGGAAAACGAGAGTTCGCGGCTGAAGCCCTGCAGGTTGACCAGCGGCGAGCGCAGATCGTGCGATACGCTGTAGACGAACATCTCGATCTCCTGGCTCTTCTGTTCGAGATCGCCGTTGGCGCGAGTCAGTTCGGCGGCCCGGCGCTCAAGCGCTTCCTGGAAGACGCGCTCCTTGAGGCGGGCGGTCCGGAGCTTTTCGGCCAGCGAATGGAATTGTTCATCGAGCTCCCGAATCTCGTCGGAGCCGGGGACGAGCGGCGGCAACTCCTCCCCGGCGGCGATGCGCTGGGTGTTGGCGGTGACCACTTCGATGCGGCTGCTGATCTCTTTGCTGAACATCGACGCCGCCAGGGCGCCGATGCCGATATTGACGAGCAAGCCGCCGAGCAGGAACCAGTTTTGCGTGGCGCTGGAATTCCGGAGGGTGTTGATGCGCTGATCATCCAGCTTCTCCTCCGTGGAGCGAAACAGCTCGATCTCCCGGCTGAGCGCCTCCATCGATGGCTGGCCGCGCAGACCGCGCACATACTCCTGAACCTTCTCCCGGTCGCCCTGTTGAACGAGCGCGACCAGCGAATGCTCAAAGTCGAGCCGCTCGTGGGCGCGGGCCGCCACCTGGACGAAGCGCTCCTGCTGGCGCGGACTGTCCTGCACCATTTTCTCGAGCGCGCGGAGTTCCCGCTCGATATCATGCGTGCCTTCGACGATCTGCTTGGAGAATTGCTCGTTCTCCGTCAGGACGTAAGCCCGCAAATTACTCTGGGAAGTGAGGACCAGCCGAAAGACGGTGTCGATCTGGATCATCACATCCTTGGTGTGGACGGCAGCCAGTTGCGCCTCATTGAGGTCGTACTGCCGCTTCATGAGCAGGCCGATGAAGAGGGCTTGGTAGACCAGGGGCAACGCCAACACCAGCAACCCCTTGCGAAGGATGGTGACGCGGCTGGGTTTCATTCTGTGGACAAATATCGTCTGCCTGACCTTGGTTGAGCGCATTGAATGCCCGAAAAGTGCGTAACATGAAAGAACGGCGCGCAAATCAGGCGAAGCGCCTCGAATGCAACTCAGCACTGCCTTTTGGCCCTCATTCCCGGTGTCGTTCTAAGCTAAGGCCTCCAACCGCTGCGGGATTGTTGGTTCGCGACCGTGGCGGTAGGGCGGTGCCCTTCGATAGCCTTGCGGTCCGCGCCCGGAAAGGGGACGACTGGGTGATTCGACAGCCTACCCGGCGATCTCCTTGCCCACCGAGTAGCGGAGGAAGCGGCGAATCAAAAGCTCGTCGCCCAACTCCTTGCTCCTGGCGGCGATCAGCTGAGCAATGGTCTGGTCCGGGTTCTTGATGAACGCCTGTTCGACGAGGCACACGCCGCCGTAGAACTGCTCGATCCTTCCATGGACGATTTTCTCGACGATGTCGGCCTGTTTGCCGGGCGGGATCTGGTTGCGATAGATCTCACGCTCGCGTTCCAGCGTCGCGCCTGGGACCCAAGAACGGTCGACGCAGAGCGGATTGGCCGCCGCAATCTGGAGCGTAACGTCACGCGCGAGTTGTTGGAAGACGTTCGTAGTGACGGTTTCGTCCTTGGTTGCCCCCACTTCCACAATCACGCCGACCTTGCCGCCCGTGTGAATGTAGGTGGCCACGGCGCCGTGGC
>Ga0070658_10002670_pt1 | contig 14829 bp, 5 predicted proteins | sample KBSC13metaG_FD_64664 | JGI IMG/M metagenome (GOLD analysis project Ga0070658, IMG submission 64664) | Corn rhizosphere microbial communities from Kellogg Biological Station, Michigan, USA - KBS C1-3 metaG | ecosystem: Host-associated > Plants > Roots > Rhizosphere > Soil ...
CGATGGAGTCGCCTTCCGGTACGAGCTGCCTGAAGCATCTGGTCTTGGTGAATTTACTCTTCAGCGAGAGCTTACTGAATTCCGCTTTCCTTCTGATTACCGGACTTGGGCTGGCGGCGAATCGGACTCGGCCGAAAGCACTTACGGCGAAGTGAAACTTTCCGCCATTGCTCAGCAATCGCCAGACAAACGTCGCTCGGGCCAACCTTTCCGCTCCATTCTTCCACTTCTTGTGGAGACGCCATCGGCTTACGTTGCCGTGGCCGAGTCTGATCTTCTGGACTGGGCAGGCCTTTTCCTTACAGGCACAGGTGAAACTGCCGTGCGTGCCGAACTGGCTCCTCGTCAGGACAAGCGGGGCGCTGTCGTAGGCCGCGTTCCCATGCTCAGTCCTTGGCGCGTCATCATGGTAGGCCGTAATGCAGGCTACCTTGTGACCAATGATCTGGTGACCAACCTAGCCACGCCTTCCCGCGTGAGCGATACCTCATGGATCAAACCGGGCATCAGTGCATGGGACGCATGGTGGACGGGGCTGAATTCTTCACAGCCTGAATATACCGGCACGGTAGCCCGCGGAGACAATCGCTCGCACCGCGAATACATTGATTTCGCCTCAGAAATGGGTTGGCCCTATCAAATTGTGGATTGGTTCTGGTATGAACACATGACGGATTGGAAAAAAGGCTTGTTCTCGCACCCTAACAATCCTTCAGGAGATTTCACCCATAGTGTTCCTGCTATCAACCTGCCCGAACTCATCGATTACGCCCGCAAGAAAAACGTCCGTCTGTTTGTCTGGGGGCACTCCCTGGATCTGCAAACTGCAGGCATTGATAAAACCTTTGCATACCTTTCCTCACTTGGCATCGCAGGAGTGAAGATCGACTTCATGAACAGCGATTCTCAGGAAGCAGTTCAATGGTATGTAAAAGTGCTGGAATCCGCCGCCCGCCATCGGCTTATGGTCAACTTCCATGGTGCTTACAAGCCTACCGGCCTCGCGCGCACGTATCCCAATTTCATCACCCAGGAAGGCGTGTTAGGAAATGAATTCAACAAACTCAACGGTCCTCGTGTGGATGCCCGTCACACTTTGATCCTTCCCTTCACCCGTGGTCTGCTAGGCCCGATGGATTTCACTCCCGGAGGTTTCCTCAATCGCACCCCCTCCACCTTCAAGGTCACCTACCCAGCCCAAGTCATTGGCACTCGTGCCCGCCAACTCGCAATGACGGTGGTCTATCGTAGCCCGCTGCTCGTCCTTTGCGACAGCCCAGCCAACTACCGTGGGCAACCGGGGGTCGAATTCTTTCGAGGCCTTCCCACCGTTTGGGATGAAAGCGTGGTCATTTCTGCAAAAGTGGATGAACACATCGTCATCGCCCGCCGCTCCGGCAAGCGCTGGTATATCGCGGCAATGAACAACGACGCCCACCTTACCGTGCACGTTCCCCTCTCCTTTCTCGGAAACAACAAAAACTGGAAGCTTCACGAATTTGCAGATGGAGAGGATGTCTCCAAGCCTGAAACGCTAGCGGAAACCACCCGCGATCTTGATAGCAGTTCACCACTCACCCTCCACCTTCAGCCAAGCGGAGGTTATACAACGATCATCAGTCCCAAATAAATCCTCAGTCTTCCAGTTAAAGTTTATTTGAACGACCGTTAGATTCCACGATAGCCGAAGATCACTCAAACCCGTTCTCTGTCTCCCTCTCCGCTTACATCATCATGAAAATTTCCTGCCCCCATTGTAGTCAAAATCTCGAAATCGTAGACGGATGGGCAGGACATGTCATGAATTGCCCAAGTTGTCAGCAGGCGTTCACCGTTCCATTTCCTGCAGAGACTCCAAACATAAGTGCAGCTTCAAATCCAGATGCCAGTGTGCCCAAGCTCAAACGTTCTCAGAATTTGACTCGCTCCGCATCTGTGAAATCGCCGCGCCGCAAAGGCGGGGGAGCAGGGAAATTGCTATTGGCGCTCGTCCTTATCGCAGGTGCGGGCTTCGGCTACGCAATGATGCGTTACGAAGAGTCACCCCAGCAGATATGGAAACGATTGCTCACCATGGTGGAGGGATTCGGAAAACAAGCCTTACCGCCAGCTCCTGCCCCCGCCATTTCCAAGCCAACTGCGCCTGTGGTAGCGGAACCAGCCAGAACCGAAAAAACCGCCCAGATGGCCGAACCTGATGAGACAAATGACTCCCCAGAACCCAAAGCTCCCCCAGCTTCAATGGAAAATCCAGATTCGACACCCTCTCAGGAGACTGTCCCGGTCGCGGATTCCCCTTCTGGCTTACAGTCTCAAAAAGTCAGTCAAGCCGTGGTTTTTCCAAAACCACGATACTCATCTCCCGGTGTGATACTCAATCGCCAGGATCTGGAGACACTCAAGGCAAACATCAAACGTGAGCCATGGAAAAGCGGCTTCGAGTCTCTCGCTAACGAAGGCCGCTCCAAGCTCACCTATAAAATGGCCGGGCCATTCAAAGAGGTGAAGCGTGCTCCCAACGCCAACCTCTGGCCTTGGCGAAATGACATGATGGCGATCTGGAATCTTTCGAGGATGTGGTATTTCACAGGCGACGAGGCCTATGCGAAAAAAGCCCACGACATTCTGTTCGCTTGGGCCACCACCCACACCGAGTTCGGAGGACGTGAATCTATGCTGGATCTGGGCGATTACGTTATTTGTTTCGTCGGCGGTGCGGACATCCTGCGTGGTACTTGGCCCGGCTGGACCAATGCCGATACGGCCACGATGAAAAAGTATTTCAACGATGTCCTCATGCCAGCCAGCAATCCTTACGGCGAGAGCCAGTTCGGCGCGGCGAACAAGGGTGGACTGGCCCTCGCTTCATTGGGACTGATGGCGATTTTCAATGAAGACACCATAAGGCTCTCAACCGTTGTGGCTCAAGCACGTTCGCTAGCACATGTTGGCCTGCGCAGTTCCAACGAAATCGGCATGCTGGGTGATTCGCTTCGTGATCAAGGGCATGCCCATGGTCATTTAGTGTCGTTGCTTACCTTGGCTGAAGCACTTTGGAAGCAAGGCATTGATATCTATTCTGATTACGATAACCGCTTTCTGGCAGCAGGAGAATATTTCGCACGCATCAATATTCCTACTCCCACACCGTTTGTTCCATTTGGCACCACTGATGCTTATTACGTTGAGGATGTTACCAACCATGGCTGGGGTGGCGGAAATGTGGCGCTTAGTTTGATCCACGGAGCCTATCACATCCGTAAAGGAATTTCTACGCCTTATACACTCCGAAGACTTGAAACCATGCCGGTGGACGGGGGTAGTTTCATGTTCGTCAAGGAGGTGGATCACTCCGTGGCCACGCCTTTACTGCCTCCGCAGATTCCTACTACCGTTTCCATTACATCGGGTTTCACTAACGCCGAAATCGGCGAGGCACTCCCCTCTGGCACGGCTTCCTATTCCAAAGGAATATGGAAAGTCCAGGGTGGTGGCAGCGGAATATGGAAGGCGGAAGACAGTTGCCATTTTACCTACAAGGAAATGACCGGTAACTGTGCCATCATCGCAAAAGTCGAGTCGATCCAGAATACCAGCCCGTCCGCCAGAGCGGGAGTGATGATACGAACAAGTCTGGACAAGAATGCTCCCCGCGCATGGATGGCTATGACCAGTGACGGGCAACTTCAACAAAACATGCAGAACCTTGTCGTGTATGGTGGCGACAACTACGGCAACAAGGTTCTGGCGAAATCCTTATCTTCCTATTGGGTGAAACTTGAACGCATGGGCAATATCATCATGGGCTACGTCTCTCCAGACGGCACCAACTGGGCTGCTACTGATGTTGGCCGCATTGATGGTTCCCTTCCCCGCACAATCTATGTTGGCTTAACGGTCTGTTCCGCTGCCAACGGTACCCTTAACACCTCATCTTTCAGCAATGTCGAGATCACCGGCGGCAATGGTGGTGCGCCGATCTTCACTCCGGTAGCACCCGCAGCCCTCCTGGCTACACCGGGAGACAAGGTCGTCCCATTAAGGTGGCAGCCATCTTTCGGCGCCACCAGCTATATCATCAAACGCTCCATCAGCGGCGGTCCATATACCACGCTCGCCTCGGACATTATTGGCAGCAGCTTCACGGACACAACTGTGATGAATGGGACTGCTTATCGTTATGTTGTAAATGCCAAGAACTCTGCTGGAACCAGTCCGGACTCTGCAGAAGATTCTGCCACGCCCAGCGCTCCGTCATGGAATGTCGCATACGGAGGTAGCGCCACAGCCACTGTAGGGGCAGAAACGGCGGGCAGTGCCTTCGATGGCAACTCTCACACCATGTGGTTTGCGAAGGACATTCGTGCGGCTGCCCTTCAATACGATTTTAGTGCCGGTCAAACTCCATTGATCAAGAGTTATACCATCACAAGCCCAGCCCTCAAACCGGAACGGGATCCCAGGAACTGGGAGTTCCAAGGTTCAAAGGACGGGACCAACTGGGTGACTCTCGACACACGGACGGATCAGCTCTTCCCATTGCGCTTTTATGAAATGGAATATGCCTTGGCCAAGCCAGCGGCCTATCGCTACTTCCGCCTGAATGTCACGGCTAACAATGGAGACAACATGCTCCAAATCGCCGATGTGAAGCTTATTTCGGACACCCCCATGAAAAATTCTGCGACTCCCTCGCGCCGCCATTGGAAAACCAATGACGAAGCAGATCGCGAATATACTATAAATCTGTTAAAAGCCATTGAATCCAGAAAATAAGCTCTCTGTTTTCACAGATCACTTTTCCCTAACTGCGGCCAGCTTGAAATTTCAAGCTATCTGAATCAATTGAATGAAAAAAAACCTACGATTATTTTGGCTCTCTACAAGTGCATCGCTCCTGCCCTTCACGGTGAATGCGGAACCAGCCCCGACCATCCTAACAAAACACGAGGTAAAGCTGCAGGAAACCATTTCGCCGCAAGGCTTTGTGCATCCCGGCATTAGTTGTGATGCCGAGACGCTTTCCGTCATGCGTGAAAAGGTGATCACCGGCGTATCGCCATGGGTGGATTATTTCGAAGGCATGCGCCGCACACGTTTCGCGGACCCAAGCCGCAAGCCGATGCTGGTTGAAAAAATCGTTAATGATGGGGGTATCAATGGCTTCGCTCATGACGCTCATCTGGCGTGGGTGCAAACCATTCTCTATCTGGTCACGGGCAACGAAGAATATCGGAAACTACCGGTGCAGATCATCAACTGGTATGGCTCCCGGACTGAACAAAGCTTCTTTCCCGAGTATTTCACGGACAGCCACATCAAGATCGGCAAATACGTTTATACCCTGTGCAGCGCAGCAGACATCCTGCGGGCAACGACGCCTGAAAATGCACGGCTGGCAGTAACTCCGGCGATGATCGACGCGCTTCAGAAGAATTGTTTCCTGCCGATCCGGAAAAACAGCATCGAGCGCAATGACTACTTCATGAACCAGCATACCTATGCGGTCATGGGCTACTTTGCTTCTGCGATCCTCGGGGATGAAACGGAGGACTATCAGCGTGCTGTGGAGTGGACCACCGTCAACGCCACGACCCCTAACTGGGCACGCAGTGGCTCGATCAAGCATCAGATCCGTCTGGTCACGCGGGATGATAAGACGGGGAAGGAGGTCACACCTACGCTTCAACTGGTCGAAATGGGACGTGATATGCCCCATGCCGAGGGCAATCTCACTAACCTGTTGATGATGTCCAAGACCATGGATTTTCAAAAGACGAAAATCGATCCGGCAGCAGGCACCGTAACCGCGCAACAGAACGGTGTCTCCCCCATTCATTTTCTGGACGACCGACTGCCCAAGGGCGTGGCGTTGTATGCGAAATACAATCTGGGATTTGGAGTGCCATGGGTCCCTACCTATTCCGAGACAGATCCGAAGCATCTGGATTACCTGGCCCGCTATGATCACGTCAGCCCCCGGGGGCGTGGTTCATTCGGAAGCGCTCCTTGCTACTATTATTTCAAAGGGATCGGCATGAACATGGAGGCGGGGTCCAACCGCTACATCAAGGCAGCATTCGATGCAACGGCTGCAGGTCGCGAGCGTGCACGTTCCGGCCGTTACCTGGATACTCTCCACAATTATGGCTTCGATTTCTGGATCGGTCTTCCTGCATCTGCATCCGATGCTAAGCCGGATCCCAAGAAAGCGGAGCGGGCCTTGGCAACAGTGCTTCCACCGTTGGAAGTGACTTACGAAGGAGTAGCGCTGGACAAACAGCAGTTCGAATATCAATTCGTGGATCTTTCCACCCATGCCCAACCGGGCGATATCTATCCGGGATCAGCGGACGATGTCCCATTGAAAGTGCGCCGCGATGCCGATGGAACAGGCTACGTGCGCATGGAAACCGGGAAAAATCCACGCACCGTCGTCGTAACGGGTGATATCCCACAGGGCGCCGGATTCCGTGTGCGCTGTGATTCCATGGTGAAACTGAGCTTTTATCGCGATGAGAATTTCTCCAGGAGCGGTGGCTGCCTGCAGGAGCTGTATGTTCCGAATACACATGGCGAGTGGGTAAGCGTCATCAGCGACGTTAAGAGCGAAGGCCTGCTTTACATCCAAGCCACTCCCCTGGCAGGTGCCGCAATCATCGACTTCGACCGTATCGACACGGACCCTTCCCCTCTCAGGCTCCAACCTGCTAACAGCTCACTATTACTTCCCTCTTATATCGGAGATAAAATCGAAAAAACGATGGCTGCCACAGGCGTCTCGACGGCCGTGAGCTATCGCGTCTCAGATCTGCCTGCGGGGGCGAAGTTCGATACTTCCACCGCCACGTTATCGTGGACACCAGACTCAAAACAAACAGGCGATCATACCCTCTACTTCACGGCGCGTGAGGGCGATACGATTAAAACCCAATGCGTAATCATCCATGTGGCGCGCGATCTAAAGGCAGCACTCGATTTCGTAGCTCGCCCTTATGATGCAAAACAACACTATATCGCCGCTACAGAGCAGGCGTTCAAGACGGCATTGGCATCCCGTGATCTGGCTGCGGTGCAACGAGCAGCAGACGGACTCAAATTGGTGAATCCACGCCTTCCGGACGGTACCCTCGATTATCGCGTTGCTTTGAATTCATCAGAACGCGGCATTAACAAGATGGCGGACAATGATTTGTTCAGCTTTGGCGGTATCTGGGGATTCGATAAAAATGTCACGTTGGATTTCGGCGCGAATTTCAAAGTGAAAGCTGAGGCGTTCCGCATGCTGGTCCGCGACGGACACCCATCCCGCATAGCAGAGGTCGTGGTTTATGGCTCGAATGACCGCAGGCATTGGACACTTCTAACTGAGAACAAAACGGCCAGTTCCGTCGATTGGCAAACTTTGACAGTAAAGGCGGAAGAAAAGGGCAAGCCTTACCGGTATCTCCGCCTGTTCATGCCAGCCAAGAAGCAACCCATTTTCGAGATCGCGGAGTTCCGCATCATAGGTGATCGAGTGGAAAATCAGAGTCCGGATCAACAGTTGGCCTATATTTCAGGTTATGAAGACGGCACCTTCCATCCGGATCAGAAGATGACAAAAGCGGACGCAGTTGTCCTGCTGGCAGGATTGGTGGATGATTACACGGATCGCGGTGCCTATGATTGTCCTTTCGTGGATGTTCCACGCGATGCCTCTTACTATAACGATGTGGCCTACATGTCGCGAAAAGGCATCGGCAATACCTGGGAGCAGCCAGTAAAATATGTCGTCGGTGATGCTGAAAATCGATTTCATCCAGATGCGCTGATCACCCGGGGTGAGCTGGCTTCCATCCTATCCCGGATGCAATGGCTGAAGGGAGACGACGGCCCACAGATGAAAGATGTGCCAGACGAGACCCCACATGCAGCGGAGATCCGTCGTGTTGTTCGTGAAGGATGGCTTTCCGCTGACTCAGGTGGAGCATTTCACCCCGATCAATCCGTGACTCGCGCGGAATTTGTTTCCGCAGTCAACCGCATGACGGGACGCGCTGACGCCGGGATGCCGGGAGAAAATAGCCCGAAGTTTTCTGATGTAGATCCTTCTCATCCGGCTTATGCCGAAATTATGAAGGCCGCCAGCACGTATTCGTCAGGAACGGCTGCCACCTCACAGGGAAAATAAGCGGAAACCCCACCACGCTTGATCCATTTCAAGATCCCTTTTTTTTGATCTATAATGAAAACAATCCCAATTGGACTCATCGCTGCCGCTGCGTTGGGTGTTTCATCCATCTTCGCGGAAACCGTTACCCTCGATTCTCCTGACAACCACCTCAAGCTGACCTTTGAGATCTCAGCAGATGGCGGAGTCACCCACGCTCTGGCTGTAAATGGAACACCTGTCGTCGCTCCCTCGCCCGTTGGATTTTCCGGCGGCCATTTCTCAAGCGTGAAGCGCCGTGCGGAAAACTCCGTGTGGAAACCCATCTGGGGCAAACGCTCGGTCGTTCCGAATCGCTACCGGGAGGCGACTATCGACCTCGGTAGTTATCAGCTTCAGGCCCGCGCCTATGATGATGGCATCGCCTTCCGCTACGTGTTTTCCGGAATGAAACCCACGGGAACAGAATCGACATCGTTCAATTTTTCCAACGACTACACCGCATGGTATTACAATGGAGAAAACCACAACATTGGGCCGGAAAAACTCACTGCTGCCCGAGGCCAACGCAAGCCGGTCGCCACACTCAAAACTGAAAATAGCGGCTATCTAGCCCTTCACGAGGCTGATCTCTCCGAAGGCGAGCCCCTCATGTTGGAAGGAAAGCCGGGAAGCACCTCTCTCAGCATCGCTTCCAAGCCTACCACCGCGTGGCGTGTGCTCATGCATGGCACTACGCCTGGAGACTTGGTGGATTCCCACCTGATCGAGCTTCTCAATCCGCCTCCCGCTGCGGGGATGGACTTCTCATGGGTGAAGCCCGGTGTGGCAGTGTGGGACTGGCGCATTGATGGAGCGAAAGTGGACGGTTTCAACTATCAGATGTCTTTACCCTCGTGGAAGCGGATGATCGATTTCGCTGCGGAGAATCGGATTCCTCACCTCATGCTGGACGCGAATTGGTATGGACCTGAATTCGGTCACGAGTCTGATCCAGTGAATGGCGGCAAGGTGCAGCAGGTGAAGGAAGCCATTGCCTACGGAAAAACGAAGAATGTGGGCGTCTGGCTCTATCTGAATGACGTGGGCGGCCGGAAGTTCGCCCTGGAGGAAACGTTCAAGCAATATGGAGAATGGGGTGCAGCCGGCGTCAAATATGGCTTCATGAAAGGGACGCCGAATGAGAAAAACCAGCGCACGCGCATGATCACCGAGCTGTGCGCAAAGCATCAATTATTGTGCGATTTCCACGATGGTCCGGTTCACCCGTATGGCCAAATGCGCACTTGGCCCAATGCAGTGACTCGTGAGTACTGCCAGGCTCAGTTGGACGGACACAAGGTTTTCCAGCCCAAGACTTTCGTCACCAGTGTGTTCGTCAATATGCTGGCGGGGCCACTCGATATGAACAATGGCTTGGCCGATCTGACCCAAGCTGGCCGCGTGGACCATGGTGCGCCGGTGCCCTCCACGCTCACTGCCGAGATTGCCCGCACCTTGATCGTCTTTTCCGGAACGACGGTCATCCCGGATATTCCAGAATATTATAAAAAGCATCCGGAACTTTTGCGTTTCCTTGCCGCAGAGCAGATGCCATGGCGCGAGAGCAAGACGCTCTCTGGCGAGATTGGCGAATACATCGTGATGGCTCGCCAGGCAGCAGACGGGACATGGTTGATCGGAGCGGCGACGAACGAATCCCCGCGCGAGCTTGATGTGCCGTTGTCTTTCCTACCGGAGGGAAAATATGCAGCCCTGGTTATTCAAGACGGACCAAAATCCGATTACCGAACCCATGCGGAAGATTATCAGAGTGAAAACCGGAAAGTCGGCCAATCTGACACCTTACACCTCAAGTTGGCTCCAGGTGGCGGAGCATGTGTGATGGTGAAAATAGCTCCATAAGCCTATCCCTTTACCACCCATTCATTCTTAAATAGGCTTGGCAGCAGCGCTGGTGGTAGGACCATTATTACGTCCCGTGCGTTCTAATTAATATAGCGCAAGGCTTCTTGTCATAATCCATTGTCAGTTGGACCATAGTGATCCCTGGCTTTCGAAAAATTATCTTGCTATCGCTCGGGAATCCAGACAATACTCTTCAACGATCAGTCTTAAATGGCGGGTTTTATTCCTTATTTAAGCTGTGTTCCCTCCGTTCGATTCCCGAAACGCATCCCATAACCAAACCCGATGAAACCAAAAGGACTTGCAAAAACCTTATTAGGAGCTTCCGCTCTGTCCGCAGTGGTGGCGATCAGCTCATTCGCTCCAAATGCTCAGGCCGCAAACGCGGCTTGGAACACCGATGCCTCTACTGGCAATTTTAACACTGCTCAATGGAGTATTAATACTGTGCCTGTTGCCGGAGGCACCTACACGGTTCTCAACAACGACGCACTCTTCTTCGGTACGTCCACCACGACAACGTTGAATAACGACCTTGCTGCGGGATCTGCTTTCAACGGCATCACTTTCAACGCCGGAGCAAGTGCCTACACCATCGGTGGCAACAGTTTTGCGCTCAATGGCAACATCACCAACAGCAGCAGCAACCTCCAGACGATCAACACCGCAATTACGGTTAACGCGCAGCGCAATCTTACAGGTGGCACTGCTGGCCTTACTCTTGGAGGCACAATTACGAACTCACAAAACTTCAACTATGCTGGAGTAGTTAACCTAACGGGTGCTACCACAGTCGATGGCGGAGCAGCTGGCACTCAAGGCTATGTGACGGTTGGTAATAATAATAGTGCTACTGTTACCATTTCCAACAGCGGTTCGCTTACCGTCAATGGCACTACTGGCGCCAAACCCAATACCATCGTTGGCCAGAACACTAATGGAGTCGGCATTCTCAATGTCGGTGCCACAGACAAAAGCACCAGCGGCTCACTTACAATAGGGACCGAATCTGGATTTATTCTTGGTAACGTAGGAAGCGGCACTCTGAATATTAACAGTGGAACCGCTACTATCAATCGTGGCACCACGGCAACCACCACTAACGGCACCGACACTCGCCTGATTATCTTGGGTCGCGACAGCAACACCTCGGCTGGAGGAGCCATCAATTTGAATGGTGGCGTTCTCGCCACCAGCCGCCAATTTGTTCGCGATAGCAGTAACGGCACAGGCACCGCCGGCGCAGGTGGCGGCACGGGGACCTTTGTGTTCAACGGCGGCACACTTCGGGCCTTGGCCAATCAAACCGACTGGCTTCAGTCCACAACCGCTACAATTCAAGGTCAAAACAACGGACTGGGAACCGGCACGTTGAATACAAACTCTTTGGCGCTCACGTCAGTCACCGTGACTAGTACATCGACCATCGATTCCAACAGTTTCTCTGTTGCCGTTAACAACAATATCAGCGGCTCGGGTGGCTTCAATATCAGCAGCACTCTTGTTGGGGGGACAGTGACCTTGGGTGGCAACAATACCTACTCTGGAGCAACTACAATCCTAAGTGGAACCGGAGCGACAGGCGCTACTGGTAACTTTGGTGGCGGTAATTTGACAGTTTCCGATGTTGCTGGAGCGACGCTTACGCTTGGTAACGGTAGCAGTATCGCTGATACGGCTGCTCTTTACTTCGGCACTGCATCAACGATCAACCTAAACAACTCCACGAGCGAAACGCTACTGGGTGTTATCCATAGCAATGATTCCCAAAGCATCGGTGCTGGTACTTATAACGCTGGCCAGCTTAACTCTTTCTTCGGAGTTACCAGTTTCTTGGGCACAGGCACCTTGACCGTCGTTCCTGAACCATCCGTAGCCTTGCTCGGTGGTCTCGGAGTGCTCGGTCTGCTTCGCCGCCGCCGCACAGCTTGAGATCATATCGAATAAGTTCTTAAAACCGGCTGGGGCAACCCAGCCGGTTTTTTTGTAGGAACAGAGCGCGAAGAGACAACGCCTGAAAAGCAAGGATGATCAGTTAAGGTTTGAGTAAATGCAAAACCACAATGAAAGGATCAATGGAAACCATCTCTCCTAACTTGCATTATTGGCTCTCTTAGCAGTTATCGCTTCCTTCCTCCTGATAAAGGATGCGCTATTTTTCAAAATTAATGGCTAGCGCGAGGGCGGATGTCCCGTTGTAATTCGCGGGCAAAGAGGCATGAAGGCCATTTTCATCGCGAGTGGACTCGATATTGCCACCACCGACCAACCGGACACTGCTGATGGTGCCTTCTGCGTGTGCAGAGTTAGTGGCCAGAGATCTGACAAGCAATTTCCCATCTTTAGGAATTTCCAAAACGATGACGTAGAGAGTATTTCCGTCCTTTGATCTCGTGAAGCGAATGTCTTCGGCGGTAAACGGCTTCTCCGATACGTCTTTTTGGCCATCGAACTCACCTTTTTCTGATAATTCGGTCGACGGGCCTTCTCCGTATATTTTCCACGGGCGGGTCGCGTAAATTGCCTCACCGTTCACCTTCAGCCACGATCCAATTTCCTGAACAATCTGAACCTCCAGCTCATCAGGTTGACCATCGCGCCTTAGTGGCACACTCAGCATGAGGTTGCCATTCTTGCTCACAATATCAGCCAGCATCCGGACGATCGACCCTGCAGATTTGTAACCTTTGTGGTCGTAAATGCTGCGGTTGTAATGCCAGCCGCCGATGCAGGTATCTGTTTGCCATGGCTGTAGGAGGATGTCGTTGGCTTTACCTCGCTCAATGTCATAGACCATGGCCCGTCGCTGCATGTCATCCAGGTGCTTGCCATTCATCACCGCCTCCGTGTGGCCGTCCTTGTCGAGACGTGTATTATAGAAGTGGGCAGCGAGCTTCAGCGGCACTTCCTCCGCGATGTTATAAAAAGGAAGGACGCGGTCGTCGTAGTAGATCTGGTCCGGGTGGTAATCATCCCAGAGCTGCTTGGTTCGCTCGTAGAATTTTTCCAGATACGCACGATCAGGCATGCTGGTACCGCGCTTGGCATCGAAATTGTGATGCTGCGCTTTGCCTGGTAGATGGTTTTGTTCGTAAAGGTCCTGCGGATCGAGTCCTTCCCACCACTTCCCCTTGCCATCGGCCTTGGTTAGTTTCCCATCGTATGGCACGCCTGCGAGCGGCCCCTTCTTGTCTGCGTCTTGCGCCACTTCATACCATGTCCAGGCGCGGGCGGCATGCACACTCACTCCAAAGCGCAGGCCATTGGCACGAGCGGCCTTGGCCCAGCCGCCGATCAAATCCTTTTTAGGTCCCACATTGACAGAATTCCATGGCTGATATTTCGAATCGTAGAGATCGAAATTATCGTGGTGATTGGCCAGTGCCATGAAGTATTTCGCGCCGTTCTCTTTGTAGAATTTCACGAGCATATCGGGATCGAAACGCTCCGCCTTCCATGCATGGATCACATCCTTGAAACCGCAAGTTGAAGGATGGCCGTATTGAGCAAGGTGGGATTTGTATTGGCCACTACCTTCAATATACATGTTCCGGGCATACCAATCGCCATCTTCCGGTTCACATTGCGGTCCCCAGTGAGCCCAGATGCCAAATTTCGCATCACGAAACCACTCGGGTGCCTGATAATTCGCCAGCGACTCCCACTCAGGCTTGAATGGTCCCTTCGCAATCGGTGAGAGCTTGAGAGGCTCAGATTGGGCCGATATGATAGATAGGGAACCGCACAGTATGAGTAGAGTCGTGGCGATTTGGTTCAGCATGAACTTGTTGGCTCAAGGAGCAGGATAGGGAGCGATCTCCGCAGAGCGGAGTTCCGCACCATTCACAGTCTGACGCAGGCCTAGCATAAGGACGTTTTTCTGCCCCTTGCCCATTTTCAGCCAGCACTCTGGCAGGTAAAACTCACGCTGTGGACCAATCTCCCAATGGCGGCCAATATCGTGACCATTGAGCCACATGAAGCCATTCCCGGAAGCATTGATGAGAAGGCGCCATGGGATGGACGCGGTATCGGGCAGTTCAAATTCGATCCGGTACCAGGTAAGAAGGCCGTCCCGCTGACCGTGAGGTTGAATGCCGTTGCCTTTGCGCTCAATGACACTTTTAGTATCGAGCACGACCTTTTCCCAATCCTTCGGAGCAAACTCGGGGCGCGTCCATCCGGCGGCGACGCCACCAAGATCAAGGGCAACCTGCCAGTCGAGCAGCTTGGCAATGGCTTTTTCATCCGAAGCAAGACCTGCACTGCGGACACCGCTCAATTCTTCCATAGGAATGTAGCCGTGCTCGTGGCCGATGTTTTCATAGAGGAGCGTGATTTCGTTTTCTCCAGCATGAAAGAGGCCGCCCACATCGAAGCGGTTATCGAATTCATCCGGCCGGATTCTATCGAAGGAGAGCTTCTTATTCCGTGTAGCGGCAGCGGCATAAGCTTCATCCGGATACAGGCGCGGTGCCAAACGGCCATTGACCTGTGCGGTAACGAGGTCGCGGCTATATGAGTTGATCAGCAAGCGGCTGAACTTGGCAGCATCGCTTTCGCTCAAGGTGAAACGGGACCGATAGAGGACGTAGCGCTGGTCATTCACACCCAATTCCGGTAATGACTTGCCCGCAACAAGGGGCTGCCACTTTCCATCGAGCGGATCCTGATGCTTCAGCGCGGAAGAGATGCGGACAGAAGCCGGCAACGGCTTGGCTGCAGGAGCGTCCTGAGCCTTTGGATACCATGTGCCTTCTGCTGGCGTC
>Ga0070658_10002675_pt1 | contig 14822 bp, 7 predicted proteins | sample KBSC13metaG_FD_64664 | JGI IMG/M metagenome (GOLD analysis project Ga0070658, IMG submission 64664) | Corn rhizosphere microbial communities from Kellogg Biological Station, Michigan, USA - KBS C1-3 metaG | ecosystem: Host-associated > Plants > Roots > Rhizosphere > Soil ...
AACGGGAAGAAATTCACAAACATCGAGGAATTCAAAAAACTCGCGCTGGCCGACCCCGCCGACCGCGACCAATTCGCACGCTGCCTTGCGGAAAAAATGCTCATCTATTCCACCGGCCACAGCCTGGAGTTCGCGGACCGCGCCGTGGTCTCCCAGATCGTCAGTAACATTCGGCCAAAAAACTACGGGCTTCGCACCCTCGTTCATGAGATCGTGCAGAGCCCTACCTTCCTGAACAAATGAAGACCACCGTCACCCGCCGTCACTTTCTCCGCGCTGCCGGCATCACGCTGGCCCTGCCGATGCTCGAGCGTTTTCTGCCGCGCGGATACGCCGCCGCGGGCGCGTCGCCGTCGCCGCGCCGCATGGTCTGCATGAGCACCACCCTCGGCATCTACGCGGACAATCTCTTCCCCAAGACCGCGGGCAAAGACTTTGAGAGCACGCCGTATCTCGACATCGTGAAGGATTTCCGCTCCGACATGACGATCTTCTCCGGGGTGTCGCATCCCGAGGTGGATGGCGGGCACGCGAGCGAAGTCGCTTTCCTGACCGGCGCGCCGCACCCCGGCGGCAGTTCCTTCCGCAATACCATTTCGCTCGATCAATTCGCCGCGGAAAAGATTGGGAGTGAAACGCGCATTGCGTCGCTCATCCTGTCGAGTTCCGGCGGCTCGCTCTCGGTCAACCGCGCCGGCGTCCAGCTTCCGCCCGACAACAAGCCGAGCGTCGTCTTCAAGCGCCTTTTCCTCGAAGGCACCGCGACGGAAGTAAACCAGCAGGTCTCGCGGCTCAAGGACGGCCAGAGCATCATGGACCTCGTGCTCGACCAGACGAAGCGGCTCCAGCGCAAGGTCGGCTCCGATGATCGCGAACGCCTCGACCAGTATTTCACCAGCGTCCGCGAAGTGGAGCAGCGCATGGTCAAGGCCGAGGAGTGGACGAAGAAGCCGAAACCGCACGTCGATGCGAAACCACCCGAGGACATCGCCGACGCCAAGGACATCATCGGCCGCACGCGCCTTCTCTTCGATCTCGTGCACCTGGCACTCCAGACCGATTCCACGCGGCTCGTCACGTGCCTGCTCATGGGCCACAACTCCGTCCCGCCGATCAATGGCGTGACGATCGACTGGCACAATCTCTCCCACCACGGCAAGGACCCGGAAAAGCTCGATCAGCTCAAGATCATCGAGACCGCGCAGATCATGGCCCTGCGCGACCTGATGACGAAGCTCAAGGCCACCGCCGAACCCGGCGGCACCCTGCTCGATCACACCTCCGTGCTCTACGGCTCAAACCTCGGCAACGCCGCCAGCCACGACACGCGCAACATGCCGATCATGCTCTTCGGCGGTGGCTTCAAGCACGCCGGCCATCTCGCCTTCGACAAGCAGAACAACGCCCCCGTCGCGCAGATCTATGTCTCGATGCTCCAGCGCATGGGGATCGAGACGGACCAGTTTTCGAGCGGGAAGGGGCGGATCAAGGGGCTGGAATTGGCATAGGCGGGCGGCCCAGTGTGGTTCGAACAGGAACGGTTGCTGTCGTCCACGAGACCGGCAGCCGCCCGCGCGGCTCCCGTCGTTTTCACCGCGAGCGCCGTCCACCCTTCTTTGTCATCTTCAGCATTCACTTCGCAACTCCGAACCACGTGCTCGATTTTCTCGCGTTCGCCGGCGGCGCGGAATTATCCTCGCCCTCCTTCCCCATGACACGCCTCCTGACACTCGCTGTTTTGCTGCCCATCGCACTGGCCACACTCCTCGTCACCGAAACAAAAGCCGGTCCACCGGCCCTGGCCGAAGGCGTGGATGTCTCCGTCCCGGCGGATTGCAAAAATGTGAAGTTCCGCGGCAGCCTGGAGAACAGCCGGATTGTATTTGAGAAAACCGGCAAGGGTCATGTCGCCTTCATCGGCGGATCGATCACGGAGATGGATGGCTACCGCCCGATGGTGTGCGAGGATTTGAAGAAGCGCTTTCCGAAAACCGAATTCACATTTACGGCCGCGGGCATCGCTTCAACCTGCTCGACCACCGGCGCGTTCCGCTTGAAGGAACAGGTCCTCGATCAGGGACCGGTGGATCTCTTCTTCGTCGAGTTTGCGGTCAACGACGACCAGGATGCGCACCACACTCGGCAGGAATGCATCCGCGGCCTGGAAGGGATCGTCCGCCACACGCGGCAGCACAACCCGGCGGCGGACATCGTGGTGACGTATTTTGTGAATGAAGGCATGCTGGCGACATTCAAGGAAGGCAAGGAGCCACTCTCCAGCAGCAGCCATGACGAAGTGCTGCGGCACTACGATATTCCCGGCATCGAGCTGAACCGTGAGATCTTCGAACGGATCGAGGCCGGCAAGCTGACGTGGAAACAGTTCGGCGGTGTGCACCCAGCGCCGACCGGCAACCGGATTTGCGCGAATATGATCGACCGGCTGCTGGATCAAGCCTGGGCCAAACCACTCGCTACAAGCGCCGTCACGAAGCCGCATGCGATGCCCGTTCCGCTCGACCCGAATAACTACGAAAACGCTCATTTCGTCGACCCGGCCCAAGCGGAGATCGTCAAGGGTTGGACCATCGAGACGCCCGAGTGGTCGAAGCTGCCGGGCGGCCACCGCGCCCGATTCGACAAGGAGAAGATGCTCTGCGCGAGCGAGCCAGGCGCGGAGGTGAAGTTGAAATTTGATGGCAAAGGGATCGGCATCTTCCTGCTCGCCGGGCCGGATGCAGGGATGCTGGAAGCAAGCGTCGACGGCGCGCCCGCCAAGCGGTTCGATCTGTTTCACGGATACAGTTCCGGGCTGCATTACCCGCGCAGCATCATGTTCGACGCCGATCTGGCGCCCGGGGCACACGTGTTGACGCTAAAAGTCTCGGACCAGAAAAACGCCACTTCTAAAGGAACCGCTGCGCGGATCCTGAAGTTCTGCGTCAACTGACCGCACACTTTGGACCTCGCTGGGGACGCCGCCGAGGAATTAGACACGTCAGGTTCAAAGCGAACGTCGATCCAGCGGTTCACTCATTGATTTTCTCGCGCTGACCGCTGCGGGAAGGTCCCGTCCCAAGTCTCGCCCCCATGAAACATCTGCTCGCCTTTGCCTCCTTGTTGATGGGCTCGATCGCCCCCATTTACGCCGGCGAACCGGCGCGGAAGCCAAATGTCGTTCTCATCCTCATCGACGACATGGGATACGGCGACATCAGCCCCATCAATCCGAACTGCAAGAACCGCACGCCGAACCTCGAACGCATGGCGCGCGAAGGGATGAAGCTCACTTCCTTTTATGCGGCGCCGGTATGCTCCGTGTCCCGTGCGCAGGTGATGACGGGCTGCTACGGTCAGCGGGTGTCGATTCCCGGCGTCCTGTCTCCCGGGTCGCGGATCGGCATCAATGCAACCGAGCACACGGTTGCGGAGCTGATGAAAGCGCAGGGTTATGTGACCAAGTGCATCGGCAAATGGCACCTTGGCGATCAGCCGGAGTTTTTGCCGACGCGGCACGGCTTCGATGAATACTTCGGCCTGCCGTATTCCAACGACATGATGAAGAAGGCGAAGGTAAACGGCCAGCTCGTCGTTCCGCTGGTGCGCGGGGAAAAGGTGATCGAACTGCTCACGGGTGACGATCAGGACAGGCTCACCGAGCGTTACACGGACGAGGCGCTGAAGTTCATCACCGACAACAAGGACCGGCCGTTCTTTCTGTATGTGCCGCACACGGCGGTGCATGTGCCGATTCACCCCGGAGAAAAGTTTCACGATCATTCGAAGAATGGGCGCTACGGCGACTGGGTCGAGGAAGTGGACTGGAGCGTCGGGCGCGTGCTCGACACATTGCACGACCTCAAGCTCGACCAAAATACGCTGGTGATTTTCACCAGCGACAACGGGCCGTGGCTGGTGAAAGGAAAAGACGGCGGTGAAGCGGGGCCTTTGCGCGGAGGCAAGGGCAGTACATGGGAAGGCGGGGTGCGCGAACCGACGCTCGCGTGGTGGCCGGGGAAGATCCCGGCGGGAAGCGTGACTGACGCGGTCGCGGGCAATATCGATTTCCTGCCGACCTTTGTGAAGCTCGCCGGTGGCATGGTGCCGGCCGACAACAAAATCGATGGCAAAGACATCGCACCGTTGCTGCTCGGCCAAACGAAAGAATCGCCGCACGAAGCGCGCTACTATTATTCCGGCTACAAGCTTCAGGCTGTGCGCGTCGGGCCGTGGAAACTGGCGGTCGCGCCGCAAAACGACGGGATGGGACTAAACGGGGCCGCAGTGCCCGCTTCGCTCGAAAAGCCGCGCCTCTACAATCTCGACACGGACATCGGCGAGCGCACCGACGTCGCTGCGGATCATGCGGAGATCGTGGGCCGGCTGAAGCTGCTGCTGGTCAAAATGGCCGGGGAACTCGGCGACGGAAAACCCGGCTCCGAGGTGCGTGCCGCCGGTATCGTGGAGAACGCGGTCACGCTCTATCCCGTGGAAGACGGTGGGGGAAAATCCCCGACGAAACAGAACGGCAGCGCGACCACCCCAGGCAAAGCCATCCACTTCGAGGCGCTGAAAATCGGCGACACGCTGACCGGTGGCGACGCCCCGCAAGTCGCCGGCCATCCGATCACGATTAAATGCCAAGTGGAAACGAATGCGCCGGACGGCGTCATCGTTGCGCAGGGCGGAGTGGCCGTTGGCTATACGCTCTATCTGAAAAGCGGCCACGTCGTGTTCGCTGTTCACAATGGCGCGCACGAAATCGTGCGCATCTCGTCGGAGGCGGAATTCGCAGGCCAGGCGGGCATTGAGGCACGGCTGGCCGCCGATGGCGCGATGACGCTATCGTTGGACGGCAAGGCCGTGGCCACGGGCAAAACGGATGGACCCCTGAGCAAACAACCCGCCGAGGCGTTTTGCGTGGGGCTCGACGACGGGAAGACCGTGGACGCTTACGATGGCAAGACGTTGTTCAAAGGTTCAATCCGCAATCTTTCGATTAGCACGGCGAACCGCTAAAGCATTTCATGAGCGCATCAACTTGGGCCCCGCCGTCAGATATCGCCTCGCGTCGAGCGCAAGCGCCGTCCCCACCTCTTTGTCATCCTGACAGGTTTATTGAGGACGCCGCGCGCGTGATCCAAGTCTGCGCATCGCTGGCGTTTTCCGGCTTGGTTCTCTAAACGAAGCTTCGAGACACGCTCCAACCCAAATCCGCCGCCCCCTCTATGCACTACCGCATCATCTCCCTCCTCTGTTTGCTCGTCACCCCGTTCGCCATGGCTGACGGGCCCAAGGACAATATCCCCGATCAAGTCCGGCCAATTCCGCCGCCGGGCATCCAAATCGCGGATGCCGATCGGGTGGAATTGGAGAAAGGCGTCGCGGCACTCGGCAAAGAAATCGAGGCGCTGCGCGGTGGATTGAAGAACAAACCAGCCCTGCTCGACCTCCTGCCCGATGTGCAGGTTTATCACAAGGCGGTGGATTGGGCGTTGCGTTACAACGAATTCTTCCGGCCACAGGAAGTCGCGGTCGCTCGCGATCTGCTCGCGCGCGGAACGGAGCGCGCCCAGGCGCTGCGTGAAGGGAAATCGCCGTGGACGGCACAGACGGGGCTCGTGGTGCGCGGGTACCGTTCGAAGATCGACGGTTCCGTGCAGCCCTATGGCCTTGTCGTGCCGGCGTCGGCATTTCCGCCGACGACACAGGGCTCCCGCGTGGATTTCTGGTGCCACGGACGCGGCGAGACATTGACCGAGTTGTCCTTTCTCGATCAGCGCCAAAAATCGCCGGGGCAATTCACGCCGCCGGGTTCGATCGTGGTGCATCTTTACGGGCGCTATTCCTGCGCGAACAAGTTTGCCGGCGAGGTCGATCTCTTCGAGGCTCTCGATCACGTAAAGCGCAACTACGCGGTCGATGAGAATCGGCTCGTCGTGCGCGGCTTCTCGATGGGGGGCGCCGCCTGCTGGCAATTCGCCGTGCATCATGCCGGCAAGTGGTGCGCCGCCGCGCCGGGCGCGGGCTTCAGCGAAACGGCGGAGTTCCTGCGCACCTATCAAGACGAGGTCCTCCAGCCGGCCTGGTATGAGCGGAAGCTCTGGCACGTTTATGACTCCACCGATTACGCGCTGAATCTTTTCAATTGTCCCACGGTGGCCTACAGCGGGGAGATCGACCGGCAGAAGCAGGCCGCGGACATGATGGTCAAGGCGCTCGCGGCCGAGGGCATGGAATTAACGCATCTCATCGGTCCGAAGACCGCGCACGCCTATCACCCGGAAGTCGTGAAAGAGGTCATCCGGCGAGTGGATGCGATCGCCGAGCGCGGCCGCAATCCCATGCCAGACCAGATCAAGTTCACCACGTGGACGCTACGCTACAATGAGTGCCTCTGGCTCACGCTCGATGGCCTGGAGAAACATTGGGATCGTGCGCGGGTGGATGCGGAACTCGACCACGTCGGCCAGGCGATCAAGGCGACGACGAAAAACGTGAGCGCACTTACTTTTTCCTTCGGATCCGGGCTCTGTCCGTTCGACGTCACGAAGCGAGTGCGGGTGAACCTCGACGGCCAGGTGCTCGAAGCAAGCGTCCCGCAGACCGACCGCTCGTGGACGGCGCATTTCAGCAAAGCCGGAGGGAAGTGGGCCATCGCCGCCGCGGCTGACGATGCCACACTCGCGAAGCGCCCGGGCCTGCAAGGACCGATCGACGATGCCTTCCTCGACGCCTTCACGATGGTTCGTCCGACCGGTACGCCACTCAATGACAAGGTCGGCAAATGGGCCGCGGGCGAGATGGCCCATGCCATCGAGCACTGGCGGAAACAGTTTCGCGGCGAGGCGCCGGTCGTGGACGACACCGCACTCACCGACGAAGAGATCGCCTCGCGCAATCTCGTCCTCTGGGGCGACCCGCAGAGCAACAAGGTGCTCGCGCGAATCGCGGGCAAACTGCCGATCCGATGGGATGCGCAGGGCGTGCATGTCGGGGAAAAGACCTTCGACTCCGCCCATCACGTGCCGATCCTCATTTTTCCAAACCCGCTCAACCCGAAACGCTATGTCGTTCTGAACAGCGGTTTCACGTATCGCGAGTACGACTATCTCAACAACGCACGCCAGGTGCCGAAATTGCCCGACTACGCCATCGTGGATGTGGATAAACCAGTGACCTCGCAGGCGCCGGGAGGCATCAGCACGGCCGGCTTCTTCGGCGAGCACTGGGAATTGCTGGCCGACGAAGGCCGGTAGCAATTCCGCGTCTGTGTGATGGAGTTTGACCGCGCGATTAAGGGTATGCCGAAGGCATTGAATAAACCAGCCCGGCGTAGCCTCGTAAGCTCGGCAACTTTCTCGCCCACCCACCGAACACTCCTATTCCCCTCAGCCTCCTCGCTGGGCTGGTTTGTGAAACGCCTACGGCGTAACCACTCGCGTGACCGTCCACGGTCCAGAACACCCCACCTAAACTCCTCCGCATGATTACCCTTCGCCACCTGACACTCCTGCTCGCGCTCGCCGCGGGCGTTCACGCCGCGGAACCGCTCGTCCCCGTCGCCGGAGGTGCGCATCAATGGCCGCAGGCCGGCGGGCCGCACGGCAATTGGTCCGTGGAGGCGGACCGCGTCCCGGTGAAATGGAGCCTGGCGCGCGGGGAAGGCATCGTGTGGCAGACGACCCTGCCGGAAACCGGCCAGGGCGGCATCGCGGTGTGGGGCGACCGCGCGTTTCTCACGACGCTGAAACCCGAGGAAGGCCAGCGGCCGTTGGGCAAGGACGTCATCGGATATTGTCTCGATGCCCGGGATGGGAAAATTTTGTGGACCGTGAACCTCCCTGGGAGCGAGACCAGTGTGCCGGCCTATTTCTTCAGCGATGCCACGTCGCCATCGCCGGTCACGGACGGGAAACACGTCTGGTTCTTCAACGCCTGTGGGTCGGTCGGCTGCTACGATTTTGACGGCAAGCAAGTCTGGCTGCGTGAGTGGAAGCCCACGGGCGGGCGCCCGTTTAACAAGCAATTCGAACCGATCCTGATCGGCGATTCCCTGCTCAACATGGAGCCGCGGGACGAATCGGACCCAAGACGGGAATTGAAGGATCCGTGGAATTATCTCCGCGCGCTCGACAAGAACACGGGAAAGACGCTGTGGGTCGCCGACGACGCGATGACGCATTACAACACGCCCGTGCTTGGAATGCGCGCCGACGGCACGCCGGCTGTGTTGCAAGGGCGCGGCGCGTATCACGGCGTGCCAGAACTCCCCATCGGCCTGAGCCTGACCAGCCTCGCTCCGGGCAGCGCGGGAAAGACGATCTGGCGCTACGAGCCCAACCGGAGCAAAGCGTGCTACACGATGCACTGGAATGCGAAGCATGCCGCATGGTTCGATATCGATGCCTCGGAACATCAGGTGCTCGATGCCGCGACCGGCAAGCTGCTGCGCACCCAGTCGCTCGTGACGCAAGTGGACTGGCGGCGCTTCAATCCCGCGACGGGCCGGCACGAGTTGCTCGCCGGCATCGACCTTTCGAAACAGGAACCTCCGCTGAACGTATTCCCCGCGCAGTTTTGCAACATCCTCGTCGGCGACTGGCACTACTTTCTCTGCTACACGATGGCAGCCAAGCATCTGGGGCCGCCCTACTGCGTGGGGCGCGTGCACCTCGAAACGGGGAAGGTGGAGTACCTCGAACTGCCGGTGTCGGTAGTGCGCGAAGGCGGACAGCCGGACAAATTCATCTGGGGTCAGCCGCAAAAATCCTCGACGGTGAATTCACGCGGGATCGACGTGGCCACCGACAAACGCTCGCAGGAAGATGGCTGGTGGTGGGGCTATCTCGGCAGCCCAACAGCCGTGGGAGGAAAGGTCTTCTTCACCACGATGCTCGGCATCACCTACGCGATCGATGGCCGGGCAGCGGTACTCGATGAAAAGGCGCTGCTCTCCGTCAACGATCTCGGCGCACCGGGGCAAACATGGAGCCTGAACTCGATCTCGTTTGCGGAGGGCCGCCTCTACCATCGCTGCATGAAGGAAGCGGTTTGCCTCGGGCAGAAGTAAGGCCCGCGACCTCACCCGCGCCGCGAGGCCGGGCAGACAACGAGGGGCATTACAAACCTCCAAACTCCCGGGCGTCGAAGTGGTCATCTCGGTATGTCGTTCCCCCTCGCTGCACGCCTTGTTGCTTTTGCGCTGATCGCCGCCACGGCTTCCGCTCAAACCGCCGCCAATCTGCTGCTGAATCCGGCGCTGAACTTTCACAGTTTCGAAAACTCGCGCTCCGGACAAGGCGTGGAGTACAAGGCCGGGGCCATCCCGTGTTGGGACCAGGAAGCGTATGGCGGCGCCGAGGCTTATCGCGCCGCGCGCCAGACGGCGTTTCGCCCTTCCTTCGCCGTGGACAATGCAGTGGTGATTCATCCCGGCAAGAGTCTGCATCAGTTTTCGCTGCTCGCGGAGATGGGCCTGGATGGCGCCGAGCACATAAGCCTGTCGGTCTTTGGCCACCAGGCGAAACCGCGGTCCCTGCGGGCGGCGATCCATATGATGCGGCTCGACAGCGAGGAAGGCACGTGGAGCCCGAAGGACTACGAGCTGACCGATGCGCGCACGTTTCCGAAGCATTCTCGCGGAGAATTGATCGCCGAACCATCGTTCACCAATGACTCGGGCGAGGCGCCGGATTTTGAGCTGACGGTGGAGAAAGCCATCATTCCATTCGGTTTCACGGAGAGCGGCACGACTTCCACCAGGCAGCCGAACGTCATCGGTCTCACGGTCGAGTTCACCAATACCGGCAAGGAGGATGTGTGGATCTATGCGCCGTGTCTGGCCCGCGGCGACAAAGCTTTGAACCGCCTGCCGGAATCGCGCGCCATGCCCGAGTACTACCGGGGCATCCCGCGCACCATCCAGAAGCTCTGGCGGGGCGAGCCGCTGCACCTCATCGTGATGGGATCGAGCATCGATCGCGGCAGCGCCAACCCCCGCATGATCCCGTACGACGAGGACCCAAAGTCTCCCACCTTCAAGCAGCCGCGGACGAAGAGCACCGACTTCGATGGCGCCCTGATCGGCCATCCCGAATGGAACGGCTACATCGGCTGGTGGCAGCACCATTTTATGTATGGGGGCCGGTTCCGGGAGTGGCTCATGCAAAAGTTCAACTATCCGATGGATCGGCTGCTGCTCAACACGATGGCCGCTGACGGTTCATGCATCGCGGAGTCGCACTCCGGACTGGAGGCCTATGCCACGCTCTCCCTCCCGCCGGATGCCGGAGCCAATGGACACACTAAAGGCAAAACCTGGCAGGAGTTGTATCCGGCCGTGTTTGCCAGGCCCGAAGGCGCGCGGCCGGATCTGGTCATCTTCGGCAGCGGAGCGAATGAGAAGGTGGATGGCGCCGATGAAGTGGCAGCGTTCGAAGGCGCGATCCGCTGGTTCCAGCGGCACTACCCCGGCACCGAATTTGTTTTCTGCATGTGGCAGAACCGCGAAACCTACACGCCCAACACCGGCCACCTGCGCGAGCTTTCGCTACGCTATCAGATTCCTTTCATCGATCTCGGCCGGGTGATCAGCGAGACCACCCGCTACTGCAACAGCTACGCGCTCGTGCCCAGCGACGGCCATCCGCAAGCCGCGGCGCACGATATCTGGGCGAAACAACTGGAACGCGCTTTCGAAGTCGCCGACCCGATTAGTTCCGGCATCGCGCAACTTTCGCTGCCCGAGCGGCTGAGCGATCACACCATCGGCTGGGAGGGCGAGATCACAACCTACACCGCCGGTCAGAAGCGTCTGCGCGACAAGCGCGGCTTCATTCTCGACGACACGTTCGTCAACCTCTGGGCCACGACGAAGGACGAACTGGTCGGGGTGCGGCTGGATGGCGCCGCGGATGATACGTCACGCCGTCGGCCCATGCGCGCCCGTGACAACCGCAACTCCACGTTTGCCATCGGCCGGCTCGCGCTCGGGGACCGTCACATTGTCGAAGTCACCGGTGCCGAAGCAGCCCTCGTGGCCGTCGATGCCAAGACGGCTCTCAACCGCCAATGGCTGCCCGTGACCAGTCCGCGCTGGAAGGTTCCCGCCAAGCCGGAGCCTTTCGTTTCGGAATGGGGCGGCCCCTACGGCGAGGCGGCGGTAACGCTTGCGCCCGGCGCGGAAGCCACCAGCGATTTCATCGGAACAGACCTCTCGATCGCTTATGTCGATGCCGCGGATGGCGGCGATCTGCTCGTGCTGGTGGACGGACAGGAAGTGCTGCACACCGTCACCAACCGATCCTTCACCGATGCGGAGAACCAGCCGCTCTACATGGAGAACCGCAAAGGGATCCGCGGCCTCGCCTATGGCTGGCACAGCGTCCAGGTGAAGGCCGGCGACAAGCCTGTGCGCTTGCTCGGCGCATTTACCTACGATACGCGATCCAACCGCCAGGCGGAGCGCGTGGAGCGCGGCCGGGCTTTTGCCGGTGAGAGCCTCAGCTTCTCGGCGCCATTCAAGGCCAGGCCATGGATCGTTTGCCACGGCGGCCTGCAAGTAACACTCGACAATGCCCGCGCCAACGCCGTGACGTTCACCGGCACGGGCGAAGGCAGCTACGAAGTCGTTGGGGAGTAATCCCTACCGTTTCATTTTCCAGTCGTATCCGTTGCGCCGGGAAATCCGGGACCGCCGGCGGCGACGTAGCCGTGGCTCGCGCCGCTGGCATCGGGTGTCACCCAAAAGGCAAAGAGTGATCCACTTTTCAAATGGAACCGAAGGCGCACCGGCCGGTCTGCGAGGATCGAAAGATCCTCGGCGCCTTTCCATTTTACGAGGGACTTTGTGCTGTCGATGGTGACCGGTTCGCAATTCGCGGCCGTGAACGGCACGATGGGTTGGCCCTTCTCGTCGAGGATCTCGGCGCGCAATTCGCCCTGCGGAGCAGCCACGTTTACGAAGAGATATTTCCCCGGGAACTTCACCGGTCGCGTGGTGAGGATACCTTCGCTGGCGCCGGCGTCCATCGAGGCGAATCCGTCGCGCCGGAGAGTGGCGAGGCCGACGTTCATCGGGTCGGGGTGATAGCGTTCGTTGCGACCGCTGACCGCGCCGACGTAGAAATGCAATTTGTCGCCCACGATGAGGCAACATCCCCCAGCGGATTGCACATTGCCCCAGTTCCAGTCCTCGCGCTTCTCCGACACCGGGCAAAATGCCGTGCGGTCGGGGCGCGACCAGTGGAAGCCATCGCGGCTGTAGCCCACGCAGAGTTCATTGATCTTCGGCCGATCGAGCGGCTGGCCGCGCCAAATGGCAAACAGGCCCACGATCACGCTTTCGTAGGCGACGGCGTCGAGATTGTAGAGCTGCGACGGGACAAGGTCCCATGGGCGATCGGCAGTCCTGCGAAGGTTCTGGTCGGGGCGGTCGGGATCGAGTTGATCGGCGCCGATCCAGAGGGTTTTGCCGCGGCCGTGATTGGCGCCGGTCCAGTTCGAGTTGGGTAACGCTTCGGGATACTCCGCGTAACTGCGGCAACGGCTGACCGCCGGGACTCCGTCGCGGATGCCGAAGACCCAGACGTTGCGGAACGCGTTTTGAAATACGGTGCTGCGGTCGCCGACGTTGTCGGTGTTCCCGGCGTTGGTCCAATGGATGCCATCGGGAGAGAAGCTGACGCGGATGCGGTTACCCTGCTTCTTCCCGACGACCCCCGCGTCCTCGCCCTGGACGACGCGGAACATCTTGAAACGGCGTTGCGGGCCAGCATCCGCGTGATCCAGCCAAACGGTCGAGGAGTTGCGATGCACATTCGGCTCGTCACGCAGCACGATATTGGTGCCGGACACCACATCGAAGGCGGGCTTTTCCCAATGAATACCGTCACGGCTTGTGGCGAGGCAGGTGTCGAAAGCTAATGGCTTCTCCGAAGACGCCGACGCCCAGTACCACATCTTGTAGAGCTGATCGTGCGGATCGAACCAGACGCCATCGCTAAAACACCCGGCGCGCATTCGGGCGCCCTGGCCTTCCCACGGTTTATCAGGCACGAGCACGGGACTCGCGGGATCGTATTGCGGGTGATGGAAGGTGCGCTGAAGGGTGGTTTGATCGATGAGGAAATCGTCGACGAAAAGCTGACGGCCGATGTCGATCGGGATGACGGCGGGCGGCGCCGCCAGGTACGGCGGGAGCGCGAGAGGATCGCGCGTGAGTTCGGCGATCTTTGGCGGCCATTCGTCGGGGAGGGCGATGCCGTTGTAGAGCACTTCACCGGCGAGGAGGTGCGATTGAGTGATTGCGCAGACGGCGAGCAGCGCGAGCCGTGGGTAGGAGTTCATCGTTTGGGGGTCTGGGGAGGTCGGGAGAGTGACAGTCGCGACGAAGCAAATCCATTCTCGTTCGCACGAGCCGTCGCAAGCGGGACGAGGTTGCGGGGGCGGTCTGGGTAGCGCGGGCCTCCGGCCGGCTGGTCGCCACATTCTGTGGCGACGAACTTTTCTAACTAACGGCTTTTCATGCACGCTGGAGGAGCCATTACGCCTTCAGGTCGAACAAAGGAGCAAGACCCGACCATTACCCCGGCACGTTTCCGCTCGCTCCGCGAGAATGTGAATCCGGCGAGCCGCCGGATTCAACGGGCGGGCCGCCCGTTCGCCCGACAACATGAGCGCACAGAAAAGTTCGTTTCGACAGGATGTCGAAACCGGCGGGTTCGGAGACCCGCGCTACCCGGAGTGCTGCAACGGCGTTTGGCTAGATTGCGGCCGGAAGGAGTTCTTCGATGGGCGAGCCGAAGGGAAGGATCGGCATCGGGCGGCCCTGGAGATCGGGGAAGCTGTCGTTGTAATCGATGCCGAGGTGGCGATAGACGGTGGCCCAGAGGTCGTTTGGCGAGAGCTGGCGCTCCACCGGATACTCGCCGCGGGGATTGGTCGCGCCGATGACCTGTCCGGTGCGCATCCCACCGCCGCTGACGAGCATCGACATGGCGTTCGGCCAGTGGTCCCGCCCGGGCTGCATCACTTTTGTTTGCGTGCCGACCTGCGTGTTGATCCGGGGCGTGCGGCCGAATTCGCCGGTGGCCACGATCATCACGTCCTTGTCGAGGCCCCGGGCGTAGATGTCTTCGATGAGGGCGGTGAGCGCCTCGTCGTAGTACGGGAGGCGCCAGCGGCAATCGTCGAACATGTGGCAGTTCACGGCGTGCGAATCCCAGTTGTAGGTGCAGTTCTGGGGCATCGTCATGTTGCGGTTGGGATTCTCCCAAACCATGGTGACGAAGCGGCAGCCGGCTTCGACCAGACGGCGCGCCATGAGGCCCCGCTGGCCGTAGGCGTGGCGGCCGTAGCGGGCGCGCACACTCTCGGGTTCGCGGCTGAGATCGAAGGCGGCCTGGACCTTCGGCGAGGTGAGCATGTGGTAGGCGCGCTGGCTGAACTCGTCCATCGCGCCGATGAGCCCGCTGCCATCCACGTCACGGCGGAGTTTGTCCATGCCCTCGAGGAGATGCAGGCGGTCTTCGAGCCGCGTCTCGGTGTCGGCGGTGAGGCCGATGTTTTGGACTTTGAAATTCGGGACGCTCGGATCGCCGACAACCATGAAGGGCGTAGTGCTCGGGCCGAGATACGCGCCGCCCAAGGAGAAGGTGTCGATGGCCTGGCGCCCGTCGTCCACGCCTGCGACACAAGTAGGCATCGCTTCATCAGCGCGGGCGAGCGCCTTGTTGATGATCGAGGTGACGGCGGGCGCGTCATTGACGAAGCCGACCGGGGACGCCGGCGCACGGCCCGTGAGGAAGCGTTTGTGGCCG
>Ga0070658_10002676_pt1 | contig 14819 bp, 18 predicted proteins | sample KBSC13metaG_FD_64664 | JGI IMG/M metagenome (GOLD analysis project Ga0070658, IMG submission 64664) | Corn rhizosphere microbial communities from Kellogg Biological Station, Michigan, USA - KBS C1-3 metaG | ecosystem: Host-associated > Plants > Roots > Rhizosphere > Soil ...
GGCCCCGAAAGAATCTCGTCCAACACGGCTTGCTGCTCGGGAGTGGCGGCCGCCCGATCGAATTCGGGTAGGCGCGCGGGACGTCGTCCGGTGCTCATGTCACTTCCTTCTTGGCGCGATACGCGCCACCAGTATGGTTCAATTGCCGCTTGCGGCCGCCGATGGGGCGGCCGGGGTCCGTGCGGCATCCATGCCCCTATTTACCCCGATCGTCGGCCCCCGGGATTTTCGCTAAACTGCGCGCTCCCGGCAGCCGCCCGCTTTGCGTTTGCTTGTTCGAATGAATCCTACCCGGCAGCGCGCCTGTACATGGTGGCCGCTGCAACTCTCAGCGCGTTTTGCCGCGCGCCTTCCGAGCGTCGCGCAGGCGGCGAAGGCGCTTGCGTTCGCCGCCCTCGTCGCGGCGGGGGCATGGACCGCCTATCGCTACGCCGAGCGAGCCGAAATCAGCGCGATCATCGAGCGCGCCACGCACCGGCTCGATGTCGACGAAAGCACACTGAAGGGTGAACTGACACGCTATGACTACCTGCCCGCGCTGCTGAGTCTGAATCCGGACATCGCCGACTTACTGCGTCACCCCACCGATGCCGGCCTCATCTCGCGAGTGAATCATTATCTGGCAGAAGTCACGACCGATTCGCAAGCGGCTGCAATGTATGTACTCGATTTACACGGCACGACGCTCGCCGCCAGCAATTGGAATCAAACGATCAGTTTCGTCGGACAAAACTTCTCCTATCGGCCCTACTTCATCAACGCACTGAATAGCGGGACCGGGCGCTTCTACGGGCTCGGATCGACCAGCCGCTTGCCCGGTTACTTCTATGCCGCGCGTATCGGTGCCGGCGGGCAGCAGCTCGGTGTCGTCGCAACAAAGATCAGTTTGGACGCAATCGAGGCGCTATGGAAGCGAGGCGACGAAACCGTGCTGGTGGCCGACACCAACGGTGTCGTGTTCTTGACCTCGTTTCCCGGTTGGAAATATCGAACGCTTCATCCGCTGTCGGCCGCGGCGCGCGCCCGCATTGACGCCAAGCGCCAGTACGGCGGCCCGGACGCGTTCGAAGAAATTGGGCTGGTTCGGCGCCGAGCGCTCACGCCGGACGCGGAGATCGACGCCATATCGCCTAACAACTCGCCCGTCGCGGCCCCTCCCGGGACGCGTCGAAGCGAGTTCGTCGTCGTCAGCCACATCATGCCGGGCACCGACTGGCGCATTATGTCGCTCACCGATATCGAGCCCGCGCGAAAAAGCGCGCGCTATGCCGCGCTCGTTGCCGCACTCGGCTTGTCGCTTGCCACCATCGCCACGCTTTACCTGCTTCAACGCAGAAAAGTGATCGCTCAAGGCGCCGCGATGCGCGAAACGCTCGAGCGCATGAACGATGAGCTCGAGCGTAAAGTCGCACGGCGCACCGGCGCACTCGCGCGCGCCAACAACAGCTTGCGCAACGAAATCGCGCAGCACAAGCGCACCGAGGCGACATTGAAAGCCACGCTCGAAGAACTCGTGCAGGCGGGCAAGATGGCGCTCATCGGCCAGATGTCGGCCGGCATCACGCATGAACTCAATCAACCGCTCGCGGCGCTGCGCACGCTGTCCGACAACGCCCTGCTGTTTCTCCAGCGGGGGCGCCCCAAAGATACCGAGAACAACCTGCGCGTGATCACGGGCCTTATCGAACGAATGGGCGCGATCACCTCTCAGTTGCGCCGCTTCTCGCGCAAGGGACCGGCAGAGCTCGCACCCGTTGCGGTCGAGCACGCCCTCGCGAATGCGCTCTTTCTCGTCGAACTGCGCATCCGAAAAGAAAACGTCGAAGTCATCCGCGACCTGCCCGATACCTCCGCGGGGGATGAACTCCTCGTGCTTGCCGATGCGAACCGGCTCGAGCAAGTGCTCGTCAACCTGTTCGCCAACGCGCTCGATGCGATGCTCGGCTACCCGGCAAGCCGGCTTACGATCGCCGCACGCGGCGATGAAACGGACGACGCCTATGCCACGATCACCGTTTCCGATACCGGCCCGGGCATTCCCGAGGATGTGCGCGCGCGGCTGTTCGAGCCGTTTTTCACGACTAAGCCGCCGGGTGCCGGCCTGGGACTCGGCCTTGCGATTTCGGCCGGCATCGTACGGGAATTCGGCGGCACATTGAAAGCCGACGATGCCGCCGCCAACGCAGGCGCTTCGTTCACCGTGCGCTTGCGCCGGGCCAGTGCGCACGATCGCGACGACGGCACGATCGCGCAGACACCACTAGAAGCCGCCCCATCGCAGGCGACGCCAGCAAGGAAGCAATGATGTCAGAGGAAAGCATAGCGCAGCCCGGACTCAAGGTATTGTTTGTCGAAGACGAACCAGCCGTGCGGCTGGGGGGCGTACAAGCCCTGCAACTGCGCGGCATCGACGTGCAAGCGTTCGAACGCGCCGAGCAGGCGCTTCGACATATTCGTCTCGGCTTTCCCGGCATCGTCGTGACCGACGTGCGCCTACCCGGCATCGACGGATTGGCGCTGCTCGAACAGGTACGTTCGATCGATGCCGATCTGCCCGTGATACTCGTTACGGGCCACGGCGATATCGCGATGGCCGTCGAAGCCATGAAGCGCGGCGCCTACGACTTCATCGAAAAGCCCTTTTCATCCGAGCATCTCGCCGACGTTGCGCAACGCGCGCTCGACAAACGTCATCTCACGCTCGAACTCGATACGCTGCGCCGACAAATGGACGGCCGTGATCGTATCGAGGCGAAGCTCCTTGGCCAATCGCCAGCAATCGCTCGGCTGCGGCGCGTTATCGTCGATCTTGCAGATACCGACACCAACGTACTCGTGCTCGGCGAAACCGGCGCGGGCAAAGAAGTGGTCGCTCGCTGCCTGCACGAGGCGGGGCGCCGCCGACATGCGAACTTTGCCGCGATTAATTGCGCCGGCATTCCCGAGATGCTGTTCGAGAGCGAAGTGTTCGGCCACGAAGCGGGCTCGTTCACGGGCGCGCTCAAGCGCCGCTTGGGCAAGCTCGAATACGCCGACGGCGGCACACTCTTTCTCGACGAAATCGAAACGATGCAGATGTCGCTGCAGGCGAAGTTTCTGCGGGTGCTGCAGGAGCGCGCGTTCGAGCGCGTCGGGTCCAATGAGTTGTTGCCGATGAATTGCCGGATCGTTGCCGGAACGAAGGCCGATCTGCTTGCACTCGCGCGTGAACAGCGATTCCGCGATGACCTCTATTACCGCCTCGGTGTCGTCGTGCTCGAAGTGCCGCCGCTGCGCGAACGGCGCGAGGACATCCCGCTGCTGTTCGAGCATTTCGTGCTGCAAGCGTCCGCGCGCCACGGGCGCCCCGTGCCCGATGCGTTGAGCCCGCAGCAAATGCATGCGCTGATGTCGCGCAGTTGGCCCGGCAACGTGCGCGAATTGCGCAACATCGCCGAACGCTTCACGCTTGGACTACTGGCCGATGTGAGCGACGCCGACGATTCGATGGGCGCCGCCCCTCGCACGCTCGAAGAACAAGTCAATCACTTCGAGCGGCATTTGATCGAAGAGGCGCTGCGGGCCTGCCAAGGACGCGCGTCGCTCGCCTGCGAACGCCTAGGGCTGCCCAAGAAAACGCTGTACGACAAGATGCGACGGCTTGCGATCACGTCCGAGGATTTTCGTTGAGCGTGGGCGGTCGGGCTTGCCTTCCCCGAAGGCTAAGTTACGCGAAGCTCACGTGATAGATGGGCGGGAGATGGGCGGACACTTCGAGCCAGCTTTCCCCTGCGTCGTTGGAGATCCAAAGCCCACCCGTCGTCGAGCCCATCGCTAGCCGGGTACCCGTTGAATCGACGACAAGCCCGTGCCGATAGACCAGATCGTAAGCGGGTGCCGATGGCAATCCGTGCGAGAGGCACTCGAAAGTGCGGCCCCCGTCGCGCGTGCGCGTGACGACGAAGCGACCGTCGACGGGGATACGGCGCTCATCTTTGACCGCGGGCACGAACCAGGCGGTATCGGGGTCGCTCGGATGGACGGCTACGGCGAAGCCAAAGCTCGATGGTTGCGCCTCGACGCGCGTCCATTTTTCGCCACCGTCCGTCGAGCGGAAGATCGCGCAATGGTGTTGAGTCCAAAGCGTGTCGGGCACCGCTCGACATTGCACTACGCGATGCGGGTCCTGAATGTTGGGCTCATAGCGGCGTTCGGGCGGCATGTAATCGGCCTCCATGCCTTGCGATGTTTGGCGCCAGGTAGCGCCGCTGTCCGTCGTTTGCCAGACGCCTCCGCACGAGATGCCAATGGTCACGTGGCGGCTGTCGCGCGGATCGACCATCACCGAGTGGATGCCCGCGTGATCGTAGCCGCCGCCGAACCATTCGCGGCGCTCGGGACAGTCCCATAGCGGACGGTTCAACGCCCAGGTTTCGCCCTTGTCGTCTGAACGGAAAAGACCGCCCGGAATCGTGCCGGCCCACAGCGTGCCGGGTTCGTCCGGGCCACCGGGTTCTAGCGTCCAGATTTGTTCCAGCGTCCATAACGGCTCGGGTACCGGGGGCGGGCCGCCCTGCTCGGCTTGCGCCGCCGTGTCCGTCGATCGAATCGGGTTGGCGTCTGCCTCGTCGGCAGCGTTGGTCGAAGCGACTTCCGCTGTTGCCGCCCGGGCTTCGGGCTGCGGCGGGTAGACCGGTGTCGTGCACGGTTCCCACTCGCGCGCGCCGGCAGGCAAGCGGTGCAGTTTTACGCCGAAGTGGCCGAGATTGAGTGCAGCGTAGAGGGTGCCGTCACGGGGATCGGCCAGGGCCGAGCTGACCGGCTCGCCGATGAAGTGGTGTGCGGTGGTTTTCCATCGGTGCGGACTCGCGCCGTCCGCCTCGAAAACGAATAGCCCTTTGCGGGTGCCTACGAGCAAACGGTTGTCATTCACGGCGTGTCTCCGTTTTTTGTCCGCTGTGTCAGCCGCCGGATAGCGCTTGTACTACGTAAATGCGACTGTCCGAATCGAGCGGGTCCGATAGATGGCGACGGTCACGCAAGGGCATGCCGTCGACGAATACGGCTAGATGCCGGCGCAGGCCGCCCTGATCGTCAAGTATGTAACCGCGTAGTCGGGGTTCGTCAGTGAAGGCGGCGGCTAACGCCTCGTCGACAGAGCGTGCGACGACGTCGCGCTCTGGTATCGCGATATGGCGTTGGATCGAGGCGGCAAAGAATAAGTGCGCCATGATGGAAACGGAGAGGGCGACGGGTGTTTAAGTGTAAACCAATGTTATGGGATTGGCGGTGGGTTGCAAGGCTTTGTCCGAGCCGCCAATAGGGCGATTTCCGGGGATCGGGGCGCTTCGGCGCGGATGCGAACCGGTGAGTTTCTTTGGACTACCTTAAAAGCGCCGTTCGGCGTCAATGCGAAGGAGACTCTTGGCGGGCGCTTGCTGACCCGGAAGCGATGCAGCGAAGACGATGGGTGCGGGAATAAAGCGGTGCCGATGCGGTGGCTCGCTTGACCTCGCGTGCACGCTAGGACTTTTAACGGTGCCGGTCTAACAGGTCGAGCCAACCCACGTGACGCTCGGTGTAGTGGCGCGCGATGCGGGCGGCCGGCGCGTCTACAAGCGAGCGGAAGATCGGCCGTGAGTTCGACGAACAGCGCTGTCCATAGCGACGGTAGCGCTGGTGATGGAGGAGGGTGTTATGCCACATGATCTTCATACCGGAGCACTTGCGAAGCGAACTGGCCACAGCATCCAGCAAATGGCACCGCGAGCACCACGAAGGTTTTGGACGGATTTGGGTCGGATAGCGAAGCTATAATCGTCGGACAAAAAAAGATCGGCGAGTCACAGTGAGAGAGTGAGCACGATCGCGCCAACGAAACAACAAGGAATAGCCTCGCAATTCGGCGCCACATGCATCAACGACGCACGAGCAAGACTCCTATATGCCCGCGACATCGCTGCGGTCCCAGGCGAACTCCGCGCAGCCATCAATGCTGGCAGCATTTCTGTCAGCGATGCGGCAGCGCAGGCAGTTGCGCTGCGAAATCGAATCATGGAGTTGGCGCGTCGTCGAAGCAGCCCGACTGCCCGCGCGTATGCAATGCGGCTTAAGCGCGATGGGCGTAGCGTCTCCGAGCTATCGGAGAAATATGCACAGCGACTTTATGGCAGTACTTTCTCTGCTCTGTCAGAGCGGCGACGAGCGAGTGTGTTTAAGGAAATCATTCGAGCGTCAGCTCGACCTGACGAAGGCGTTATGCGGTTGGGCACAAGACACGGTCTGAGAGAGATACGGGCTTACCTTGAACGGGAGAGAACCGGCCTATCGCGGCTGCTGAAGCATTTGATAACGCCCAGGACGCTGCCGGATGTGGCGACTAGGCCCGCTCGGCAAAGCCAACTGCTCGCGTTCAATCATGACGCTGTGGCGCCGACGACGGCGTCGCACAGCCAGCCCAGCTTCACGATAAAGGCGATGCGCGCGCTTGTGATTCGCGTGAATTCCTTCGCGCTCCACGAGTGCATGCAGCCGCCGGTAACCGAACCGGCGGCGCTCATGCTCCAGTTCCACCAGGCGCGCCGTCAGCACTTCGTTCTCGTGCTCCGGCTTCGCCTCGTAATGCAACACGCTGCGAGATAGCCCAACAAGCCGGCAGGCGCGGCGTTCCGAGAGGTCGACCTTTTCCCGAATCGCCGCCACTGCTTCGCGCTTGGCTTGTGGGCTCGGGGCTTTCCCTTGACGACAACCTTCAACGCTTCCATATCGAGCATCGCTTCGGCCAGTAGCTTCTTCAGCCGCGCGTTCTCGGCTTCCAGGTCCTTCAGCCGGCGCGCTTCCGACACCTCCATGCCGCCGAACTTCGCGCGCCACGTGTAGAACGACGCGTCACTGAAGCCGCGCTTTCTACACAGTTCCTTTACCGGCATGCCGGCCTCGGCTTCCTTCAGAAACCCGATGATTTGCTCTTCCGTAAAGCGCTTCTTCATGTTCGTCTTCTTCTCCAAAAACAAACTTTACTAGGTTCCGGCTGGCCCGATTTGCGGGGGCAGGTCAATGCAGCAACGCGACTGTTACGAATTTATATTTTTTGAAGAGATAGCATGCCAAAATTATTAGACAATCCGATCGAAGCGGATGACATTTCACTATATGCGTGGCATAAAACGGACATGCATTGATTGAATCGAAGTCGTCAGGAAAGCGAGAGGGAAACGTCTTCTTCTTGGCTGATACCGAAGCCGTAGCCAGTGACTTGGGAAGCTCCGCTCGATCTCTGCGCAGCCCTGCCTGTCGGACGCGCGTACGCCCAGGTGGTGGAATGGTGCTTTGGAAGCCCGAACGGTCCATGACCGGAATCGCCTTTGCTACAATGATTGCTGGCGACGTATTGTTCCGCGCAAATCATCCTCGACGCCGCGGTTGATCACGATCGCCACAATCAAAACAAGACTTGGCAAAATAACTATGAATGAGAGGAAAATCCGAGGGCAAATGCCTGGCATCACGTTCTGGAGAGACGAAGCACTCCCCTTTATCGAAGCTCGTCACGTACAGAGCGGCCACAGCGTCTGCTACGCGAAGCATGCTCACGAGACATTCTCGATAGGAGCAATAACTGCCGGGCGCAGCAGCTATGTTAACGGCCGTTTGAACCTACCCGTGACCGCTGGCGCAGTGGTCATCATGAACCCTGAAGATGTGCACTGCTGCAATCCCGTCGAAAACGAACCATGGTCTTATCTGATGCTTTATGTCGATGTCGGATGGCTAGCCAACATTCAACAGGAGCTAGGTATCGTGCGCGAATCGGAGTTCCAGCGGTTCTCCACGATTCTCACGACGGACAAAGACCTGTATGGCGGCCTCAACCGGCTATACAGCATCTTGACCGACGCAAGGGAAGACCAACTGCGCAAACATGGCGCCTTGGTTGCGTTCTTTTCGAACGTGCAAACATCTCTGAATTCGGGGCCGGTCAAGCTGAAGGAAGCAGGCCACAAGGTAGTAGTGGCCGCCGAGTACATCCGCGAAAACCGTACGCGGACGCTGAAGCTCGAGGACATCTGCGCGGTCTCCGGCCTCTCGGCACCATACCTGATTCGCGCATTCAAGCAATGCTACAACATGACACCCCATGCCTACCTTATCAACTCGCGCATCGAATATTGCCGAACGCAATTGAAGCGCGGAGAGCCGATCGCGGAGGTGGCGATCAATGCAGGATTTTCCGACCAGGCTCACCTCCAGCGCACCTTCAAGCAGCACATGGCAGTGACGCCCGGCCAATACCGCAGTCGTCCGTAAAGCCGACTACGCGCCTTCAGAAGCAATCTGCACATAGATCAGGTAAGCGGCCGTAAGTGTCAACATGCCCCCCATCGTCAAGTTGAAAAGACGGATACGCAGCCGGTTGTTGAGCAAAATCGAAACGCGATCGCCAAGCACCGCCCAGGCCGCGAGCGAAACGTAGCAGATGAAGAAGTACACGAGCACGAATGCCATCAAGGTGGCGTTCGTGCTTGGGTCCGAAAACAGCGCGGCCCCGGAGGCGCATGCGATCCACGCTTTCGGGTTAAGCCACTGCAGCAAAAAGCCCTCCATGAAGGTTGGCGTACGTTTTTCCTCGACCGAAATTTCCGGTGGCGCCGAGGCGATCTTGTAGCCGACATACATCACGAACGCCGCACCAACGAATTCGAGATATTTCAGAAAGACTGGATGACGGCTCACGATCTGAATCAACCAGAATCCGACGAAGACCAGCAGAAGTGTGAAGCCGATAGTTGCGCCCGACACAAACGGCATCGTCCGTCGAAAGCCGTGGTTGGCGCCTGACGACACGATAACCATGTTCACCGGTCCAGGCGAAATGGACATCGTCAGCGAGAAGATGCACATGGCGATAAGCAGAGACATTGTTTCTCCTTGACAAGATGGGTGTGCACGCGCGCTTCATGACGCAACGTGCAGTGCTTGCGCCTCGACGCGCGCAAGCCACGCCTCGAAGTGCTCGAAGTGCTCGCCGAACGGCGGCCTTTTCGTTTTATTTGCCAATCCGCGCTCACTCGCGCTTGTCCCGAGCCCGAGAAATCCGGTAATTGCCGTGTCGTCACTAAGCCCGAGGCGCGCGCGCACAGAGGCGCTGTAAGCCCACGCGCCTGTTTTCCAGAAACAGCAGTACCCGAGTGACTCCGCCGCCACAATCATGTTCTGGATCGCCGCGCCGGCCGACAGGACCTGCTCTATCTCCGGAACGATGCCCGAGCGATCAATCTTGAGCAGACAAATTACGATGTGCGGCGCAAAGCCGAGCTTGCGCGCCACGCGCGCGGCCTGTTCAGCGCGATCGGTTTCGCCTTCGGCAACAGTAGCCTCGATGATCAGCTTCTGGAGATGTGCCTTGTGCGTCGGCCCACACAGGATGAATCGCCACGGACGCAAGCCTTTGTGATCCGGTGCCGTCAACGCGCAACGGCAAATGCTTGCAAGCTCAGCTTCGTCGATCTCGCCTTCGATGAACGGCTGGGACTGGCGAGCCAGAATTGTGTCCACAACACTCAAGATGAATTTCCCCATTCCGGTATGCATTGTTGGCTCAATGGCGCAGATTCCATCGCAAACGCATCAATAGCTGATGCTCACGTGCGCGCTGCTCATCAGTTTTGACGAGCAGGACAGCACATACTCCTTTAACAGCACGTGCTCGTCCGGATGCAAGAGGCCGTTCACGAGCCGCACCTTGCACGAACCACATCGCCCGCGCCGGCAGGCACTGCGAATTGGAAGGCGCATCGCCTCGATGTTTTCGAGCAGCGACTTCTCGGGATCGATCGGTCCACGATGCTCGACCCCGTTGAACGTTACGCTGAGCATGAGGACGGATTCAGATGACTTCGATGCATCCATGTGTCGAATGGTTGTGAGCGTGAAGACATGCAACGCTGTGCTGCGCCACTTCGGACAACGAATACCGCTGCGTGTGACACGACCGGGCGGCTTCCGGGCAGCGGGATACGAAAGAGCAACCGCCCAGCTTGTCATCCGCCTCTATCAATTCGCCCGCGACCGAGCGGTGCGATGCGCGCCGGCCCTGCCCCGGTATGCTGTTCACCAGCATCTTCGTGTACGGATGCGCCGGGGCGCCGATCACCTGCTGCGCGGCGCCGTATTCGACAATGCGGCCCCGATACATGACGGCCACCTCGTCGGCAATATGACGGACCACTGCGAGGTCGTGCGAGATGAACAGATACGTCAATCCCAGCGAGCGCTGCAGGTCGAGCAGCAGGTTAAGGATTTGCGACTGCACCGACACGTCTAGCGCCGATAACGGTTCATCGAGAATCAGCACTTCTGGTTGCGCCGACAGCGCCCGCGCGATACCCACTCGCTGCCGCTGACCGCCGCTAAGCGCCGCTGGAAACGCATCTAAAAGATGATCTCCAAGGCCTACGACCTTCAGGTGGTGCTCAGCGATTGCCCGCAGTTCGTCGCGCGTTCGCTTCGTCTACGTGGCCTAAATCGCGATCGCGGACAGGGATGTGTCGTACGCGGTCCCGTGCAAAAAGGCTCCTTGAGGCTTATTGAGAATGCGTCGCCGTGTTCGCGCGCCGTGGCGCATTCGTGGGTTACATTACCGAAACACATCGCGCGTGTATTGAAGAAAATTAGCTTCTCTGCACTCTGATACCCGACATTCGCGGCCTCCTAATTTCGATGCCGCTTGCGGAGGTAGGCGCATCTAGCAACGACAAAAGGTATCGATGCTGCCCCGAGAGGCGTCGCGTGTCTATTGCGGATGATCGGCTTGTAGTCCTCGCCGTTCTCTGGCTCGGGGCCTGTCGCGGCAAAGACACCAGCAATGGCAATAACGCGTCGCGCCGCCCTCATGCCCCGGTTTCTGTACCTGTCATCCGGTTTTACCGCAGGCTCGTGTCCACCTTTCGTCAGGAGACGCCATGCCAGAAATCGCTCCGCACTGACGAGTTCGCAATCGCCACCGTTGACCTGAACGTTTTTGATCGTCACGTCCTGGCCGACGGCGCTAAGTCGCCATCGCTGGTCCGGTTTAACGATCGGGCAAACTCGTGATCGCCTTCAGTCGCTTGCCGCAGATCCGGTCGCCTGCCTCCCAGAGCGTAATGAGCGCGGCGCGCACCTCATCGTCATAGTGGCGCTGGGGCCCGGGCTTGGCCTTGGGTGGCAGTGAAGCACGCGTATCGCATGCTTGCGGTGATAACCCGTCAATTGGGTGAACTCGTCCAGGATCTGACGCTTGTCGCTTCTTCCGGATTGTCCGTACAGCTCGCCAGTTGCCTCAGTTATTTCCCGTCTTGTCACGCTGAGCCTCGTCATAAGTCGCTCCCGCCAGCCGTCTGACAGGTAGCAAAATACTTGAGGCAACGAGCCTAGCTCGGTAACAAATAACCTGAGTCAACACGAGTAACATCATCCCGTGAGGCAACACGCCGGCCAAGATAATTGTCGTTCTCTAGGCATCAGTTTGATTCGTGTCACCTCGAGCAACCAACTGTCGGTCGGATAGGCGACCGCCTTCTGCTGAACCGTGCAGTCGACGGTCACCCGCTTGAATTCGGTCTGCTCGATCAGCTTCATTTGCGTCGCCGCGGCAATCGCCTTCTGGTGGTCTGATTCTCTGCTGAAAACGGCTGCGCCCGGCTCCTACCTTAAGAATGTCCGTCGGACCACAGCGATGGCGACGCATTCACGGTTGGCGATCGTTGTACCAGCGATCCGTTGTCATGCCGCTCGTCGGCGCAGACAGTCGGTGGGCAAACGCTTTCACATATCGATCTATGCGTGAAAAAATAAATCAGCAACAGAATCATCTTCTGTTTAGCGACGAGCGAGTTGTCGTCACGGCCGTGCGAGACCGCGTCGTTAGCGCCGTGCCGGCGTTGCGCGACGATCCCACCTTGTCCGACCGGCTTGCCAGGGCATACGACGAAGGCAAAAGCATGGGGCTTACGGACGACAAGTTGCTCGCGGAGTTCCTGTATCTCGAAATAGAGGCACCCGGCTTCTATCGGCAACCTGCGATCTTAAACTGGCTCGAAAAGCAGGGCGCTCCGATCGATAGCCGCTTCGAGGACTTGCTTGACGTGCTTAGTAAGACGCTCGAACAAAGCCTGACGGATCGCTAATGTCCGCCATACCGCTCTCAGGCCTGGAAGCGGCGGCCATCGCCCTCATGGCATTGCTCGCTGCCGTCGCAGTGGACAGCGTTATTCGTGGGGCCCCCGATCGATCGGCATCCGGTTCGGACCGACTACGGGACAAAGCGAAATCGACCGCACGCGCCATACCGATACCCGAGCAATCTGGAGATCGCTGCCCCGCGGACCGGGGGCGGGTGGTCACGCGCAGATGGCACATGTCCCAGATCTCACGCGACTATCAGGCTCGCGTCACCGGCTTCCCACCCACGACGGAATGGCAGTTCGAAAATATCGAATTCGATGGCTTCCGCTCGCCAGAATGTCGGTTGGAAGAAGCAAAAGCCCGATACGACCAGTTCTTTGACAAACACACCGGCCTGCCGAAACGGTTCTTTGTGATGTTTGGCGTAACACGTATGCTGAGTCAAGCTCGCGTTCAAAGTATGGTCATCAGGAAAAGCCCGCCTGCGAAGTTGACCTGGTATTTCATGCAGCCCATCTCTCACCGGTATTTCGCGGGGGAATCTGCGGCCGAAAATCTTCCGATTGAATCCTTGCTCTATCCCTGACATGGTCATAACTCTAGTTTTTCAACTACAGCAAGACACACTGCCTTCCCTGGATGAACACGTTGGCGATCTTTGGAAGGTAGCCACGCTGCTCGATCTGTTCGGTTTCCCTATCGACGACTGGTGCCCTCCTGCCGCGACGCCGAAAAAGTCCCTCGAGAGCCCAGCATTCGACCGCAATGGCCCAACTTCTGTTGCGCGTGAGAAATTTCGAATGCAGGACGAAAAAGACGCGACAACCGACTTTCGCTTTCGCAGGACGGGGGTCTGGACCAAGGGCAGAGGAGGCGTGTTCTCCATCTTGTTGTCCTCCGATGTCGACAACCCGATTTGTCTCGTTAAGCTGCAGTTCGATGAAGTCACGGCGCTGAACGACGCGAGGAACATGCAACGACTGGTGCTCGGGCTACTCGATATATGGCCCTCAGCCGCCAATATTCGAGTCGGACCACTGATGTACTACACCCTGCATCAGGTCTTTCCTAAGAGACCCGGGGCGGGATGGATGCTCTACCTCGCAAAGGTCATCACGATCAGTGAGTTGCCCGAAGCGGCCCAACTGGTGCCGGTCATGGAAGGCGATACGCAGAGAGGGACCATCATCGTCAGTGTCGCCAACGAGGTGTTTTCTGTCGACAATCCCGAGCACGTGAAGATCGCCAACTCAATCGAAGTGCGGTTGGCGGACCAAGATCTATTGCCTCGGCAGTCGCATGAGCCTCGAGGTGCTGCCGAGGATGAGGGCAAAAGCCTTGCCGATAGCGATCCACGGTTGCGCCCGAAACGTACGCGTGTTCGGCGTTCGGCTCATTCGAACTCGTAGCCGAACGGTATTGCGTTGCGCCGGCTAATGAGGCCGGCGGCATCTTGTTGCATTGCTAAGGCGAACTCGCTTATGTTCGCTAGTCGGGCCTTTGAATCGAAGTGGTGCTTGGCGATTTCACAAATTCCCTCGCGTAGCTACCCGGTGATGCCTGTGGCGTGCTCGCTTCGCATTTCCGGCAATGCCGTTAGCCTTATCAGGAAGCCACGATCTGGCAAAGCCCGCGACCGCGTGCTGACGGCAGCAGAAAGGGCCGCCCTTCTCTCGGCTTGCGGTCAGTGCCATAACCCATGGATCAAACCAGTCGTTATCTTTGCGCTCGAAACTTGCTTGTCGTGCTTAGCTTGGGCAAGTTCGTTCGCTAGTGCATCACGCTCTTTTTCGATGGCGCTCAGCGCCGCGGCCACGGCGAGCTTCCGCGCGAAAAATATTGACCGGCGAATCAACACGGACTAACATAGGCTTAGTCCACTAGGAGCAGATATGCAGACGGTCAATATTCATGAAGCCAAGACGCAGTTTTCACGGCTGGTCGATGCCGCAGCCAGCGGCGAGGAAATTGTAATTGCCAAGGCTGGCAAGCCGGCTGCGCGACTTGTTCCGATGGAACGGGCCAAAGTGACGCGGCGGTTTGGGGGGCTGAAAGGCAAGGTTCGCATCGCCGAAGACTTCGATGCGCCACTGCCCGGTGACATAATTGCGGCGTTCGAGGGCCGTTGATGCGCCTGCTTCTCGATACGCACGTTTATCTTTGGTCGGTCATGGACGACCGTAAGCTAACCAAGGCAGCGCGCAAGCTGATACAGGATGCCGACGATGTTTTCGTCAGCAGCGCGAGTATTTGGGAGGCGTCGATCAAGGCAGGTCTTGGAAAGCTCGACGTTGACGTGAATCTGCTGGTGTCCGAGATTAAGGCCAGTGGATTTTCCGAGTTGCCCGTGCGGGCAGTGCATGCGGCGTTGGTTCGTGATCTGCCCGATATTCACCGCGATCCGTTCGATCGACTTCTGATCGCGCAGGCTCTATCTGAACCTTTGCGTTTGGTGACTTCTGACGGTCATCTGTCGAAGTACACCGAACTAGTTATCACCGTGTAGAAAACACAAGTCTCCGTCTAGATTATTAGCGAAAAAGTGAGCTTGCCCCGGTAATCCCCCCGCTTTTAACGCGAGGCAGAAGTAGAAACTATGCTGCGGCCATGAGCCGCTGTTTCGGCGTCATGCCGCCCAGGCCCATGTTAGGGCGCTCGTGATTGTATTGCCACAT
>Ga0070658_10002677_pt1 | contig 14817 bp, 9 predicted proteins | sample KBSC13metaG_FD_64664 | JGI IMG/M metagenome (GOLD analysis project Ga0070658, IMG submission 64664) | Corn rhizosphere microbial communities from Kellogg Biological Station, Michigan, USA - KBS C1-3 metaG | ecosystem: Host-associated > Plants > Roots > Rhizosphere > Soil ...
CGTGACATTGACCGGACCGACGGTGGTGACGCTGGTGGTGCCCGACCCGAAATTCTCGGCATCGACGCCGAACCGCGCGTTGATAGCGCCGTTGGCGGTCACGTCGATATTGCCGGTACCACCCGCGTTGAGGATCGCCCCAACCAGGCCGGCATTACCCGCATTGATGTCGCCGTTGGCGACGATCGTGACGTTCCCGGTCAGTGACTGCGCCTGGACGTCAATGCCGTCCTTGCCCGCGGTCAGCGCGGTTACCGCGCCCGTGGTGACGCTGATGTCGCCACCTGCCGCGGTGTCGCGCACGACGAAGCCCTCGCCGCCGGTCGAGCTGCTGGCGCCCCCAATGTCGACCGTGACGGTGCCCGACCCATTGTTCAGGATGTTCGCCGCATCGCCGGTGCCGCCGACGAACCCGCCGGGGCCGTTCACCAGGATGTTGCCGGTGCCGCCGGTGCCGCCAATCAGCGAGAGGCCGCGTGTCGCGCCGGTCACCGTGTCGGCGACGTTGATCGTCACTGCGTCGTTGCCAGTTGCCTTGATGCCCTCGGCCGCCGTGCCGGTGACCGTGCCGTTAGCCGTGACGCTGACGGTACCGGTGCCGAAATTGTGCGCATCGATGCCGGTCGTACCCGAGACGTTGCCCGCGGTCACATCGACATTGCCCGCACCGGCAACCTTGGTCTGCTGCGCGATGATCGCCGTGTTGCCGGTCGCGGTGACATCGCCCGCGTTCACCGTGACATTGCCGCCGGTCGACAGCGCGAAGATGCCGTTGCCGGTCGTGACATTGACCGGGCCGACAGTGGTGACGCTGGTGGTGCCCGACCCGAAATTCTCCGCATCCACGCCAAACCGCGCGGTCATTGCGCCGTTGGCGGTCACGTCGATATTGCCGGTGCCGGCCGCGTTGAGGATCGCCGCCACCATGCCGGCATTGCCCGCGTTGATGTCGCCGTTGGCGATCTCGGTGATGTTGCCGGTCAACGACTGGCTCTGCGCGTCGATGCCGTCCTTGCCCGCGGTCAGCGCGGTCACGGTGCCGTTGGTGGTGATGTCGATGCCCGTGCTGGTCGCGACGTCGCGGACGGTGATGCCCTCGCCGGTCGCGGCGAAGATATTGCCCGCGGTGATGCTGACCGAGCCGGCGCCGCCGTTCTGCACGGCATCGAACGCATTGCCGTTGCCGTTGTTGATGATGTCGCCGCCGGTATAGACGATCGGCCCGCCGAGCGCGGTGAGCGACAGCGCTGCGGTGCCGCCCGCGGTCGGCGTGTTGCCGGCATCGACGCTGATCGTGCCGCCATTGTTGATGGTGATACCGCCGCCAGCGCTATTGGTGACCGCGACACCGTTCCCGCTGACCGTCGCGCCGCTGTTGATGTTGACGATGATGGGGGTCGCGATCGGGCCCTGATAGTGGCGATCGTTCGGCGGGTTGGTCGGATAGGTCGTGTCGGTCGTCGAGGTATCGGCGCACGTCACCGTCACGCCGCCGACCACGCATTGCGCCCAGGCCTCGCTCGGCGCGAACACGCCGAGGCCGACAAAAGCCGCCGCCGCGACGGTCGAGCGCAACGTCAGCCGGCTCGCCTGCGAGCGCAGATTGCGGCGGCGAGCGGCTATCGAGGATGACACCTTGGAGTCGAAAGGAAGACGGCCCGACGAATACGGTGTGCGTGTCATGTTATTCCCCTCTGTTGCGCGGACTTAGCACGCACGACCCGAAGGCCGCACGATTAGGCAATCGTCCGTTCGTGTTGGTCTAATACTTCATGATTCTTCGCCGCTATTGGCTAAATGCGACAATTCATGAACTTATCCAACACAGCGACTCTGACGGTGATAACGGTCACTGTATTTGCGTAAGATATTGTTTTAGCGGGAAACGATCGCCGTTTTCTCGCCAAAATGGTCGCGATCTGCGTTGACAGATCGAATGCCGGCGTTCGCGGCGGCGCTCGCGATCGCAAAACCTGAGACCGGAACTCGAGCGGGTGGATCGCGATGGGATCAAAAGCTCGTCAGACGGCCCTCGTTTCGCTTTCCCGAGTGATCAAGCAGGCCGATATCGCCGGACCGAGGGTGGGCCGCTCGATTACGACTTCAGGGTCAATTGCTGACGCTCGCCGCGCCTGACGATTTCGAGGTCGATCGACGGCGCATCGGGATCGAGCGCCCGCCCGAGCTCGGACGCGCCCGAGATCGGCGACTGGCCTGCGGTCAGCACGACGTCGCCCGCTCTCAGGCCGGCCGTGTCGGCGGGCGAGCCCGGCTTGACCATCACCACCACCGCGCCGCGCTGGCGATCGGCACCCAGCCGCTTGGCCAGAACGGGGCCCAAATCCTCGGTCACGATGCCGAACGGCGCCGCCGGCGGCGCTCCGCTACGCAGCATCTCGCTGACGATTCGCGCGGCGACGTCGCCAGGAACCAGCACGCCGAGATCACCGGCGCTGTCGTCGTCGGGGAAAGCGGAGAGGCCAAGCACGCGGCCATCGCTGCCGATAAAGGGTACGCCTTCGACGTTTGCGGTGGGCGCGAGGTCGATCGATACCGACGATCGCAGCGCCTCGCCGCCGGCCGCGAAATCCCGGGCGATTACCCCGGTCTGCACCGCGCATCCGCTTTCCGCGGGCGAGGTCAGGCTGAATCCCCACTGGCCGGTCCGCGGCAAGTCGGCGTCGGCAAATTGCAGCGTCGCCAAATTCCGTCCGTCGACCTTGACCAGCGCCAGCCCCGATAGCGGGTCGTTCGCCACCACCTTGGCGTCCAGCTCGCGGCCGTCGTTGAACTGGACCGGCAAAATATCGCGGCCGGCCAGCATCCGGCCACTGGTGACGATATAGCCGTCGGGCGACACGACGATGCCGGCGAGCTCGCGCGATGCCAGCGGGCTCGGCTTGGCGGTCGAGGCGGGCGGCACGCCCAGCCCGATCCTGACTATTGCCGGGCAGGCCGTGTCGACCAGATCCGGCAACATCTCGGAAGGAGAGGCGCGATTGGTCACGCGCTGGATCGGCGCGACCACGTGGCGCTCGACCGTCGCTATCGGGCGCCAGAGCTGTGCCCCGGTCACCACGCCGATCACGATCAACACCAGGACGACGGCGGCAGTGATCGCCAGTTTCCTGAACGGCATGGCGGGCGGGGTTGCGCTCATTCGCCGAACAACTCGCGCTGCGCCTTTTCGATCTCGTCGGTGTAGCGCCGCCGGACATAGCGCTCGCTGACCACGCCCAGCACGGCGCCGTCGGCGTCGGTGACGACGAATTCGTCGGCCTCGCGCTCCTCGAACGCGCGCATGATCGCCGCGGCATCCTGATCGGGCGACAAAGTGAAGTCGGTCAGGATCGCCGCCGCGGTGACCGGCGCGTCCTCGGCTAGCGCGGGCGCATGCGCGGCCACGGTCGGGACCAGCCCGGCATAAGCGCCGGTCGGGCTGAGCGCGACGACCTGAGTGATCGACCCCAGCGGGAAACGACGGCGGAATTCGGCGATTGACGTGTCGCCCTCGATTTCGGGAATGCCGCGCCGCATCATCCGCCCCGCGGTCAGCGACTTGATCCAGCCGATGTCGCGCGCGCTGCGGATCGTCTCGCCGCGCGTGTGCAGGCGCCAGGTCGAGAAGGAGAAGCCGAAGGTCTCGCGCACGAGCGTGCTGGCGCACAGGGACGCGGTGATCGCGACCGCGGTGAGGGCGAAATCGTGGGTCGATTCGAGCACCAGCAGCGACATCGTCATCGGCCCACCGACCACCGCCACTGCCATCGCCGCCATGCCGACCAGGGCGGCGTCGTTGGCGCTGACATGCGCCGCGCCGGGAATCAGATTGATGAGGCCTGCGAAGAGCTGGCCGACGAGCGACCCGAGGAACAGCGACGCGAAGAACAGGCCGCCGCGAAACCCGAAGCCGAGCGAGATCGCCGAGGCCGCGACCTTGAGCACGAAGATCGTCGCGATAAAGGCGAGCCCGACCTTCATCGTCAAATCGAGATGCAAGGCGCCATGCCCGGCCGACAACGCCTGGGGCGACAGCGCCGCGATCGGAATCAGCAACAGCCCGCCGAACACCGGGCGATAGATATCGGGGATCGGCAGACGCCGCGTCCCGATCTCGACCAACGTGACCGCGCGCATCAGCACGATGCCGACGACCGCGCAGACCAGCCCGAGCGAGGCGAACAGGAAATAGTCCCAGGTGGTGATCGCCTCCGCCGTGGGAAGGACGATCAGATAGGCCGGTACGCCCGAGACGCGTATCGTCACCACCGCCGCCAGTGCGGCCACCGCGACCGGCGCGATCGCCGCCGGAGTATAAGCACCAAGCACGATCTCGAAGGCGTAGAAAGCGCCGGTCAGCGGCGCTCCGAACGCCGCGCCCACCGCCGCCCCCGCCCCAGCCCCGACCAGGACGCGAAGATCGGCGCGCCGCAGCCGAAGCCATTGCCCGACCACCGACGCGACTCCGCCGCCCATCTGGGCATAAGCCGCCTCGAGCCCGACCGACGCGCCCATGCCGTTCGACAACAAAGTCTGCGCGGCGACGGTAAGGCTGTCGCGCATCGGGATCACGCCGCCATGCAGCGCATTGGCCTCGACCACGTCGACCGGGGCGCGACCCTGGCGCAGCAAGCGGCCGAGCCCCGCCAGCAACAGCCCGCCCAGCGGCAGCGCCAGCAGGCGAAGCGGCTCGATCGTGGTTTGTGCGCTCAGCCGCTCATCGCCCGACACGCCGAAAAACAAAGATTGCATGAAATGCGCGATCGCGCTCTGGACCAGGGTCAACAGCCCGGCCGACAGGCCGATGCCGAGCGCGAGCACGATCAGCGCTGCTTCGCTGGTGCGAAAGCGGCGCCGCAATCCGATCAGCAGGCCGGCGGGTCGAAAGGCGGGGAGAGACGCCATCGCCATCCGCCTAGTCGCCCAGGGCGGCGATGTCACTCGCCCGCAGCAGGGACAAAGTCAGTCTTGCCGTAACTCGCCAAGGCGCGGCGCGGGGCGGCCGAGCGCGAGGTCGGCGTCGGAGAAGCGGATCGGCGTCCTGAGGCCGTCGAGACGTTCGCCCGGCACCACCATGCCGCGCGCCCGGACCTGGGGGTCGTTGAGCGCCTGCTCGACCGTGTTGATCGGTCCGACCGGGACGCCGACCGCTTCCAGCTTGGCGAGCAAATCGTCGCGCTCGAACCCGCGCGTGGCCGCCTCGATCGCCGCGAACAACGGCGCGCGATGCTCGATCCGCCCGGCATTGGTTGCCCAGCGCTCCTCCGGCTTGATCCCCACCACGCCGCAAAATCGCTGAAACTGACCGTCGTTTCCGACCGCCAGGATGAACCAGCCGTCGCTGGTCGGGAAGACGGCGTATGGCGAGACATTGAGGTGCGCGTTGCCAACCCGCGGCGGCGTGACCCCGCTGGCAAAGTAATTCGCCGCCTGATTGGCGAGCACCCCGGTCATCGTGTCGAGCAGCGCCATGTCGATATGCTGGCCGCGCCCGGTCTTCTCGCGTTGGATCAGCGCCGCCTGGATGCCGATCACCGAATAGAGGCCAGTGGCGATATCGGCCATCGCGACGCCGATCTTCTGCGGCGCGCCGTCGGGATCGCCGGTCAGGTCCATCATCCCGCTCATCCCCTGGATGATGAAGTCGTAGCCGGGACGCGGGGCGTAGGGCCCGTCCTGGCCGAAGCCGGTGATCGAGCAATAGATCAGGCGCGGGTTGATCGCCGACAGGCTGGCATAATCGAGGCCGTATTTGACGAGGCCGCCGACCTTGAAATTCTCGATCAGGACGTCGCTGTCCGCCGCCAGTCGCCGCACCTCGGCCTGTCCCTCGGGCGTGGTGAAGTCGATCACTACAGACGACTTTCCGCGGTTGCACGAATGATAATAAGCCGCGTCGCGCGTGCCGTCGGGGTTCGCGATGAACGGCGGCCCCCAGGTCCGCGTGTCGTCGCCAGCCGGACTCTCGACCTTGATCACCTCGGCGCCGAGATCGGCCAGCACCTGGCCCGCCCAAGGGCCCGCCAAGATACGCGCGAGTTCGAGCACCTTGAGGCCGGCGAGCGGAGCGGGTTTGGTCATGCGACTTCCTTGGCGCCTGAACGCGGCGATGTCACGGCCATCGCGGCCCGACGTCACGGCATCCGCCATTGCCAATCGGCGGCCACCCTCCGAAAAAGCGGCATGCCGAGTAGAGTCCATACCGCTTTCAACACCATCCGCCAGCATCGAGTCGACACCGCACTGACCGCACTGCTCGTCCTCCAGGGGGTGACATTGTTCGCGGTCATCCCTTTCGGCGCGCGTTCGACCGGCGGGCGGATCCTACTCGATCTCTGCCATTTCTCGTTCGCCGCCATCAGCGTCGCCGCGCTGACGCGGCACCGCATCGTCCAGGGAGTGGTGATCGCCGCTTTGGCGTTGCTGGCGATGGGGCCTTCGGTGTCGCAGCGGCTGGGCGCCGACCTGCACCTCGACGTCGCGGCACAACACGAACTGGTCGCGCTGATCGCATTCGCGTTCAACGCCGCCATCACCGCGCTGATCGCGCGCCATGTCTTTTCCTCCGTGCGGGTGACCGTCCACCGCGTGCGCGGCGCGATCCTGCTCTACCTCAACGTCGCCGCTTTGTTCGGAATAGCCTATACCGCGCTCCAGCAACTCATGCCCGGCGCGTTCCACATCGTGATACCGCCTGGCGAGGCGCCGACTGCGGCCTTCACCTATTTCAGCCTGACCACGATCACGACGGTCGGCTACGGCGACATTACCCCGCTCCACCCCTTGGCACGCAGCCTGGCGACGCTCGAAGCGGTGTTCGGCCAGCTCTTTCCCGCAACCCTGCTCGCCCGCCTCGTCGCGCTGCATCTGGCGCACGAACAGCAGCCGCCGAACCAACCGATGGATACGGACGCCGACCGATCCTGACGATCGCCGAACTGTCGAAGCGGCGGGAGATCAGCCCTTCAAAAGCCTGACCGCCTCGTCGAGCCGGTCGGCGTAACGATTGAGCGCAGCGGCGGTCTTCGCGACATAGTCCTTCGCATCGTCGAAATGGCGCTGCTCGATCCCTTCGCGAATGCCGGGCAAGGTCTTGGCGCCATAACCGGTCAGCGTGCCCGGTGCGTAGATCAAATTGCGATACCAGGGCCGGCCCGGCAGGCCATCCTTGTCGAGCAGCAATTGATCGACTCCCTTCAGCACCGCCATCGCCTTGGCAACCTTGTCGGGGGAGGCGCGCTCGAACGCAGCGTCGGCCGCGCGGGACGAGCGGGTCAGATGATCAGATGCGTCCTCCAGCGCGATCATATCGATCAGCGGAGTGACGCCTTTCTCCTCCGGCGCGGCGGTCGGGTCGACCGGGTTCGACGTCAGCTTGAACACGTCGTCGCGGTCCAGGTCCTTGAGCGCGCGGTCCTGGTCGCGCTGGTCGGCGGCGAGCTTCTTCACTTCGCCGACATAGCGCGCGACGGTCGCGGCCATGTCGCCATAGCGCACCGGCACGCGCGGTGCGGCGGCTGCGCGCAGCACCATCCGCCCGACGAACTTCGACAGGGTCGCGCCATAAACCAATCCGGGATCGTCGAAATTGGTGACGTGATAATAAGTGTCGTACGCCGAATGGTACGATCCGCCGCCCGCGCCCTCTCCGCCGAAGCCGAGATTGACCGAGGGGATGCCGAGATGCGCGATGAACGAGCTATAGTCCGACCCCGAGCCGAGCGCACCGATCGGAATGTCCCCGCCCGCCTTGGCCGCCTCGAGCGCGGCCGATCCGGCGTCGCGCCCGCTGCCCGAATAGGCGCCCGCGCGGATGCTCGCGCGCAGGCGATCATAGACGCTGACCCCGGTTTGCGGATCGGGCACGTCGCGCGCGATCGAATTGACGAAATGCTGGAGCGTATGGCTGCCCTCGGCGCCGAGGAAGCCGCGCGAGGTATCGTCGGTGTTGATGTAGAGCACCGCCTTGGCCTGGAGCTCGTCGGCATGCGTCTCTGCCCATTCGGTCGAACCGAGCAGGCCGGGCTCCTCGCCGTCCCAGCTGGCATAGACCAATGTGCGGTCGGGCCGCCAGCCGGTCTTCGCCAGCACGCCCAGTGCCTTGGCCTCGGACATCAACGCCACCTGGCCCGACAGCGGATCGTCGGCGCCGAACACCCAGCCGTCGCGATGGTTGCCGCGCACGATCCATTCGTCCGGACGCGTGCTGCCCTTCATCACCGCGATGACGTCGTAGAGCATCTTCAATGACCAGTCCGACTTGACCGCCAGATGCACCTTGACCGCGTCCGACCCACCCCAATGATAGGGGATCGGCAACCCGCCGCGGTCCTTGCCGGTGACAACCGGGCCGTCGAGCCCGGCGAGAATCTTGATCGCATCGCCATAGGAGATCGGCAGTGCAGGGATCTTGAGAATGGTCTTGGCCTCAGCGCGAGTCAGGCGCTTGGCATTGTCGGTCGCACCGACGCCGGGCGTCAGCGGATCGCCCGGATAGGTGGTCATATCCATCACCGATCCACGCTGCACGCCGCCCTCCGGCCGCGCGCCGCCCTTGGGATAGACGTCGCCCTTGGCATAGCCGTCATCGCCCGGATCCGAATAGATCAGGCAGCCGATCGCGCCATGCTCCTGCGCCAGCTTCGGCTTGAGCCCGCGCCAGCCGCCGCCATAGCGCGCGATGACGATCTTGCCCTTCACGCTGATCCCACGCCTGGCGAGCGAATCGTAATCGTCGGGCATGCCGTAATTGACGTAGACTACCGGCGCGGTGACGTCGCCGTCACCCTGATAGGCGACATAAGGCGGCAGTGCCCCGTCGAGCTTGTCGGGACCGAGCTGGGGCTCCTGCCCGCCCAAGGTGATGCGCTCTGGACCGATCAGTTCGAGCGTGGTCGAGATCGGCGTCGGGTAGAGTACCTTGAAGGTCTCGATATGCGCGTCCCAGCCCCATTGCTTGAACAGCGCCAGCTCCATCTCGGCATTGGCCTTGTCGTGCGGGCTGCCGACATGGTTGGGCGCCGAGGACATCTCCTTGAGCCAGGCAAGCTGATCGGTGTTGCTGATCTGCGTGTCGAACGCCTTCTCGGTCACGGCGGTGCTCACCGTCTGCGCGCCGAGCGGTTGCGCCGCGACCAATGCGATTGCCAGGGCGGCCAGCGCCGATCTGGCATCCACCCGGACGCGACGCGCCCTCGACCGACCCCGATGCTGGTCCTTCGCCATCGCGCGCCCCTTTTCTGCTGGATCAACCCGTTTGGAAACGGGTGCACCCTAGCGATGTCGTTCGAGCAGACCAGTCTTTCCGCGCAAAAAGCGTTGGCTATCTTTCGGCCGGAACGTCACGCAGGTGCGCCGTTCCGGAGTATGCCCTCTCCCGCCTGCGGGAGAGGGAGGGGCCCGCCGCCGAAGGCGGTGGGAAAGTGAGGGTCTTCTTTCTTCTTCAGCCTCGACCCACGCTTGGAAGAAGAAAGAAGACCCTCACCCAACCCTCTCCCGCAGGCGGGAGAGGGCTACTAGGGGAGGACGTGCCCTAACGAAGCGCCCGTTCGACGGCCCCACAGCCCCTCCCGCAAGCGGGAGGGGGAAGAGAATCGCTGCGTTCATGCAGGCGCGGCGGTGGACCCGCGGATGATGAGTTCCGCCGGCACGACGACAGGCTCAGTGGATAGGTCCTTGCCAGTGCGATCGGCGATGATCAATTCGACCGCGCGCGAGGTTACTTCGGCGATCCGCTGAACCACGGCAGTGAGCGGAGGATGGGTGAAGCGGACGATCGGCGTATCGTCGAAGCTGATCAGCGACAGATCGCGCGGCACCGCCAGGCCGCGGCCGCGGCCGGCTTCCAGGGCCGCCAATGCCATCTGATCGTTGCTCGCGACGATCGCGGTCGGCGCCTGGGCCCCGTCGAGTAATTGCACCGCGGCGGCCTTGCCCGAAGCATAAGTGAAGTCCCCGGCGGCGAGCAGGCCGTCGGTGGCCAAGCCGTTCGCCTCCATCGCCGCGCGCCAGCCAGCGACGCGCCAGCCGCTCACTTCATAGCCCGGGGGACCGGCAATGAAGCCGATTCGGCGATGCCCGAGCTCGATCAGATGTTCGGTCGCGAGCCGCGCCGCGCGCTCATCGTCCAGCGTCAGCGCGAATCCCGGCCCCGCCCGCAGCGACCCGATCCGCGCAAAGCTGATACCATGTGCTACCAGCACGCCGACGATCGCCGGATTCTCCGAATGCGGCGGGGTCAGGATGACGCCATCAGGCTGCAGCGCGGCGATCGCCGCGAGCAATTCGCGCTCGATATGGTCGCTATGCGTATCGATCAGTTCGACGATCAGGCGATAACCGTGCTGCGCGCAGGTCAGCATGCCGCCGAGCAGCATCTGGTCGACCCAGTCGCTGCCCTCGCGTGCGCGCCAACCCTCGATCGTGCGCTCGCGGTCGTTGAGCGCCAGGATCAGATAGGATCGCGTCCCGGCCAGCCGCTGCGCGGCGATCGACGGGACATAGCCGAGCTTGTCGATCGACTGCTGGACGCGCTCGATCATCTTGCGCCGGACATTGGGCTCCTTGTTGATGACTCGGCTGACCGTCTGCATCGACACCCCGGCATCGGCGGCCACGTGCTTGATCGTAACGCTCTGCTTCCGACGTGCCATCGGCCCCTTCGGTACCTTCATATCGAAGGAGCAGGAAGCCCCCCGACTCCCGGCGCCTCGGGGTCGCGCTCAAGAACGGCGACTGCGCCCGACCGGCGGACGCCAATCCCCCGTTGCCGAGCCTCACCCGGACGTACATGATGCTGATCCAACACATGTTTCGCTTCCTCTCCCCGCCAGTCGGCCAACGACTCGACACGACCGGCGGGACATCCGCCGAGCAACGCTCGACCGCATTCCTGCTGGTCTATGCGCTCGCCAATGCCGGCGGGATGATCGGCTATATGCCGCTGCTGACCTTGTTGCTGGCGATCAAGGTCGAAGCGCTGGCGGGGGAGGCCCGGGTCGATCTCCTCACCGCGACCGTGATCGCCGGGTCGATCGCGGCGAGCCTGTCCAACATCCTGTTCGGCTGGCTGAGCGACCGCTCGGTCGCGCGCGGCGGCGGCCGGCGGACCTGGATGGTGGGCGGACTGATCGCGACGACCGCGACCTATGCGGCGATCGCGGTCGCGTACAGCCCCGCGGCGATCATCGCGGCGATCGTGTGCTTTCAGGTCGCGCTCAACGCGGTGCTGGCGCCGTTGGTCGCGGTGATGGCGGACGAGATTCCCGATTCGCAGAAAAGCACCGCCGGCGGGCTGTTGTCGCTCGGCTATCCGGTCGCATCGGGTGTGCTCGCCTTGGTCGTCGGCATCTCCACGCTTGGTGAAACGGGCCGGTTGATGATCGTCATCGCGGTCGCCGCCATCTGCCTGACGCCGCTGATCCTGAGCCCCGCTCGGCCATTGCCAATCATCGATCAGCCGCGCGCCGCGATCGCGATGCGTCGCCGCGATTTGGCCGTGGCATGGTTCGCGCGGCTGGTTTTCCAGATCGCGGGGTGCGTTCTGCAGCTTTACGTGCTCTATTATTTCGAAAGCATCGTACCCGACGGTTCCAGGGAAGGACTGGCGGCGCGGGTAGGAAGCCTGCTCACCCTCTCGTTCATCGCGCCCTTGCCGATCGCCTTGCTGTTCGGGCGCCTGTCCGACCGGCTCGATCGCCGCAAGCCGTTCCTGATCGCCGCCGCTGTGGTGACCGCGATCGGCCTGGTCGGCATGGCGGCGGCGCATAACTGGACGGCGGGCGCGATCGCCTTTGCATGCTACGCGATCGGCTATAGCGTGTTCGTACCGCTCCAGACTGCCTTTTCGATGCAATTGCTGCCCAACCCCGGGCATCGCGGGCGCGATCTCGGCCTGTTCAACCTGACCAACACCCTGCCAGCGTTGCTCGGCCCGCTGCTGACCTGGTGGCTGGCATCGCCACGCGATTTCAGCCTGGTCATGGCGATGCTCGCGGTGCTGGTCCTATGCGCGGGACTGGCGATGCTCGGTGTGCGGGGAAGGCGCTAAACTCGTAAGCCAGCCCGGTGGCCAGGCTTGCGTGTTCATGCGAAAACCGCGTCGAGCCCCTGTGTCTCCGGTCCCTCTTTCAGCCCGCGCAACTCGATGTAAACTGCGGTAGGAAGCGCCCCGGCGATCATCGCACTGATGGTTCCGGTGACCACGGCCAGACCCCCGGTAAATAGCGGCATCATATTGCTGCCGCTGGTGAGGATGCCCATCGCACCCGCGATGCCGCCGATCACTGCCGACAGGATCACAACGCCGACCAACATTGCGAACAAGATCAACAGCACGACGAAGACATTCCAGCGCTCGCCTTTGGTCAGGTCGGCACTGCGTCCCAAAGCGGCGAATACGCCTTCGCGCTCCGCGACCACGACAGGCGCGGCGACGTACCACATGATCGCCAGGATGATGCCGGGAACGATCAACAGGATCGCCGCGAAACCGACCGCCAAACCGCTGACGATGCCCAGGCCGAGCAGCGGCAGCAGCCGACGGAGTGCCGTCGACAAACATTCGCCGAACGTCGCCCGCTCGCCATGGCTCGAAGCGATCGTCGCGCGAACCAATGCGCCTTGCGCCAATACCGCGAAGACCATGTTGAGCAGCGACCCAAGGATCACGACGCCGGCATATTGACCCACGCTGATCGAGCCCGCCGCGAGCTGTGGCGTGAGCGATTGCTGGAAATAGGAGATCGCGCCCTGCGGCAGCCCCCCGAACAGGAAGGCGATACCCAACATCACCAACAGATTGCCGAAAATCGCCCCGAAAGCGGTGTTGAGAATGCGTCCGATCGACATGAAGCCCCCTTTATGTCCTGCCGCAACCTGACCCCTACCCTGCGATCTGTCCAGAACGGATTGGTTCAAAAGGGAAGTTTTAGCGGTTGCGCGCTTACCAGCATGGGGTAAGCAAGGTGGAGTTGAGGTGCAGGCCCAGTCTGCACCTAGTAGCGCAGGGGTGGCGTTTGGCCGGGGGGAATACGCATGGTGCCGCGGCGGCCGCCGACCGCTTCACCGCGGCGCATGACGCGTTGCGCGCGGACCCGTCCGTCCAGTTCACGCTGGCGCCGCCGCCTCCTCCCCCGGCGCCGCCGGCCTGGCTCAAAGGACTGGCGCATTTCTTCGAATGGCTGGGGCATGTACTCGCGCCGATCGGCCGCTTCTTCGCCTGGCTGACCAGCTTCATGCCTGCGGCGCCTTATGCGCGTATCCTGTTATGGGGCGTGATCGGCATCGCCGCGCTGGCGCTGATCTGGCTGATCGTCGAACGGCTGCGCTACGGCCAATGGCGCCTGCCGCGCCGCCGCTCGCGCGCCGCGACGCCGGTCGCGATCGAGGATGAGGAGCAATGGCAGCCCGATGCGGCGCAAGGCCGCGCCTGGCTCGACGAAGCCGACGCGCTCGCCGCCAAGGGTTTGTTCGCCGAAGCCGTCCACCATCTGCTGTTCCGTTCGATCGAGGACATTCGCCAGCGGCGGCCGCAAGCCGTTCGGCCGGCACTGACCAGCCGCGAACTCGCCGCCGCGAGCACGATCCCGAGCGGCGCGCGCGATTTGTTCGCATCGATCGCCCGCCATGTCGAACACAGCCTGTTCGGCGGCCGCCCGGTCGACGCCGATGCCTGGCAAGCGGCGCGCGCCGCTTATGCCGATTTCGCTCTTCCCAAGATGTGGAAAGCATGAGCGACCTCGTCATCGGCCGCGGCAGCGACGATCGTGGCGCCTTCCGCCTGCGCACGGTGATCCTGCTGCTCGCGGTCGGCATCATCGGCTTCGTCGCCTTGCTGCTCGGCAATGCCTATGAGGCGCCGAGCGATTCGACCAATGGATCGTCCGCGCATGCGCTGTCGAACGGCGCGACCGGCTATACCGGGATCGTCCGGCTGGCGCGCGCGATGGGCAAGGACACGCGGGTGATCCGCGACCCCTCGCAACTCGCAGCTAATGGCCTGTTGATCCTGACCCCGCCGTTGGGATCGACTCCGCTCGGCGACGTGCTGTTGCGGCGCGACGATTTGCCGACTTTGGTCGTGTTGCCGAAATGGTCGACCATGCCGCTGCGCCCCGCGGGTCGCCCCGGCTGGGTGATGCGCTTTGGTCTAATCGACAAGAAGGAACCGGAAGGCGTGCTCGCGCCCGACCGCAAGTTCGCCGTCTCGCGGCTGACCAGCGGCGGGCGGCCGCTGCGCTCGGCGGGCTGGATGTCGGAGGATTTCGGGTTCGAGGCGCCGCGCCCGCTGCAGACGATCAGCGGCGCCGACCTCAAGCCGCTGCTGACCGACGAGCAGGGCAATATCGTGCTGGGCGAAGTCGGCGGCAAATCGCTCTACGTGCTCGCCGATCCCGACATCCTGTCGAACATGGGGATGCGCAAGCAGAGCCAGGCGCGCGCCGCGCTCGCCTTGCTCGATGCGCTCAACCAGGATGCCGACCGCGATTTCGATTTCGACGTCACGCTGGCGGGGCTCGGCAAGGCCAAGAACCCCTTGCGGCTCGCGTTCGATCCGCCGTTCCTGGCGATGACCCTGGCGATCGTCGCGGCGATGCTGCTGGCGGGATGGCAGGCGTTCGCGCGGTTCGGCCCCGCCGTCCATCGCGAGCGCGCGATCGCGTTCGGCAAGACCGCGCTGGTCGACAATGCCGCCGCGCTGATCCGCAAGGCGGGGCGCCAGGCGCGGCTCGGCGGGCGCTATGTCGAGGCGATCCGCGAACGCGCGATCGTCGCGTTCGGCGTGCCGTCACGGCTGCGCGGGCCGGCGATCGACGC
>Ga0070658_10002679_pt1 | contig 14807 bp, 9 predicted proteins | sample KBSC13metaG_FD_64664 | JGI IMG/M metagenome (GOLD analysis project Ga0070658, IMG submission 64664) | Corn rhizosphere microbial communities from Kellogg Biological Station, Michigan, USA - KBS C1-3 metaG | ecosystem: Host-associated > Plants > Roots > Rhizosphere > Soil ...
TGGGGCCACGCTCTATCATTCGCCAAACATGCCCGGGGATGTCGCCTTGCCCGTGGGGAGCGGGATGCACAATGCCCGCATCGGCAATGTCGCGGTGCGCATGGGTGTATTCCAGCAACACGGCACGACCCTGTATATCGCCGGTGCGACGTCGGAAATCACCGACCTCGTAACGGAGTTGGTGGTGGGCCACCTGGTGGCGCTGCCCTTTGTCATCGCGGCTTGCGCGCTCGGAGGGTGGTGGCTGGGCAAACAGGCGCTGAGGCCGGTGAAAGTCATGGCGGATGCCGCCGACGCCATCCAGCCCGGAGACCTGGACCGGCGGTTGCCCGAGCCGGCGCAGGATGATGAGATCGGTCTGCTGGCGCGCGTCTTCAACGAGATGCTCGATCGATTGCAGCGCGGCTTTCAGCAAGCCACCCGCTTCAGCACCGATGCTTCGCACGAGCTGCGCACGCCGCTGGCCGTCCTGCGGGCGAGCGTCGAGAATCTATTGGAAGATCCGACGCTCAGCGAGGGCCAGCGGGAGGCGGTGGCCGAACTCCAGTTGCAGACACAACGGCTGATCTCGATCACTAACACGCTGCTTCTTCTCGCCCGGGCCGACGCCGGGCGGCTCAGCTTCCAGCTCGAAGACGCCGACCTGCGCGATCTGATGCTCGATTGTTACGAGGATGCCGGCATCTTGGCGGAGCAAAAAGGTGTCCTCATTGAATGCCACTGCGAGGAGCCGGGGCCGGTGCGTGTTGACCCGCTGCGCATCCGCCAGGCCCTGCTGAATCTTCTCGATAACGCGGTGAAATACAATGTTCCGAACGGTCGCGTGGAGATGCGATTGATCGTGGGGGACGGGCTGTGCCGTGTGCGCGTGGGAAACACTGGGACTGAGATTTCGCGGGATGCGCAGGTCGGCTTGTTTCGACGATTCTTCCGTGCGGGCCAGCATGAGGACACGTCGGGATCGGGCCTCGGCCTCAGCCTGGCGCGCGAGCTGGCGCGGAGCCACTCGGGCGATATCACGCTCGTGAGCAGCCGGGAGGGCTGGAATGAGTTTGAGCTGTCGTTGCCGGTGCGGGCGGTCGCTAATGAGACCCCTTCGCCGGCTCCGATGGAGACACCTGCAAGGGTGTGACGGTTGCTATTTCACAGCGGTCGCCAATACGGTCTGGAAGTGCGGTGGCTGGCTCTCGCGGGAAACGACCGCGATCTCGATGTCCCGAAATCCAGCGCTTTCGAGAAATTGGTGGAGGTCCGCTTCGCTGAACCCGAGCCAGCGATCGGCGTAAAGTTCGCGCGCCTCCTCCATCTGATGCTGCAGGAGATCGAGAATCGCGATCCGGCCGCCATTGCGTAGTATGCCATGGGCCGCCGCCACCGCCCGTTGCGGGTTCGTGGCGTGATGGAGCGCCTGGCTGAGCAGAGCGAGATCCACGCTGTTCGCCGGGATGGGCGGGTCCTCAATCTCCCCCAGCCGGTATTCCAGGTTCTTGAAGCCATGCTTCTTCGCCAGTGAGGCTCCGAATTCGACCATCTTCTCCGAGTTATCGATGGCGATGACTTTCTTCGCCCGCTTGGCGAGCAATTGCGCCAGCGTGCCCTCCCCGGCTCCCAGGTCTGCGATGACCATCTCCGGAACGATGGCGAAAAGCATGTGCGCCACCCCGTCCCAGGTCCTCCCGGGACAATAGGCGCGGCCGAATTTCCCGGCGAGCTGATTGAAGTACTCGCGGGCCTTGTCGTCCCGTTTCCGAAGCGCGACCTTCAACGCCGCCTGATCGCGGGCGGCTTCAGGAAGCTCTTTAGCGGCGGCCTGGATGATCGGCAGGAGCTGGGCGTGGCCATTGTCGCTCGCCAGCGCGTAGTAGATATTCTTCCCCGCCCGCCGGTCACGCACCAGCCCGGCCTGCCGGAGCTGCGCGAGATGGCTGGAGATGCGCGATTGTCCCATGCCCAGCACTTCCTGGATTTCGACGACCGAAAGCTCCTCCTTCTGCAAGAGCAGAAGGAGCCGGAGCCGGGTTTCGTCGGCGAGAAGGCGTAGAGATTTTACGATTGACGCCATGCGGAAGTGGAGTAAACGTATCACCGCATCATGATTGGTCAATACGTTGTTCTGATCGATCACCCTTAGAAACCATCAACTACCCCTTATTCGCGCATGTCCCGTAGCTTCATCTTTTCCTCCGAATCCGTCGGCGAAGGCCACCCCGACAAGGTTGCCGACACGATTTCCGACGCCGTGCTCGACGCCTGCCTGGCGCAGGACCCGAAGAGCCGCGTGGCTTGCGAGACCTACGTGAAGAGCAACATCGCCATCGTGGGCGGTGAGATCACGACCAAGGCGAAGCTGGACTACGTGCAGATCGTTCGCGATGCGGTGCGCGAGATCGGCTACGTGAACGACGACGACGTATTTCACGCGGACAAGATTTTCGTGCAAAACATCCTCACGGCGCAGAGCCCGGACATCGCCCAGGGCGTGGATGCGAAGAAGGCGAAGGGCAAGAAGACCGCCGAACAGGGTGCGGGGGACCAGGGCATCATGTTTGGCTACGCGAGCAATGAGACCCCGGAATTGATGCCGGCCCCGATCATGTATGCCCACCGTCTCGGGCGGAAGCTGACGGAGATTCGCAAGGCGGGCAAAGCGGCGAAGTGGCTGCGGCCCGACGCCAAATCGCAGGTTTCGGTCGAATACGTGGACGGCAAGCCGACGCGCATCACCAATGTCGTCATCTCGACTCAGCACGCCGCCGATGCGGCGCACGCGGAAATCGAGAGATTTTGCATCGAAAAAGTGGTGAAGGCGGTGTTGCCGAAGTCGATGCTCACCAAGGACACCGAGTATCTTATCAACCCGACCGGCAAGTTCGTCGTCGGCGGACCTCAAGGCGATACGGGCCTCACTGGCCGGAAGATCATCGTCGATACCTACGGCGGCATGGGGCGGCATGGCGGCGGCGCGTTTTCGGGCAAGGATCCGTCGAAGGTCGATCGCAGCGCGGCTTACATGGGTCGCTGGGTGGCGAAGAACATCGTGGCCGCCGGACTCGCGGCCAAAGCGGAAGTCCAGTTCGCATACGCGATCGGGCACCCACAACCGGTCAGCGTGCACGTCGATACCTTCGGCACCGGCACAGTGTCCGATGACGCCATTCTCGATGCGGTGCTCAAGATCTTCAGCTTCAAGCCCGCCGATATCGTCAAGCAGCTCAACCTACTGCGCCCCATTTACAGCAAGACCACCAACTACGGGCACTTCGGCAAAGACGATGCCGATCTGACCTGGGAATCTACCGCCAAGGCGGCCGCCCTTAAGAAACACGCGAAGTAATCCACACCAGCCTCCCTATTTATGAGCACAACGACGTCACTGAACACCAAGAACACGGACTATAAAGTCGCCGACATCAAGCTGGCCGACTGGGGCCGCAAGGAAATCGACATCGCCGAGAAGGAGATGCCGGGCCTGATTTCGATCCGCGAGCAGTATGCACCCTCCAAGCCGCTGGCCGGCGTGCGCATCACCGGTTCGCTGCACATGACCATCCAGACCGCCGTGCTGATCGAGACCCTCGTGGCACTCGGCGCGGATGTGCGCTGGGCCTCCTGCAACATCTTTTCCACCCAGGATCACGCCGCCGCCGCCATTGCGGCCACGGGCGTGCCGGTCTTCGCCTGGAAGGGCGAGACGCTGGAGGAATACTGGGACTGCACCTGGAAGGCCATCGTGAACAATGATGGCAAGGGTCCGCAACTCGTCGTCGATGACGGCGGCGACGTCACCCTCTTCATCCACAAAGGCTACGAACTGGAAGAAGGCGACAAGTGGGTAGATAGCGAGAGCGGCTCCCACGAGGAGAAGGTCATCAAGGACCTGCTCAAGAAGATCCACGCCGAGAACGCTTTCATCTTCCACGAGATCGTGAAGGACTGGAAGGGTGTCTCCGAGGAGACGACCACCGGCGTGCACCGCCTCTACAAGCTCCAGGAACTCGGCAAGCTCCTCATCCCGGCGTTCAATGTGAACGATTCCGTGACGAAGTCGAAGTTCGACAACCTCTACGGCTGCCGTCATTCGCTGGTCGACGGACTCAACCGCGCGCTCGACGTCATGATCTCCGGCAAGGTCGCCGTAGTCATCGGCTACGGCGACGTGGGCAAGGGGTGCGCGCAATCGTTGCGCGGCCAGGGCGCCCGCGTCATTGTCACCGAGATCGATCCGATCAATGCGCTCCAGGCGGCGATGGAAGGCTACGAAGTGACCACGATCGAGGAGACCCTCGGCCGCGGCGATATCTACGTCACCACCACTGGCAACGTCGACGTCATCACCATCGAGCACATGACGAAGATGAAGGACCAGGCCGTGATTTGTAACATCGGCCACTTCGACAATGAGATCCAGGTCGACAAGCTGGTGAACTATCCCGGCATCAAGCGGACGAACATCAAGCCGCAGGTGGACAAGTACACCTTCGCCGAAGGCCAGGAGATCTTCCTGCTCGCCGAAGGCCGCCTCGTGAACCTCGGTTGCGCCACCGGCCATCCGTCGTTCGTGATGAGCAACAGCTTTTCCAACCAGACTCTGGCCCAGCTCGATCTCTGGAAGAACAAGGACGTCTACAAGCCCGCCGTCTACGTCCTGCCCAAGAAGCTCGACGAAGAAGTCGCCCGCCTGCACCTCGCGAAGATCGGCGTGAAACTCACGACGCTCACCGCCAAGCAGGCCGCCTATCTCGACGTGCCGATCGAAGGGCCCTACAAGCCCGCGCACTACCGCTACTAACAAGCGGCTCGTCGCGATCGCGATTCACAAAAGGCGCACGGGAAACCGTGCGCCTTTTTTGTTTATTGCGGGACTGATCAGACAGAAGACTTCGGTTTTGCGGGTTCGCAAAAGACATTCGTGTCCACCAGATAATTCACAGCACTGGGGGAGTGGAATCGTCGCTGTCACGAAGTGGAACCTCGAACGGTGATGGACAAGCCAACAGCAAGTTCACCAATCCACGGTTCGCAGGTTGTGTGATTCGCCGCAGGGTAATAGTCTCTTCGTCTTCGATAGCTACCTCGAAGTCGTCACCGGGCGAAAGATTGAGCTGACGGCGCACCGCGCCCGGCAGGACAATCTGCCCTTTCTCAGAGAGAACGGTGGTCAGATAATCCTACATTGCGGGAAGCATCGCGACCAGGACTCATGCCACACATTAGCTCAATCCCCATCTCCGCCGCAGGTACCAGTCCAGCCCAAACAGACCGCCTATCACCCAAAACACCCACACCTTGTCCCAGGCGCTGGTTAGCTTGCGCGTAGGCGCTGAGTCGGTTTTCTCGTTCTGTAATTCAGTCATCAGCTTGCCGATTTCCGAGGGCTGGAGGAGTCGGCCGCCGCTGGTCTCGGCAAGTTTGCGGAGATAGCCGGCGTCGGTGGCAACTTCGGTTTGCTCGAGGTTTTCGTCGAAGACAATGAAGCGCGCGAGCTGGGTAGTGCCGTCCGGGAGCTTCGCGGTGGCGGTGTATTTCCCGGTTTTGGCAGGTAGAAATTCCGCGGTGAGTTTGTCCGGTGCGGCGGGGTCGGCGGCGCTGAGGGCCGTTCGCCCGACTTCCGCTCCATTCTGCGCGAGGACCAGGGGGACTTCGTGGACCTTTGCGGCGGCATCGCGGGTGACCGCGCGGAAATAGATTTTTTCGCCCAGCGGGATATTGGCCGAGCTCGCGCGCAGGGAGAATTGCTGGGTGGGAAGGAAGTCGCGGCCGGCCATCAGCCAGAGGATCATCTGGTCCCAAAATCGGTCGAAAAGTGTGTTCGTGCCGTCGACCTTCGCATTGAAAGCCCAACGCCAGAGCCCATCCACACCGACGCTCAGGACCTGCCCGTCGCCGAGCCGCCGGTGGACCATGCCCGGAGTCGGGTCGCCGCCTCCCGGGCTTTGCGTGGCGGCCAGGGTGGCGGTGAGCGGCTGCTTTTCCTTCACGCCGTAACCGGCAATCAGCTCCGGCACATTTTCGGTCTGGCCCGGTCCGGTGATCGCGCGGAAGGGGGCCAGCGACTGTCCTTCGCGGGAAACTTGAAGCCGCACGTGCTCCGTGGGCTGGGTCGACCAAATCACGGGCTCCAATTCATTCGGGGTGTTTTCTCCAAAGGCCCGCCCCCGGCTGAAGATCACGGTGCCACCATGGTTCTTCACGTAATCCTCGAGCTGGCGCAGGGCAACGGCGCTGAGGAGCTTTTCCACGGAGCGGCCGAGCACGACCACGTCGTAACGCCGCCACTCCTCCACGGTGGACGGGATTTTTAATTCGGTTTCGCTGCCCTTCTTGCGGACGACGCGTGCTTTCCCCTCGGCGTATTGCACGATGGAATCCACGTTCATCTTGTCATTTCGCAACATCGAACGCTGCAGGAAGGTGGTATCCCAATACGGCGATCCCTCGAGGAACAGCACCTGGATCTGCTGGTCGATGACGTTGAGATAGGTGAGCGCCCGGTTATTCTCGCGGTCGGTTTCCCCATCGAGGGGTGTCACGCGCAATTCATACTCATATTGGCCGACCGCGGGCTCGGTGACGTCGAAGTTGACCGCCATCTCGGGCTCTTCGCCGGCGCGGAAACGCTGCGTCTGCACCACCTGATCGCCGCGGAGGAGTTCGACATTGATCGCCTCCAATTCGCACCCGATCAGCCGAACGGCGCCACTGATCCGGGCCTTTTGTTTTACATAACAGTAAGGCTGGTAGCTGGTGATGCGCACGGACGCATCACGCACCTTGCCCTGCTTGCCGAGCGCGACGGCATAGATTGGCACGCCGCGCTGGCGGGCTGCGAAACCGGTCTTCGCCGGATTGATGAGTTCGAAATCATGGCCGTCGCTGAAGAGCAGAAGCGCGTGGGCGGATTCGTCGGCGCCAAGCGACCCGAGGATCGTGGAGATGGAGCGGTGCATGCGCGTGCTCGCTCCGTTGGTGGTGAGCAGGCTGGTGCTGGTGATCGCCGCTGCATCTTCGCCGAAGCTGAAGAGCCGCGTGAGCGGATCGCCCGGCGTGCCGTCGGGTTTGGTGAGCGCGGCGTCCGCGAGGAGGGACTTCGCCGCGTCGGATCGGGTCCCCTGCGGGACGTCGGTTTGCGCCATGCTGCGCGAATCATCCACCGCGACGATGGTCACGCGATTGGTGACGGGCGGTGGTATTTCCTCCAGGCGCGAAGGCTGGAGGAGCAGGACGAGCACGAGCGCCACGCCGAGCAGGCGAAACACAGTCAGGATGACATTTTGCGCCGCCGGGAGACGCGCGCCGGCACGGCGATAAATGACGATCGTCAGGGCCGCGAGCGCCAGGCCAAGCAGCGCGACGGCGCCGATCGGGACGATCGGGTCGAACACAAAGCTCGTCTGGGCGGCGAGGAAAAGGAACATGCCACCCCTCGTTTCGCCGATGGCCGGTCAATTCCCCAGCAAAAAGCGAATGGGGCTGCGGGGCCGCCGGGAGACAAGAAACACGTTTCCAACCGTGGGTTCGCGAATAAACTTAACTCATGACTTGGGATCGAGGAACAGGTGTTTTGCCGACCACCGACCGCCGCATGAATGCGGAGGCGTTGGGTGGTCTGGGCCCGGACGAAAGAGGTGGAAGTTTATCGCTTGGGCGACTCAGCGGACCGCCCCGCCAGCAAGTTGGCCGACAGCGAGACTTTGCGGAGCGTGCTGCTGCCGGGATTGGAACTGCCTCTTTCGGACATTTTTGCGCGATAGGCTGCGACCCGCCGCCCTATTTTCAACTTTGAAGGCGCACTCGTTCGTAGAGTTCCGCCAGAGGCAGGGAAAGTCCCAGTTCGGGCAACTCCAGGATCGACTCCAAGCCCATTGAATGTTCGGTGATCCAGCCTTCGGCGACGGGGCGTTCTACCACTACGAGGGCACGCGCCTGTTCGAGTCGCACGTATGCCAGCAGACCTGGAATCGAGAAATACATGAACCGCTTTTCCCGTTCATCCACCCGCCTGGTATCTTCGGAGATGATTTCGAAAATCGCCGACGGTTTCTCGCGCCAATCATGACCCTGATCCGTTGGGTCGCAGGATACAATGGCGTCAGGATAGTAGAAGCATTGACCTTGGGCGGTGCGGGTCCAAACCTTCATATCCGAACCAAAAGGCTGGCACGCCTTGCCGCGAAGCTGCCCATAGAGCATGCCGAGAAGATTTGCGGCGATTGTGTTGTGCGCCTCACTAGCGCCCGCCATGGCGTAGACGGCGCCGTCCACGTAATCGTGCTTTTCCGCCGAACGCGCTTCCCTGGCGATATACTCCTCCACGGAGATGTGGTCGGTGAATGCGGTGACACTCATGGAAAGGAGCCTAGCACATCGCGGTTTATCTTCCGAGGGTCAAGCCTCTGCGCCTTTCGCGGCCAGGGCTTCCCATTCCGCCGTCAGGCGTTCGAGCGATTCGGTGACGGAGAGTAGTTCCCGGTTGAGGTCGACGGCCCGGCCGCCCGCTTCGTAGGTCTCGGGCTTTTCGAGTTCGGCGGTGAGCTCCTTTTGCTTCCATTCGAGCGTGGCGATCTGCATTTCAATCGCGGCCACACGGTCATCGAATTCTTTCCGGACGCGAGCCTGTGCCTGGCGCACCTCGGCTTCGGCGCGCTTCTGGTCCTTCGACTTGCGCGGGGTCGGAGCATTTCCGGATCCGGCCGGCATGGGGCGCGAATTGGAAATCGCCGGTTGGTCGTTGGTCAGCTTTTCTCCCGCGGTGAGCGCCTCGCGGGCGGAAGTCGCCTTGGATTTGTCGAGGTAATACTGGTAGTCGCCCGCGTACGGCGTGAGCTTGCCGGCGCTGATGTGCAGGACCGTGCGGGCCATGGCGCGAATGAAGTGCACGTCATGGCTGATGAAGATGAGCGTGCCTTCGTATTGCTGGAGTGCACCGATGAGCGCGTCGATCGAGCCGATGTCGAGGTGGGTTGTTGGCTCATCCATCAGGAGGAGATTCGGTGGATCGAGCAGCAGCTTCACGAGCGCGAGGCGCGTTTTTTCTCCACCGCTCAAGACGGCGACTGGCTTGAAGACATCGTCGCCGCGGAAGAGGAACGAGCCGAGCACGGTGCGCGCCTGTTGTTCGCCCACGGGATTTGGCATGTCCTGCACGCTCTCGAGCACGGTGTGCTTGGCATTGAGCGATTCCATCCGGTGCTGGGAAAAGTAGCCGACTTTGACGTTGTGCCCGAGTTCGCGCGCGCCGCGTGACGGGGTGAGATTGCCCGCGAGCAGTTTGAGCAGGGTGGACTTGCCCGCGCCGTTGGGCCCGACCAGGACGGTCCGCTGGCCGCGTTCGGCCTCGAACTCCAGCCCGCGATAGACGGTGAGATCGCCGTAGGAGAAATCGATGTCCTTGAGCGTGATCGCGCGGATGCCCGAGCGCGGCGGCTGCGGAAAGCGCATGTGCACCGTTTTCTCCTGGCTGAGCGGCGCTTCGATCTTTTCCATGCGATCGATCTGCTTGAGCTTGCTTTGCGCCTGGGAGGCTTTGCTGGCCTTGGCGCGGAAGCGGTCGGCGAATTCCTGGAGCGCGGCGATTTCCTTCTGCTGATTCTTATAGGCGGAGAGTTGCTGCTCCTCTCTCGCTACTTTCTCGATGACATACTTGTCCCAATTGCCGCGGTAGCGATTGAGCTTGGCGTGTGAGATCTCGAGGATGGAATCGACGAGCGCGTTGAGGAATTCGCGGTCGTGCGAGATCATGAGGATCGCCCCCGGGTACGACTGGAGGTAATCCTGGAACCAGTAGAGCGATTCGAGGTCGAGGTGGTTGGTCGGTTCGTCGAGGAGGAGCAGGTCGGGCTCCATCACGAGCAGGCGCGCGAGGTGGGCGCGCATGATCCAGCCGCCGCTCATCGTCCGCGCCTCGCGGTCGAAATCGGACTCGCGGAAGGCAAGCCCGTTCAGGATCTGCTTGGCCTTGGGCTCGAGCTGCCAGCCGCCGAGTTCGCTGAAAGTGGCCAGCGCATCGTGGTACTCCTCCTCGTCGTGCGTGCCGGCGAGTTCGTGCCGCTTGATCGCGCGCTGGGCCTTCGCCATCTCGGGCGAGATGGCGCAGGCCAGTTCCAGCACCGTCTCGTCGCCGGCGGGTGCGCTCTCCTGGGGGAGAAAGCCCAGGGTCGCATTCTTTTCCAGGATCACCTTCCCCTCATCCGGGGAGGCTTCCCTCAGGATCAGGGAGAAAAGCGTCGATTTGCCGGCGCCATTGGGTCCGACCAGACCGATGCGGTCCTCGCGGTTGACCTGGAGCGAGACATCACTGAAGAGCGTGCGGCCGGCAAAGGCCTTGCTGACTTGGGAAAGGGTGAGCATGAAAGGCCGGGAAGATGCAGGGCTCTGGCCCGTCGCGCAAGTGCTCTCCCGCCCATTACTTTCTCAGGTTCACGTCGATGCCGAACAGTTTCCAGGTGGGCAACTCGTAGATGAACTTGAGGGAAAAGTGCACGCGGTAGGGTTCCGTGGGGTAATAACCGGAGAGAACCATCAAGCCATCGGTCCCCACGCTCACCGGCGCGTCCCAGATGGGATCTGCTTTGTCGATGGCCGACAGGTCGATGTGTTTGTCGATGAATGGCTGAAACGCACGCTGGAGCTGGCCTTTCGTCAATTGGTCCTGCCACTTCAGCGACACGGATTCGTAGAAGGCATCGAATGACTTGGAAGCGATCGCCTCGTTGAAACGCAGCAGATTCTCTTTCACCAGCTTGCGCAGGTCCGGCTCGGGCGGCACGGGCTGGGTCGCGGCGTCGGTGAATGCGGGCGCCTTGCCGACGAGGGTGAATCGATTCTCGGAAATTCCGGTTTCTTCGCTGGGCGGCGACTTGAGCGAGTAGACCTGCCATTTCGTCGATTCCCTTGTCAGCGTGACAATCAAGGGCAGGGTCTTTCCTTCCTTGGTCTGGACGCGCGCACGAATTTTTGCGGTCCGGCCTTCGATTTGCGGCGGCTCAAACTCCGCTCCCGGCGACTCGACCAAGCCCATTTCTTTGGCGGCCGCTTCGAAGACGGTGGCGGTTCGCTGGGCTTGAAAGCCAAAAGCCGCATTTTGATACGCCACTTGCGCCTGCCCGGAGGAGACCTGCTGAAAGAAGAGCTTGGCCGCCTCCAGCGGGTCGGATTTCTTCTGCGAGCAGCCGGCGCAAGCCAGTCCCAGCGCGAGGGCCAGGAGGAGGGAACGAAGTGAAGCCATGGTCAAAATTACGCGCTCCACTCGAGCATCCGGCGGATGGGCAGCTCCGCCCGGGCGCGAATCGGCTCGGGCAGGATGATCTCAGGTTCGAGATTGAGGAGCGCGCCATGAAGTTTTTCGAGGGTATTCATCTTCATGAAGCGGCAATCGGCGCACGCGCACTGATCCGTGGGGCCGGGGATGAAGGTCTTGCTGGGGAGTTCACGGCGCAGACGATGCAGCATTCCGCTCTCGGTGACGATAATGAATGCGTCGGCCGGATTTTCCCGGCAATAGCTGATCATCCTCTCCGTGGAGCACACCTCGTCGGCCAGCATCCGCACGGCGTAGGTGCACTCGGGATGCGCGACCACGGGCGCGTCCGGATATTCGTCGCGTATGCGTTCGATCGAATTGCGGGTGAATTCGACGTGCACGTAGCAGTTGCCCTTCCACAGTTCCATCGGCCGGCCGGTCTTTTCCATGACCCACGCGCCGAGGTTCTGGTCCGGGACGAAGAGGATATTGCGATCCGCCGGGACCCGCTGGACGATCTTGATCGCATTGCCGCTGGTGCAGATGACGTCGCTCAGCGCCTTCACCCCGGCGCTGCAATTGATGTAGGCGACGACGTAGTAATTCTTCTCGCGATGTTGTTCGAGATAGGCGGCGAGTTTGTCCGCGGGACATGACTCGCTCAGGGAGCAGCCGGCCTCGAGGTCGGGTAGCACCACCTTTTTCGTGGGATTCACGATCTTGGCAGTTTCGGCCATGAAATGGACGCCGCAGAAAGCGATCACATCCGCGTCGGTCTTGGCCGCCTGGTAGCTGAGGCCGAGCGAGTCGCCCACGAAATCCGCCAGATCCTGAATCTCCTTCACCTGGTAATTGTGGGCCAGGATGACGGCGTTGCGTTCGCGTTTCAGTTCGAGGATTTCTTCGACGAGGTCGAGGCCAAGGGTGGGCATACCTCTAGGTTGCCACCGTTGGTGGGAGATTCACGGAAATTATTGAAACGGGGAGGTGGAAATCCGAAATTCGAATTTCGAAACAAATTCCAAATTATAGAAAGTTGGAAAACCGAAGAGGCGGCGTCTCACCCATTCTGACATTTCCGTCTTTTCGAACTTGTTTCGGATTTTGGATTTTGGATTTCGAATTTTCCCGGGTCAGGACTCCCGCCTGATCCGGATCTGGATCTGCCGTGAGAGCAGCCATTTCACGGCAAACATGTCGCAGGTGGCCTTCCAGGCACGGTTTCCGAAGCCATATTTGCTGACCCCGGCGACCCTGGGGCGGTGATGCGTGGGCACCTCCGTCAGTTTGTAGCCCATGCCCTTGATCAGCGCGGGCAGGAAGCGGTGCATGCCATAAAAGGGCACGAGCGCTTCGCGGCACTCCCGGCGCATCGCCTTGAGCGTGCACCCGGTATCGCGCACCCCGTCGCCCGTGAAACGGCTGCGCACGAAATTGGCCACGCGGCTCTGGAGGCGCTTGAAAGTGGTATCCTTTCGATTCGCCCGATAGCCGCACACGAGGTCGGCGCCATTTTCGATCCCCGCGAGTAATTTCGGGATGTCTGCCGGATCGTTCTGCCGGTCGCCATCGAGCAGCACGATGACGTCGCCGTGCGCGGCCTGGATGCCGGCAAACATGGCGGCACTCTGGCCGGTGTTCTTCGCAAACTCGATCACGCGCACGCCCGGTTGGCGGTCGATCCGGGCGAGCGTCTGGTCCTTCGAGCAGTCGTCGACCAGGATGAGCTCGTAGTCCACTCCGGACAGGGCGGCGGCGAGTTCTTTCTGTAGTTCAGCGATGTTGTCCTCCTCATTGTAGAGCGGGATGACGACGGAGACGGCAGGCATGGGGGACAAGGATGAAGGATGAAGGATGAAGGATGAAGAAGAATGTGGAAGTGGGGTGGGCGTGGCCGGTGGAAAAATTCGATCCCTTCAGGCCAATCTCTTCATCCTTCCGTCTTCCTCCTTCATCCTTTTCACAGCTCCTGCATGCTGTAGTTGGAGCAGGCGAAGATCCGGATTTGGCGGAGCTGCCGGCCTCGGCGGGTGACGTCGAAGCAGGCGATCAATTCCCGGCGGGCAAAGGTCCTCTCGATGACCGATGCTGGTTCGGACTCAGGCCGGTCCGTCACGTAGAGGGCCGTTCTGCCGATGAAGGGGTTGTACCCCATTGCTTCGGTGAAGTAGTCGTCGATTCCCAGTTCCGGGGCGGCGGTCTTCAGGGCCGCGAGGAATCGGCGCACGCGCTGTGGATCGGGGATTCCCTGTCCGAAGGGCGGCAGATCGGCCAGGGCCGAGGCCAGTTCCGTGCTGAGCGCGGGGTCGAGATTGCTGCCGGGCCGCAGTTTCTCGCGCGCGGCGTCCGCGTAGTCCACCATCCCGTCGTAGCGGGGCCAGAAGTAGAACTGGTCCGCCGGCCAGGCGGATTCCGGCACATACACCGGAGGATGACCGGGGCCTTCACGCCTGGGATCGGGGAGATAAAAGCCCAGTGCGGCGGCCGTGGCATTATTGTTGCCGATCAGAAACACCTTCTCCCCATGTTCTGCTTCATATTTCTCGCGCACTTTCTGCACCTTTTCCGCGGTTGTCTGCCATCCGCGCAAGCGGGACGTGGGGTCCCTCTCGTATGAAATCGGCAGACCCACGCGCCGAACGAGATCCGTATCCGTCAGCAACACAACACAAGCGCCGCCGAGACTCACAGCGGCGAGGGCGTAGTTACGTGCCCAACGTGCCTCCCGCACCTTTTCCAGCCAGTATGTGACGGCGAGAATGACAAGGCTCAGCGACCCTGGCGCCGTCCAATTCGGCTCGCCCACCTTTTTGAAGGACAGCGCGAAGTACATCACGAACAGGGGCAGGCTGAAAGCGAGCAGGAAGCGCGGTTTGAAATGCGCGCGCGCCTTTTTCCAGGCCCATCCGAGGCAGATCACGAACCCGACGAAGATCAGCGGGGAATAAACGAGGAGATGAAGGCCGAGGAATTTCAGGAATTCCAATGGATGGAATTGGGGTCCGGTATCGAGTCCGCCCCGGTCGCGCAGGTGAATCAGCGTAATCCACGCGTGCTGGGAGTTCCAAACGATGATGGGGGTGGTGAAAAGAGCGAAGACGACAAGCAACGAAAAAAACCCTCCGCGACGCAGTTCGCGCCGGTGTTTCGGGGTCAGGGCGAGGAGCAGGACGATCGAGAGGAGCTGCATCGCGTTGGTGTATTTCGCGAGAAATCCGCACCCGATGAGCGCCCCTGTGGCTGGCCACCAAGCGCTGAAAGCCGGGCTTTTTTCGAGCGCCAGCCAGAAGGTATAGAGCGCCGCCATCCAGAAAAAGACCGACAGAGGATCGATGGTCATCAACAGGCCGCCCGCCTGGAAGATCGGGACGAATTGTATGATGAAGACCGTCCAGATGGCCGCCGTCTCGCCGTAGAGCCGGCGGGCGAAGCCGAACATGAGCAGGCTCGTGGCCAGCGCGAGCAGGGGGCTGAGGAAGCGGATGCCGAATACGGTGTCGCCCCCCATGTGCGTCCCCAGCCACATCGCGAGCGCGATGCCGGGACCTTTGCTGAAGTAGCTCAGATC
>Ga0070658_10002681_pt1 | contig 14805 bp, 10 predicted proteins | sample KBSC13metaG_FD_64664 | JGI IMG/M metagenome (GOLD analysis project Ga0070658, IMG submission 64664) | Corn rhizosphere microbial communities from Kellogg Biological Station, Michigan, USA - KBS C1-3 metaG | ecosystem: Host-associated > Plants > Roots > Rhizosphere > Soil ...
AGCAGCCAGAACAAGGCAATGCGCTGCAGGTCTCCGGCGACGGCCGTGTAGCCATGCTCATGGATCGACGTGACCGTCTCGATGACGCTGACGATGAGCGCGAGGTCGATGACCGGCGAAACCAGGGCGAACAGCAGCTGGAACAGGATCGTCTGCGGCAAGCCGATGAAGGCGAGCCCGCGCGGTCTGCCCTCGGCCATGATCCGCCGGTGCTTCCAGACGCACTGGATCGTGCCATAGGCCCAGCGGAAGCGCTGCCTCGCCAGTTGTCGGAAACTCTGGGGCGCCTCGGTCCAGGCGATCGCGCTCTGATCGTACATGACCCGCAATCCACGGCGCTGGACGGCAATGGTCAGGTCCTGGTCTTCGGCGAGCGTGTCAGGTGGGAATCCGCCGACGTCGAGAATCGCCTGCTTGCGCCACGCGCCGACGGCGCCGGGCACCACCGTCATCGCGCCAAGCCGCCCGAGCGCTCGGCGCTCGAGGTTCTGGGCGGTAATATATTCGAGCGCCTGCCACTTCGTGACGACGTTGATGCGGTTGCCGACCTTCGCGTTGCCCGCGACCGCGGCAAGCTCCTGGTCGGCGGCTAGCCATCGTGCCAGTCGGGCAATCGTATCCGGTTCGAACTGCGTGTCGGCGTCCAGCGCGATGACGATGTCGCTCTTCGCCAGCGCCAACCCGTGGTTCAGCGCCCGCGCCTTGCCGCCATTCTCAAGCGTCAGCAGCCGGACTCGCTTCTCCTTGCCGAATTCGCGTTGCACGATCTTGGACGTGCGGTCTTTCGACCCGTCGTCGATGACGATGACTTCCAACTCGATATTCGTGCTCGCCAGCACATGACGAACCGAGCGTTCGATAACGCGCTCCTCGTTGAAGGCGGGGATCAGGACGCTGACGAAGCTCGCGGCGTCAAGCTTCGGCGGTGCCCTCCGCCGTTCCTTCGCCACCGCCGTCAAGGCGAGGCCCGTCAGCAGGACGGCTCGCGCAATTCCAAGCGAAATCGCTGCGGCAAACAGGAAGCCGAGAGCGCGGATCGAGAAGCCGACCAGCTCGAACAGACCGAGGTCGATCCGCGCCGCTGCGTGATCCTGCGGCGACAGCGGTGGCATCGCCTGCTGTGGGGAAATGCCCGCAAGTTCCGACACCGGGACGAAGCGATAGCCACGCGCCCGGAGCGTATCGATCAGGATGGGCAGCGCTTCGACGGTCTGGCTTCGATCGCCGCCGGAATCGTGCAGCAAAACGATATTGCGGCTGCATTGCGAGGTCACCTCGACCTCCTCGTTGCACGCCGGCGGCCCGCTCGTGATGCGAGACACGACATTGTTGATGATCGCCGGAACGCCCGGGCGCTGCCAGTCCTCGCTGTCGACGTGGAGGCCGACCGAGACATAGCCGCGGTTCTGTGCCTCCCACACCGGCAGGACTTCGTCCGACGTGGTCGGCTCGGCGTCGCCGAAGAAGGGCGCGCGGAAGAGCTTCAGCGTGCGCCCCGTGAAGGCCTGGAACAGCCGCTGCGTCGCGTTCAGCTCGAACAGGGTCTGGGTTCGGCCGGCAGTCGCGAGGTTCGGGTGCGTGTAGGTATGACTGCCGATCTCGTGGCCTTCGCGGATCATCCGCTCGAGCAGCGGGCGTTCGGTGATCGCATTCTCGCCGACGATGAAGAAAGTCGCCGGCACGCCCTTCGCCTTCAGGATGTCGAGGATCCGCGGCGTCCAGCGCGGGTCCGGCCCGTCGTCGAAGGTCAGCGCGACGAGCATCGGTCGATAGCCGTCGCGAGTGATGGTGTACGGTCGCGGCACCTGCAGGAAATCGACGTTGGCGAGCAGGCCGCTGGGGCCGAAGGTCAGCTTGCGAACGCCCGGCGTCGGAAGCGCGGTGATCCTCAGGATCTCCCCGCTGCCTTCGATATCGACGTTGGTGCCTTGCGCGGGCGCGATGTGCTGGAGCCCCGCCGGACTGATCTGCGTGGCGACATTGCGGCCGAAGATCGACCAAAAGGCCGGATCCTCCGCGCCCACCCGCCACAGAGCCACCTGCCGGATGCCCGCCCGGTGAAGCACGCTGATCTCGTTGAAGGCACTTGCCGCGTCGAGCATCCACACCGTGTGCGGGTGGCCGCTTTCATCCTCATACCCGAAGGTGCTGTTGCCGGCGATGCGATCGAAGATCGGGGGCGCATCGCTGTCGGCCGCATCGACCCACGCCTCTTCGACATTCTCGGGATCGCCGGTCCCGTCGTGCCAGTCGTAGGCATAGTTGCCGATGGTGACGATGGCCTTTTCGCGCGGAATTTGCCGGATCGCGGCTGCGACAGAGGTCGCCCACCATTGCTGCGAGGCGATCGGCCCCGCCGGGCCGTCGTTCGAATGCTCGTCATAGGCCATGACGAAGACCTTGTCGGTAAGCTCGGCGAAGCGCCGCAGGTCCCAATCCTGATCCACGGGGGTAGCGACCGTGATCAGCCAGCCGTGCGCCAGGAAACGCGGCCGCGCCTCGCGCAGCAGCTGCAGATAGTTGGACTGGCCGGCGCGATCGAGCTGCTCGAAATCGAACACCGCGCCTGAGGCCTGGCTGGAAACCAGGAACGCTTCGAACTGATCGAGGAAGCGGCGACGCAAGGCCGGGTTCGCGAGCAGGCTTTCGGCGCCGGGCTCGTCGACCTTGCCGTTGGCGTAGTTCTGGACGACCGGGAGGATCAACGGGCGGTGCGCCGCTGTGTTGATCACGGCGCGGCCCTTTTCATCCGGCAGCACGGTGAACTGGTGGTTGGGGCCGACCACCGTCACCCATACCGGCGCCAGCCAGTCGAGGTCGCCGATGTGCCGGTGGAGCGAATAGGTCGAGCTTTCGTCGAACGGCTCGTAAAAGCCGACCGCTAGCGGACGCGCCATCGCGGCTGCCGCTGCAGTCGCCCGTCGCGGACCGACTTGCCGCGTGGTCGGCGGAGCAACTCCGAGGAGCGAGCGGATCGCGGCATTCACGCGTCGCTGCGCGCGCCCTAGCAGGGTCGGCTTCGGCGTGGCGCGCGGCAGGCCATGTTCGGTCGCCACCGGCAGCGGCGCCTCGGCGGGAACGACGCGGATCGTCGCGAACAACGCTGCGACAGCGAGCAGGTTAAGGAGGACGAACAGCGCGACTGCCAGCCTGAACCGCCGGCGACGACGTCCGGTCGGGTCATGGAAGATCTGGCGTTGGGCCATGGTTTCTCGCTAGTCCGAGACCGTCCGCACCGCCAATGACGTTTAATTCATGGAAATGTCAGGCGCGCGCCAATCGCCAGCAAGCTTGGAATCGCGACAACCGCAGTTGAGATGACCAACGCGATCCGCCCGATGCGCGCCCCGCTCGACCTAAGCTCGACCGCCAGCACCAACGCGGCCAGCGCGGCACCGCTGATCGTCCAGAAGTAGTAACGTACACCAACCGCAACCCCGACGGCGAGATAGCTCATGCCGTAGAGGAACGCCGAGGCGGCGATCGCGCGCGCCTCGGCAGACGTGCTCGTCGAAAACGACGCGATCAGCACCGCAAGCGCAAGGCTGATCCAGAAGATTGGCCAGCCCAGCGGCGTCGCCGCGGCGGCGTCTGCATAGGCGCTAACAGATGTCAGCACCGAATTCGGGCGCACCTGGAAGCCCCACGGATTTGGCACCGATTGCAACCAGGCGGTAAAATCAGGTCCTTTCGGCACGAGGAACCAGACCGACCGGTTGAAATGGTCGAGCCGATGTTCGGCGTATGCGAGCGGATGGTTGGCGATCGCATTCAGCCAGAGCAGGGTAACGCTGACGTCACCCTCATCGACCAGGGCATCGAAACGTTCGAAGCCGAGCGGACACGGCCGGTTCGCCCATGTCGAATATGAGTCCCACTCCTTCGGGTCGTAGCATTGATGATTGACCTTGACCGGATCGCGGACGCCAAAGTCGGGGAACTGGTTGACTCCTGATCGCTCGGTGATCCCGCCGAGGTCGAAGATCATCAGCGACAGATTCACCTTCGTGTCTTCGGCTTGCACCAGCTTCGAAACGGCAGGGCCCGTCGCCAGGAAGGCAGCGGCACCGGCAATGGCGCTCACGACCGCGCGAAGGGATGTGCGCGTGAATGCTCGCGGAAGCGCCGCCAGCAGCAGCGGAAGGCAAGCGAAGACGGCGTTCAGCCGAAGAGCGGCGGCAACGAACAGGCAAAGGATCGAAGCGACGGTGAAGGCCGCGCGCACGCGGCCTTGCACCATCGTCCGACAGAGCAGCATTCCGGCCGCGCAGAGCAGGAAGCCGGCCATCAGCACGTCCTTGAGCACTACCCCGGAGAGCGCGAGCGGCGCCGGCAGCCAGCCCGCGCACGCAATCGCAATTGCCAATCCGCGCTCGCCGCGGCGGTAGGCCCACCACGCGATCAGGCCAATACCGCCCCAGTAAAGCAGCAACTGAAGCAGCAACATGGGCGCAGGGCCCGGAACGACGAAAGCCATCCGGCGCCAGATCCAGGCCATCAGTGGCGGGTGCCAGTCCTCGTACGCGTTATCGACAGCTTGCTGGTACTGCCAGCGCGCATCGTCGATCATCACGCCCGGCCAATAGGCGTAAGCGACCACGGCGAAGCCGAGCGCCAGGATCGCGAAAATGAGTAGGGGGAAAAGGCTTCGCCGGCCGGTCATCTAAGACAATGCGCTCCCTCGCGAACGAGAAAGTGGCGATCCAAATTCGCCCCACCTGATACCTAAGGCCCTGGGTAATCCAGTGCCTTTTGGCAGCACTTCCTGTCCACTAAGCGAGCCGGGGCTCGACTTCACGAAATCCTACCAGTCGACCGCGCTGCTCGTCCCAAAGAGCCAGACGCCAGCATCGGAGGCTCTCTCTCAGGGTGATAACCTTGGCGATTCCCGCGAGTTCCGGAGCGGCGGCCAGGCACGCCTGAAGCCTGTAGTTGGGGACCCGGGAGCACAAGTGGTGCACGTGGTGCAGGCCGATATTACCGGAGAACCATTGCAGGACTGGCGGAAGCTTAAAGTAAGAGCTGCCGACGACGGCCGCTTCGTGGAAGTTCCAATCACCGTCGCGTTCCCAATGCGCATCTTCGAACTGGTGCTGCACATAAAACAGCCAGTTGCCGGCCCACGACGCCATGATCATCACAGGAAGATACGTCCCGAGCACCGTCAGGGTGCCGAACAGGTAGGAGAGAAGGCCGAACCCCAAGAGAAGCGCGAGATCCAGCAACAGGACGCTTTGAAGCGACCGACGATTCCTGAGCTCGTGACTATTTGGGAATCGCTGCAGCAGGATGAAGTTGATCGGCGCACCGAGCATGACCATCACCAACGGGTTCCGGAAGAGCCGGTAGGCAAGCTTCCGAAGGGGCGAGGAGGCCTGGTATTCGGCAACGGTCATCGTCTCCACGTCCCCGCGCCCACGCCGGTCGAGATTGCCCGTAGAGGCATGGTGCGCGGCATGGCTGCGCTTCCAGCTGTCGTAGGGAGTGAGCGTCAGAAGGCTCAGCGCGCGCCCGACCAGGTCATTTGCGGCGCGAGATCTGAAAAACGAGCTGTGACCGCAGTCATGTTGAATGATGAAGAGCCTTACGAGCAGTCCGGCCGCAGGGATGGCCAGTAGCAGGGTCAGCCAGAAATAGCCGTTCGATGCCCACCCCATGACCGCGAGCAACGCGAGGAAGGGCGTCGCGGTTGTGACCAGCTGAAAGATGCTCCGTCTTGTATCGGCACCATAAGTGGTGAACCGCCGGGATAGGATCGGTCCGAGCGCCACTGCGCTCGACGTGGCGTGATCGCCCGTTTGCCTCGACGCGTTCATCGACGGAAGCCCCGCCGCCTGGGCCCTGACGATGGGCCTGCGACCTTCTCGCGATAAACGATCCTGCCTTTGGACAGGTCGTACGGAGTCATTTCGACGTGGACCCGGTCGCCGACGATTGACCGAATGCGATAGCGGCGCATCTTGCCGGCCGTATAGGCGATGATCCGGTACTGGTTGTCGAGCATGACTCCGAACCGCCCGTCCGGGAGAATCTCGTCGACCACGCCTTCGATTGTGAGCAATTCTTCTTTCGCCAACGACAATACATCCTCGTTCGCCGAGAGGCCCATCAGCGGGCAGCTCGTGGCTAGCTGGCGTTAAGGATGGAAAGAGCGCGATAGCGCGAAAACCGTCAATATCGGCTTGTAGCGGGGCTTTGATAGCCGGGTCGTAAGTCAAAAGATACGGCTTACCGGGCGAACGGTTTCATCTGACGCAATCGATCAATGATTGGCCGCCATGTGCGCAATGGGAATGGTAGGCTTGGCTACCTAAGTAGCTGAAAAGGCTGGTGGAGCTGAGGGGAATCGAACCCCTGACCTCTGCAGTGCGATTGCAGCGCTCTCCCATCTGAGCTACAGCCCCGCGCCTCCAGCCGGCCGGTGCACCCGATGGGTTCGGGCGCCGGGGAGCGGCTCCACTAGCGGCGATTCCTCACCCTTGCAATCGCCTGTCCCGCCACAGCGTCGGCCCGCCGATTTGGCCCGTTCCTGACCCGTTACAACAGGAACGGCCGTGAACACCTGTTCGTTTGACTTCAGGTATTTGGCTGGCCCCCGGAGCCGGCCTCAGCCTGCAGGGAGAACAACCATGGCCTATGACAGATTCGACCCGCGCGACGAACGTTCGCGATGGCGCGACGACCGCAGTTCCGGCCGCTGGGAAGGCCGCGATCCGCGCGGCGGACGCGACAATCCCGATGACCGCGGCTTCTTCGACCGCGCGAGCGACGAAGTCGCTTCGTGGTTTGGCGACGATGAAGCCGAGCGCCGCCGCCGCGAGGATCACATGCGCGACCGGCGCGACGAAGCGCGCGGCGCCCACTCGGGCGACTTCAATCGCGACCGCGGCTGGGACCGCGACCGCGAGCGCAGCCACGAGCGCGACTGGAACGACAACCGCGGCGCCTTCGCGCGCGGCGGATCGAGCGAAAGTGACTACAACCGCGGCTGGCGCCGTGAGCTGTCGGGTGGCGGCGACCGCGAGCAGAACCGCTTCCGCGAGCCCGACCGCTTCGGCGAAGGCGGGCGCGATTACCGCCCGTTCGCCGGCGACTACGGCCGGTCGGACTCTCAGTGGGGCCGCGACCCTTATCGGAGCACGAGCCGGGCCGGCACCAGCGATCAGTCCGACCGCTCGCGCCACGAAGACCCCCACTACCGTGCGTGGCGCGACCGACACCTGAGCGATCTCGACCGCGACTATGACGATTACCGCAGCGAGCGACAGTCGCAGTTCGAAAACGACTTTGGCAGCTGGCGCGAACGCCGCCAGCAGAAGCGCGGCCTGCTCGGCCAGGTCCGCGAGCATATGGAAGTGGTCGGCAGCGACGACGAGCACGTCGGCACCGTCGATCGGGTTGCCGGCGACCGCATCATCCTCACCAAGTCCGATGCGGAGAGCGGCGGCGCCCATCACTCGCTGAGCTGCTCGAATGTCGAGCGCATCGAGGAAAATCGGGTGATCCTCGATTGCACCGCCGACGAGGCCCGGCGGCGGTGGCGCGACGAGCATCGGAGCCGCGCGCTGTTCGAACGCGAGGACCAGGGCGAGATGGGCCCGGGCGTGCTCGATCGCAGCTTCTCAGGCACCTACCGCTAGAGCGGTGGGCAGCTAAGCCTCCGGCCAGCGGAGGCTAACCTAGACCCGGCGGTGTCATCCCCTTCACCGCCGGGTCTTTCGTGCCGCTCGCGTAACGCATATGCGCGTCGGTCAGCAGGAGGAACGACAATGGCGCGCGCCTGGCATCTCAAGAGCCGCCCCAGCGGCATGCCGACATCCGAGAATTTCGAGCTGAAGGATATCGACCTCCCGGAGCTCGCCGAAGGGCAGGTCCGCGTTCGCAACCGCTGGCTTTCGGTCGATCCCTACATGCGCGGCCGCATGAACGACGTGAAAAGCTACGTGCCGCCGTTCCAGGTCGGCGAGCCGCTCGAGGGCGGCGCGGTCGGCGAAGTCGTCGAAAGCAAGGCCGACGGTTACGCGGTCGGAGACCTCGTTCAGCACATGGCGGGCTGGCGCGACGAAGCGGTGGTTCAGTCGCGAACGGCGCAAAAGCTCCCCAACCTCGGGGCCGCGCCTCAGCAATTCCTCGGCGTTCTCGGAGTGACAGGAGCCACGGCCTATTTCGGGCTCATCGATGCGGCCGCGGCCAAAGCCGGCGACATCGTCTTCGTGTCGGCTGCAGCAGGCGCGGTCGGCTCCGTCGTCGTCCAGGTAGCAAAAGCCAAGGGCATGACGGTGATCGGCTCGGCCGGCGGGCCCGAGAAATGCGAGTTCGTCCGCTCACTCGGCGCCGATCATGTGATCGACTACAAGGCCGGATCGATCTTGAAGGGCCTGGCGGAAGCAGCGCCCGACGGGATCGACGTCTATTTCGACAATGTCGGTGGCGACCATCTCGACGCCGCCTTTGCGCTGGCGAGGAACAATGCCCGCTTCGCGATCTGCGGAATGATCGAGGGCTATAACCAGCGCGAGCCGATGGCCTTCCGCTTCATCCAGCGGGTCATCGCCGCGCGCATTCAGCTCAAGGGCTTCATCGTCTTCGACTATTTCCCGCGGCTTCCGGAATTCTACGCCGAGATGGCGCCATGGGTCGCCAACGGCACCGTCAAGTCGCGCGAGACGGTGGTGGACGGGTTGGAGAACACGCCGGACGCGTTTCTCGGCCTGTTCCGCGGCGAGAACACCGGCAAGATGCTCGTCCGGCTCTAGAACTTGCAGACGTTGGGATCGCCGCTCTTGTAGCCCCGCTGCAGCGCTTCCATCCGCTGTGCCGACGTGCCGTGGGTGAAGCTGTCGGGGACAACCGTGCCCTGCGCCTGCTTCTGGAGCGTATCGTCGCCGATCGCTTCCGCCGCGCGCATACCCTCCTCAAAGTCGCCCTGCTCCATTACCGGGCGGCCCTGCGGGTCCTTCGCGTTCGCCGCCCACACGCCGGCGTAGCAGTCGGCCTGCAGCTCCACCCTGACCTGCTCCTGGTTGCCCGCGGCCTCGCTAGAGCGCGCCTGCACCTGCTCGGCCTGGCTTAGGCGGCCCGTGAGGTCCTGGACATGATGGCCGACCTCGTGCGCGATCACATAGGCCTGTGCGAAGTCTCCCGGCGCCTGGAAGCGCTGCGACAGCTCGTTGAAGAACTCGGTGTCGAGATAGATCTTCTTGTCAGTCGGGCAGTAGAACGGCCCCATGGCCGACTGCGCGGCGCCGCAGCCCGACTGGTAAGCCCTTGAATAGGCTACCAAAGTGGTCGGCTCGTATTTCCCGCCGAGCAGCTTGCTCCACGTGTCTTCGGTCGAGGCCAGCACCTGTAACATGAAGTGTTTAGTGTTCGGGTCGAGCGTGCTCTGGCCAGCGGGAGCACTTTGCTGGGTGCCGGGCACCAGGCTTCCGCCACCGCCGCCAAGCCCGCCCAGCGAGCTCAGCAGGAAGTAGCCAATCACCAGGACCACCACGCCGCCAATGCCGAAGCGGCTCGCCACCAGGGGGATGAGGCAGCCGAGCGGATTTCCTCCGCCACCACCGAAGCCAAAGCCGCCGCCGCTGCGGCCCGTTGCGTCCTCGAAGTTGCTGCTTTCCCGCTCGTCGCCGAACCGCATCCTCGTCCCTCCTGTCGAGGGCCTAATGCGCGTGGCGCGCTACGGTTGCAATTCGCCGCCCGCGCCGCGAGTTAGCGCGCCCAAGGAGAATCGAAATGTTCCTTCAAGGCAAAGTCGCGTTGGTCACCGGCTCCACCTCGGGCATCGGGCTCGCGATCGCCAAGGCGCTTGGCGCGGAGGGCGCGAAGCTGATGATCAACGGCTTCGGCGACGCCGCCGACATCGCCCGCGAATGCGACGAGCTTGGCGCGGTTCACGACGGCGCCGACATGTCGAAGCCGCAAGAGATCGAGCGCATGATGAAGCGCTGCGCCGATGATCTCGGCGGGCCGGACATCCTCGTCAACAATGCCGGCATCCAGCACGTCTCGCCGGTCGAGGACTTCCCGCCGCAGAAGTGGGACGCAATCATCGCCATCAACCTGTCCTCGGCATTCCACACCACCAGGCTCGCGGTCCCATCGATGAAGCAGAAGAAGTGGGGCCGGATCATCAACACGGCGAGTGCACACAGCCTGGTCGCCTCACCCAACAAGAGCGCCTATGTCGCCGCGAAGCACGGCATCGCCGGCTTCACAAAGTCAGTAGCGCTGGAGACGGCGCGCGAAGGCATCACCGCCAACTGCATCTCGCCGGGCTATGTCTGGACCGAGTTGGTCGAGCGCCAGATCCCCGACACGATGAAGACGCGGGGCCTTACCCGCGAGCAGGTGATGAACGACGTGCTCCTGGCGGCACAGCCGACCAAGCGCTTCGTAACCCCCGCGGAAGTCGCCTCGCTCGCCGTCTTCCTCTGCCGGGAGGAGGCGAAGTCCATAACCGGCGCGAACCTCAGCATGGACGGGGGCTGGACCGCCGCTTAAGCAATGCTCCCGATGCGGCTCGCCCTCCTCGTTACGCTCGCCCTCGCCACCGCCGGTTGCGGCGCGATGGAGCAGACGCGCGGCCTCGTGCCTCGGCGGACGACAGCCTACCGCCAGGTGGTCAGTGCCAACGACCGCCTCCGGCTGCGCGACTGGCGCACGGCTTTCGTCGACGGCCTTGCTGCAGCGCGGAAGGCCGGCCACGGCGCCGAGATCGACCGCGAAGGTGCGTTGCTCGATCCCGATGCTGCCCAGACCAACCCGGCAATCCCGAACGGCATGTACCGCTGCCGCGTGATCAAGCTCGGCGCCCAGGGCCCCGGGAACCTCGATTTCGTCGAATACCCCGGTTTCACTTGCAGGGTCCGCCCGGACCGCAACTTGCAGCGGCTTGCCAAGCTGACCGGCTCCCAGCGCTATGTCGGACTGATCTTCCCCGGCGATCCGCTCCGCAATGTGTACCTCGGCACCCTCGCCTTCGCAGACGAGGAACGGGTCCTGCAATATGGCCAGGATGACCAGCGCGACGTCGCTGGTTACGTTGAGCGGATCGGCCCAAGCCGCTGGCGGCTGATCATGCCCTACCCGCACTTTGAGTCGCACGTGGACGTCATGGAGCTGACTCCGGCTCAATAGCCTTGATGAGTTCAATGGCTTCTTCGAGGTCGTTCACCACTTCTTTGTAAAGTTTAGCGACACCCCTTCACTGTCGGTGGATTTGACAGTGGACGGTGGATGGACGCGCTGATCACCTTCTGGAGCCATGCGCTCGCGGCGGCCTGCTTCGCTGCGCTCGCAATCTGGCGCCTCGGTGAAGCGGCGCGGCGGCCAGGCGAGCGCCTGCTCGCTGCTGCATTCGCGCTGACGGCCTGCTGGGCATGGATCGGTGCGGTCGCCTCGACTGACGCTATGTTCGGCTTCGCCGAGAGCGCCCGCAATCTCGTCTGGATCAGCCTCCTCTACAGCCTGTCCGCCGCGAACGACGAGCGCGAGCATGGCTTGAAGCTCGTCTATGCCGCGGTCGCTGGCGTCATCGGCCTTCAGCTCATTGGCGGCGTCCTGCAGCTCTTCAGCCCGAACGACACGATTTCCGAAACGGGGCTGATGTTGCGGTTCACGACCGCGGCCGGTGCCTTGGTCCTTGTCCACAACATCTACGGCCAGGCTGCGCCGGCCAGCCGTACGCACATCCGCTTCGCCATGATCGGGCTTGCGCTGATGTGGTTCTACGACCTCAACCTCTACACCAGCGTCTACCTCGGGTCTGGTGGAGCGGCTCGGCTGCTGGAGTGGCGCGGCCTGGTCGTCGCACTCGCCGCACCGCTGTTTGCCCTAGCGACGCGCAAGCAGGGCACCTGGCGCGTACGGCTGTCTCGCGCGGCGACCTTCCAGTCCCTCTCGCTCCTCGCCCTCTGCGCCTACTTCGCACTCATGGCGATCCTCGCAACGGCCCTCCGCGGAACCGGGGTCGACTGGTCGTCCGCGCTGATGATCGGCGTCCTTGCGCTGATGACCGTCGGAGCCATGGTCGTGATCCCCAGCGCGCGCGCTCGCGGGTGGGTGAAGGTCAAGCTCGCCAAGCACCTCTTCGAGCACCGCTACGACTATCGCGCTGAATGGCTGCGCTTCACCGAAACCCTGGGCCTCGCTGGGCCGGAAGCCCCGCCCTTGAGCGAGCGGATCGTTCGCGCCTTCGCCGACATCGTCGACGCACCGGGCGGCATGCTGTTGGTGAGCGATGGCGGCAACGGGCTCTCGGTCGCCTCCGCCAACGAATGGCCGGGGAGCGGTCCGCCTGCGGATGCCTTCGACAATGCCGGCGACTTCTGGACGGCCGTGGAGGCAAGCGGCCGCGTCGTCGAACTCGCGGCGCTTCGAGGCGGCTGGGCAAGCGCGGAGGAGAAGGTCCTGAGCGTTCCCAAATGGCTCGTCGAGCATGAGCGTGCATGGGCGGCAGTCCCGCTGCTGCACCATCAGCGGCTGGTCGGCCTCGTCATTCTCGCCGCGCCTGAATTCAAGCGGCAGCTCGACTGGGAGGATTTCGACCTGCTGCGTACCGCCGGCCATCAGGCCGCGAGCTCGCTCTCGGAGGCGCTGGGGCAGGAGGCGCTCAGCGAGGCTCAGCGGTTCGAGGAATTCAATCGCCGCTTCGCGTTCATCCTCCACGACATCAAGAACCTCGTCAGCCAGTTGTCGCTGCTCGCCCGCAATGCCGAGCGTCACGCTGACAACCCCGAATGGCGTGCGGACATGGTTGCGACACTGCAGTCGTCGGTCGGCAAGATGAACGAGCTGCTTGCCCGGCTCGCACCCCAGTCGTCGGGCCGTGTGCAGCAGATCGAGGCGCAGCCGCTTCGCCCAATTCTTAGCGCCGCGATCGCAGGCAAGCGCCGCGACCGCGAGGTCAACCTGCTTGGCGATGCCGGGCTCGAAGCCATGGTCGATGCCAACGCCCTCGAGCAGGCGGTCGGCCACCTGCTCCAGAATGCGCTCGATGCCAGCAGTGGCGAACCGGTCACGGTTCGCGTCAGCGGCGAGGGCGACCGCGTGTCGATCGCGATTGCCGACAAGGGTGTCGGAATGGACGGCGACTTCATCCGCAACCGCCTGTTCCAGCCCTTCGCCTCGACCAAGCCGGGGGGCTTCGGCATCGGAGCGTTCGAGGCCCGCTCGCTGATCACTGCCATGGGCGGCCGAATGAGCGTCGACAGCCGCCTCGGCCGCGGAACCACCTTCACCATCCTCCTGCCGGCTGCCGGTACGGCTGCTGAACCTGAACGGAAAATCGCATGACCGACCAGACCAAAGTGCTGCTCATTGTCGAGGACGACGAGGGCCTGCAGCGCCAGCTCAAATGGGCGTACGAAGGGTATGAGGTGATCTGCGCCGGCGATCGCGCCAGCGCCATCGAGGCGCTGCGGGCGCACGAGCCGGCGGTGGTCACGCTCGACCTCGGCCTGCCGCCCGATCCCGACGGGACAGAGGAGGGCTTCGCTACCCTCGCTGAGATCCTGCGCCTGAAGCCCGATACCAAGGTAATCGTCGCGACTGGGCATGGCGCTCGAGAAAGCGCCACCAAGGCAGTCGCGATGGGTGCCTACGACTTCTACAAGAAACCGGTCGACATCGATGAGCTCGGCTTCATTGTCGCCCGCGCTTTCCACCTCCACGACATCGAGGAGGAGCATCGCCGCCTCGAATCCGGCGCTGCTGCGTCCGTGCTGGGCGCAATTATCACTGCGGCACCCGAAATGCTGAAGGTCGCCAAGACGATCGAGCGTGTCGCTTCAGCCGACGTCTCTGTCATGCTGCTGGGCGCCAGCGGTACCGGCAAGGAGCTGCTCGCCCGCGCCGTCCATGAGAAGAGCGGCCGGAAGGGCGAGTTCATCGCCATCAATTGCGCTGCCATCCCCGAGAACCTGCTCGAGGCGGAGCTGTTCGGTTACGAGCGCGGTGCCTTCACCGGTGCGGTCAAATCCAACGTCGGCAAGATCGAGCTCGCGCAGAACGGTACGCTGTTCCTCGACGAGGTGGGCGACATTCCGCTGCCGCTTCAGGTCAAGCTGCTGCGCTTCCTCCAGGAGCGGGTGATCGAGCGCATCGGCGGCCGACAGCCGATCGCGGTCGACACGCGCATCGTCTGCGCGACTCACCAGGACCTGGATTCGATGACCGCCGCCGGTTCGTTCCGGGAGGACCTTTACTACCGCCTCGCAGAGATCGTCGTGAAGATTCCGTCGCTTGCCGAGCGGTCGGGGGATTCGGTCCTGCTCGCCCGCCACTTCGTCAACCGGTTCGGCCGTGAGCTCAATCCCGGAGTGCAGTCGCTGAGCCCCGACGCCATCGACGCCATTCATGCCTACGGCTGGCCCGGCAACGTCCGCGAGCTCGAGAACCGCATCAAGCGCGCGGTGATCATGGCCGACGGCAAGAGTGTCACGGCCGCCGACCTCGACCTCCCGACGCAGGTGCAGTCCGCCGAGATCCTGCCGATCAACCTCCGCTCGGCCCGCGAGGCCGCCGACCGCAAGGCGATCCGGCAGGCGATGAGCCGCGCCGACAACAATATCTCCAGCGCCGCCAAGCTGCTCGGGATCAGCCGGCCGACGCTGTACGACCTGTTGAAGCAGTACCGGCTGTCGGCCTGAGCGCCGACCAACGCGCTGGCGCGTTCGACGAACGGGATTGCGGGACATAATCGCGACGCTAACCTGCTCCGGTTTTCCGCACATCACGGGGCTCGTTCATGGATCGCAGATCGTTTCTCGCAACCGGCGCCACCGCCGCTTTGCTTCCGCTCGCAGA
>Ga0070658_10002682_pt1 | contig 14802 bp, 12 predicted proteins | sample KBSC13metaG_FD_64664 | JGI IMG/M metagenome (GOLD analysis project Ga0070658, IMG submission 64664) | Corn rhizosphere microbial communities from Kellogg Biological Station, Michigan, USA - KBS C1-3 metaG | ecosystem: Host-associated > Plants > Roots > Rhizosphere > Soil ...
CTGCCAGGGGCTGCACGGCTACGCCCGCGTCGAGACCCCCTACGGGATTGTCGGACTCGATCAGGCTGGGCTCTGGCGTTTCCGCCCGCGTGAGCAACGGCTCGACGCCTTCTACGGCGGCGCGGCCGATCCGCAGAATCCGTGGGGGTGGACCTTCACCAAATGGGGCGTGCCGCTCATCTCCGCCGGCAACAGCGGCAACATGTACTTCCCCACGCCGGAAATGATCCGCGGCTACCAGGGCGGCCGCCGCGACACCATCTGGGCCACGGGCCGCGGCCGCAAGACCAGCAACCCGGAGATCATCGAGAGCGCGCACTTCCCCGAGGAATGGCAGGGCGCGCTCGTGACCGGCGGATACATCAACAACGCGGTCTGGACGCTCAAGATATCGCCGGATGGCGCTGGGATGAAAGCCGAAGATCACCCCACCCTGCCCCCGCTCGTGCAAAGCACGCACGGCAGCTTCCGCCCCGTGGATGTGAAGCTCGGCCCCGACGGCGCTCTCTATATCTGCGATTGGTACAACCCGATCATCGGCCACTACCAGGCCAGCTTCCGCCACCCCGATCGCGACAAAGTGCATGGCCGCATCTGGCGCGTGACTTACAAGGGCAGCCCGCTCCTCACCCCACCGCCGATCCTCGCGCAGGCCACACCCGACTTGAACATGCTGTGCGAATCGCTGCGCTCGCCCAACCGGTATCCGCGCGAGCAGGCGAAGCTGATTCTCTTCGGAGGCGACGACACGAAAGTAACAGCCGCCGTGCGCACCTGGGCGGCGCAACTCGATCCCAACGCGCCCGATCTGGACTTCGCGCTCATGCAAGCGCTTGGGGTCTTCGAGGCCCACGAATCCATCGAGGTTCCCCTACTCAAGCGCGTCCTCGCCGCCAAAGCGCCCGAGGCCCGCGCCTATGCCGCCGCCACGCTGGCCCGCTGGTTCGATCGCCTGCCGCTCGGCTTCGATCCGCTCGAACCGCTCGCCGAATTCGCGCACGATTCCGACCCGCGCGTCCGCCTCGCCGCTGTGGTCGCCGCCGGCAATATCCCGCGCGCCGAGTCGATGGTCGTGGTGTTGAGCGCGGCGAAACAACCGCACGATCGCTTCATCGATACCGCACTCGTCGCCGCGACCGGAGTCCTCAAGCCCTTGTGGGAACCGCTGCTCGCCAAGGGCGGCGCCGGCTGGCCGGCGGATTGGATGCAGTTACTCAAGACTCTCGACAAACCGAAGGCCGCGCCCGCCCCTCCGAATACCAAGAAAGTCGCGCAGCAAGTCGGCACACCCATCGTCCCGATCTACGGCCGCCAGCGCGCTTCGCCCTATGTGCTGAGCACCATCGCCGCTGAGGTGAAAGCCAAAGGCGATGCCGAAAACGGGAAGAAAGTTTTCCATCGCGCGGAACTGGCCTGCCTCACCTGCCATCATGTCGGCGACGAAGGCGGCAAGATCGGTCCGGCGCTGGACGCCATCGGCAGCGCGCAACCGCTGGAGTTCATCATCGGCACCGTCCTCGAGCCACAGCGGGAGGTGAAGGAAGGCTTCGAGACCGTGCGCATCACCACGAAGAAAGGCGAGGAGCAGATCGGGATCATCGTGGCCGGCAACGACTCGGAACTCATCCTGCGGGACCCCGCCGGCGCCGAGCACACCGTGGCCCAGGCCGATGTCGCCAAGCGCGAATTCATCGGTTCGCTCATGCCCGCGGGCCTGACCGACAATCTTTCGCCGGAGGACCTGCGCGACTTGTTCACCTACCTCAGCCAGCTCGGAAAGGCGAAGTGAAATGCAGGATTAGAGCCAGCCACGTGCCAAAAACGGGGGAATTGCATTGCCAAGCCGCACCCGGTTCTCCTATGCACAGACTCTGACTTTGCCGGCACCGGCCCCCCGCCCACGGTTCGCGCGGCGATTTCTCAAAATCGTCCATCGTAAATCCTCAATCGTAAATTCCATGTCTCTCACCACTATCGTTGAAGTTCACGCCCGCCAGGTCATCGACTCCCGTGGCAATCCCACGGTCGAAGCGGACGTCGTCCTCGCCGGCGGCGCCATCGGCAGCGCCATCGTCCCGAGCGGCGCAAGCACCGGGGAGCACGAAGCGTGGGAACTGCGCGACGGCGTGAAGGATCGCTACCTGGGCAAGGGCGTGACCAAGGCCGTGGCCAACGTGAACAAGTCCATCGCCAAGGCCATCGAAGGTTTCGACGCGCTCGACCAGGTCTCCATCGACAAGACGATGATCGCCCTCGACGGCACGCCGAACAAAGCCAAGCTCGGCGCCAACGCCATTCTCGCCGTCTCGCTGGCCACCGCCAAGGCCGCCGCCAATCAGCTCGGACTTTCGCTCTTCAAATACATTGGCGGGCCCAACGCCAAGGTCCTGCCCGTCCCGATGATGAACATCGTCAACGGCGGCGCGCACTCCGATGCCCCGGTCGATTTCCAGGAATTCATGGTCGTGCCAAAGAATTTCCCGAGCTTCTCCGAGGCGCTCCGGGCGGGCACGGAGATCTTCCACTCGCTCAAGAGCGTGCTCAAGAGCCGCGGCCTTTCCACGGCGGTCGGCGATGAAGGCGGCTTTGCGCCGAACTTCAACGACGCGAACGACGCGCTCGAGACCATCGGGGTCGCGGTGAAAAAGGCCGGCTACAAATTCGGGAAGGATGTGTTTATCGCCCTGGATGCCGCTTCCTCCGAATTCTACGACAAGGCGAAGAAGGAATACGTCTTCAAGAAGAGCGACGGCTCCCGGCGCAGTGCCGAGGAACTGGTCGCCTACTACGTCGAGCTCCAGAAGAAATTCCCGATCATCTCGATCGAGGACGGCTGCGCGGAGAACGACTGGGCGGGCTGGAAGAAGCTCACCGACACGCTGGGTGCCACGACCCAGATCGTGGGCGACGATCTTTTCGTGACCAACGTCGAGTTCCTGAAGAAGGGCATCGAGACCGGCACGGCCAATTCCATCCTCGTGAAGGTGAACCAGATCGGTTCGCTGACCGAAACGCTCGACGCGATCGAGCTGGCCAAGGAGAACAAATACACCGCCGTCATCTCCCATCGCTCGGGCGAGAGCGAGGACAACACCATCGCCGACATCGCCGTGGCGACGAATGCCGGGCAGATTAAAACCGGGTCATTGAGCCGGACGGACCGCGTGGCGAAGTACAACCAACTCCTCCGCATTGAAGAGGAACTTGGTGACAACGCCGTTTATGGAGGTAAGATGCGCTAAGTGAGCTCGGCCCAAGGCCACTTCCAAACCGCCCCACCGTCTGGGGGAATCTGGTATTCCCTCAACCGGTTGCTTTTCGTGCTCATCGCCCTCGTTGTGGCGATGATCTGCGCCTACCGCTTCCTGCCCGAGGTCTCCAAACGCCGGGACCAGCAGACGCGTGTCGACGTGCTCAAGGGCGAAGTCGAGCGGGAACGCCAGCTCCTCGTGCGCAATCTGCGCATCGAGGAACTGTTGAAACACGATCCGGAATACGTGGGCTTGGTGGCGCGTGATCGTCTCGACTTGATGAAAGAAGGCGAGACCATCTACCGGATCGAAGCGCCCAAGCTCGACAAGACGCGGATGCGGTTGAATCACTGATAGGGAGCGCAGTCTGCCCCAGCGCACCACCGGTGCCACATCTCGCGATACGCCTTTTCAACGTTGCGCGCAAAACGCGGGGCATCCATGAGCGGCGAAGCCGCCATGCGGTTTCTCAGAGACGAGCGCAGCACGCTCAGGCGCGGCAGATCGGCCGCCAGATTGCACGCCGTTTGCACATACGCTTCGGGTGTGTGCGCAATCAATTCTCGCAGCCCCAAGTTCATCGCCAAACTCACTCCGGCCCGGCCCACCGCAGTCTCCCCGCGCAGAGAGATCACGGGCACGCCCATCCAGAAAGCATCGCAGGACGTGGTGCCACCACCGTAGGGAAACGGATCGAGGGCAACATCGATCTGCTGATAGAGTTCCAGGTATTCGGACATCGGCACATGGGCGACAAAACGCAGGCGCCGCGGATCCACTCCCAGTTGCTCGAGCAGTTTCGCGGTTCGCTGGCGATGGGATCCCTCGGCGGCATGCAGGAGCAATTGCGAATCAGGCACAGCCTGGAGAATGCGAGCCCATGAGAGCAGCGTGGGTTCGGTGACTTTGCAGAAGTTATTGAGACAGCCAAATGTGATGTGGCCGGCGCGCTGGGCAGGCACGGGGCCGACACTCGGAGTGCCCATCGGCTGATAGCACCAATAGGTTCGCGGCAGCCGGATCGTCTGCTCGGAGTAGACAGATTCGTCCATGCCCGGCGGATCCAGGTGGGGATCGCTGAGCCGGTAATCTATCGTGTTCAACCCGGAGGTGCCGGCGTACGCCAAATACGTAACCTGGATGGGAGCGGGCTTCCGGGCGAAGACCAGCAGACGGTTGCGGTCCATGTGTAGGGACAGATCGACCAGGATATCGATCTCATCCTGGCGGATGAGTTCCGCGACTTGGTCGTCGGACCGGCCCGTCGTGTTCTGCCATTGGTCGGCGTGAGCGCGTAGTTGATACGTCAGCGCATCGGGTCTTTTCACCTGGGAGTAGCAAAAGATCTCAACCTCCCGGTGTTCGTGGTTGGCCAGCAGGGGCAGCATGAAACGGCCTACCGGGTGCTCGCGGAAATTCGGTGAAACGTAACCGATCCGCAGCCGGCGCTCCGGCGTGCGAACATTCCGATGCGGCCGGATGCCATGCCGCAACGGCGCGGCGTGTTGGCGATTCCAGGCTTGGTGTTCATCCGCGATCGCGCGCGCGTCGAAGCCAGGATGAAAGTGCAGCGTGTAGAGGAGATTGCTGTGGGCCTCCGGATAGTTGGCATCCAGGGCGACGGCCCGGCGATAGGAAGCGATCGCCTTGTCCAGCAGCCCCTCATCTTTCAGAGCATTGCCGAGATTGTTGTGGGCCAGGGCGAAGCTGGGGCTCAGCGCGAGGGCCCGCCGCAAGGCGGGGATGGCCTGGTCCGGTTGCCCATTTTCACAAAGGGCATTGCCGAGGTTGCAGTGAGCTTCGGGTAAATCGGGATTTCCAGCGATGGCCTGGCGGTAGGCGGCTATGGCCTCGGCGAGTTGTCCCTTGTCCTTGAGCGCAACACCGAGATTGCTGTAGGCCCCGGCATAGTCGGGCCTCAGGGCGACGGCATGACGGTAGGCGGCAATAGCTTCATCGAGTTGCCCCATCTCCCGGAGGACATTGCCGAGATGGCAATGGGCCACGGCGAAACCCGGTTGGAGCGCAATGGCCTGACGCAGGGCGGCCAATGCTTCCACCCATTGGCCGCTGGCGAAACAGGCAATGCCGAGGTGGCAGTGGAAGTCGGCAACCCCGGGCTCCAACGCAATCGCCCGGCGGATCAAATCCATGGCCGCATCCTTCCGGCCCTGCTGATGCGCGATGACTCCCGACAGGTGCAGTGCGCGGGCATGCCGCGGCTCCGCCGCAAGAATCTGCCCTGCGATCCTCTCCGCCTCGGCCAATCTGCCCGACTGGTAGTGCCGGCGCGCAAGGGCAAAAGCTTGTGGAATCGAGAGCGCCGGCATGACGAGCCTTCGTTAGGTGAGCGGGGCGATCTCAGCAAGCCGCCCCTTGCATCCTCACGGACTCTCCACTATCAACCATCCTCTTTCTCAATTTTATGTCTTTCGATCCCAACAGCATCAATACGCAGGAACTCAAGGCCCGCATCGGCGAACTCCGGAGGTATCTTTGACTTCGCCAAGCTTCAGGCGCGCCTAGCGGAAATCGAAGGCCAGATGGCGGAAGCCGATTTCTGGTCAAACAAGGAACGGGCGCAAAAACAGGTCGAGGAAGTCTCGGCCCTCCGCGGGAAAATCAGCCCCCTGCTGGCTCTGGAACGCCAGATCGAGGATCTACCGGTACTTATCGAGCTTGCCCTGGAAGCGAAGGACGCAGCCAGCGCCGAGGAGGTGAAGAAGGATTACGACGCCATTCAGAAGGGCTTGTCCGACTTCGAGCTGAAGATGCTGCTCAGCAACCCGAACGATCGCTGCAACGCCTTCCTCACGATCAACGCCGGGGCCGGCGGCACGGAGTCGTGCGATTGGGCGGATATGCTCCTGCGCATGTATCAGCGCTGGATGGAACGCCATGGATTCAAGAGCCAGGTCATGGACATCCAGCTCGGCGATGAAGCCGGCATCAAGTCGTGCACGGTCCAGGTCACGGGCGAATTTGCCTTCGGCTACCTGGCCACCGAACGCGGTGTCCACCGGCTGGTGCGCATCTCCCCTTTCGACGCCAACAAGCGCCGCCACACCTCCTTCGCCGGGGTCGACGTCGTCCCCGAACTCCCCGAGAGCGCACCGATCGAGATCAACGAGGCCGAAATCAAAGTGGACACCTACCGCAGCGGCGGCAAGGGCGGTCAGAACGTGAACAAGGTCGAAACCGCCGTGCGCATCACCCACTTGCCGACGGGCATCGTCGCCGCCTGCCAGAACGAGCGCAGCCAGCAGAAGAACAAGGTGACCGCGATGCGCATGCTCCAGGCGAAACTCCAGCAGATCGAGATCGACAAGACCGCCGCCGAGATCAATGCCGCCTACGGCGAGAAGGCCGATGTCGCGTTCGGCAGCCAGATTCGCAGCTACGTCTTCCAGCCGTACCAAAAAGTCATCGATCTGCGGACGGGCGTGGAGTCGAGCAACATCGACGACATCATGGACGGCGACATCGACGCGTTCATCCAGGGCAAGCTTCGTGGATTGAAGCGCGAAAAAGGCGCGACCGACGACGAGTAAGGCGCCGCCAACGGTGCGGTTTCACACGTCCAACAACCGAGCATGAAACGTATGCCTTCAAAAAGCATATGCGCCCACGTACTTCCTCCAAAAAATCTTCGTCCCTCAAATCGCACCTGCCCCACTCAACGGCCATCGACCTGCCGGCCGATGCCCGGTCCGTCCTGGTCACCGTGCTGAATCAGCAACTCGCCAACATCGCCGACCTGTATTCGCAAACGAAACAGGCACATTGGAATGTGCGCGGCAAGGAGTTCTATCAATTGCACATCCTGTTCGACAGCCTGGCCGAGCCACTTCCCGAGCATGTGGACGCGATTGCCGAACGCGCCGTCACTCTCGGTGGGCTGGCCTTGGGCACCACGCGCAGTGCCGCCGCCGCTTCGGAATTGCCGGAGTTTCCGCTCCAGCCGGGTGGTTTCGAGTACGCGAAGGAGTTGGGACAACGTTTCGCCAAGGCCGCCAATTCCATCCGAGCCGCGATCGATACGGCGGATGAGCAGGGGGACAAGGATACGGCGGATTTGTTTACCAACGTGTCGCGGGAGCTGGACAAGGCGGTTTACTTCCTCGAGGCGCACTTCCGGGCGTAGCCAAGAGAGGGTCACCGCATTCGGTCAAGGTGCTGATCTTAGCGTCAGCGCCGTCCCTAAACATATTGTCATCTGAGCGGAGCGGGGAATCATGGGCGGAGTCGAAGGACCTCTCGCATCCTGTGGGTTTTCGAGCGGAGTCAACGGGGACGCACGGTTGGCCAGCGAATCACACGAATCACGCGAATAGCAGAGTTCCCATTCGTGTCATTCGGGTGATTCGCTGGCCTTTCCTCGCTTCATACTCATCTCCGCTCCGCGCGAAAACCCACTGGAAGTTGGAGGTCCTTCGACTCCGCCCATGATTCCCCGCTCCGCTCAGGATGACAAAGTTGTTGCTACGGCGCTCGCGCTGGTTCCAACGCGGCTTCCGCAAACGCTCACATTGCTATGGCATGGAAATGAACGCTCCTCCCGCTCACTCATTGAGCCACACAATCGTTGGCGACTCACCGATCGAAAGCCGGACCACGCCCTCCCCTTCGGCCTTCACCTCAACCGCGGCAGCCGCATCCTTGCTCATCGGCATCCGTTCCGCCCGGGAGATTCCCTTTGCGGAGATCGGTAACGAGCCTGGCCCATCCTCGCCGCTCACTCGCCAAGCCACCAGCGCGCGATACTTGGGCTCCGAGCCGTGTACGAATTCATAGGCGTACCCGTCCATCGCGTCCTCCCGCAGCACGCGGCTGAAACGATAATCCCCGAGGCTGCTTTGCAGCCATGCGGCGGCATAGTACGCCGGCTTGGGGACGAAATTCCGCGTCAGACCCGAGGAGCCATGCACGTGCGCATCATCGGAATCGTTGAAGAAATACAGGTAGGCACGGTCCAACCCGAGACGCGCCGCGATCAGCCATGCGCGGACGATCCACTGGGCTTGCTGGGTTTCCGTACTGCCCTCCCACTTGGCGAAATCGCCCGTCGGCGGCGGCCCTTTCGTCGAGGCATCCCAGCCGAATTCCGTCAGCCAGAGTTCCTTGCTCGGCGCGTGTTCCGCCCGCCATGTGAGCACCGAGCGCAGATGCTCCATGAATCTGGTCCGCGGATCCTCAGGCGCGCCCCGGCGCCACGTGGGCCAGCCTTCGATCTCCGCGTAGACGTGGATATTGACGATGTCGTAGAGCGATTCCAGGCCCGCCAGGCAATCGACGCTCTTGGAATACCTTCCGCTCGGCCCAAGATTGGCCGCACAGGTGGCGATGCGCATCCGCGGATCGCCCTTGCGCAAGCCTCCGGCCATCGCTTCGAAAAGCTGACGGTACTCCGCGTCCGAATATTTGCCGGGTTCATTACCAACCTCCGCGGACTCGACCAGTGCGCGGCTCGACGGGCCGAAGGCGCGGGCGAAGGCTTCCCCATAAACCGCGGCATCGCGCGAGATGTCCTTCCAGTCCCCCGGAGAGAAATCATCGAACATGAGGCTCGCATCGACGTGCAGCCCGGCCTTCACCCATGAACCGTAAACCGTGGACCAATCGACCTTGTTCCGCGCGGTGGGAAAGGTGGTCGGGAACGACGTATCCTTACCGAGGTCCCAGTGCATGGGGTGATAATCGCGAATCACCCTGGCCACGGGCGCGTAGAGGTCCGGCTTGAATTGCACCGTGTGACCGTTCAAGCCCATGAAGTCACGCATCAGCGGCCGTTCTTTTTCCTCTGCCCGGGCGGGCCATAGGCCCAGCACCGCCAACCCGACGAATGACCAAATCAATCGCATGACGCCGGGACTCTAGTGTTCCGGGATCATCAAGACCATGCCCGGCCGGATCTTCACCGTGCCTTCCATGGAATTGAAATTCGCATCCTGGATGTCCTTCCACCGGCCTTTGTTCTTGAAATATTTCTGGGCGATCGTGCTCAGCGTTTCGCCCGGCTGCACCGTGTGCGTTTTCGCGCCGGGCGGGATGGGCTTCTGCACGGCTTCGCCCTTGGCATTCACGGTCGCGGCCGGCAGCGCCTTTTGCGCGCGCAGGGCAGTCAGTTGCTCGCGAAGCGCCTGGTTGTCGTTCTTCAGGCGGATGGCATCCTGCTGCGTGATTGGCGACCCTTTGGAGAATTGCGTGAGCAGCTTGATCTCGCCTTCCTTCTTGTAGGCCTTGGCATCCTTGACGTGCGGGCCGGAGGGCGCGAGTTCGAGGTAGCGATCCATGTGGTGCATGGCGTCGAGCGGGCTCTTCAACTTGTCGTCATAGAGGAGCGCGAGCTTGTAGTGGACCTCGGCGGACTTCACGGTGCCGTCGAGCGCCGCCTCGTAGAGCGAAACCGCCGCGCGGTAGTCGCCAGCCGCGGCCTTCTTGTCGGCGGCGAATATGCTTTCCTCGCTCCCCTTGTCGAAGAGCCGATTGCACGCCGGTAAGGCGAGGAGGAAAAGTGCCAGGAAGACCTTGGCCAGCCCGGGATGAACGAACCTGATCTTCAACTCTTCTTCTTGATGTCGGATCGTTCCAGGGCGTCGACGAGGGATTTGAGGACTTTGATGCGCGCGTACCATTTGTAGTTCGCGGCAATGATCGACCACGGTGAGTCGTCCGTCGAAGTCTTTTCGAACATGTCCTCAGCGGCGGCATTGTGCTCGTCCCACTTTCGCCGGTTCCGCCAGTCCTCGTCGTTGATCTTCCAATGCTTGTAGGGATCGGCTTCCCGGCGCTTGAAGCGCAGCAGTTGCTCGTCCTTGGAGATGTGGAGGTAAAACTTCACGATGATCGCGCCGTCATCGGCGAGCAGGCGCTCGAACTCATTGATCTCATCGTAGGCCCGCTTCCATTCTTTTTCCGTAGCGAATCCCTCCACGCGCTCGACGAGCACCCGGCCGTACCAGGAGCGATCGAAGATCACCGTCTGGCCATAGGGAGCGAGCCGGTTCCAAAACCGCCACATGTAGTGATGCTGATATTCCTCGGCCGTAGGCTTGACGACGGAGTGCACCCGCAGCAGGCGCGGATCGAGGCGCTCGGCAATGCGTTTGATCGCCCCACCCTTGCCAGCCGCATCGGGTCCTTCGAAGACGATGACCAGCGACCGCTTCACCTCGCTGAGTTCGCGGGTGTGATTGAGCAGCTTGAGTTGGAGGTCCTTGAGCTTCGGCTTGTAGTCGTCCTCCTCGATGGACTTGTGTTCCAGGTCGTCGAGTCGGCGCCCTTTCTTCAATCCATACGGCTCTTTGAGGGTCGGCATGCGGGGCGTTTATAGCGGCGGCTTTTCGTAAGGCAAGCCGTGTGGGGGAAGTATTCAGTGTTCAGTATTCAGTGTTCGAGGCGCCGCGATCTGGTGTGCCGGACTGAATACTGAACACTGATTACCGATTACTTTCCCCTCCACCCGCCCACACAAACGTCACCGGCTTCTCCATCTCCGGATGCAGGCTTTCGTAGACCGGGCACGTCAGGGCAATCCGCTCCAGCGTGGCGCGGTGTGGGTGCGTGGGAGGCAGCGGGAAGACGAGTTGCACCGTGAGCCGGGAAATCCGGCGCACCGGCACCTGCGTCATTTCCTTCTGCACCGTGACTTTCAGGCCACGCAGATCGATGCCGTTCTTTTCGGCGAAAATGCCCATCACCGTGGACATGCAAACGCCGAGCGCGGTGGCCACGAGATCCGTCGGCGAGAACGATTCGCCCTTGCCGTGATTGTCCACCGGAGCATCGGTGAGAAGTTTGGTTTGCGACGGGCCGTGCGTCGCTTCGCAACGCAAGCCGCCGAGGTAGTCGATGGAGATGGTGACCATTTTGGGGAAGTAATCAGTGATCAGTAGACAGTAACCAGTAAGAAGCCCGAGCGTGAACGGGAAAATGGCGCGGAGCACTGATTACTGCCCACTGATTACTGATTACTTGCCCCAGCGCGGTGGCGCACCGCCGCTGCCAGCATGGCGTGCACTCCCGGCTCAATGGCGCGCAAATACCCCTCCGCGTCGCGCCGCCAACGCTCGCGCAGGGTGTCGAGATGATCGGCTGGCAAGTCTTCCGGCCGGCTCGCGGCCGCCGGGTCATAGGGCAGTTCGAGAGTGATCATGGCCGGTGCAGTGCCATCGGGATATTCCAATCCGTAGCCGCACCACTGGCCGAGGGAACCCGGGCACTCTGCGTAGGTTTCCTGCAAACGGCGCTGGCCGCGGCCCGGCTCAGTCACGCGCAGCCGGTACGGGCGTCGGGCCTTTTCATCCAGGGCGTCCCACATCGCTTGCGCCAGGGCAGTCGATTGGGTGCCATCCGCATCGATCTCCGCCAGGGCCCAATGCAGGCTCACAATTTTCGCCGGTTGCCGCTTAAGAATGAAATCGCGCAGGAACACATTCTCCGGCTCGGACCACGGGCCCGGTCCGGGCGGCTCTTCGGAATCGGCCCGCCAGTTGAAGCCGCAATTGCGGTTCAAATCGACTCCCCTGGCATTGTAGCGCGTGGCCCGCTGGAATCCATCGGGATTGGCGAGTGGCAGCAGGATGAACGGATTGCCGTCGATCGCCGTGCCCGCGCGGCTCCGGCCAAAACTCTCGATCAGCCGAATAGTCGCCGGCTCGTCCCCGTGGATCCCACCGATGAGCAGGGCGCAGTTCCCCGGCGCTGGCCCCGAGGAAAGATCGAAATTGGCCCACACGACAATGTCCCGGCCTTCGACGGAGCGGCCGATGAGTCCGGTGAAAATTGGGCTCCCTTGCATGTGACTTGACCGCATACGATTCCAGAAAGTTGCCCCCATGGAAATAGATTCCGTCCAACGATGAACTTTACCTGCACCAGTCGAGAACTCCACCCCCGCCACGCCTTCCGCATCAGCCGCGCGCGCAAGACGGAGGTGCGTAACGTTTTTCTGCGGCTCGAAGACGAGGGCCTGACCGGCTACGGCGAAGCCTCGCCCAATGCGTTCTATGACGAGACATGGGAGGCGGTCGTCCAAAAGTTGGAAGAGGCCCGCGAATTCATCACCGCGCTTCACGTGCGGGAGGTCGCAGACATCGAAACCGCGTGGCATGACGCCTGGCACCATCTCGCGCCGTCGCGCGCGGCGCAATGCGCGCTCGATATCGCGCTCTGGGACTGGCTAGCCCAGCGGCGGGGCCTGACGGCCACGGAACTGGCGTGGGGCGAGCCACCGCGCCCAGTCCAAACATTTGCCACGATCGGCCTGTCGACGCCGGAAGAACTCGCGGCCAAGATCGAGGAACTGCGCGGCTTTCCCTGGATCAAGATCAAGTCGGACGCCGCGGCGAGCCTCGATGCGATCCGGCGCGTGCGGGAGCAAACGCCGGCCCTGATCGCGGTGGATGCCAACTGCGCCTGGGCCGGTCTCGACATCGCGGCACTCGTGCGGGAAATGGCTTCGCTCGGCGTCGAGTTTATCGAGCAACCGCTCCCCCCCGGTCGCGACACGGAACTGCCTCGCGTGAACCTTCCCGTGATGGCGGATGAAAGCTGCGTGACCGAAGACGATGTCCAAGGGGTGTCGGAACGATTTGACGGATTCAACATCAAGCTCGTGAAATGCGGCGGGATCACCCCGGCACGGCGCATGGTGAAGACCGGCCGCGCGCTGGGGAAAAAGATCATGGTCGGGTGCATGCTAGAAAGCAGCGCCCTCATCGCCGCGGGCGCGGTGATCGCACAAAAGACCGACTACGCCGATCTCGACGGGGCGTGGCTCATCGGCGATGACCCGTTCACAGGCTGGCGATTCGAACACGGCACGCTGCTGCCGCCTGCAGGCGCCGGCTTGGGCGTCCAACCCCGGACCGGACTGTTCGTATGACAGACCTGCAACGCGACGCGGCCGCGCGGGTCTGCTACGCCTTTCCCCGATCTTGATCGTCGCATTTCCGATAGGCGATGCTCCACCCCTCGCCCCCATGCCATCCCGTTCCCCACTCCTCACGAAGCTTGCCGCCACGCATTCTGCCTGGCTCCTCGCCGGATCCGCGCTCCTCGTCTTCGCCACCTCGTCCCAAGCCGAAGTCCAGGTCGCCACAGGCTATAGCCCGGCGGGGTCGGGATTCGCCTTCAAGTCCGTGCCGCCCCCGGCGAACAACGACGCCGCCACCAACGCGAAATTCACCCTCGTGGATGGCACGCGCGATGGGAACGGCGGTGACCTGGCCGTGCTCCACGACGGACGTGTTCCGACAGGGGAAGATCAACCGGCCGCTAATTTCTTCTTCCGCGCCGGCACGGATGGCGGACGCATCCAAATCGACCTGGGCGGCGCCACTTCCGTGAAGGCCGTCGCCTCCTATTCCTGGCATGCGGGCACCCGCGGACCGCAAGTCTACAAACTTTACGCCGCGGACGGTGCCGCCCCCGGTTTTCAGCCCGAGCCGAAGAAAGGCACGGACCCGGCATCATGCGGGTGGAAACTCATCGCCAGCGTGGACACGCGGCCGAAGGATGGCCCGGGCGCAGGCCAGCACGGCGCGGCCATCACCGACACCACCGGGACGATCGGGAAATTCCGCTATCTCCTCTTAGATATCGCGCGCACGGAAGACCGCGATGCGTTCGGCAATACCTTCTACAGCGAAATCGACGTGATCGACGCCAACGGTCCCGCGCCCATCGCGGCCGTCGACAAACCGGTTCTGCAAACCTTTGCGTCGGCGGACGGAAGGATCCATTACACCATCGATCTTACCGGGGCGCCCGATCTCACCGAGTGGTCGGCGAAGGCGCTCCGGCCCGTCGTCGAGGAGTGGTACCCCAAGATCGTCGCGCTCCTGCCCAGCGACGGCTACGAAGCCACGAACGACATCACGCTCCGGTATCGCACCGACATGGGCAAAATCCCGGCCACCGCCGATCCCGCAGGCGTGAACCTGAACGCTCCGTGGTTTCGCGGCGAACTCCAGCGCGAGGCCCGCGGCGCCGTCGTGCACGAACTCGTGCATGTGGTGCAGCGCTACTGGCAGGTCCGCCGCGGCTCATCGCCGGCGAAGCCCAATCCTGGCTGGCTCGTGGAGGGTATCGCCGATTACGTCCGCTGGTTTCTCTACGAGCCGCAAACCAAAGGGGCCGAAATCACGGCCGGAAATATCGCGAAAGCGAACTACGACTCCAGCTATCGTATCACGGCCAACTTCCTGAACTGGGCGACACAGACCTACGACAAGGACTTGGTGCGCAAGCTGAACGCGGCCGCCCGCGAGGGCCGCTACGACGAAACGCTTTGGAAGGAGTGGACCGGGAAAACCGTCCAGGAACTCGGGGCAGAGTGGAAGAAGTTCAACGAGCAGCGAATCAGCAGCGCGAAGTAAGGCTCGAACCGCAAGATCACCGATCGGATAGACGCTCGCGAAGGTGATCCATCAAGTCCAGTGGCACGAACGCCGGCCGCTACGCCGAAGACGTTCAATATGAAAGCCCAGCGAGGAGGCGGACTTATTCAATGCCGTCGGCATATTCAAACCGGTGCGGTCAGATTCAA
>Ga0070658_10002684_pt1 | contig 14795 bp, 13 predicted proteins | sample KBSC13metaG_FD_64664 | JGI IMG/M metagenome (GOLD analysis project Ga0070658, IMG submission 64664) | Corn rhizosphere microbial communities from Kellogg Biological Station, Michigan, USA - KBS C1-3 metaG | ecosystem: Host-associated > Plants > Roots > Rhizosphere > Soil ...
TGACGACACTTGGCGGAAAGATGCGGCAGTTCCGCATCCGGGTGCTCGCAGGCGACCAGGTGAAGATCGAGGTTTCCCCGTACGATCTGAGCCGGGGACGAATCATCTACCGCCACAAGTAAGCGGTCGTGTGACGCAGCGCACGCCTAACGGCGGCGCGGCGGCGGCCTCGGCGGGACCGAAAAAAATTCGTCCGCGTGGGTTAACATCGGCCGCGGACCAGCGTCTCCTCTCATGAGCGCCGGCGATGGGGCCAGCGCCTGATCCCAGAGGAGACAGCATGACGAAGATCCGTTCAGCTCTGTTCGCGCTCGTCGTCGCCGGTACGGCGGGCGTTGCCGCGACCGCCGGTGCGCAGTCGAGCGCTCCGGCCAATGGCCAGCGCATCGAGCGCTCCCACGCCGACTCGGCGCGGTGGAAGGGTCGTGCAGCGCGCGGTGAGCGCGGTGAGCGCGGCGACCGTGGTCCGGGACGAAGCGTGCTTCGTGGCGTGAAGCCGACCGACGCGCAGAAGGCCCAGATCAAGGCGATTCACGAGAAGTACAAGGCGCAGTTCCAGTCCTATCGCGAGTCGATGAAGCCCGCGATGGAAGAGGCGAAGGCCGCGCGGCAGCGCGGCGATACGGCGGCGGCGAAGGCCGCGTTCGCGAAGACCGCGAGCACTCGTGAGCAGGCGCAGGCGCTCCGTGCGCAGGAGAGCGCGGAGATCCGTGCGATCCTGACGCCGGATCAGCAGAAGACGTTCGACGCCAACGTCGCGAAGATGAAGTCGCGCGGCGACCATGCGCGGAAGGGGCACGGCCGGCGCTCGGCGCGCTGACGTCCCGACGCCGACCGCGCGGGCTCGACGCGGGGCCGGCGGTTGGCGAAAGGTGTTCGAACGTGTAACGTTGTCGCGCCGGGGGCGAGTGCTCCCGGCGCGACGCGCGTCTGTCCGCGTCGCGTCGCCTGATGGAGCCGATGAATGTCGTTCTTTCACAACCCGTCGCTGTCGCGCTTCTCCTACGCCGCGCTGCGCATCGTGACCGGCCTGCTCTACATGCAGCACGGCGCACAGAAGCTCTTCGGCATGCTGGGCGGGGTCGACGGGCACGGCGCGACCGCGCACTACGCATCGCTGGCCGGCGTCGCCGGGGTCCTCGAGTTCTTCGGCGGGGCGCTGATCGTGATCGGGTTGTTCACGCGCGTCGTCGCCTTTCTCCTGTCGGGGGAGATGGCGTACGCCTACTGGATGGTGCACGTCGCCCACGGCGGGCTGATCCCGATCGTGAACCGCGGCGAGTTCGCCGCGCTGCTCTGCTTCGTCTTCCTCTTCCTCGCCTTCAACGGCGCCGGGCCCGCGAGCGTCGACGCGATGCGCGAGCGAAACCGCTTCGGCGTCGCTGGCGCGCGCGAACCCGATCAGGGGCGATAGCGCAGCGAGAAATAGGCTCGCGTCTTCTTCCGCCACGGGTCATCGATCGAATAGCCGACGCCAGCGGTGATCGCGCTCGCCGGGAGACGGAAGAAGGGGAGCGGCGGCACGGCGAGACTGCCGTCGATACCGACGACGCGCATCCAGCGCCGCAGCGAATCGCCCGCCGCGCCTGCCCAGAGATACGGTGACAGCGCGTCGCCGCCTAACGATAGGCGATAGGACGCGTAGCGCTTCCCGCGCAGCGCCCCATAGGGGAGGACCGGCATCGGGATCCACTGCTCGACTGTCGTCGTGTCGACGAACGATGGCGCCGAGCCGCCGACGGCGAACTGTTCGAACGATGGCGACCGGCCGACGATACCGTAGGTCGCATCGAGACGAATCGAGTTCGTCTGTCCACCGTCGATCGTGCCGAGCGTGACGCTCCCGGCGGCGATGCCGCGGGTGAAGGAGCGTGAGACCTCCGACGGGCCGCCGCTCGTCCCCTGGGTTCCCTGGAGCGCGATCGCGACGGCGCCGAACCGCGTGTCCCCACGCCGTTCGGCGTCGGCGCCGAGCGAGGCGAAGCCGAGTGCGCGCGGGCGGTCGATGCCGGCCAGTCGCAGCTGCTGGAGCGCGCCACCGCCCCGCACGCCGAGCTGGCCGGCCGCGCGGCTAACGGTCCTGCCCAGCGCGATCGTTCCCCCGCGGAGCGTCGCGTCATCGGCAGCGCTGGTGAAGCCGGCCGGCGCCTGGCGCGACGCGGTGCGCGTCATCGTGAACAGCTCCCCCGAGAGCTCGACCGGCCAGCCGCGCCAGGCCGCGGACAGCGATCCTCCGCGCGGCCGCCACTGGCGGCCGAGCGCGCCCTGGGCGACCCAGATCAGCCGACCGACCTTGTCGGTGCTGGCGAGGCCGAGGACGCCCTCCTGCCCGTCGGCGCCTAACGCGTAGCCGGCGAGCGGGCGGTACTCTCGTACTCCCACACCATAGGCTCGCTCGCTGCCTAACGGCGACACGGCGAAGGTGTCGGCCGGCGCGACCGGAAGCTGCGCCGCCGGGGCGAGCCGCGGATCGATGGCGACCACTGATACGTCTCCACGGGGATCGAGCCGGATGCGGCGGACGTCGACGCCGGTCGCGTGGAGCGAGAGGAAGTAGACGTCGCGCCCCCCGCCGATCGACGGCGCGACCGCCGCGCTGAGCACGCGCGTCAGCGTCCGGCTTTGCCCGGTCGCCGGATCGAGGATCGCCAGGTTCGGGATTCCCCCCTTCTCGGAGACATGGAGGATCGAGCCATCACGGGTGAAGTCGGCGTCATAACGGTTGGCGCCATCGTCGGGGCCGAGCGTGCGGAGCGCGCCGTCGGTGAACGCGACGAGCCGCCAGCTTCCCGAGTCGGACACCGAGGCGACGATCGTCCGCCCGTCGGGCGAACAGCGCGGGCGATAGTACGCGCGCAGCGGAGATCCGGCGGCGAGCGTCTCGATCTTTCCCGACGCGAGCGTCACGCGAACGAGGTCGCAGCGTCCGGCGGAGCAGCGCACCGCCGCCGCGGTCATGCCGTCCGGCGACGGGTCGGCGTCCTCGATCCCGGCGTACCATGTGATGCGACGAACGGCGCCGCTCTTCGAATCCCACTCGAAGAGGTCGGGGATCACGGTTCCGTCGCTTCGGACGGTGTTGCGCGTGACGAGGAGCCGCCGGTTGTCGGCGAAGAAGCGCGGCGAATCGTACGCGTAGCCGTTGTCGGCGTGCAGCGTCGCGAGCGCCTTCTTCGCCCGCGGCCAGAATTGCGCGTCGGGCACGTCTTCGGGGTCGCGCTTCGCCGCGCGTGCGCGACGCGTCGCTTCGGCGGTGTCGCGCGGCTCGTCGGCGGTCTTCCAGATGACGACGCGCGACGGGAGGTCCTTGCTGCGCAGCACCACTGCGACCCGTTCCCCGTCCGGCGAGACGGCGGGATCACCGGTGGTCCAGGTGAGGCGCTGCACGAGCGTCCCCTCGACGATCGACGAATCATGCAGCGTCTTCTCGATCTCGAGCGCCTTGCCGGTGAGCTCCACGGTGAAGCGGCCGTAGAGCGCGCGGGGCGAGTCGCCATAGATCCCGGCGAACGCCTGGTCGAATGAGCGATCGGTCCGCGCGCTGAGTCGCCGCCAGAGCTGAGTCACGGTCGAATCGCCGCGGCGCTGGCCGAGCCACTCGAGGAACGCGGAGCCGGCGAGGTAGGCGAACGAGCCGCCCTCGTATTCGCTCCAGCTGCTCAGCTGTCCGTACGTCGGGAGCCGCCCTTCGAGCGCCCACTGGCGGAGGATCGCCGGACGCCAGACGCCGTGCGGGCGCCCGCTCCCCGTCACCCGGCCCTCGACGTATGTCGCGTAGCCCTCGAGCACCCAGCGCGGCGCCTTGCGCGTGATCGGCCCGATGCCTAACGGCGCGAGCCGGGTCAGCAGCCGCTCGGTCGGGTTGCGGCTCGGCCGCGTCATGTGCGCGATGTGGGTGAACTCGTGGACGGCAAGGATCTCGGGCCAGCTCCGCGAGTCGCCGATCGTGCTGCGCGGATCGGGCGGCGTCGGCCAGACGACGATCGACGGCGACTCGAGAAAGGGCCACGCCGAGCCGTTCGACACCGAGTAGGGATCGGTGACCATCACCGTCACCCGCCTGCGCGGGAGGTTGCCGACTTCAGCGCCGACAGCGGTGCGAACCGACTCGAGCCGCTCGGCCATCGTGCGCGCCCAGTCGTCGAACTCGGCCGGGAAGACGACGGTGAAATGGGCGGTGCGCAGCGTCTGCCAGCGGGCGTCGGGACGCCAGACGAATTGGGCTCCGGCGGGGCGGGCCACGAGGAGTGCGGCGGAGGCGACGAAGGCGGCCAGCGCCGCACGCGCGAGGCGAACGGTGAGGGGAGGGCGCGGCATGCGGTGACGGGGCGGAGCGTTAGGCGTCTCGACGGCGCGAATCCCGACAAAAAACGAGCGGGACCGGGCATGCTCACCAGTCCCGCTCGTCGATTCAGCGCGGTGGACCGTCAGGCGCCGACGTTCTTTTCGTTGGGCGTCTCGTCCGTCTTCCGGAGGTTGAACGCATCCATCACCCAGGTGAGCGGGATGATGAACAGCGGCGTCAGGAAGTGACCGAGCAGGAGGTTGACCCAGGTCAGCGCGATGTAGAAGCAGATCAGGGCGATCCCGACCCAGATCGTGCCCAGCGGTCCGTGCGTTTCCAAGCGGAGATCCTCTCACGAAGGGTTGAACACGCGGATAATACACCGCGGCCACGCGCTCACGCCAGAGGCGCGCCAGCGCATCGACCCGGTACATTTCGTCGATGCCCATCGAGCTCGGGTCGGGGGTGGGGAATCGCCGCGCACCGCGCGGCGACGTCGATGCAGCGGTCGAGCGCGCGGTGCGCGAGGCGGCGGCGCGCGCACGGTCGCCCGGCGCGCGGACCGGTGCCTCGACGCAGCCGCGGATCGTCCTCGCGGTCTCGGGGGGACGCGACTCGATGGTACTGCTCGACGCCTTCCTTCGCTGCGCGCCCGAGGCGATCGCCGCTGTCGCGTCATTCGACCACGCGACGGGCGATCATGCGACGGCGGCGGTGGATCATGTCGCTCGCGCCGCGACGAGCGCGGGGTTACGCATCTACACGGGGCGGGCGGAGCGTGCGCTCGGCAGCGAGGCGGCGATGCGCGAGGCGCGCTGGCGCTTCCTGCGCGAGGTCGCGGCGGCGGAAGGCGCGCTGGTTGCGACCGCGCACACTCGCGACGACAACGTCGAGACGATCGTGATGCGCGTGCTGCGCGGCAGCGGCGCGCGAGGGCTGGCCGCGCTGTACGCGCCGGGGCCGGTGCTGCGTCCCCTGCTCGAGGTGGCGCGCGAAACGGTGGCGCGCGCCGCGTGCGAGCAGGGCGTACGCTGGATCGAGGATCCGTCGAACGAATCGCGCGCCTTCCTCCGGAACCGCGTGCGCCACGAGATCCTGCCCGCGCTGCTGGCGGCACGACCGTCGCTCGACATGGAGCTGCTCGCGATCGCGCGACGCGCCGCGTTGCTCCGTCGCGCATTCGATCGCGCGGCGAAGCGGCTCGTCTCCGAGGGAGAAGATGGGTCGCTGAGCGTTGCTGCCGCTGCGCTCGCCGACTATGATCCAGAGACGTTGCATGCGCTCTGGCCCGCGCTCGCGGCGCGAGGCGGGATCGTGCTCGACGCGCGCGGAACGGAGGGGCTCGCCCGGTTTACAACACGCGCGGCACCAGGCTCGCGAATGCAGCTGTCGGGGGGGATCGAGGTGCTCCGGCGGCGCGACGCGATCGTCATCCGCGCGGCGAGCGCGGTCGTATCAGAACCGGCGGCGCTGCGCGAAGGGCTGCGATGGGGGCGGTGGCGATTCACGATCAGCCGCACCGGTGCGGCCGAAGAAACGTCAGGCACGGCGTGGTCGGCCACGCTCCCGGCGACGGGGCCGCTGCTCGTTCGCGAGTGGCGGCCGGGTGACCGGATGCACGGCGCCGGCGACGCAGCTCCGCGGCGGGTGAAGCGTTTCCTTCGCGACGCGGGGCTCGTCGGTCCGGAGCGGATCGGGTGGCCGGTAGTGGTGTGCGGCGAGAGCGTAGTGTGGATCCCAGGTGTTCGCCGCAGCGACGCGGCAGCCGCCCGGTCCGGAAGGCCGGAAGCCGTGTACGTGTGTGAGCGCACTGAAAGCTGAAGCGAAGTCCGACCCGCGGCTCGATGGGCGCGCGGTCAAGCGCGTACTCTTCGACGAGCAGACGATCGCGCGCCGCGTCGCCGAGCTGGGGGCCGAGATCACGCGCGCCTACCCTGAGGGAGACCTGCTCGTCCTCGGGCTGCTGAAGGGGAGCTTCATCTTTCTCAGTGACCTGGTGCGACAGGTCACGCGCCCGCTGCAGGTCGATTTTCTGGTGGCGTCGAGCTACGGGGACGCGACCACCTCGAGCGGCACGGTCCGGCTCGTATACGATCCGGAAACAACTCTCGAGGGTAAGAACATTCTACTCGTCGAGGACATCATCGATACGGGTCGTACGATGAACCGCCTCATGAGCCTTCTGGCGGCACGAAATCCGCGATCTCTCGAGATCTGCGCGCTGCTCGACAAGAAGCTCCCGAACGAGTTGAAGTACCCGGTGAAGTTCACCGGCTTCGATTGTCCGAACGAGTTCGTCGTCGGGTACGGTCTGGATCACGCCGAGAACTTCCGGCACGTGCCCTATATCGTCAGCCTGCAGTAACCGACACATGGCCGATCGCGTTCCATCGCCACCCAAGAAAGAATCACCCTGGGCTCGTCGCGCGCGCGCGGCGTCGTTCTGGGTGCTCTGCTTCCTCGTCGTGCTCCTCGTCGTGCAGATGCGCACGGGGTCGAACGAGTCGACGGTGAAGATCAACTTCTCGCAATACACCTCGCAGCTGCAGGCGGGGAACATCTCGAAGGTCACGATCCAGGACGGCCGGCAGGTCGTCGGGGACCTCAAGCAGCGCGTGACGATCGACGGGAAACCGGTCAAGCGGTTCCTCGTCCAGCTTCCGATCGCGAACTCGCAGGCGGTGCTCGACCAGCTCAACGCGAAGGACGTGCAGGTCGAGGCCGAGGGGGCGCAGAAGTCCGTCCTCGAGTCGATCATCACCGTGCTGCCGTACCTGCTCCTGATCGGGCTCTGGGTTTTCCTCCTGAAGCAGATGCAGCAGGGCGGCGCGAAGGCGTTCTCCTTCGGCAAGTCGAAGGCGAAGCTGCTCTCGGGCGACACGCCGAAGCTGACCTTCGCCGACGTCGCCGGTGCCGACGAAGCCAAGGTCGAGCTCCAGGAGATCATCGAGTTCCTGAAGGATCCGGCCAAGTTCACGCGGTTAGGCGGACGGCTGCCGAAGGGGGCGCTGCTGGTCGGCCCGCCCGGTACCGGCAAGACGCTGCTCGCGAAGGCCGTCGCCGGCGAAGCGGGGCGTCCCTTCTTCTCCATGTCGGGGTCCGACTTCGTCGAGATGTTCGTCGGCGTCGGCGCGAGCCGCGTGCGCGACCTCTTCGAGCAGGGGAAGGCGCAGGCGCCGTGCATCATCTTCATCGACGAGATCGACGCCGTCGGCCGCCATCGTGGCGCCGGCCTTGGCGGCGGTCACGACGAGCGTGAGCAGACGCTCAACCAGCTGCTGGTCGAGATGGACGGCTTCGAGAGCAACGAAGGGGTCATCCTGATCGCGGCCACCAACCGTCCCGACGTCCTCGACCCGGCGCTGCTGCGCCCGGGGCGCTTCGACCGGCAGATCGTCGTCGATGCCCCCGACCTGCGGGGGCGCGAGGGGATCCTCCGCGTCCACATGCGGAAGGTGCCGGTCGCCGACGATGTCAACGTGATGACGCTCGCGCGCGGCACGCCCGGGATGTCCGGCGCCGACCTGGCGAACCTCGTCAACGAGGGCGCGCTGCTGGCCGCCCGCCGCAACCGCGACAAGGTCTACATGGCCGACCTCGAGGATGCGAAGGACAAGGTCATGCTCGGCACCGAGCGGAAGTCGATGGTGATGAAGGACGAGGAGCGGCGCCTCACCGCCTACCACGAGGGCGGCCACGCCATCTGCGCGGTGAAGATCCTCGGCAACGATCCGCTGCACAAGGTGACGATCGTGCCGCGCGGCCGAGCGTTAGGCCTGGCGTTCACGCTGCCCGAGGACGACCGCGTCAGCATCACCCGGCAGCAGCTCGAGGCAAACCTGGTGATGACCTTCGGCGGCCGTGCCGCCGAGGAGCTGGTGTTCGGCCGCGAGCGCGTCACGACCGGAGCGTCGAGCGACATCAAGCAGGCAACGGGAATCGCCCGCCGCTACGTGACGCAGTGGGGTCTCTCCGACGCGATCGGTCCGATCCTCGTCGGCGACAACGAGCAGGACCTTTTCCTCGGGCGCGACATCCAGCACCGGCGCGAGGTGAGCGAGAAGACGGCGCAGATGGTGGACGCCGAAGTGAAGCGGGTGATCGACGAGGCGTACCAGCGGGCGAAGGCGGTGCTCTCCGAAAATCTGGCGCTGCTGCACAGCGTCGCGACCCAGCTGCTCGAGCGTGAGACGCTCACCGGCGACGAAGTCGCCGCGCTCGCGCGCGGCGAATCGCTGCCACCGCGCAGCAGCGGGAGCGAGCCGCCGCCGCTTCCGCCGGCGCCGAGCGCGAAGCCGGCCGCCGAGCCGCGCCGCGCACCGCCGCTCCTCGGCGGACCGGAGATCGCGCCGGCGTGACCAGCGGCGGGCGCGTCTCGCGCGATGCCACGTCTGTCCAACGGCCCCCTCACGGGGGCCGTTGGCGTGTCGGCGATCGCGAGCTCGCGCTCGACCGGCCGGTGGTGATGGGAATCCTCAACGTCACCCCGGACAGCTTCAGCGACGGCGGGCAGTTCGACGACCCGGCGCGCGCGATCGAGCAGGCGGCGCGGATGGTCGCCGAGGGAGCCGACATCATCGACGTCGGAGGCGAGTCGACGCGTCCCCAGGGGGCGACGCCGGTGACGGCTGGCGAGGAGCAGGGGAGGGTGGTGCCGGTGATCCGGGCGATCGTCGAGCAGTTCCCGCAGGTCGTGGTGTCGATCGACACGGTGAAAGCGGAGACCGCCGCCGCAGCGTTAGGCGCGGGGGCGGCGATCGTCAACGACGTCTCCGGATTCCGGCTCGACCCGGGGATGGCGGCGGTGTGCGCCGGCGCACGCTGCGGGGTGGTGCTGATGCACTCGCGGGGTGACGTTTCGACGATGGGGACGTACCAGCACGCCAGCTACGACGCCGTAGTCGAGGCGGTGGTGCGGGAGCTCGGTGGCTCGATCGCCGCCGCGCGCGCGGCCGGGATCGGGGACGACGCGATCGTGCTCGATCCTGGGCTCGGATTCGCCAAGCGCTCCGAGCACTCGCTGTCGATGCTGGCCGGTTTGCCCGAGCTGCTCGCGCTCGGCTATCCGGTGCTGGTCGGCGCCTCGCGCAAGCGGTTCGTCGGCGAGCTGACCGGAGTGACCGTGCCGGCGGAGCGCAGCTTCGGTACGGTCGGCGCGAACGTCGCCGCGCTGATGCTCGGGGCGCGGCTCTTCCGCGTCCACGACGTCGCGCCGTCGCGGCAGGCGCTCGACGTGGCTTGGGCGGTGATGCGGGCCGCGCGTTAGGCGTCGCGCCCGCGCCCGAATCGTGCAATATTGCGGGCGCCCGTCCGCGCGTCCGATCTCACCCGGCCCTGAATGACCATCCTCGAGCATCTGCGGGTGCTGCATCCCGACTGGCGCGACGCGATCGAGATCGCGATCGTCGCCTTCGCGCTCTATCGGGTGATGCTGCTCTTCCACGGCACCCGCGCCGCCCAGATGCTGATCGGGATCGTGCTGCTCGTCGTCGCCTACGCGATCGCGCTCACGCTCAAGCTGACGATGATCACCTACCTGCTCGGGCTGATCTTCACCTACGGCGCGTTCGCGGCGGTGGTGGTGTTCCAGCCGGAGATGCGGGCGGCGCTCGCGCACCTCGGGCAGGTTCCGGTGTCGCGGCTCTTCCATCATCTGCAGGACAGCGAGGTCGCCGAGGCGATCGCCGAAGCGCTCGGCCGACTGGCGCGGACGAGCACGGGCGCGATCATCGCAATCGAGCGCGAAGTGTCGCTCAACGACTTCCTCGAGAGCGGGAGCGCGATGGAAGCGAAGGTGTCGTCCGACCTGCTGGCGACGATCTTCACGCCCTATTCACCGCTTCACGACGGGGCGGTCATCATCCGCGGCGACACCATCGTCGGCGCGGGGTGCATCCTGCCGCTCTCGCAGGCAACGCTGAGCGACCGATCGCTGGGGACCCGGCACCGTGCGGCACTCGGGCTCACCGAGGAGACGGACGCGGTGGTGCTGGTGGTTTCCGAGGAGACGGGGATCATCTCGATGGCGGTCGGTGGCGTGCTGACGCGCGAGCTGAGCGAATCGCGGGTGCGCGAGCTGCTCACGCGACGCCCGTCGCGGAGCAGCACCGAGATGCGATCGATCGAGACGGCTTGACCGAGGGCGCGCGCGAGACGCGGCCGGCGACCGCCGGATGGGTCGTCTTCGCGCTGCTGCTCGCCCTCTACCTCGCCTCGCTCGCGCCGCGCGTCACCTTCTGGGACGCGGGCGAATTCATCGCCGCGATCGACAGCTGGGGAATCCCGCATCCCCCGGGCACACCGCTCTACGTGACGCTCGGCCGCGCGGTGCACGTGCTGCTCCGCAGCGTGCCGACAGCGTTGGTCGTCAACGCGCTGTCGGCGGTGCTGACGGCGGCAGCGTGCGCGTCAGGGGCGGTGGTCCTCGTGCGGCGGACCGCATCCACCGGCGGCTCGATCGCGGCCGGGCTCTGCGCGGGGTGCGCGGCGTCGGTCTGGCTGAGCGCGACCGAGGCCGAAGTCTACTCGGCGTCGCTCCTCCTGTCGGCGCTGATGCTGGTCGTCGCCGAGCGAGCGGCCGACGCCGAACGATCGGGGGCGCGACGCGATGCGGCGCGAAAGCGCTGGCTGCTCGTCTACCTGTTCGCACTGGCTGCGCCGCTGCACGCCAGTGCCCTCGTCGCCGGTCCGGCGGCGATCTGGCTCTGCGTCGACGATGGTGCCGGCGACGCCGAGGGCCGGCGCGCGTGGCGCGGTGCGGTGCTGATCGCAGCGCTCGTCGCCGCTGGGGCGCTGGCGACGGGGCGGTTCGCGCTCGCCGCGGGAGCAGCGGTCGCGATCGGCGCACTGGCAGTCGCCGAACGAAGAGTGGCCCGCGACGCTGAGAACCCAGGCAACGGTGGCCTGGCCGCGCTGGCGGGACTCGCGTTAGGCGCGAGCCCGCTCCTGATCATGATGTTCCGCGCCCGGTTCGACCCGGCGATCAACCAGGGAAATCCGGCCTCGTTCCGCGCGTTAGGCGACGAGATCGCGCGCCGGCAGTACGACGTCGCGGCCCTCTGGCCGCGGCAGGCGCCGCCCTGGATCCAGCTCGCCAACTTCTTCCAGTACGCCGACTGGCAGTTCGGGCTTGGCCTCGCCCCGGAGACGACGTTCAGCGCCGGCCGGCTCGCCGTCTCGCTGATCTTCCTCGCCCTCGCGGTCGCGGGTGCGCGCGCGCATCGCGCCCGCGACCGGAGAAGCTTCCGCGCGCTGGCGGTGCTGATCGCCAGCGCGTCGCTCGGCGTGATCGTGTACCTCAATCTCAAGGCCGGTCCCTCGATCGGGTGGGGACTCCTTCCGGACACGATGCCGCACGAGGCGCGCGACCGCGACTACTTCTTCACCCTCGCCTTCTGGGGATGGGGGCTGTGGGCGGGGTACGGCGCCGTCGTCGTCGTCGCGCGCGCGCGCGGCAGCGTCAGAGCGCGAACGGCGATTATCGCCGGGACGGCGCTGGCGGCGCTGCCGGCGCTGCTCAACTGGCGGGCGATGAACCGTCGCCGGGAGCCGGACGCCGGAGCGGCGGCGATGGTCGCCGACGCGCTGCTGGCGAGCGCCCCGCCTAACGGCGTGCTGGTGGTGTGGGGGGACAACGACAGCTATCCGGTCTGGGAAGCACAGCGAGCCCGCCGGCTGCGGCGCGACGTCATCGTCGTCACGAGCCCGCTGCTCGGCGCGGCGTGGTACCGGGACGAGCTGCGGCGCCGCTTCGCGATCGACGCCGGGCCGCTCGCGCCCGAACGCACGATGGTCGCGCGGGTGGTCGCGTCGGCGACGGCCGTCGGGCGACCAGTCGCGATCGCCGTGACCGTACCGGCCGAGGTGCGCAACGCCCTCCGCGGTGAATGGTCGCTCTGCGGCCTGGCGTGGACCGCCGAGGCGGCGCACTGCACCTTCGCCCGCGGTGACACGATCGATCGGTTCATCGCGGCGCACCCTCCCGGCCGCTTCACCGATAACACCGTGCGCGCGATGCTCGAACCGCTCGCGTGTCCACGTCTGGCCGCGCGAGCAGCGCCGGATTCCGCTGCGGCGGATTCACTTGCAGGAGCCTGTAACACGCGGTAATTTAGCGTGTTATGCCATTTCCAGCCCTGGCCGATCGCCTCGCGGAAATACGCGCGAGGATCGCGGCCGCGGCGGCTCGCGGCAGTGGACAGCAGGTGACGCTGGTCGCGGTCACGAAGACGCACGGCGTCGAGGCAGTGAACGCGATTCGTGCGCTTGGCGTCACCGACGTCGGCGAGAATCGTGTACAGGAAGCGTTGCCGAAGATGGACGAGGCAGGTCCCGGACTGCGATGGCACCTGATCGGGCACCTGCAGCGGAACAAGGCACGTGCGGTCGACCGGTTCGCGCTCGTGCATTCGATCGACAGCACGAGGCTGGCCGATGCGGTCGCGAAAGTCGGAGTGGAACGCGGGCAGCCGGTGCCGGTACTGCTGCAGGTGAACGTGTCGGGCGAAGCGACCAAGGGTGGCTTCGAACCGGGAGAGCTCGGTGCGGCAGCGGCGCACGTTGCCTCACTCGACGGGCTCGCCGTGCGCGGAGTGATGACGATGGCGCCGTTCGAGGCGCCGGAGGCGGTGCTTCGCACGACGTTCAGCGGCGCGCGTGCAGCGCTCGACGTCGTGCGCCGAGCCGGGTGCGGCGAGGCGCGCGAGCTGTCGATGGGGATGTCGGGGGATTACGAGATCGCGGTGGAAGAGGGCGCGACGATCGTCCGCCTGGGGACCGTCCTGTTCGGAGCGAGGGGAACATGATCGACGAGACCTTTCATCTCACGCCACTCGACGTCCGTCGTTTCGAGTTCGGGCGCGCGATGCGCGGCTATGATCCGGCGCGCGTCGAGGAGTTTCGAAGCCAGGCGGCCGACGAGCTCGAACGCCTGACGCGCATCAACCAGGAGCTGGAGTCGAAGTCGAAGGGATTCACCGAGCAGCTGCGCGCCTTCCGCGAGCGCGACAAGGCGCTCAACGACGCGCTCATTTCGGCGCAGCAGCTGCGCGCCGAGATCCGCGAGCAGGCGGAGCGTGAGGCACAGCTGATCCTCCGCGAGGCACGCGCCGAAGCCGAGCGGCTGCAGGAAACGATGAAGGCCGAGCTGCGCGACCTGCGCGACGAGCTGCAGAACCTCGAACGCGCGCGGCGGTCGTATCTCGCCCAGCTCCGCGTTCTGGTCGAGCGCCAGCTCGCCGAGATCCAGGCGTCGGAGACGACGACGCTGCGCTCGGCGTCGAACGGGTCGGGCGACTCCGAGGAGCAGGGCGCGCCGCGCACGGTGGCGGCGCCGACTCCGTCCTGGCTCGACTCGCTGATGAAGGAGTGACCGCCGGCGACAGCCAGCGTGCATCTGAACCGCAAGTGATGACGACCATCGCACCGACCGCCCCGCCGACGACGCCGCAGGGGACGCACACCCTCGACGCCATCGCCGCCGCGGCCGACGCGGTGCGCGCACGCTTCTCCCGGACCCCGGCCGCGGCGGTGATCCTCGGCAGCGGGCTCGGCGCGTTAGGCAGGGAGATCGCGGTCGAGACGACCATCGACTATCGCGACATCCCGGGCTTTCCGCTGTCGACGGTCGAGAGCCACGCCGGGCGGCTCCTCTGCGGAACGTTAGGCGGGAAGGCGGTGGTGGCGATGCAGGGACGGTTCCACCGCTACGAGGGCTACACGCTGCAGCAGGTGACCTTCCCGGTGCGCGTCCTCCGCGCGCTCGGTGCGCCGGTGCTGATCGTCAGCAACGCCTGTGGCGGGATGCACCCGCTCTGGCAGGCCGGCGACCTGATGCTGATCGCCGACCACATCAACCTGCTCGGCGACAACCCGCTCGTGGGGCCTAACGACGACCGGCTCGGGCCGCGGTTCCCGGACATGTCGGAGCCGTATGACGCGTCGCTTCGCGCGCTGGCGCGCGACGTCGCGCTGGCCGAAGGGTTCACGCTCCGCGAGGGGGTGTACGCCGCGGTCGCCGGGCCGAACCTCGAGACGCGGGCCGAATACCGGATGCTGCGCAGCTGCGGCGCGGACGTGGTCGGAATGTCGACGGTGCCGGAAGTGATCGTCGCCGTGCACGGCGGGATGCGCGTGCTCGGGCTGTCGATCATCACCGACATGTGCCTCCCCGACGCCCTCGAGCCGGCGAGCTTCGACGCGATCATCGGCGTCGCCAACGCCGCCGAGCCGCGGCTGACCGCGGTCGTGCGCGGCGTGCTGGAGCGGCTATGACGGGCGCACCGACCGGGACGCGCTTCCGGCCGCTGCCACCGGAGCGCCCCGCCGACGACATCGAGCGTGAGCTGCTCGAGACGTGGAGCGAGGAGAAGCTCTTCGAGCAGACGCTGGAGGCGAACGAGGACGGACCGCCGTTCGTGTTCTTCGAGGGGCCGCCGACGGCGAACGGCCGGCCGGGGATCCATCATGTTTTCGCGCGGACGGTGAAGGATCTCTTCTGCCGCCACCGCGC
>Ga0070658_10002685_pt1 | contig 14795 bp, 16 predicted proteins | sample KBSC13metaG_FD_64664 | JGI IMG/M metagenome (GOLD analysis project Ga0070658, IMG submission 64664) | Corn rhizosphere microbial communities from Kellogg Biological Station, Michigan, USA - KBS C1-3 metaG | ecosystem: Host-associated > Plants > Roots > Rhizosphere > Soil ...
GTAGACGGGCAGCGGCTCGGCGTGGCCTTCCGACCACCCACAGAGCAGGGCGAGCAAGTCGTCCGCATCCTGCTTCGCCCGCCAGCCTGATGGGCGCCTTCCAGACGACCAGATCCCGCCTAAGGTGAGGCTCAAGGCCCTGGCGGGCTGGTCACGGAAGTGGTCGCCGAATCATTGGCGAACGGTGGTTACCGCCGGATACGCTCGGAACACCACTTCGGTGGACGCAACTCACCACCCTGCGCTACGACGTGGCCCAAGTCCAACCTCGACCGGCACGCCGCCACGCCGTAACCACTACCCCCGTCGGCATGAGAGCCGGCTCGGTGTAACTCGGCCCAGGCGGCAATGAGCGGTCAAGACCCTCGTGCCATAAGCGTGCCATAACGAGGTGGTACGAGACGGGAGGGGACGGACGCCCTAGGATGCGATCGGAACGCAAAAGTGCAGGTCAGTAAGGGCAAATGACCTTATGGCACGGGTGCCCTCGAGAGGATTCGAACCTCCGACACACGGTTTAGGAAACCGTTGCTCTATCCCCTGAGCTACGAGGGCGGGCGATCAGGATTCCGGCTGGGCCTTGGGTCGGGAGAGTACGGCCGCTCGAGCCCTGGCCCATCCTCTCTCAAGTGCCAGCCTAGCCGGGACCGCCCGCCGACGGCCCTGGCAGGAAGCGCTGTCTTGGTGTTACCCAGGGACGCGGGCTGGCGACCGCAAGGACTGTCCGCGCGTCGGCGCGCGGCAGCCAGCGCGCCGCGCTGCTACCCAGGGGTGCTCGTCACCCCGCCGGGCCGGTCAGCCGATCTCGAGCGCTTCGGCGACGGCCACGGCGTCCTCCTGGGTTGGTTTCGTCACGGGGACGACGTCGACCTGGCCCGACTCCGCCGCGGCCAGCAGGCGGTGCCCGGTGGCGAGGACGAAGATGGCCAGCACGAAGGTCGCGGCGCCGACGTAGAACGGCACGCTGAGCGAGGAGGCGTCCGCAATCTTGCCGGCGACGTAGGGCGCCAGACCACCGCCGATGAACCGCACGAAGCCGTACGCCGACGACGCGACCGGCCGGTCCACGGGCGAGACCAGCATCACCGCCTGCGTCGTCAGCGTGTTGTTGATGCCGATGAACGCCCCGCTGGCAACGACTGCGCCGATGACGACGTCCGGCGTGTTGACGCCTGCAGCGATTGCGGCCATCACGCCACCGAGCAGCAACAGGTTGGCGTAGAGCACGCGCGCAGTGCCCCACCTGGCCTGCAGTCGTGGCGCGACGAACACGCTGAACAGTGCGACCAGCAGGCCCCAGCCGGTGAAGACGAGGCCGAGGTGGCGCGCGTCCAGATGCATCGGGTAGGGCGCGTGCGCGCAGGCTGTGCGCGAGGGCGGGCAGGATCGGATCGACCAGTCCGATGCCCATGAACGAGATGACGCAGGCGAAGGCCACTGCCCACACGGCGCGCGGCTGCCGGAACGGGTTGGTGCGGGGGACGGTCATGCGATATCTCCACGAGCCCCGGCCCGCGCCGGAGATTCCGTCGATGTGATGGGGGACAGCGAGACGAGCCGGTTCAGGGCCGGCAGCGCGGCACGAATGGCGCGGCGGTCCGCGGGCTCGAGCCGGCCGAGCATCTCGCGCAGCGCGGAGGCGCGTTCCTCGCGGCGTTGCGCGACGACCGCGCGCCCGATGGCGGTGACCTCGACCATGACGACGCGCCCGTCGTCTCGAGACGGCGTGCGCAGCGCGTAACCGTCGCGTTCGAGGCGGCTGACGAGCTGGGTCATCCCGGGTTGCGAGACACCCTCGTGCCCGGCGAGCTCGGTCAGCCGTTGCGGCCCTTCCCGGGCCAGCCGGGCGAGGACCGATGCGGCAGGCAGGCTGAGCTCGCCACTGGTCGCCAGCCGGCGGGTCATCCGCACCAGCTGTTCGAAGACGGCGGCGAGGCGAGCGTCGACCGAGCTCGATTGCATAAGGCCACTATATAACGTGGCTATGCATTCACTGTCGCAGGACGGCCATCACGTCGTCGAGCGGGGCGTGGTCGGAGGCGTCGTCGTCCAGGTGCGAGTAGCGCACGTCGTCACCCGGTGCGATGACGAACGTCGCGCCCAGCTGGGTCGGCCGCTTGCCGGACCGGTGCTGCCGTACGCCGGACCGGAAGGCACGCATGCCGGCCGGCCACGTCATCGGGGAGACGAGCCGCAGCAGGCTGGAGTCGCGCACCGAGGCCGCTCGCGCGGCGGAGGCGTCGTCGTCGACCAGCACGAGGAATGGGATGCGTTCCTGGTCGACGAAGCTCGCGGCGTACCTCGCGTCTCCGGTCCCGATCGCGACGACGTCGGCGCCGGTGCTGCGGATCTCGTCGTAGGTGTCGCGCAACTGCGCGGCGTGCTCGCGGCAGTGGATTCAACCGAAGTGGCGGAGGAAGACCACGATCTCCGGGTGGTCGCGCCACAGGTCGCCGAGGCGGTGCGCGGTGCCGGTCCGGTCGGGCAGGTCGAGCGCAGCGAGCGCCTGGACGTCCACGCGCCGGATGCTAGACCGCACTGACGAGCGGAGACCAGACCCACGTGCTGGCGGAATGACCCGTGCGGGCCTCTCGGCGGCCGGTGGTGACCTGCCTTGCGGGCACCGCAGCGCACGCGGACGATCTCCGCGTGCATCCACGCCGCCGCGCGGCCGTCCTGGTCGTCGCTGCTTGCCTGCCGCTCGCCGCCTGCGGCTCCCGCCTGACGGCCGAGCAGCAGCAGCTCGCGATCGGGCAGCTGCAGGGCAACGCCCAGGCCAACGGCGCGGCCGGCAGCACCGGCGACTCCGGCGGCTCGACCTCGGCCCGGGGTGGCACTCGGGCGGGCCCCGCCGGCGGCAACGGCGTCTCGGGGGCCAGCACCGGCAACGGTTCGCCGGGCTCGACCGCGACCAACGGGTCGGCTCAGCAGACGACCAGGGCTGTGCAGGCCGCGAGCAGCTGCCGGGCTACCAAGGCGACCGACGTCGGGGTGACGCCCACGAGCATCACGCTGGCGAACATCGCCGACGTGACCGGCCCGGTGCCGGGCCTGTTCCAGTCGGCGCAGCAGTCGGCGCTGGCCTTCTCGGCGTACTGGAACGCCACGCACGGCGGCATCTGCGGCCGCCAGATCAAAGTGGAGACGCTCGACTCGCGCACCGATGCCAACGGCTACCGCGAGCAGATGCTGACGGCCTGCAAGTCGGCGTTCGCCTCGGTGGGGTCGATGTCGGCGTTCGACAACGGTGGCGCGCAGGTCGAGGACCAGTGCGGCATCGTCGACGTCTCGGCCGCTGCGGTGACGCAGGAGCACCAGCACACGCGCGTGACCTACGCGGCCAACGCGACACAGGTGGGCCAGGTCTCCTCGACCGTCCCGGGCTGGATCGCCGAGAAGTACCCGCAGGCCGTCGGCAAGGCGGCGTTCCTCTACATCAACGCCGGCGCCGCCGCCGTCAATGCGCAGGCCGACGTCAAGACCTACGAGCAGTACGGTCACGGCTGGAAGTTCGTCTACACCCAGCCGGTCGACATCTCGACGTTCAACTACGCGCCCTTCGTGCAGAAGATGAAGCAGAACGGCGTGCGTTTCGTGCAGTGGCTGGGCGCCTATCAGGAAGCGGTCCGGCTCGCGCAGGCGATGCAGCAGCAGGGCTTCAAGCCGGACATTTTCCTGCTCGACCCGACCGGCTACAGCTCCGACTACGTGCAGTCGGGCGGCAGCGCGGTCGACGGCACGGTCGTCTACCTCGACTCGGCGCTGTTCCAGGACGCGGGAAGCAACCAGGAGATGGCGACCTACATCACCTGGCTCCATCGCGTTGCGGGCAGTGACGCCCAACCGTCCTACTTCGGCATCTACGCCTGGTCGGCGATGCTGCTGTTCGCGCAGACCGCGGAGAAGATCGGCCCCGACCTCACCCGGGCCAAGCTGCTCGCGGCGCTGAAACAGGTCGACAACTGGACCGGCAACGGGCTGCACTCGCCGCAGCACGTCGGTCCGAGACAGACACCCAACTGCTTCGCGTTCATCCAGCTGCACGGCAGCTCGTGGTCGCGGCTGCACCCCACCACACCGACGTTCGACTGCCGTCCCGACATCGGCGGCTGACCCGTGAACGCGTTCATCGCCTACACCGTCTTCGGGTTCGTCACCGGAGGCGCCTACGCGATCGCGGCCAGCGGGCTCGTGCTGACCTACACCACCTCGCGCATCTTCAACGTCGCCCACGGCGCCATCGGCATGGTCATGGCGTTCGTGTTCTGGCAGCTCGAGGTCAAGAGCGGGTTGCCGACCTGGCTGTCGGTCTTTCTCGTCATCTGCGTGATTGCGCCGCTGTTCGGCGCGCTCGTCGAGCGCTTCGCCATGCGGCGGTTAGCCGGCCAGGACGTCAGCGTCTCGCTCGTCGTCACGATCGGCCTGATGGTCCTGCTGATCGGGGTGGCGCAGCAGGTCTGGCCTCCCGCCGCCCGCACCGTGCCGGCCTTCTTCCCCAACTCCTACGTGCATCTCGGCTCCGCCACCATCACCGGCGACCAGATCCTCACGATTGCGCTGGCCGGCCTCGTCGCCGTGCTGCTGTACGTGCTGCTCAGCCGGGCGCGGGTCGGCGTCGCGATGCGCGCGGTCGTCGACAACACCGACCTCCTCGCCCTGCACGGCGCCCGGCCCAACCGGCTGTCCGGGTTGTCGTGGGCGATCGGCTCGTCGCTGGCGGCGCTGGCCGGCATCCTGCTCGTGACGACGATCGGCCTCGACTACTACGAGCTGACGCTGCTCGTCGTCAGCGCCTACGCCGCCGCCGTGCTCGGCCGTCTGCAGAACCTCACGTTGACCTTCGTCGGGGCTATCGTGCTCGGGCTCGCGCAGTCCTACGTGCAGGGCTACGTCCCGCTCAGCGGTGCGCTCAACGGTCTGCCGCCGGCGATCCCGGTGCTGTTCCTGTTCCTCATCGTCGTACTCCTGCCGCAGGCGCAGCTGCGGATCGGCCAGATCAAGGGCATCTCCTCGGTGCCGGTGCCCTCGGCGCGGCGTACGACGGGGTTCGGCATCGCCTTCGTCGTCGGTGTCGGCCTGATCTCGGCGGTCATGCTCGACGACGCGCAGACGTTCAACTTCGGCATCGGGCTGGCCTACGCGCTGATCGCGCTGTCGCTGGTGCCGCTGACCGGCTACGGCGGCTACCTGTCGCTGGCGCCGTTCACGTTCGCCGGCATCGGGGCCGTGGTCGTCGCCCGGATCTTCCCGCACGGCTCTCCGCTGGGCCTCGTCGTCGGCGCGCTCGCGGCTGCCGCCGTCGGCGCAGTGGTCTCGTTGCCTCTGTTGCGCCTGCGCGGTCTCTACCTCGCGCTCGGCACGATCGCGTTCGCCGACCTGATGGACAAGCTGGTCTTCCAGGCGAGCTGGGCGTTCGGCTACGGTGGCAGCCGGCCGGTGGACCGCATCGGGCTGTTCGGCATGCAGCTGAATTCCGAGCGCGACTACCTGCTGCTCATCGCGGTGGTGTTCGCGCTCGTCGCCGCCGGCGTGCTGGCCATCCGTCGCGGCCCCTACGGCCGGCTGCTGGTCGCCATGCGCGACAGTCCGGCCGCATGCGGCACCCTCGGCCTCGACCTCACTCGCACCCGCGTCCTGCTGTTCACGCTCTCGGCGGGCATCGCCGGGCTGGGCGGCACCCTCTACGCCGGCCTGCGGACGTCGACCGGTCCGGCCGACTTCACCTTGTTCTCGAGCCTGCCGCTGGTGCTGCTCGCCGTCGTCGGGGGCGTCACGTCGATCAGCGGGGTCGCTCTCGGCGGCATGCTGTGGATGCTCCTGCCGGTGCTGCAGAGCAAGTCGCAGAGCCTCGGTGGCCTGGTGTTCATGCTGATCGGCGCCGGAGCGCTGCTGCTCGGGCGCAACCCCAACGGCCTGGCCAGCTATGCCTTCCTCGCCGGCCGCTGGTTCGAGTCGCTGCTGCGCCGCGGCCGGCCGGGGCCGCCGGCGCTGGCGGAGGAGGAGACCGACGAGGGGTTCGCCTTCGCACACGGCGAGGGGGTGCAGCTCAGTGGCTCTTCTTGAGGTCGACAACGTGGTCGTCCGCTTCGGCGGGGTGACCGCGGTCGACCGCGCGACGTTCACGGCGGAGGCCGGCGACGTGACGGGCCTGATCGGGCCGAACGGCGCCGGCAAGACGACGTTGTTCAACGTCATCACCGGCCTGCAGTCACCGGGTGCGGGTGTCGTCCGCTTCGACGGATCCGACATCACCGGCTACACGACGCACCAGCGCGCACGCCTGGGCATCGCGCGCACGTTCCAGCGGCTCGAGGCGTTCGGCTCGCTGTCGGTCTGGGACAACGTGCTCACCGCCGCGGAGATCCACCGGCGCTGGCAGCGCGACGCAGGTGACCCCAGGCACGTCACGGCCGACCTCGTCGAGCGTGTCGGCATCGCCGGGTTCTCCCACCAGCGGGCCGACTCCGTGCCCACCGGCACGGCGCGACTGCTCGAGCTGGCCCGAGCGCTCGCCATCGAGCCCCGGCTGCTGCTCCTCGACGAGCCGTCGTCGGGGCTCGGGGAGAGCGAGACCGAGACGTTCGGCGACCTGCTGCGGGTGCTCGCACTGGACGGGCGGGCGGTCCTCATGGTCGAGCACGACATGGATCTCGTGATGCGGGTATGCGACGTCATCCACGTGCTCGACTTCGGGCAGGTCATCGCGACTGGCACCCCGGCCGAGATCCGGGCTAACCCGAAGGTGATGCAGGCGTATCTCGGGACCTACGCCGACGTTGTCACCTCTGCGGAGCAGGTCGAGAGCGAGGAGGTCGAGGCACCCCGTGGCTGACCCCATCCTCGAGATCCTGGACGTGCGCGCGGCCTACGGCCGCATCGAGGTGCTGCACGGCGTCGACCTGACGGTCCCGCGCGGGTCCGTGGTGGCATTGCTCGGCCCCAACGGGGCGGGCAAGACGACACTGCTCAAGGTCATCAGCGGCCTGATGCGCCCGACCGCGGGACACGTCCACCTCGCCGGCGTACACGTCAACGACGCCGGACCCGACGACCTCGCCCGCGCGGGGTTGTGCACGATCCCCGAGGGGCGCGGCATCTTCCCGAACCTCACCGTGCGCGACAACCTTCGGCTGGTGGCCTACGCCGGCGGCAGCGAGGCCAACGTCTTCGACACGGCCTACTCCTACTTCCCGCGGCTCGGGGAGCGGCGTAACCAGGTCGCCGGCACGCTGTCCGGCGGCGAGCAGCAGATGCTGGCGATGGCCCGCGCGCTCGCGAGCAGCCCCGGGCTGCTCCTGCTCGACGAGCTGTCGATGGGACTCGCGCCCCTGATCGTGGAGCAGCTCTACTCCGTGGTGGCCCAGATCGCCGAGGCAGGGGTTTCGGTGCTCGTCGTCGAACAGTTCGCTGCAATGGCGCTCGGTGTCGCGGAGTACGCCGCCGTCATGCAGGGCGGTCGCATCACCGCCGTCGGTCAGCCCGACGACATCGGTGATGCGCTGTCGCGTGCCTACCTCGGGGGAGCGGCATGAGGGTGCGAATGCTGGCCGCGGCCGGCCTGCTGATCGTCGGCGCAGGCATGCCGCTCGTGGGCGCGGCCTACGCCGACAGCGGGTCCGACGGCGGGTCCGGCACCGGCGCCGCGATCGGCGGCTACACCGCCGACACCAGCTCGACGCCGGTGTCCGTGCAAGTCTACGAGCCGGTCATCCCGCTGCCGGTGCAGCCGGGCAAGCCTCAGGGCGAGCTCGACCTGTCGTTCACCAACGTGAGCAGCAGCACCGGCCCGTCGAACGTCGCGACCGCCAGCAGCCTCTGGCCCGGTGCGGGTCTCGGCGACGGCTTCACGACGCTCACCCAGACCTTCGGGCTGGGCGCCGCCGACTACCCGGTCAAGGCCCAGGCGTCCTACCCGGGCGGCCCGCCCTCCTCGACCCAGGGCGCCCCGCCGGTCGCGACGATGGCCAGCACCGCCGACGAAAAGAGCGCCACCGCGGCAGCGACCGTGGCCGACCTGCTGCCCGCGGGCAACGCGCTGGTCGACGCCGGCCAGATCTCCTCGCGAAGCGCCACCACAGTCGCCGACGACAAGGTGAGTGCGGCGACGACCTCGCTCGCCCAGGACCTGTCGCTCGCCGGTGGCCTGATCGATATCGCGACCGTGCGCACCGCCGCGACGCTGACGAGCACGGCGGCCGACTCGTCGTCGACCGGGGCGCTCGCGATCACGGGGCTGAGCATCGCCGGGTTCCAGTTCTCCGTGGACCAGGACGGGGTGCACGCCAGCGGGCAGGGCCAGTCGTTGCCCAAGCTGCCCATCCCCGGGCTGCCGACCCAGCCGGTCGACGCGCTCAAGGCGATGGGCATCACGTTCAGCGGACCGACGGTCGAGAAGCACATCGCGGGTACGACCGCGACCTACCAGGCGCGGGCTCTCGAGATCTCGATCGACACCGTGCCGCTCAAGAACGCGCTGGAGAGCCTGACGCACTACCAGGACACCTACCAGCAGCTGGTGGGTTCGCTGCCCGATCAGCTTCAGCAGGTGGTCAACAACCCGCAGGTGCCTTCCCTGGTCGAGCTCGGCCCGCGCATCGTCTACGACCTGGGGCTGGTCACCGCCAAGACCACCGCGTCCGCGCAGTACACCTATAACTTCCCGACGCTGCCGGTCCCGGGGCCGCCGGTGAGCGCGTCGCTCGGCGGCACCGGGCTGCCGGCTCTGCCGGGGTCGTCGATGGGTGACCTTGGTGGGGTGACCGGCCCGGCGCCGTCGGTCGCGCCGTCCGACCAGGGACCGGTCGTCGCCGGCGGTGCGCAGAAGGCCAGCGCTCTCGCGTCGCCGTTCGACGGCCTGCCCGCCTGGACCGTGCTCGTCGCGCTCGCGGCGGCTGCTGCGATCGGGTGGGGCCTGCGCCGGCTGGCGATGATGGCGGGCATGCTGCCGGCGGGCGGGGCGGCCTGCCGGCTGGGTGCCGGCAGCGGCGTACCGAACCTGCGGGAGGGATGATGGCGTTCACCAGCGCGATCGTGCGTCGGATCCGCCCGACCTCGGCCGATCTTGACCGGGCCGAGCCCGGCGCGCGTCACCGCGACAGCGCGCTCTCCGTCCAGCGGGTGCTCTTCGGGCTGACGCTCGTTGGTGGCATCCTGCTGCCGGCCGGCATCGCCGTGATCGTGCTCGGTTGGTACGGCGCCGCGCACACGCCCTACACGTTCGAGCAGAACTCCTACCTGATCTCCGGCGGGCTGCTCGGTCTAGGGCTCGTCCTCGTCGGCGGTTTCCTCTACTTCGGGGCGTGGATCGCCCGGCTTGCCGAGAACCAGCGTTCGCACAACGAGCAGCTGCTCGCCGCCATCCAGCGGCTCCCGCTCGCCGCCCAGCAGGCCGAGACGGTCCGCGCGGCGACGTTCGTCGCGACCCCGACAGGCACGATGCTGCACCGGCCGGACTGCGCGATCGTGCTCGGGCGCTCCGACGTCCGAGAGGTGCCCGACGACCCGCGGTTCAAGTCGTGCCGGCTGTGCGACCCGCGCGGAGAGGCACAGGCCTGATCATCGTGTCGTGACCGTCGACGGCGACCTGGTGGCGCGACTGCGTGCCGCCGGCTGCGTCTTTGCCGGAGACGAGGCGCGGTTGCTGCTGGGTGAAGCAGCCTCTCCGTCGGAGCTGGCAGCGCTGCTCGCGCGCCGCGAGTCCGGTGAGCCGTTGGAGCAGGTGCTCGGCTGGGTCGAGTTCTGCGGTCGTCGCGTGCACGTCGCCCCGGGTGTCTTCGTGCCGCGTCGGCGTACGGAGTGGTTGGTGTCGTGCGCCGCCGCCGTCACGCCGGCCGGCGCGGTCCTCGTCGAGCTGTGCTGCGGTGTCGGCGCGGTGGCGCGGGTCCTGGGCGAGGCGACCCGTTGCCGGGAGCTGCATGCGGCCGACATCGACCCGATCGCCGTGGCTTGCGCGAAGCGCAACCTGGATTCCGTCGGCGGTGAGGTGTGGTGCGGGGACCTGTATGACGCGTTGCCGGGTCGCCTGCGCGGCCGCATCGACGTGCTCGTGGCGAATGCGCCGTACGTCCCGTCAAGCGACGTTTCGTCGATGCCGCGAGAGGCGCGCGAGCACGAGCCGTTGCACGCTCTGGACGGTGGGTCGGACGGGGTCGACGTTCAGCGACGCATCGCCTCGGCGGCCGGCGATTGGCTCTCACCGCGCGGGCACCTTCTTGTCGAGACCAGCGGTCGGCAGGGGCCGCTGACCGTCGCGGCGTTCCGGGCGGGCGGGCTGGCCGCGCGGGTCGAGCGCGACGAGGAGCTCGACGCCACCGTCGTCATCGGCTCGCACTTGTGACCCGGTCCGGTGAAACACTGGTGCGCATGCTTGAACCCATCGCGACCCGGCCCCACATGCCCGGCTACGGCACGCTGCCGGCCGACCAGGGGAGTGGTCTGCTGCCGTGGTCGTGGGCGGTCGATCGGCTGACCCGTTCACATGACTACTGGGTCGCCACGGTGCGTCCCGACGGAGCGCCGCACGTCATGCCGGTGTGGGGCGTCTGGCTCGACGACGCGGTGTGGTTCAGCTCGGCCCTGTCTTCTCGCAAGGCCCGCAACCTCGCGACAAATGCTCGATGCAGCGTGGCGACTGACGACGCGCACGAACCGGTCGTGCTGGAGGGCCACGCCGATCAAGTGAGCGAGCACAACGCGATGCAGCGCTTCACCGACGCGGTCAATGCGAAGTACGACGCGACGATCTCGCTCGAGTTCTACGCCGGGAGCGGCAACGGGGTCTGGCGGGTGCCACCCGGCACGGCCTTCGCGCTCACCGAGGACGACTTCACCGGCTCACCGACGCGATGGAGGTTCTGAAGGAGAGACTCATCCGACGGCGAATCCTCTGGCGTGGCGTCGTACGAGATCTCTCGCCGCGGCCTGCTCAAGGGCATGGCCGCCACCAGTGCGCTGTGGGCCCTTCCGGCCTACGCCGGGATGAGCAGGCATACGTCGGGGCCGCCGCTGCGCAAGCCCGGTAGCCGGCCGTTTGCCAACGTGCCGGCGGGCACCGACATGCTGCCTCAGATCGAGCACATCGTCGTCGTGATGATGGAGAACCACTCCTTCGACAACTACTTCGGCATGCTCGGCCGCGGTGACGGGTTCACCCTCGACCGGCGGGGGCAGCCGACCGCGGTCAACGACGACAGCAGTGGAAATCCGGTGCGGGCCTATCACGCGCCGAGTACCTGCCAGTCGCACTACGACGTCAGCCAGAGCTGGACGGCGAGCCACACCGCCTGGGACTACGGGCGCATGGACGGCTTCGTGCGCGGGTCGAGCCGTGACGCGATGGCCTACTGGACCGGCGCGGACCTGCCCTACTACTACGACCTGGGCCGCACGTTCGTGCTCTGCGATCGCTACTTCGCCTCGACGATGGCTCAGACCTATCCCAACCGCCGGTTCCTCATGGCGGCCACCGCGCTGGGTCAGGTGAGCGATCCGCTGCCGAGCCCCACCGACCCGGCGCCGCCCAACGGCACGATCTTCGACCGGCTCAACGCCTACGGCATCTCGTGGAAGAACTACTTCGTCGACCTCGCGACCTGCATGCTGTTTCCCTCGGTGCCGGAGAGCAACCCGCAGCACCTCGCGCCGACCGCGCAGTTCTTCGTCGACGCAGCCGCGGGCACGCTGCCCGGGTTCTGCATCGTCGACACCGAGTTCAACCAGGCGTCGGAGGAGAACCCGCAGGACATCCAGACAGGTGAGGAGTTCGCGGCTCGGGTCATCAACGCCGCGATGACCGGGGCCGCCTGGGACAAGACCTTGCTGATCTGGACCTACGACGAGCACGGCGGCTACTACGACCACGTGCGGCCGCCGCGCGCGGTGCCTCCCGACGGGATCCCGCCGCAGGTCACGCAGACCTACGGCGACCTCTACTCCTACTACGGCCTGCGCGTCCCCACCGTCGTGGTGTCGCCCTATGCGCGCAAGGACTACGTCTCGCACGTCGTCCACGACCACACGTCGATCCTCAAGCTGGTCGAGACGAAGTGGAACCTGCCGGCGCTCACCTACCGCGACGCCAACGCGAGCAACCTGCTCGACACGCTCGACCTGCGCGGTCGGCCGGCGTTCCTCGACCCGCCGACGCTCGCCGACCCCGCCGCACCGACGGGCGCGATCGCCTGTTACGCCAGCGACCCGACCGTGCCTGGCGCGTAGCCGTAGCCAAGAGCCCTCGCGCGCAGCATCATCGCGCCATGGGCTTCTACGACGACCGCGTGCTGCCGCACTTCATCAACGCGGCGATGAACAACAAGCACCTTCGGGACATTCGCGCGCGGGTCTGCGGCGACTTGAAGGGCGACGTCGTCGAGATCGGATTCGGGACCGGCCACAACCTGCCGTTCCTGCCCGCCGGCGTCGCGACCGTGCGGGCGGTCGAGCCGTCGCAACGGTCGGTGCGGTTGGCTGCATCTCGGATGGCGGCGACGCGCGCTGCCGTCGAGGTGGTCGGTCTCGACGGTCAACGGCTCGAGGTCGACGACGCCTCGGCGGATGCGGTGCTGTGCACGTGGAGCCTCTGCACGATCCCCGATCCGGTCGCTGCCGTGAAGGAGATGCGGCGCGTCCTTCGGCCGGGCGGCACGTTGCACTTCGCCGAGCACGGTCGCTCGCCGGATACCGCCGTACGCCGGTGGCAGGACCGGCTCAACGGCCTCCAGCGGAAGATCGCCGGGGGCTGCAACCTCAACCGCGACATTCCCGCCATCATCCGCGAGGGTGGCTTCGACATCGGCAGGCTGGAGACGTTCTACAACCAGGGGACGCCGAAGTTCATCGGTTACACGTACGAGGGCACGGCTTCAGCCGGCTGAGCAGTTGTGGCCGCTTCACAGGTGGAAGGCGGCACGCATTGAACGGGCCGATGCGGCCTTGCCCAGTAGCGGTAGTGAGAGCAGCTCTTCCGTCGTACGCAGCAGGGAGTAGTGGCCGAAGTCGTCGCCGACTCGCAGTCCCATGGGGACGGATGCCGCGAGGACCAGGCAGGCGACGTGGTTGCTGTCGCTGCCGCCCTCGGCCTCGTCCCAAGTCAGAAACACGACGGTGCGCCCGCTGCGGTAGTCGGGCGTGCCGGTGATGAGCGGGATCCACTCCCGCAGCCAGCGATCGCCGGTCGAGACCGAGCAGTCGTGCATGTCGTGACAGATGTTGGGCGTCACGAAGCTGAAGGCAGGAAGCGTGCCGTCGCGCAGCGCCGTCGCGAGCGGTCCGGTCTGCGGGCTGCCCAACGGTACGTCCCACTGCCGGCAGCGCTCCCGGATCGCCGTGTAGTAGGCCGCTGGGTTGTGCTTCGTCGCGTAGCCGTCCGTCGACGACTGCGCGCAGTTCGAAGGCATCGACTCCTCGTAGGAGCGCCAGGACTGCCCTGCGTCTTGGAGCTGCTGGAAGATGCTCCGTCCTCGTACCGGGCAGTCGCCCGGGCTGCAGTCGCTGTGCACGCCGGCCGTGGAGCCGCCGGTGGCCGCCAGGTAGTTCGGCAGCGACGGATGCGTCACCGCCTGGTAGTTCGTCGCGAGCCCGCACTCGGTGGCGAGTGTGTTGATGTACGGCGCATTCCGCGATCCGACGATTGAGGCGGACTCCTTGTTCTCCATGAAGATCCAGATGACGAGCCGCTGGCCGGCGGGCGGGGTGGGGGTGCCACTGCACGGAGCGCTGGCGGGTGACTGCGCCGGCACCCGCGAGGGAGTCGTCGCGTGAGTCAGCCCCGGCGTCGCGGGACGAGCGCCCAGGCCGGACGTGCTGTTGCTGCAGGCTGCCGAGACCGCCAGGACGAGGGTCAGCGCAAGCACTGAGCCGGCGCGCGACGACATCGGCAACGACCTCACGGAGACAGCCAATCATCCGGCGTGGGCCATGATGCCTCTGTGATCGAGGACCGCTTGCGCGAGCTGGGTTTCACGCTGCCCCCGGTGTTCCCTCCGGCCGGCAACTATCTGGGCTGCGTCGTCGACGGCGACCTCGTCCATGTCGGCGGGCACGGTCCGGTCAACGGCGACCGCATCGTGACCGGCAAGGTCGGCGCCGACCTGACCCTCGAGCAGGGCCGCGAGGCCGCGCGCATGGCGGCGCTCTCGATGCTGGCGACGTTGAGCGCGGAGTTCGGTGGCCTGGACCGTGTGAGCCGCGTCGTCAAGCTCTTCGGCATGGTCAACTGCGCGCCGGGATTCAACCGGACGCCGGCCGTCATCGACGGCGCCAGCGACCTGCTCGTAGAGATCTTCGGCGACGCGGGACGACACGCGCGCAGTGCCGTGGGGATGGCGGAGCTGCCGTTCGACATCGCGGTCGAGGTCGAGATGACCGTGCGAATCGCCTGACGAGCCGGCTCGGTCACCAGTCGGCCGGTCCGCTGCCCGGCCGCGTCGGCAGGTTGCCCGATCTGCGCGCGAGCTCGGTGGCGGTGACGGCCTGACCGCCGCAGTGCGGGCACCGCGTCGCGTCGAACAGCACTTCGCGGCGGCAGCCGGCGCACCAGAGCGGGTCGCGGTCCTCCTCGTCGGGGTCTTCGCGGACCACCGAGGGCGAGTCGTGCTTCTTGACCAGACGCCGGATCCCGGGCGCCCGCCCCACGCGCGTGATGATGCCCACGCCTCAGTGTGACCCGTTACCGCCCGCCTGGGTCCCGCGTCTGATCATCCGGTGGCACTCTGACCTCGTGAGCAACCACGCGCATCGCCGCAGGGCGGCAGGTCCTGTCTCGTCGGACCGGCCGGCCTTCTGGCGTCGGGTGCGCT
>Ga0070658_10002686_pt1 | contig 14793 bp, 11 predicted proteins | sample KBSC13metaG_FD_64664 | JGI IMG/M metagenome (GOLD analysis project Ga0070658, IMG submission 64664) | Corn rhizosphere microbial communities from Kellogg Biological Station, Michigan, USA - KBS C1-3 metaG | ecosystem: Host-associated > Plants > Roots > Rhizosphere > Soil ...
GTGCCCTGGCGCAGGGTCCCGCCGTTGCCGACGTACGGCCCCTCGGTGCCCTCGCGGACGACGACCATGTCGACGGGCCCCTGCACCGGGCCGGTGACGCCGGGGTAGAGCCGCACCGGGCGCAGGTTGACGTGGTGGTCGAGGGCGAAGCGCAGCTTCAGGAGCAGGCCGCGCTCGAGGACTCCCGGCGGGACGCTCGGGTCGCCGATCGCGCCGAGCAGGATCGCGTCGGCGCCGCGGAGCTCCTCGATGACGGCGTCGGGAAGCGTCTCGCCGGTGCGGTGGTAGCGCGTCGCGCCCAGGTCGTAGTCCACGGTCTCGACGCCCGGCAGCACCGCACCGAGGACCTTGAGGCCCTCGGCGACGACCTCGGGGCCGATCCCGTCCCCGCCGATGACAGCCAGCTTCGTCATGGCGGGGACGGTACCAGAGCCGATCACATCCTGGGACTGGCGTCCCAGACTGTGAGATGCAGCGGAGACAAGAGCGGAACTGCCTACGAGACGGTGCGGTTGACCCCGCTGACGATCGCGCGCAGCGAGCTCGTGACGATCGACGGGTGGATGCCGCAGCCCCAGAGGACGGACCCGTTCACCGCGAGCTCGAGGTAGGACGCGGCCTGGGAGTCCTCACCGGACGTCGTCGCGTGCTCGGCGTAGTCGAGGACCCGCACGTCGAGGTCCAGTGTCGACAGCGCGTGCACGAACGCCGCGATCGGGCCGTTGCCCTCACCGCTGACGGTGTGCGCCCTGCCCTGCCAGACCACGCTCGCCTCGATGCGGTCCACGTCGTCGGACGAGTGCTTGTACGACGTCAGCGCGAGCGGGCCGTCCGCGAGGTAGGTGTCGCCGTAGAGCGCCCAGATGCGCGCCGGCGAGATCTCGCCGCCCTCGCCGTCGGCGACCTGCTGCACGACGCGGCTGAACTCGATCTGCATGCGGCGCGGCAGGTCGAGGTGGTGGTCGTTCTTGAGGACGTACGCGACGCCGCCCTTGCCCGACTGCGAGTTGACGCGGATGACGGCCTCGTACGTGCGGCCGACGTCCTTCGGGTCGATGGGCAGGTAGGGCACCTCCCAGCGGAACTCGTCGACCGGGACGCCGGCCGCCGCGGCGTCCTTCTCCATCCACTCCAGCCCCTTCTTGATGGCGTCCTGGTGGGACCCGGAGAAGGCCGTGTAGACGAGGTCGCCGCCGTAGGGGTGGCGCGGGTGCACGGGCAGCTGGTTGCAGTGCTCGACGGTCCGGCGGATCTCGTCGATGTCACTGAAGTCGATGCCAGGGTCGATGCCCTGGCTGTAGAGGTTCAGGCCCAGCGTGACCAGGCAGACGTTGCCCGTGCGCTCGCCGTTGCCGAACAGGCAGCCCTCGACGCGGTCGGCGCCGGCCATGACGCCCTGCTCGGCCGCAGCGACGGCCGTCCCCCGGTCGTTGTGGGGGTGCAGGCTGAGGATCACGCTCGAGCGGCGGGCACCGAGGCGCCGGATGACCCACTCGATCTGGTCGGCGTAGACGTTGGGCGTCGACATCTCCACGGTGGCCGGCAGGTTGATGACGACAGGGTTCTCCGGCGTCGGCTGCCACACGTCCATCACCGCCTCGCAGACCTCGACGGCGTAGTCGAGCTCGGTGCCGGTGAAGGACTCCGGGCTGTACTGCCAGCGCACCGGGGTTCCCTCGAGGAGCTGCTCGGCGTACTTCTTGCACCAGGTCGCGCCCTGGACGGCGATGTCCTTGATGCCGTCCTTGTCGAGCCCGAAGACGACCCGGCGCTGCAGGGTGCTCGTGCTGTTGTAGAGGTGGATCAGGACCGGGCTCGTGCATCCCACGAGGGACTGCACGGTCCGCTCGATGAGCTCCTCGCGCGCCTGAGTCAGGACCTGGATCGTGACGTCCGGCGGGATGAGACCCCCCTCGACGAGCTCACGGATGAAGTCGAAGTCGGTGCTCGAGGCAGCGGGGAAGCCGACCTCGATCTCCTTGTAGCCCATCTCGCAGAGCAGCTGGAACATCTGCTTCTTGCGGGCCGAGTCCATCGGCTCGATGAGGGCCTGGTTGCCGTCGCGGAGGTCGACGCTGCACCACTGCGGCGGGACGTCGATCGTCTTCGAGGGCCAGGTCCGGTCGGGCAGGTCGACAGGCGCGAAAGCCTGGTAGCGCTGGAAGTTCTTCACGAGGTGCTCCTACGTCGGGTGGGCTTTGGCCAGCGCGAAGACCCGCGACGAGGAGCCGGCCTAGATCGAGGCCTCGTCGCGGCCCATAAGGAGGAGCAGGCCTGCCATGCCTCAGAGGGTAACAAACGGATCGACGGCGGCCCGGAAACCGCCGGGGTCGTCGACCCACGGCAGGTGACCCGCGCCCTCGACCCAGGCGATCTCGGCGTTGCTGAACGCGCGGGCCACCAGCTCCGCCGCAGCCCTTCCGGTGACCGCGTCACGGGTGCCGGCGACGACGAGCACCGGTGCGGCGACCTGGGCCAGGCCGGCGGCGAGCTCGTCGTAGGACACCTCGTCCGCGCCCGCGATGTAGCCGGCCTGCGCCCGCTTGCTGAGCAACGGCTCCAGCCGCGCCGCGTGGTCCTGCGCGGCCTCGTCCCAGCGGGCGTACTGGAAGGGCAGCATCGCTCGCCGCAGCTGCGCGGCCTGCGACGGCGGCGCGTCCTCGAGGAGCTCTGCGGCCTCAGCGGCCTCCGGGTACCAGGGCTCGCCGGCGAAGGTCGCCCGGATCTCGGGTACGTCCGACCGGGTGCCGCCTTGGAGGTGGTCGCTCGGGGTGAGCAGGACCAACCGCTCGACGGACGCCGGGTGCTGGGCCGCCCAGGCCTGCGCGGTGATGGCGCCACCGGAGTGCCCGAGGACGGCGAGCTGGGTCAGCTGCAGGTGCTCGCGCAGCGCCTCGAGGTCGGCGGCCAGCCGGTCGAAGCGCATCGACGACGGGTCCGCCGGCAGCTCGCTGTGGCCGGTCCCCCGGGTGTCGAGCAGCAGCAGCGGCCGGACGTCGGCGAGTCCCGCCAGGTCCTCGAAGTACCGCCCGGGAAAGCCCGGCCCTCCGGCCAGGCAGACGAGCGGCGAGGGTCCCTCGCCGAGGACGGTGTACGCCAGGGTGGTGCCGTCGTACGAGGCGAACGCCGGCATCTAGCTGAGGTCGACGGCGCGAGCGCTCTGCGCCCCGATGGCCTTGGCGATGCCGTCGAGCACGTCGGAGGGGACGGCCGAGTCGACCGTGAGCGCCATGAGCGCATCGCCGCCCTGCGAGGTGCGCGACACCTGGGCACCGGCGATGTTGATCTGCGCCTCACCGAGAGCGGCACCGACGGTGCCGACGACGCCAGGCTTGTCGGCGTAGCGGAAGAAGAGCAGGTGGTCGACCGGGACGAGGTCGACGTCGAACCCGTCGACCTCCGTGAGCTTCTCGACCTGCCGCGGTCCCGACAGCGTGCCCGAGACGCTGACCTGCTCCCCGTTGGGAAGCGTGCCGCGCACGGTGATGAGGCTGCGGAAGTCGGGGCTGTCGGCGTCGGTCGTGAGCGAGACCTCGACACCGCGCTCGGCGGCGAGCGCAGGCGCGTTGACGAAGGTGACCTGCTCCTCGACGACGTCGGCGAAGACGCCCTTCAGCGCTGAGAGCTGCAGCACCGAGACGTCGTGGGCGGTCACCTCCCCGCGCACCTCCACCTCCAGCTGGGCAGCGACTCCCCCGGCCAGTCCGGTGAACACGCGGCCGAGCTTCTCGACGAGCGGCAGCGCCGGGCGCACCTCCTCGACGACGACCCCGCCCGCCTGGACGTTCACCGCGTCCGGCACGAACTCCCCCTCGAGCGCGAGCTTCACCGAGCGCGCGACGGCGACGCCTGCCTTGTCCTGCGCCTCGACGGTCGAGGCGCCGAGGTGGGGGCTGACGACGACGGAGTCGAAGGCGAACAGCGGCGACTCGGTGCAGGGCTCGGTCGCGAAGACGTCGATGCCGGCACCGGCGACCCGCCCGTCGGCAAGCGCCTCCGCGAGCGCGGCCTCGTCGACGAGGCCGCCGCGCGCCGCGTTGACGATGCGCACCTCCGGCTTGCAGAGCGCCAGCTGCTCCCGCCCGATGAGACCGACGGTCTCAGGCGTCTTGGGCAGGTGGATGGAGATGAAGTCGCTCTCCCGCAGCAGTTCCTCGAGCGTCACGAGCTTGACGCCGATCTGCCCGGCACGCGCCGCGGAGATGTAGGGGTCGTAGGCGATGAGCCGCGTCCCGAAGGCGCTCATCCGCTGGGCGAAGAGCACCCCGATCCGGCCTAGGCCCACGACACCGACGGTCTTGTCCGCGATCTCGACGCCGGTCCACTTCGAGCGCTGCCACTTGCCCTCCTTGAGGGCCGCGTTGGCCGGGGCGATGTTGCGGGCGCAGGCGAGCAGCAGTGCGACGGCCTGCTCCGCGGCACTCACCACGTTGCTCGTCGGGGCGTTGACGACCATCACGCCACGCGCCGTCGCCGCGCTGACGTCGACGTTGTCGAGGCCGATGCCGGCGCGGGCCACCACCTTCAGCCGGGGGGCTGCCGCGAGGGCCTCCACGTCGATCTGCGTGGCGCTGCGGATGAGCACGGCCTCGGCCTCGGCGATGGCCGCGAGCAGCGCGGACCTGTCGGCGCCATCGACGTGACGGATGTCGAACCCGTCGCCGAGGACGGCGAGGACGGAGGGCGCGAGCTCCTCGGCGATGAGGACGACGGGGCGAGTCAACGTTTCGGAGGCCTTCGGTCGGGGTCGCGGCGGGAGAGAAGGCAACCCTAGCGACGCTGGGAGGGCGACAGCGCACAGACTTCCCTGACAGGATCGGGCTGCCGTCCGTCCCTGACCCTTGGAGCCCGCGTGCGCCTGCTCTCGCCCGCCGCACCTGTTGCCGCCGTCCTCCTCGCCCTGTCCGGCAGCGCAGTCGCGGGCGCCCCTGCGGCAGCCGCCGCCGCTCCCTCGCGCGCTCCTCGGCCGACCGCCGTTCACCACGCGGCCACGCGTGCGCAGACCTTCGCCGGCCTGCCGATCACCCACGGCCGGGCAGCAGACGGGCGGACGACGGTGGTCCCGGCTCAGGACCGCCGCGACCGCGCCGTCGCCGGCAGCGCCGCGCTCGTGCCGGGGACGTCGGACCGCCAGGCGGCGCTGCGGGCCAGGACCCAGCAGCGGCTGGTGTCGGGCTCCGTCCTGTCGACCTGGTCGGTGACGTACGAGACGCCAGGCACGTCGCAGAGCCAGTGCGCCACGATCAGCCAGGCCCAGAGCGACGCCTTCAACCGGGCCGTCTTGACGTGGTCCCACACAGTCGCGTCGACGCAGACGATCACGGTCGACGTCTGCATCCAGTCGCTGCCGGCCGGGCAGCTCGGCGGCGCGGGGCCCGCGGGGTTCCAGAAGTTCGGCGGCGCCTACTTCCCCAATGCGCTGGCCAACGCGATCACGGGCGGCAACGGCAACGGCCAGTACGACGACGGCAGCGCCATCCCGGACATCAGCGCCGTCTTCTCCAACGAGGACCTCTACTACTACGGCTCGGACCCGGCGGGGATCGCGAACGCCAGCTGCAGCGCGTCGCCCGAGCCCGACCACGGCTGCTACGACTTCGAGTCGGTCGTGCTCCACGAGCTCGGCCACGGGCTGGGCTTCGTCGGCTCCGTCGACCGCACGAGCGCCGGCCACGCCGCCTACGGGATGGACCCGCTCAACGGCGACCAGACGCCGTTCGTCTACGACCTCTTCACGGAGACGAGCAACGGCACGCCGATCCTGAAGTACCCGAACTTCACGACGTCGCTCTACAACGCGGCGACGAGCAACGTCGTGTACTGGGACGGCCCGGAGGGCAGCGCGGCCGATGCGGGCCGGGAGCCGCGGCTCTACGCCCCTCCCACGTGGCTCAGCGGCAGCTCGTACAGCCACCTCTCCGACGCCAGCTACCCGCAGGGCGACGCCAACAGCCTCATGACGCCCTTCGCCGAGGCGAAGGACGTCACCCGCGACCCGGGCGAGGTCATGCTCGGCATGTTCCGCGACATGGGCTGGGTGACGCCCGCTCTGCCCGGCTCGGTCTACGTGCCGCTCGCCGATCCCGTGCAGATCCTCAACTGGGGCATCGTCAACAACGGAGCGATGAAGGACCTCGTCATCGCCGGGACGAACGCCGTACCGGCGACGGCCACGGCCGTCGTCCTCAACCTCAGCGCGGCCGCGACCCCGACGGCCAACAGCCAGCTCGCTGTCTACGCCCGGCCTCGCCCGGGCCCGCAGCCGCCGCCGGCACGCGTGCCCAACGTGGTCGCGGCCGCGGGGTACGTGAAGGACGGCCTGGCGACGGTTCCCCTCGCCTACCAGGGAGTCCGGTTCCGGAACGCAGGCGGCTCCTCGCGGAACTTCGCCACCGTCGTCGGCTACTTCCTGCCGTCAGGGTCGCCGACGGGCACGCCGTACACCGCTGTCGCCGACTCCCGCGTGGTCAACACCATCACGGGCGTGGGCACGGCCAAGGGCCGCATCGGGCAGGCCGCGCGCGATGTCGTCCTCGCCGGGCTGCCGGCCACAGCTGCCGCGGTCGCGGTCGAGGTGACGGGCGTCAAGCCCACGAACACGAGCAGCCTGCAGGTCTACTCGAGCGACCTCGGCACTCCCTCGGCCGGCGTCCTGCGCATGAAGCCCGGGCAGTCGGCGACGAACCTCGTCATCACGAAGCTCGGCTCGGACCACGGCTTCAAGCTGCGGACCTCCCTCGGGAACGCCGACGTCGTCGTGGACCTCCTCGGCTACTACGACTCGTCGTCGACCGGGCTCTACCGGCCGGTGCTGCCGCAGCGGCTGTTCGGCCCGGTCAGCCTCGGCCAGGGGGCGACGCGCGACGCCAAGGCGCTCGGCTCGTCCGAGGGGTTCGGCATCCCGGTCAACACGACCGCCCTGGTCCTCGACACGATCGTCGCCGGCCCGACCGCCGACGACTACCTGACGACCTACGTGCCGGGCACCTTCCCGGGGACGACGACGGTCTCGCTCCTCCGCGGCAAGCTGGCGAGCGGCCCGTCGCAGACGAAGCCGAGCGCCGGCGGCTCGGTGCGCGTGCGCAACGCCTACGGCACCGGCCGCGTCGACCTCGACCTCTTCGGCTACTACGCCCCGTGACCCCGTGGCGTCCGCTCACCTGAACACGCGCGCAGCGTGCTCGGAGCGGACGCTACGAGGGGTCAGGCCTGGTCGTCGATCCAGGCCATCATCGGGCGCAGCTTGGCGCCGACGACCTCGATCGGGTGCTCGGCCTGCTCCTTGCGGAACTGCGTCATCTCCGGCCGTCCGTTGTCGTCGTCGGCGATGAGGCGCTTCGTGAACGTGCCGTCCACGATCTCGGCCAGGACCTTCTTCATCTCGGCCTTGGTCGCGTCGGTGATGATGCGCGGCCCCGTGACGTAGTCACCGAACTCGGCGGTGTCGGAGATCGACCAGCGCATCTTCGCGAGGCCGCCCTCGTACATGAGGTCGACGATGAGCTTGAGCTCGTGCAGGCACTCGAAGTAGGCGATCTCCGGCTGGTAGCCGGCCTCGATGAGGGTCTCGAAGCCCGCCTGCACGAGGGCCGAGGCGCCGCCGCAGAGGACGGCCTGCTCGCCGAAGAGGTCGGTCTCGGTCTCCTCCGTGAACGTCGTCTTGATGACGCCTGCGCGGGTGCCGCCGATGCCCTTGGCCCACGACAGCGCGAGCTGCAGCGCCTGGCCCGAGGCGTCCTGCTCGACGGCGACGAGGCAGGGGACGCCCTTGCCGTCGACGAACTGCCGGCGCACGAGGTGACCAGGGCCCTTCGGCGCGACCATCGCGACGTCGACGCCGGGCGGCGGCGTGATGAGGCCGAAGCGGATGTTGAGGCCGTGGCCGAAGAACAGCGCCTTGCCGTCAGTGAGGTGCGGCTCGACGTCGTCGGCGTAGAGCTTCCGCTGCACGGTGTCGGGCGCAAGGATCATGATGACGTCGGCCTCGGCGGCGGCCTCCGCGGGCGTCACGACCCGCAGGCCGTCGGCCTCGACCTTGGCGCGGGTCTTGGATCCCTCCGGCAGGCCGATGCGGACATCGACGCCGCTGTCGCGCAAGGAGAGGGCATGGGCGTGACCCTGGGACCCGTAGCCCAGCACAGCCACCTTCTTGGACTGGATGAGGGACAGGTCGGCGTCGTCGTCGTAGAAGACCTCAGCGGCCATGGGAGTGGTGTTCCTTTCGAGTGACTAGCTAGCAGAGCGAAGGCGGTTCTCGGACCCGGTCATCGAGCGCGAACCGCGACCCACGGCGACCATGCCGGACTGGACGAGCTCCCGGATGCCGAAGGGCTCCAGGACCTTGATGAGGGCGTCGAGCTTGTCGACCGTACCCGTGGCCTCGATCGTGACGGCATCGGTGGCGACGTCGACGACCTTGGCGCGGAAGAGCTGGACGGTCTCCAGCACATGGCTTCGGGTCGCGAGGTCGGCCTTGACCTTCACCAGCAGCAGCTCGCGCTGCACGCTGGTGGCGGGGTCGAGCTCCACGATCTTCAGCACGTTGATGAGCTTGTTGAGCTGCTTGGTGACCTGCTCGAGGGGCAGGTCGTCGACGCTGACGACGATCGTCATGCGCGATGTGGTGGGGTGCTCGGTCGGGCCGACCGCCAGCGACTCGATGTTGAAGCCCCGGCGGCTGAAGAGCGCCGCGACGCGGGCGAGGACACCGGGCTTGTTCTCGACGAGGACGGACAGCGTGTGGGTCGTGCTCATCAGACCTGGTCCTCTCCGAACGCGGGGCGGGTGTCACGTGCGGCGAGGATCTCGTCGTTGCTCGTGCCCGCGGGCACCATGGGCCAGACCATCGCGTCCTCACCGACGACGAAGTCGATGACCACGGGCGCGTCGTCGACGGCCATGGCCTTCTCGATCGTCGCGTCGACGTCGCCCTTGGTCTCGCAGCGCAGGCCGACGCAGCCCATGGCGTCCGCGAGCTTCACGAAGTCCGGGATGCGGTTGCTCTGCAGGCGCGTGTTGGAGTAGCGGCCCTCGTAGAACAGCGTCTGCCACTGCCGCACCATGCCGAGGTTGCCGTTGTTGATGATGGCGACCTTGATCGGGATGCCCTCGATCGCGCAGGTGACGAGCTCCTGGTTGGTCATCTGGAAGCAGCCGTCGCCGTCGATGGCCCAGACCGTCGCCTCCGGCCGGCCGACCTTGGCGCCCATGGCTGCCGGGACGGCGTACCCCATGGTGCCGGCGCCGCCGGAGTTCAGCCAGGTGTAGGGGTTCTCGTAGCTGATGAACTGCGAGGCCCACATCTGGTGCTGGCCCACGCCGCTGACGTACAGGGCGTCGGGTCCGGCGATCGACCCGATGCGCTCGATGACGTACTGCGGGGCGAGGCTGCCGTCGTGCGGCTCCTCGTAGCCGAGCGGGTAGGTCTCGCGCCACCCGTCGACCTGCTTCCACCAGCCGGCGAGGTCGGCGCGGGTGCTCTGGCCGAAGACCTCCTGCACGGCCACGATGAGGTCGGCGATCGTCTCGCGGCAGTCACCCACGATCGGCACGTCCGCGGTCTTGTTCTTGCTGATCTCGGCCGGATCGATGTCCGCGTGGATCACCCTCGCGCCAGGGGCGAAGGTCGAGAGCTTGCCCGTGACACGGTCGTCGAAGCGGGCCCCGAGGCAGATGAGCAGGTCGCTCTTCTGCAGCGCCGTGACCGCCGCGACCGTTCCGTGCATGCCCGGCATGCCGAGGTGCTGCGGGTGGCTGTCGGGGAACGCACCCCGGGCCATCAGCGTGGTGACGACCGGGATGCCGGTCAGCTCAGCGAGGACCCTGAGCTCGGCCGCTGCCCGAGCCTTGAGCACCCCGCCTCCGACGTAGAGGACCGGCCGCTTCGCCTCGGCGATCAGCCGAGCCGCCTCCCGGACCTGCTTGGCGTGCGGGCGCGTCGTCGGGTGGTAGCCGGGGAGGTCGAGCACCGGGGGCCAGGAGAACGCCGTCTGCGCCTGCAGGATGTCCTTCGGCAGGTCGACCAGGACCGGTCCCGGCCGGCCGGTGGACGCGATGTGGAACGCCTCCGCGATCGTCCGCGGGATGTCCTCGGCGCTCTGCACGAGGAAGTTGTGCTTGGTGATCGGCATCGTGATGCCGCAGATGTCGGCCTCCTGGAACGCGTCGGTGCCGATGGCGGCGCTCGGCACCTGGCCGGTGATGGCCACCATCGGGACGCTGTCCATGTAGGCGTCCGCGATGGGCGTGACGAGGTTCGTCGCGCCAGGACCGCTCGTCGCCATGCAGACGCCGACGCGGCCCGTCGCCTGCGCGTAGCCCTCGGCCGCGTGGCCGGCACCCTGCTCGTGGCGCACCAGGATGTGGCGCAGCTTGGTGCTGTCGAAGATCGGGTCGTAGGCCGGGAGGATGGCGCCGCCGGGGATGCCGAACATGACCTCGCAGCCGACGCTCTCGAGGCTGCGCACGAGCGACTGGGCTCCGGTGAGGTGGTCGGTCATGTCCTGAATCCTTGCTGGTCGGTCCTGCGGGCAAAAAAGAACCCCTTGTCCCGGTGGGACGAAGGGGTCAGCGCGACTGCGGAGGATCAGCAGTCGCGCTGGAGAACTACGAGAATGAGACGCACGGCGCCATCCTGCTCGCCGGGACCAGGCGGTGTCAACTTTCTGAGACACCCGTCCCATATCATGGGACGCGGCGGTAGGCACCGTCGCTCGCGCTGGTGGCCATCGAGGCGTACGCCCTCAGTGCTGCGCTCACGGGGCGGTCACGGTCGACGGGGGTCCACGGGGTCGCCCGCTGCTCCTGGGCAGCCCGGCGCTCGGCGAGGACCTCGTCGGACACGTTGAGCGTGATCGAGCGGCCCGGGATGTCGATGATGATCTCGTCACCGGACTCGACCAGCCCGATGAGACCGCCGGCGGCGGCCTCCGGCGAGACATGGCCGATGGACAGGCCGCTGGTACCGCCGGAGAAGCGCCCGTCGGTGATGAGGGCGCACGCCGCCCCGAGGCCGCGGCCCTTGAGGAACGAGGTCGGGTAGAGCATCTCCTGCATGCCCGGGCCCCCGCGCGGGCCCTCGTACCGGATCACCACGACGTCGCCCTCGACGACCCGCTTGCCGAGGATCCCGTCGACGGCGGCGTCCTGCGACTCGAAGACCACGGCCGGTCCGGTGAACTTCCAGATCTCCTCGGAGACGCCGGCCGTCTTGACCACGCAGCCGTCGGGCGCGAGGTTGCCGAACAGGATCGCGAGACCTCCGTCGACGGTGTAGGCGTGCTCGACCGAGCGGATGCAGCCTGCCTCGGCGTCGGTGTCGAGCGTCGCCCAGCGGTTCTCCGTCGAGAACGGCTCGGTCGTGCGCACACCGCCGGGCGCGGCGTGGAAGAGCTCGACAGCGGCCTCCGAGGGCGATCCGCCACGGATGTCCCACTCCCCCAGCCAGGCATCCAGGGACGGTGCGTGCACCGCGCGGACGTCGCGGTTCAGCGCCCCCCCGCGGTCGAGCTCGCCGAGCAGCGCCGGGATGCCGCCGGCCCGGTGGACGTCCTCCATGTGGTACTTCGGCGAGTTGGGCGCGACCTTCGACAGGCACGGCACCCGCCGGCTGATCGCGTCGATGTCGGCGACCGTGAAGTCGAGCTCTGCCTCGCGCGCAGCGGCCAGCAGGTGGAGCACGGTGTTGGTCGACCCGCCCATGGCGACGTCGAGCGCGACGGCGTTCTCGAACGCGGCGCGCGACGCGATCGCGCGCGGGAGGACGGAGGCGTCCTCGCCGTCGTACCAGGCCTTCGCGAGGTCGACGATGAGCGCGCCGGCCCGCTCGAACAGCGCCTTGCGCGCGGCGTGCGTCGCGAGCGTCGACCCGTTGCCCGGCAGCGACAGCCCGATGGCCTCGGTGAGGCAGTTCATGGAGTTGGCGGTGAACATGCCCGAGCACGAGCCGCAGGTCGGGCAGGCCGAGCGCTCGATCGTGTCGAGCTGCTCGTCGGTGACGCTCTCGTTGGCTGAGGCGCTCATCGCGTCGACGAGGTCGAGCTTCTCGTGCACGACGCCCTCGATGGCGACGGTCTTGCCGGCCTCCATCGGGCCGCCGCTCACGAAGACGGTCGGGATGTTGAGCCGCAGGGCCGCGATGAGCATCCCGGGGGTGATCTTGTCGCAGTTGCTGATGCAGACGAGCGCGTCGGCGCAGTGCGCGTTGACCATGTACTCGACGGCGTCGGCGATGAGCTCGCGCGAGGGCAGGCTGTAGAGCATGCCGCCGTGGCCCATCGCGATGCCGTCGTCGACCGCGATCGTGTTGAACTCGCGCCCGACGCCACCCGCTTCGGCGACGGCCGAGGCGACCAGCTGACCGAGGTCCTTGAGGTGCACGTGCCCCGGGACGAACTGCGTGAACGAGTTCGCGATCGCGACGATCGGCTTGCCGAAGTCGTCGTCGGTCATGCCGGTGGCGCGCCACAGGGCGCGTGCACCGGCCATCGTCCGTCCGTGGGTGGAGGTGCGGGACCGAAGGGCAGGCATGACCCAACTCTAAGATCGATGCGTGGAGAGCGTGCAGTTCCGTCCTGACCGGACGGCCGTGGCGGCCGTGGCGATCTTCTTCATCGGCAGCCTCTACCTGGCCCTGGCCGGACCCTGGTTCTCCCTGCTGCTCCTCCTGCCGGTCGCCTGCCTCGTCTGGACCCTGCGCGCCCGGGTGGTCGCCGACGAGCGCGGGCTCGAGATCTGCAACGGCCTCGGCCGCACGAGGGTCGCCTGGGAGCAGGTCGACACGTTCGAGCTGCGCAAGCGGCTGCCTGTCCGGCTGCGGCGCACCGACGGCAGGACGACGCTGCTGACGGCGTGCGACAAGCGCGACGTGCGCAGGCTGATCGAGGCCGGTCGGTGAGCAGCACCTTCACCGTCACCTCCGGCGACGGCACCCGGATCCGCGGCTGGCGCTCGGGCGGCCCCGGCGTCCCGCTCGTCATCGCGAACGGTCTCGGGACCATCCCCGAGGCGTGGCCCTCGCTCGTCGCCGACGGCAGCGGGTACGACGCCGTCACCTGGTACCACCGCGGGACCTTCGGGTCCGACCGCCCGCGCGACCTGTCGCGGATCGCGGTCGAGGACCACGTCGACGACATGCTGGCGGTCATGGACGACCAGGGCGTCGACCGCGCTCTGGTCGCCTGCTGGTCGATCGGGGTCAACGTGGCCTTCGAGTTCCTGCACCGCCACCCGGAGCGCGTCGCCGGGATCATGGCTGTGGCCGGCGTGCCGGGCGGCACGTTCAGCACGATGGGCGGCCCGCTGCGCATCCCCCGCCGCCTGCGCAAGCCGCTGAGCGTCCGCATCGCCAAGACCGGCAGGTACCTCGGTCCGGCCGTGACGAGGGTCACGGCGAAGCTGCCGGCGAACCACGGCCTCGCGTGGGTGCTGACGCACACGGGCGTGATGAGCTCGCGCGCGAGGCCGGAGGTCGTCGTGCCGATGCTCGACCAGTTCCTGCGCCACGACTGGCAGTGGTACACGCGCCTCGCTGTCGCTGCGGCGAAGCACGACCCGATGGACCTGCACTTCGTGACGTGCCCGGTGACGCTCGTCGCGGGCAAGCACGACGTGCTGACCTCGATGCACGACGTGGTCGACGCGGCGGAGCGCATCCCCCACGCGCAGATCGCCGTGCTGAACGGCACGCACTTCCTGCCCATGGAGTTCCCGCACGAGCTGCACACGGCTCTCGACGACCTCGCGCGCATCGCCGAGGTCCAGAAGCCCTGACGTCCGACGCCTGGAGGCGAGCATCAGCGAGACTGGGGGCGTGACTGCCTCCCCAGCCACCGAGCAGGCGCACAGCCGCAGCGTGGCAGCCCGCGCCGCCGCGACCGCCGCGGAGGCGGCCCGCCCGCAGCCGCGGACCGCGTTCGGACGGCTCTGCCGGCTGTCCGCCGACGTCTGGCGCAAGGCCAACCGCGACCGCGTCCTCGGCCTGGCGGGCGAGAACGCCTTCATGGCGGTCCTCACGGTCTTCCCGACGCTGCTGGTCTTCGCCGCCCTTCTCGGGCAGCTGTCGAGCGTCATCGGCGACAGCAACACCGACCAGGTGAAGAGCGCGATCCGCGACTTCCTCAAGACCATCCTGACGTCGTCCGCCTCCGACGTGGACAGCACCGTGAACAAGCTGTTCTCGACGCACGGGAACGCCTTCACGCTCGCCCTGGTCCTCGCCCTCGTCTCGATGGCGCAGGCGTTCGCGTCCGTGCTCAACACCGTGACCCTCGCCTACGACGTGCACGACCACCGCGGCTACTTCTTCCGCCGGCTCATCGGCCTGCTGCTCGGCCTCGGCTCCTTGGCCGCGGGTGCCGTGCTCATCACGGCCTACGTCCTCGGGCCCTTCTTCGGCGCGAAGGACGTCGGCTTCAGCTCCGACTACGCCTTCATCTGGTCGTGGGTGCGCTACCCCGTGGCGTTCGTGGCCCTCGTCGGCTGGGCGACCACCCTGTTCCACATCTGCCCCGACCGGCCCGCACGCTGGCGGGCCGGCCTCCCGGGCGCGCTTCTGACGTCGTTCCTGTGGGGCGCGGCGTCGTACGGCCTCTCGACGTACCTCAAGATCGTCGTCCCGGGCTCGCCGCTGCTGGGCGCGCTCGGCGGCGGCCTCATCCTCATGACGTGGCTCTACCTGCTCTGCTTCAGCCTGCTCGTCGGCGCCGAGCTCAACTCCACCCTGCTGGCCCGCAGGGCGCTGCAGACGCCGACGGAGTAGCTACTCGCTGACGCCGAGCGTGCTGAGGATCAGCG
>Ga0070658_10002687_pt1 | contig 14792 bp, 17 predicted proteins | sample KBSC13metaG_FD_64664 | JGI IMG/M metagenome (GOLD analysis project Ga0070658, IMG submission 64664) | Corn rhizosphere microbial communities from Kellogg Biological Station, Michigan, USA - KBS C1-3 metaG | ecosystem: Host-associated > Plants > Roots > Rhizosphere > Soil ...
TCGGTCAGCGCCTACGACTACGGGACGAGCGAGGTCGGCGTGTTCGTCGTCCACGCCGAGACGCAGCCGGAGAACACCATCGCCGCGGCGCGGGCGATCTGGGCGCAGCTCGGCGAGCTGCGGGCGACCGGTCCGAGCGAACAGGAGCTCGAGCGCGCGCGGCGGCTCTACGAGTCGCGATGGGTGCGCCGCTTCGAGACGATGGAAGGCCAGGCGAACTACCTCGCCGAGTGGGAGGCGATGGGCGACTGGCGGATGGGCGACGAGTATCTCGAGCAGCTGATGTCGGCGACGCCGCGCGACGTCCGCGACGCGATCCGGCGCCACCTCGATACCGAGCAGGCGAGCGTGGTCGTCTACCGGCCGCAGTCGGCGCCGGTCGTCGCGCCGTCGGCAGCCGACCTGCGGCAGCAGCTCGGGCTCGGCGCGCCGCCGCTCGACCCGGAGACCCCCGTCCCGCCGCGGCAGCCGCCGGTCATCTCGTCGGCGCCGGTGCGCGAGCAGGAGGTGGAGGGAGTCGCCGTCTACCGGACGCCTAACGGCGTGCCGATCCTCGTCCGGCGCAAGCCGGGAGCGGCGCTGGCCAGCATCGGTGTCCTCGTCGCCGGCGGGGCGTGCAACGAGCCGGCCGACGAGGCCGGGCTGACAACGCTGATGGCGCGCACGTCGACGAAGGGGACGGCGACGCGCACCGCTGCGCAGCTGGCCGAGGAAGCCGAGCTGCTCGGCGGAAGCATCGGCACGGCGGTCGCGGCCGAGAGCTTCGGCTGGTCGATCAGCGTGCCTAACGCGCGGGCGGCGGCGGCCGCCGAGCTGCTGGCCGACGTCGTGCAGCGCCCGGCGTTCCCCGAGGACGCATTCGAGAACGAGCGGACGGTGGCGCTGGCCGACGCGCGGATGCTGCGGGACGACATGTATCGCTATCCCGTCCGGCTGCTCGTCGAGAAGGCGTTCGCGGGACACCCGTACGGGCAGCCGGCGAGCGGAAACGAGACGACGCTCCGCAACATCGGCATCGGGCGGACGATCGAATGGCACTCGCGTCGCGTGATGCAGGCACCGGCGGCGATCGCCATCGTCGGCGACGTCGACCCCGACGAGGCCGCGGCGATGCTGGCCACCGAGTTCGCCGAGCTGCAATGGGAGGAGCCGGAGATCGTATCGGCGCCGTCGTGGCCGACCGGCATCGAGCGCAACGAAGCGTCGCGCGAGAAGGCGCAGACCGCGCTCGCAATCGGCTTCCCGGGTCCGTCGCGCGGCGATGACGACCGCTACGTCGCGGCGATCATCGCCAGCGTCGCCAGCGGGCTCGGAGGGCGCTTCTTCGACGAGCTGCGCGACCGGCAGTCGCTCGCCTACACGGTGAACCTGTTCGGCGTCGACCGCCGCGCGGCCGGGATGTTCGTCTCGTACATCGCGACCAGCCCGGAGAAGGAGGAGGTCGCGCGGGCCGGGCTGCTCAACGAGTTCGCGAAGCTGCGCGAAACGCCGGTGACCGCCGACGAGCTCCGTCGCGCCCAGCGCTACGCGATCGGGACACACGCCATCCGCCAGGAGAGCTCGTCGGCGCTCCTCGCCGACGTGCTCGACGCGTGGATCTTCGGGTCGCTGGCCGAGCTCGGCGAGTTCGAGCGGCAGATCGGCGCGGTGACGACCGAGCGAATGCTGGCGGTGGCAGCGCGCTCCTTCGACCCGGCCCGGCGCGTCGAGGGGATCGTCCGCGGCACCAGCGCGCCGCGCTGACGACCCGGTGCCGCGCGGCGCCGTCGCCTGACGCCGCGCTGCCTAACGGCCTTCGCTCTCCTTCAGCGCGCGGATGGCGCGAGCGACGGTCGCCACGGCGGGACGGAGCCGCCGGTTGGCGGCGCGGAGACCGATCGTGGTGTCGTAGTCGCCGGCTTCGGCGACGATGACGCCGCGGATGGACGGCCGGCTCGACGCCCACGACAGCACCGCCCAGAGCGCGCGCTCCTGCGAGTGCTCGCCGTGCGCGCTCGGGAAGCTGGCCGCGCTCCAGACCCAGTGCTCCTTCGGCGAGCGCGTCGCGCGGATGAACCGGTCGGCGGCAAACATGTCGGCGTCGAGCCCGCGCGCGCCCTGGTCGGACGGCGCGACGGCGAAGCCTAACGCGTCGATCGGGGAGCCCGGCGCGGCCGACCAGGCGAAGAGCGCGCTGTCTCGCGCGTCGTAGCGCGCCGCCGCCCAGCTCACCCGCGTCCGCGGGCTCACCTGCCGCGCGGCCGCGGCCGCCCGGGCGAGATAGCGCGTCCAGGCGGTGACCGGGAGGCGCCCGTACACCGCCGCCGCCCGCCCATAGGGCTCGGCCACGGGCAACAGGTAGTCCGGGCGGAGCCGGCGGGCGATCGTCCGCACCAGCTCGATGCGCCGCTCGCCGTCGAGCGGGGAAAACCGCCCCGGCAGCATCGGCAGCGGTCCGTTGCCTAACGTGACGACGAAGACCGTGCTGTCGCGGCGGACCGCGTCGAGCACGTGGGCGATCGAGTCGAGCGTGGCGCGCTTCACCCCGTCGGGGGCGATGGTGACGGCGATGACGTCGGCGCCGAGGCTGTCGACCAGCTCGAGATCCTCGCGGATCGCCACCGGCGGCGGCCCGGCGTGCAGCACCGGGAACACCTTCACGCCGATGGCGAGGTCGCCGGCCGGCCGCTCGCGCATGCGGACGACGTCATAACGGTCATAGCCGCGGACCGCTCCCGACGACGGCCAGATCTTGGCGATGATCATCCCGCCCCACACCGCGGCGACGGCGGCGAGCATGACGCGCACCGTCGCGCTGGCGCGATACCGCGCCGGAAACGCCGGCGCGAAGAGTGGCACGTAGAAGAGGAGCGACGACGAGAGCGCGATCGGCGACGCGGTCGCGGCGAGCGCGCCGTAATCGGCGGCGAGGAGCGCGACGAGGATCGACGGCGGCTGGACCCCCCAGCGGACGACGAGCTGCACCAGCGCGGCGGCGGCGATCAGCGTGTCGTAGACCGCGATCGGGACGCCCATCGCCGGGATGACGAAGCCGCGCAGCGTCGCGTACCACGCCTGGACCGCGAACAGCACCAGCGTCGCCGGCCAGAGCCAGGACACGGCGGCGAGCGCGCGTCCATACTCGAGCGATCCCGTCGCCAGCGCGACGATCACGGCCGGGATGATCAGCAGCCCGGCCAGCCCGGTGATTCCGACGAACCGACGCGGCAGCATGCGGGCGCCGGCGATCCGGTTGGTCAGCCAGACGTCCCAGGCGATGATGATGAGCGTCGCGGCGACGTGCAGATGCGCGAGGACTGCGTTCATCCGCGCGCGCGGATCTCGCTGCGCACCTCGCTCGGGCCGAGTCGCCGGGTGAACACTTCCACCGCCTTCTGCGTGTCGTGCTGCGAAGTGGCGAGGATGTCGAGCAGGAGCAGCCCTCGTCCCGGAAACGCGTGGGCGACGATGTGGCAGCCGTCGAGCATGAGGAGCCCGGCGACGACACCGTCAGGCAGCGGGCGCACCACCGGCGCACCGGCCGGGTTGAGCCCGACCGCGCCGGCCGCGGCGATCACGAGCCCGGAGACGAGCGACTGGTCGTCGAGCTTCGTCGCCGGGACGCCGATGAAGTCCGCGGTGAGATGGGTGTACGGTTGTGCGGGAGCCTGCGACACGGGACGCGCCACTCAGAACATCGACATCGCGAGGAACGACTTCAGCGAGTCGTTCGTGGAGCGGAGCCGATGCGAGAGGAGCCGAACGATCGACCAGTGCACCTTGTAGGCGATGTCGCGATTGAAGTCGAGCAGCAGCTCGAAGTCGGAGCGGCTGATCGTGATCACCTTCGTCCCGCCGTTGGAGATCGCGTCGGTGGAACGCTCGCTGCGATCGAAGACCGCCATCTCGCCGAACAGCGCGCCCGGCTTGAGGATCGCCAGCGCTTCCTCGCCGCTCCCCGGCACCTCGCGGCTGATGCGCACTTCGCCCTCGACGATGAGGTAGAGACGATTTCCCGACTCGCCTTCGCGGAAGATGTACTCCCCCGAGACGAAGTTCTGCTCGCGGCAGACTTCGGCGACGCGTGCCAGCTCTCCGCTGTCGAGATCGCGGAAGATGGAGACGTTTCGCAGCAGCTCGGTGAGTGCCATCGTCGGCGGTTGGTGGGTGATGCGGGCGGGAAGCCCAAGCTAGGAGGCGCTGTCGGCGCTGGCAAGGCGAAGAACCGCCGTTAGCTTCCCATGAATGCCCGAGCACGTGACCGATCGCACGCCGCAACGACGCTGGCTCGACCTCCCGAACATGCTGTCGATGTCGCGCGTCGCGCTCGCTGTCGCGTTCCCGTTCGCGCGCACGCCACTGCCGCAGGCAGTGCTCATCGCGCTCGCGGCGGCGTCGGATTTCTTCGACGGGTGGTTCGCGCGCGCGCGGCACACCGCGTCGAAGTGGGGCGCGCTGCTCGACCCGATCACCGACCGTGTCTTCGTCATCGTCGCGCTGGCGACCTACGTCTTCATCGGTGCGCTGACGACGGGCGAATATTTCACGATGATCATGCGCGATCTCGCGACAGCGATCGGATTTCTCGTCGCGCGGTTCGTTCCCTCGCTCAAGCGGGTGACGTTCAAGGCGCGGCTGGCCGGGAAGATCACGACCACGGTGCAGCTGCTCGTGCTGCTGGCGGTCCCGCTCGCGCCGCAGCTCGTGCGGCCGCTGGTGATCGCCGTCGGCGTGCTCTCCGTCTGGGCGATCATCGACTACACGCTCGCGCTTCAGCGCGCTCGCGCGGCGGCGTGATCGCGAAGCTCCTCCCCCGCCGCCCCGGCGCGCTGGTCGCCGCGATCATCGTCGCCGCGGTTGCGCTCCCCCGTCTCGCATCGGCGCAGCAGCATCCACGGACGGTCCCCGAGCTGCGGCTCGACGCGACGTCGGCGCGCGTCTCGCGGCTCGAGCTGTCGGCGGGCGCGCTCGTTCCGATCGGGATCTACACGAGGCTCGCGCTGAGCGCCGGCGCGGGGATGGCGGGTAGCGGCGGCGAGTACCACACCGTTGGCCGCGGCGACGCGATCGCGCGCTTCGAGCTCGATCCGCTCAAGCAGCACAGCCACGGCGCGTACGTCGGCGGGGGAATCTCGCTGCTGGGCGTGAGCGGTCCGCATGTGCGCGCCTGGCTCGCCATCGTCGCCGGCATCGAGTTCAACGCCCACGCCGGCTGGGTGCCGACGGTGGAGGCGGGGCTGGGCGGCGGCGCGCGGCTCGGCGTCAGCGTGCACCGCGCGATGGAGCTCTGGCGGTGAAAACGAGCCATCAGCTGTCAGCCATCAGCTGTCAGCAACGTCGTCCGCCGTCACCCCACCACGCCGTCGCTCGACGCTGAGGGGCTAACGGCTGCCGTGGAAACGCAAAGCGCCCCCGATCGTGTGGGGGCGCGTATTACTGCATCAGTGCGTTCAAGCGGCCGAGGTCTGCTGCTGCCGGGCCTTGGGCGGCTGCGCGAAGCGCTCGCCGAGGGTCCGAAGCTGCTGGTGCTCGCTCTCGCTGAGCTCAGGGTACCGGGCGGTCAGGTAACCCATCGTCTCGTCGAACCACGCGGTCTGATCGACCGCTTCGGCGCCTACGACGCCGCACTGCATGATGTGCTGGAACAACTCGTCGCGAGCTTCCTCGAAGGGGGTCGGCACCGCGGCTGGTCTGCTCTGCCTGTTGTTGTTTCTGACTGGTTTGGCCATGAATGAGGGTCCGGGGGTCTGGAAAAATCTCAATATAACAGGGCCGGGAAGGGGGCCGGCTCGGCCCCGCATCGCGGCGATGTCTGCGTGTTGGAAGACAATGCACTTCTCGTGCTGCATTTCCTGATACACCGAAGCGCGGCCGGCGATCGCCGAGAAGTGCGGTGGGGCGTGGCGCCGCCGTGAGGCCTAGCGGCCTTCATCGAAGCGGAGAATGAGCTCCGCCAGCTCGTCGGGCGCTTCCTCGGGGATGAGCCGCCCCGCGCCAGCCACGCGCACGACGCGCGACTCGGGGATGATGCCGGCGAGATGCTCGGCGGTCTTCAGGTCGAGCCAGCGATCGCGCTCACCCGCGACGATCAGCGTCGGCGCACCGATCGTGCGCAGCTCCTCGACGTGAAGATCCTGTGCACGTATTGAACGCACGATCGTGTGCAGCTGTTCCACGCCGTCGCGTCCGACGAAGGGCGCGAGGTAGCGCGCAACCAGCCCGTCGGGCATCGCCTGCGGTTCGGCCACGCTCGCCTCGAGCAGCGGCCGAAGCAGCGGCGTCGCGCCGAGGATTCCGCGCTGTTGCCGGATCGGCGCCCGGCGCACCGAGCGCTGGAAGAGCTTCACGTCCTCGCCCGGGATGTCGTCGAGGTCGGGGGGACTGACGAGCACGAGCCGGTCGACGCGATCCGGATGTGACGCGGCGAGACGGAGCGCGACGAGCGCGCCGAGGTCGCATCCCGCGACCGTCGCGCTGGGGATGCGCAGCGCCGTGAAGACGCGATCGAGGTAGTCACCCTGTGCCGCGACGCCGTATTCCCCGTCGTAGGGGCGATCCGACTCGCCATGGCCGAACAGATCGACTGCGAGCGCGGTATGACCGGCCTCGGCGAGCGAAGGCGCGACCTCGCGCCAGAGGAAGGTCGACGTCCCGAGCCCGTGGAGGAGCACGATCGGGCGGCCGCCGTGACCGTAGCGGGCGACGTGCATCGCGCCCGGACCGACCGGGACGCGGAGGAGATCGGCGTCGATGGGAAGCGCTGGTGAAGGAAGTCGAGCGCGAGAGCGGACCGCCGAATGCTCACAGGACATCACGCCGCGGTCAAGCGGCGAAATGTGCCGCATCGCCCGCCGCGCCGGTTGGCGCCTGCCTGGCAAGTCATCTAACTTTCCCTCGCATGTCGGACCAGACCTACGACGAAGGACGCGCGAAGAACCTGCAGGCGCTGCTGCTCGCGCTCGCTGACCGCATCCGCGAGCTCAGCGACGCGGGAACGCTGCTGCAGCACGCTCCGGAGCTGACCCGGCTCATCGGCGAAGTGCGGAGTGAGCTGTTTCACTACGAAGTGCGCGCCACCTACGACACCCCGGAAGTCGCCGAGAACCGCCGCATCGTCTCGGAGGCGAAACAGAAGGAAGAGGCCGAATGGCAGCCAAGCGAGTGGACACCGGAAGAGGAAGACGATCCCGAGTGGTGAGCGAGCAGCGGCGCTCGAACCGCCCATTCGGGATCGCGTTAGGCATCATCGCCATCGTCGGTGTCCTCGCCCTCGCCTGGTCGGTGACCCGGCCGAAGCGCGGCGTCACCGACGTCGACCTCAAGGCCGACCCGACGCAGGCGCGCGGCTACGTGCTCGGCGACACCACCGCGCCGGTGCAGGTGATCGAGTTCGCCGACTTCGAGTGCCCGGCCTGCGCCACGTTCGCGACGCTGACCGAGCCCGACGTCCGCAAGCAGCTGATCGAGACCGGCAAGATCGGGTGGCGCTACTTCGACTTCCCGCTCCCGATGCACCAGAACACCTGGGAAGCGTCGAACGCCGCCGCCTGCGCCGACGAGCAGGGAAAGTTCTGGGCGATGCACGACACGCTCTTCGCCAACCAGGATCGCTGGAACGGCGAGGCGACGAGCAGCCCGAAGGGGGTGTTCAAGGGGTATGCACAGTCGCTCGGGCTCGACGTCCCGAAGTGGGAAGCGTGCTACGACGCCGACAAGTACCGCTCGCGCATCGCGTCGAACCGCGCCGAAGGCGACCGCCGCAACGTCCAGAGCACGCCCACGTTCATCATCGGCGGGAAGATGATCCCGGGGGCGCTGACCTTCGACGAGTTCACGAAGTACGTCGCGGCCGCGCAGCAGTCGGCGTCGGTGACACGCGGCGCGGCGGCGGCGGGAGCGCCGCCGGGGACGTCGCCGGCAACGGCCGCTCCGGCCGCGACCGCGCCTAACGCTCCGACCACGAAGAAGCCGTGACGAGGCGGATGCTCGCCGCGCTCCTCGCGCTGGTCGGGCTGTTCGTCGCGATCTACCTCACGCTCTACAAGATCGGCGTCATCGGCCAGCTGGTCTGCGCGGCCGGCTCGTGCGAGACGGTGCAGACGAGCCGGTGGGCCATCTTCCTCGGCGCGCCGGTCGCGGCGTGGGGGGTGGGCTTCTACGTCGTCGTCCTCGCGCTGGCGGTCGCCGGGACCACCGAGCGCTGGGAAGACTCGCCGCGGCTCTCGCTGGCGATGCTGCTCGTCACCGGGTGGGGCGCGCTGTTCTCGCTCTGGCTGACGGGGCTCGAGCTGTTCGTCATCCACGCGATCTGCCAGTGGTGCGTCGGCAGCGCGGTGATCGCGCTCTCGCTCTTCGTCGTCTCGCTGCTCGACTGGCGCGAGATGCGCCGCGAGCGCGAGCCGGTCGCTGCCTAACGCGTCCGGGCGATCCGCAGCGCGGGGCGCACCGGCTCGTCGGGGCGCAGCTCCTCCTTCGCCCGGCGCCGGTACGGGACCAGGTCCTGCCCGAGGACGACGAGCGTCCGCGTCGCGACGACGCTGGCCAGCGGCTCGGGGATCCCCATCACGCGGACGTAGTTGTCGATCGCGCGATCGAACGACAGGTCCTCCGCCAGCGTGTCGACGAACATCAGCGCATTGTCGACGTGGGCGCGGATGACCGATTCCTCGGCCCTCGCCTGGGCGAGACGCAGCCGGCGTTCCGCGTTCTCCGAGAGCTTGCGGGGGAACAGCGATTCGGGGAGCAGTCGGCGGAGCATTGGACTTTCCGGTGAAGTTGGCCAGCGCCGGGAATATAGGGCATGGGGCGTGCCCGTGCTCTCGAAGCCAGAAGCCTTTGGTCGTTGGCGATCAGCGAACAGGCGGAAGGCAGTTCCGCCGTTGCTCGACGCCAACGGCTAATGGCTGATCGGCCTTCAATGGCTAGCGGCTTTTTTTCAGTGCAGCGTAGTTCCGGTCGATCTTCTTGACGTAGCCGAGGGTCTCGCGGTAGCGCCAACGGTCTATCTTCGGCGCGACGCGCTCGATGCTCGCCCACTCGGCGTCGCTCAGGTGATCCCCGCGCGCCGCGATGCAGGCGCGGAGGATGGGACCTTCACCGGCGTTGTAGCTGCCGAACATGAAGCGGTGCCGCTCTTCGTCGGGGGTGCGCTTCTGCCAGACCGTCCAGAGCCAGCGGTCGTGCATGATCCCGGCGGCGATGTTGAACTCGGGGTCGTCGATCGAGCGGAATTCGGGACGCTTCGACGCGATCGCGGCGAACGTCGACGGCATGAGCTGCATGATCCCCCGCGCACCGACGACGCTCTTCGCGCTGGCGTTGAGCTCTGACTCGGCCATCCCCTGCGCCTTGAAGTAGCGCCAGTCGAACGGGGCGCCGAAATACCGCTTCGAGTACTTCCTGAAGTAGTCGTCGTAACGCGACTGGTCGCGGGCAACCGCGCGAGTCGAATCGGCGCGACGAAACGCCGCGCCGAGCTTCCGCGACTGGGCGTCGGCTGCTCCGGGAAGGGCGACGGCGGCGATCAGCAGCGCCGCGAGCGGTGCCGACCAGTGCCAGCGACCGCGCATGGTCATGCTCAGTTCAGCGCGCCGGCGACGACGATCGCGATCGAGAGAAAGAGCGCGGCGATGAAGATCGCGACAGCGATGTTCCCCCGCTTCAGCTCATCGCGAAAGTCCATCTCCGGCGTCAGCGCGTCGATGATCCGATAGCTCGCGTACATGAGCACCACGCCGAGAATGGCGTAGAGAAAGTTGACGACGATGATCGGCAGTTCCATGGCGGGCCGGGGGCGGGGGGGGGGCGAGAGAGGGAAGCGTTCAGGAGCGAATATCGCGCGCGTTCACCGTCGCCGGAACGGATCGGCCGGCCGCCCGGAGCCGGGTGGTTCGCGCCCCGGGCGCCGCGCCGCTAGAATTGCCGCGAGTCGCCACTTGCCCACCAGCACCCGGACCGCGATGGAGCTCGAGCTTTCCGACGTCGTACGTGTGGCGCGGCTGATGGTTCCGGACCGGGATGTCGACGGTCCGGACGCAACGCCGCCGCAGCCCAGGATCGGCGACCTGGCGGTGGTCGTCGGAGCGTTAGGCGACGACCTCTATCTCATCGAGCACGCGACCGACGACGGCCGGTCGTTGTGGCTGGCCGAATTCCACGCGATGGAGCTCGATCTGGTGGCGCGAGGGGAAGGGTAGCGCGGTGTGCCGGTCGACAGGCCGGTCAGGAGGCCGATCAGGAGGCCGATCAGGAGGCCGATCAAGAGGCCGATCAAGAGGGTCAGAGTCGTTGAAAAACGATGACGCCGCGTCATCGTTTTTCAACGACTCTGACCCCATGAAAGCCACATGAAAGCCATGAACTGGCGGGGATGACGGCCGCTTGCCGGAGGCTTGGCCGCACGCCAGTATTTCGACAGCCGGCCGGACGCCGGCTCGCCGAATCGCATCCTGCCTAACGCTCCGCCCTCGAGGACCGATGCGCCGCCTGCTCGCCTGCCTGTTCGCGCTCGTCACCATCCCCGCCGCCGCCTCGGCGCAGTTCCCGCCGGACTCGCTGAAGAACCTCAAGGTGCTGCCGAAGAACATCCCGGTCCGCACCCTCCTCGATACCATGCGCACCTTCGCCGGTGCGCTCGGCGTCCGCTGCAACTTCTGCCACGTCGGCAACGAAGGCGAGCCGCTGTCGAAGTTCGACTTCGCGTCGGACAAGAAGCCGGAGAAGGACATCGCCCGCACGATGATGCGGATGGTGCTGGCGATCAACAACGACCACCTGAGCAAGCTGAAGACGCGCAACGATCCACCGGTCGTCGTCGGCTGCGCGACCTGCCACCGCGGGATCGCCGTCCCGCGGCCGCTGCAGCAGGTGGTGCTGATGGCGTACGACTCCGGCGGAGCGGACGCAGGCATCGCCGAGTACCGCGCGCTGCGACAGAAGTACTACGGCCGCGCGAGCTACGACTTCGGCGAGGGGCCGCTGACCGAGGTCGGCGCCGCGCTCCGCGCGCGGCAGAAGTTCGCCGACGCGGTCAAGTTCTACCTCCTCAACACCGAGTTCGCCCCGAACTCTCCGTTCGCGTTCCGCGCCGCCGCCGAGGGACAGGCCGCTGCCGGCGACACCGCCGCCGCGATCGCCAGCCTGCAGCACGCGATGACGCTCAACCCGAACGATCAGCAGATGAAGCGGATGCTCGACATGCTCACGCACCAGGCGCCGGCGCCGGCCGACACCCTCAGGCGACGGCCGTAGCGGCGGCGCGATAGCGGGCGAGCCACTCCTCGCTCCACGACGCGAACGTACCGGCGCGCAACGCCTGCCGCGCGTCGCGCATGACGTCGAGGAGGAAGGTGAGGTTGTGCAGCGCGAGGAGACGGAGGCCGAGCATCTCCTCGCTGGCGAAGAGGTGGCGCATGTAGGCGCGGTCGTAGCGCGTGCAGCACGGACACCCGCATCCGTCGACGAGGGGCCGCGGGTCGGCGCGGTGGCTCCCCTTCCGGATCTGCACCTTGCCGTCGGGGGTGAACGCGGTTCCGTCGCGCCCCATCCGCGTCGGTGCGACGCAGTCGAAGAGGTCGACGCCGCGCCGCACCCCCTCGACGAGATCATCGGGAAAGCCGACTCCCATCAGGTAGCGCGGGATCGCCGGCGGCAGGAGCGGCTCGCAGACATCGAGCACCTCGTACATCGCCGGCTTCGGCTCGCCGACCGAAAGCCCGCCGATCGCGACCCCGCGCCAGTCGCCGGTCGCGAGGATCCCGTCGATCGACGCGCGGCGCAGCCCGGCGTCGGTGCCGCCCTGGACGATCGGGAAGAGTGCCTGGGCCGGCGCGACGCGCTCGCGCTCGGCGTCGGCCGGGAGGAGGGACGGGACGTCGCCGGCTGCCGCCAGTCCCGGGATCGTCAGGCCTAACGGTGCGCGGCCGTCGCGCCCGATCCGCTCGAACTCGTCGCGGCAGCGGGCCAGCCAGCGCAGGCTCCGCTCCATCGCCGCCCGCGACTCGGCCACCGCCGCACCGCCGGCGACGAGCTCGTCGAGCTGCATGATGACGTCGGCCCCAAGGTTGCGCTCGACGCGCATCACTCCCTCCGGGGTGTACTGGTGGAGCGAGCCGTCGATGTGGCTGCGGAACTCGACGCCTTCCTCGCGCACCGCCCGCAGCCTGGCGAGGGAGAACACCTGGAAGCCGCCCGAGTCGGTGAGCATCGGCCCGTCCCACCGCGCGAATGCGTGCACCCCGCCGAGCGCCCGCACCATCATGTCACCCGGACGGAGGTAAAGGTGGTAGGCGTTCGACAGCACCATCCGCCCCCCCGCCGCCGCCACCTCGTCCATCGACAGCCCCTTGATCGTCCCCTGCGTCGCGACCGGCATGAACGCCGGCGTCTCGACCGCGCCGTGGGGCGTCTCGAACCGCCCCACCCGCGCCGCGCCACACGAGCTCTCGATCTCGAAGCGAAATGCCGATGTCGTCCGCATCACGATTCCTAACCTCCCCGCACCCCGGGCTCAAGGCTCGAGGTCCTTGACATCCAACCGGAGGGGCCTTGAGTTCAACGCGGCAGTCTTGAGTTCAACACGGCGATGAGAGATGAGAGAGGCTCCGATGAAGAGATGGAGAGATCAGAGAAGCTGCCGGGCGGCACGGCAACGACGGTTGTGCGGGTAACCGCAATCGTCGTTTCGTCGCTCGTCCCTCCTCTCTCGATCGGAGCCTCCCTCGTCTCTCGTCGCAGTGTTGACCTCCGCCCCCCACCGAGAACCCCATGACCTCGCTGACCGCACTCTGGCTCCCGATCCTGGTTTCTGCCGCGCTGGTCTTCATCGCCAGCTCGCTGATCCACATGATGACGCCGTGGCACAAGCACGACTACGCGACGCTGCCGCACGAGGAGGCGACGCTCGACGCGCTTCGCCCGCTGGCGATCCCGCCCGGCGACTACATGGCGCCGCGGCCGACCAGTGCGGCGTCGATGCGGTCGCCGGAGTTCGTCGAGCGGGCCAACCGCGGGCCGGTGATGGTGCTGACCGTCCTGCCTAACGGGATGGCGCCGATGGGCGGGCTGCTCGCGAAGTGGTTCGTCTACCTCGTCGTCGTCGCCCTCTTCGCCGGCTACATCGCCTCGCGCGCGCTCCCCCCCGGCGCCGACTACCTGGCCGTCTTCCGGTTCGTCGGCGCGACCGCGTTCCTCGGGCTCGCCCTCGCCCTCTGGCAGATGGCGATCTGGTACCGCCGCTCGATGGGGACCACCGTCCGGTCGACGATCGACGGCCTGATCTACGCGGGGATCATGGGCGGGACCTTCGGCTGGCTCTGGCCGCGTTAGGCAGCGGATGATGCGGGCGGGGTGACGTCCCGGATGTCCGCGCCACCGGCGGTGCCGGCCATCCAGTCGCTGCTCGGCGAACGCTATCGCGTCGAGCGGGAGCTCGGGCGCGGCGGGATGGCGACGGTCTATCTCGCCGAGGAGGTGAAGCACGCCCGCGCGGTGGCGATCAAGATCCTGCGCCCCGACCTCGCCTCGGCGTTAGGCGCGGAGCGCTTCCTGCGCGAGATCGAGATCGCGGCGCGCCTCTCGCACCCGCACCTCGTCCCGTTGATCGATTCGGGCGAGGCCGGCGGGCTGCTCTACTACGTCTCCGCCTATCTCCCCGGCGGATCGCTGCGCGACCGCCTCCGCCGCGAGTCGCGGCTCTCACTGGCCGACGCTGCCCGGATTGCCAGCGAAGTCGCGGCCGGACTCGGGTTCGCGCATCGCGCGGGGTTCGTCCACCGCGACGTGAAGCCCGAGAACATCCTCTTCGCCGACGACCTCGCCCTCCTCGCCGACTTCGGCCTCGCCCGCGCCGCGTGTACTGAAACCGGAGAGCGCGTCACCGGTTCGGGCTTCACCGTCGGCACGCCGGAGTACATGAGTCCCGAGCAGGCCGCCGGCGACGCCGAGCTCGATGCGCGCAGCGACATGTACAGCCTCGCCTGCGTCGTCTACGAGATGCTCACCGGCGCGCCGCCCTTCAGCGGGTTCCCGGCGCGCACGACGATCGCGAAGCAGGTGGCCGAGCTGCCGCGGCGCATCAGGATGCTCCGCCCCGAAGTCCCGCCGGCGATGGAGGACGCGATCGCCCGCGCGCTGGCCAAGGAGCCGGAACAGCGATTCGCCAGCGTCGGCGAGTTCGTCACCGCGCTCGCCGCGCACGATCCGTCGCGCGGCCGCGTCTTCGCCGGCACGACCCGCAGCCTCGCCGTGCTCCCGTTCGTCAACGTCAGCTCCGATCCGGAGAATGAATACCTGAGCGACGGGATCACCGACGAGTTGATCAACCAGCTCGCCCGCGTCGATGGCATTCGCGTCGCGTCGCGAACATCGGTCTTCGCCCTCAAGGGAAAGTCGCAGGACGTCCGCGCGATCGGCGCGCTCCTCGGCTGCACGTCGGTGCTCGAGGGCACGGTCCGGCGGTCGGGGCAGCAGCTCCGCATCACCGCGCAGCTCACGTCGACCGACGACGGCGCGCTGGTCTGGTCGCAGCGTTATGACAGGCCGGTCGCCGACGTCTTCGCGATCCAGGATGAGCTGGCGCGCACGATCGTGAACACGCTGCGGGCGACCTCGTTCGCCGACCTCGCCACCCCGCAGGCGTCGCGGCGGCACACGAAGAACCTCAACGCCTACCGGCTGTACCTGAAGGGCCGCTACGAGTGGAATCGCCGCACCCAGGACGGCGTCGCCGCCGGGATCCGCTACTTCGAGCGGGCGATCGCCGAAGATCCGTCGTACGCGCTCGCCTACACCGGGCTCGCCGACTGCTACGCGCT